>OBEQ011076148.1_pt1 | contig 18613 bp, 13 predicted proteins | sample 1670901 | NCBI WGS metagenome assembly OBEQ01 (sample SAMEA104232315, study PRJEB22302) | groundwater metagenome | biome: forest; feature: aquifer; material: groundwater | place: USA | collected 2011-08-07 | depth 5.4 m
AAGCGTAAAGGTATAAAGTGTGCTTAACTGTAAGAGATACAACTCGAGCAGATGCGAAAGCAGGTCTTAATGATCCTCTGGTGGCTCGTGGGAGCGCCAGAGCTTAACGGATAAAAGTTACCCCGGGGATACAAATGTGTTCTGATTTCGTAGTAATATGAAATCAACAATGTGGCTAATAACGGTGGAACCTATCAATTGGTGGTTTTGGTCTTACCAAATACATCGAGACAATTGGTAGGCAATACCGTGGGAAGTCAAAGGTATGGACAAGATACAAAAAGCAGTAGTTATTGGAACTATTTTAGGAGATGGTTTTTTGCAAAAAACTGGTAAAAGTAACGCTCGTTTAAGGCTAGAACATAGTCTGAAACAGCAAGATTACTTAGTCTGGAAGTGTAAAATTTTAAATAATTTCTTTCAGAAAAAGCCAGAGATTTTGGAAAGATTCAATCTGAAATTTGGTAAAAGTTACCAATATATCAGAAATCAATCCTATTCTGGTTTGGAGTTTGGTAAACTTCATCAACTTTTTTATGTTGATGGTAAAAGAATTATTCCAAATGAATTCTTCAAACTTTTAAAAGAACCAATGAGTTTAGCAGTTTGGTTTATGGACGATGGTTATTACTATCCTAGAGATAGGATAGCTTATATCTATTTACCTAAACTTGACTCAAATTCAACAAATAATTTACTAATTGCTTTAAAGATGAATTATGGTTTATCTCCTCAATTAAAGATTAAGAAAAGAGGAGAGTATGTTTTAATTTTTACTGTGAAAGATACAGCAAAGTTAATCCAGATAATAAAACCATATATCATAAAATCTATGTCCTACAAGATTCCTTTAGAATCTTTACCTTTTGACCCCGTATCGACTGAACCTAGTAGCAAAGAGTAAACATCCGTTTACTCTTGGGTGAGATGTAAGGTTAAATCTTACATAACATGCCGCACCCCTGAATTTCGGAGACATTTAGTGGATAGACCACCAATCTGCATATAAACATCAGTATTGGGATAGGTCGAAGTCCACTGGACTTCGAAAACAGGGTGAAGATATAGTCAGTACTAACAGTGATGTTAGATTATTATGAACAGGCTGGTCTTGCCCTACAGTCCACAAGGACGGCAAGGTTCGGCACCTCGATGTCGGCTCATCACAGCGCGGGGCTGAAGCAGGTCCCAAGCGTCTGGCTGTTCGCCAGTTAAAGTGGTACGCGAGCTGGGTTCAGAGCGTCGTAAGACAGCTGAGTGTCTAAAACATTTGACACTTACAAAAAATAGAGAAATGAACTGTCTTTCTTCAACGATGCTTTTCCAATCGAGATTAATAAGTCTTTTTGTCAAAAAAATGAAGATATAAGCAGAGTTTTGTGGCTAAAGCCACTAAAGCAAAGCTTGAATGGTAAATCTAGCTATATGCTGGAAAGTCTTGTAAATGATAATCTACTAGTGTACTATCTATATACTAGTAAAAATGGTTATCCAGTCTAGGATAAGACGCAAGATAATCAGCAGGAAAGGCTAGTTTCAAATGTCTCTTAGTGATGATTATTTCGTTGGTTTTACTGAAGGAGAGGGAATGTTCTATATAGGAATTGTTCCTTCTAAAGAAACTAAAACTCATTGGCAAGTGATTTACTTTTTTAAAGTATCACAAAATCCAATAGGTTTAGATGTTTTAAACCAATTTAAGGATCGTCTAGGTTGTGGTTATGTTAAACAAAATAGCCAAACTGATGCAACGGATAAATCTTTAGCTTATGTAGTCAGAGATTTTCCTAGCTTAAGAGATAGAGTTATTCCATTTTTTAAAGGTAAGTTAGTTATTAAAAAACAAGCCTTTGAGAAATTTAAGCAGGTGTTAAATATTGTTGAACAAAGACAACATTTAACTCTTACTGGTATAACTGAAATTCTAGAGATAGCTTATTCTATGAATACTCAAAAGAGAAAAGTAGAAAAGCAATTAATTCTAGAAGCATATTTGAAACTAGAATCCTCACAGGCCATACGCTAGACCCCGCCATGGCGGGGAAGATATGGTCGGACCCCTGAAGTGATTTAGGGAGTTTGCAGGAACAAGAAACTAGCAAACACAAGTTTAACAATAATGTCGGACTCTATCCAGTATGGGCGATTTGATTCTTGAGGGGAGTTGTCTCTAGTACGAGAGGACCGAGACGAGGAAACCTCTAGTGTGCCTGTTGTCACTACAGTGGCAGCGCAGGGTAGCTACGTTTCTAACTGATAAGCGCTGAAAGCATCTAAGCACGAAGCAGGCCCCAAGATGAGGAATCTTTTAAGACCCCTAGTAGACTACTAGGTTGATAGGTTGGCAGTGTAAGTACTGTAAGGTATTTAGCTTACCAATACTAATGGTTGCAGTTGAGAATTTTTGACTCAAAAAAGCCTTTTTATATGAGGTCGCCGTCGTCCGCCTTTGGCGTGACTTTGGCGCCCGAAGCCGTATTCACATTTCAAGGTACAAACAATTTGTACCGCAGACCTCTTCCTATGGCAGAACGTTTAGGGTCAGAACAAATAAAGTTTATAGTTGATAGTTTAACCCAAGGTATTGGTAATCCAAACTTTAGAAATAGATATGCTGATAATTTACGTGCAGTTCTCAGTGGCTGCTTGCCTAATCAAGCGAGGGAAGCAATAATTCGTCTAGATGAATATTTGGGAATCCAGAGACCTGAAGAACAGCCACAACCACAAGTTGCTGTTTCTCCTGAGCCTGGTTATTCTTCGGAGAGAGTATATGCTGAGATGCTTGATTGCACCAGAAGAGAGAACGCAGCTTATCCTATAAAAGGACAAGTATCTAGAGCAATGTTTTCTGGAAGAGTTACAGAAGAAACTAATTGGCAACTTATTAAGGCTGCCGGAGGGGTTCATTTATATTTTCTTTCCGGTGAAGCAGCACTTCCTAATGGTTTGATTGTTAATAGTAGAACTCTGATAAATATTGGTCAGATGGTTACAAATCAGTTTGCTACAATTGGCGGAAGACCTGCTAGTCCAGATCAAAATAGTTTGGTATTTGCCAGAGCTGGCTGGGCAATTATAGTATCCATTGATTCTAGACCAGTAGTAGATGCAAACCGCAAGATAAGACAGGAAGATCATTTAGTCTTCAAAGGTCTTCCTGATAGTCAAACTTTGCCAGCAAAATCACCATATAGAGAAGGACATGGATTTTTATTACTTCCTGAAGGTCAAGGAGGAAGACAAGATCTTGCTGCTAGACTGCAAAGTTATAAAACAAGTGTTTCCATCATTGCCGGAGCATTTAGCAGATAACTCTTAAGTTATGGTTTTTTCATATGCTTTTAAAAATCCTTCACAAAAAACCTCTATAAACTTTTGGGCTTCTATATTAGCATTTTTACCAGTTCTTTGGGTATAAATCTCTGCAATAATTTTATCTGCTTGTTCTTGAGATGTTGTGTTTTCTATTTTTGCAATATCTTCTTTAGTAAAAGTGGCCATTGCTTCAACATAAGCTCTGGCAAAATTAGTCTTAGTTAAATTTTGTACAAAATAGGCAATTTGGCCTTCTGTATAGCCTTTTTCATTTAGAATATTTATTACTTTTTCTAGTTTTGTTTGTTCCATTATTTACCTTTATTCTCTTTAATAATTCTTAAAATTGTATCAACTCCTTGTAGATTTAATAGCTTAATTGTTTTGCCTGTTTTTACATAATGCAGAGCTTCTTTTAATTTGTTTAAACTAGCAGTGTCCCCCTTTTGTGCTGCTTCAACTAATTTATCCAGCTCACTTAAACTAACAGGGAAATATTCACCATTTGGGTGAGTTTCCAGCCAATAACTGGTTAGATCATCCCAATTAACAGCAATCTCTGCTCCTAAAACTCTAGCTGAAGCAGGTGATCCCCAATCATTGATCATGTTATGCTTAAAGAGTACGGTTCCATAGTCTCGGTCAATGGGAACTCCACTAATATCTCCTTCTAACCCTTTCCCTATAGCATCTCTTATAGCGTCATGTGTAGTATTTTCCTCTTCAATCCATTTATTAGTGGCTGAGACAATAGCCTTTTGCAGCTTAGTATCTAATTCTGTAACCGCTGCGCCAGTGAAATGGGAATCAAATAATCTATTACCTTCAGTAACAGCTGTATTTATATCACCAGAAGTAACAGAATCTGCTGCTTGAGTGAAGCTCTCATTAGCTTGGTTTTCTAAAACATGCTGGGCTGCTAATTTTATAGTTGTGTGATAATCCTCTGGAACAGGTTGTTTGACCGATCCCCAAAGATGCTTCTCAGTAGCTTTTATATAACTATCAGCTTGATCTAAATGTCTGCCAACCGCAGCTGGAGCTCCTTGTTGTATGACTAGAGCTTGTTTAGCTTTGGTAATAAGCCTGTCGTGATACTCTGTTGTGCCTAGATCAGTATTAAATGCTTCCTTGCCTCTGTTAATAATATCACCTAGTACTCCCTTGTTTAATTCATGGTCAGACTCAGCTAGATACTTGCCTATATCTTCAGGTTTAATGACTTTTCTAAAAGTTTCATTAGCTTCTTTCTCCAACTCATGTTGAACTGCTAATCTAATTGCTTCGGAATCCTTAGGTGAAAGTGTACTAATATCAATTTTAGCAGCATCTAAGGCTTCATCCACTACTTTTTTAGTTAACTCTAAATGATCATTAACTGCAGCACCTGCAGTAGCATAAACCAAAGCCTCTTTTGTATTGGTTATCTCGGCTGCCACTGCTGCAGCGCCCTGATCAAGTTCGGAGATTTCTGGAGCATTACCATCAGGGGTAGGAGCTGCTGGAGCAGCAGGGGGTGGTAGTTGAGCTCCAACATAAGGTTCACTAAAAGCATTATCCAGTTCTACCTTCACATCACTTAAATCAGGACTTGTTTGAGCAGCAGGGGGTGGTGGAGCTGCAGCAACAGGGGTTTCAACAGGGGTGTTTACTGGAGTTTCTGTTGGGGTTTCTGTCACAGTTACTGTAGGAGTTTCAGTAGGGGTTTCGGTTGGTGTGTCTGTTGAAGCATCCACAGAAGTTTCTGTAGCAGTTACAGTAGAGGTGGGAGTTTCAGAGTGAGTAACAGTTGGTGTATGAGTATCAACTGCTGGAGCTACTGCTTGTTGAGAGTCTACTGTACCGGTAATTCTAGGTATAGCTGTTGGACTGCGAGTTGGGATTACAGTTTCAGATGCAGTGGGGGTTGGGGTAATGGTAGCAGTTCTAGTTGCTGTTTTAGTAGCTACTGCTGTTGCAGATTCTACACCTCCATCAGGAATCTTAGTAGGTCCATGAGCTATTGCTTGAATTAAAGCTCCACCACCTATTTCCAAAGCTGCTCTTCCAAGCGAGAAGGCAGTTCCTCCTGCTGAAACTCCTAATAGGTAATTACGGACTTTTAATTCCCAGGCATTTTTCTTCCCTAAAATCTCTTGCAGTTTTTTTTCTTTGACATCAGTTCCAGCAATCATTCGCTTGATAGTTGTATTGGTGATATCTTCTAGTCCTAATTCTGCAGAACTGACTTTAGAAAGAGCCTGGTTTTCAGATTTGGCAAAAGCTGTTCTAACTCCCAGATACAACCCATAAGCTACAGCAGCATTGATTCCAGCTTTAGTCCAACCACTTGCAGGACCTAAAGGTGCAAGAGCAAAAGACAATCCTGCCCCAGTACTCACGCCAGCCCACCAGAATACCTCTTTGCCTCTTGGATTTAAATTCTGCACCCAACGGATAGCTCCTTCCCTTGCAAAGTGAACTACCCTCTGAGGTAAAGATGGATCTGAGGGATCTTTAGGATTTTCAAGTGCAGCAAGCCTTTTTTCAGCTTCTTGTCTTTGTCTTCTTAAATAAGTTCTTCTGGCATTTCCTCTATCTCCAACTTCTATAATAGTAGTTCTCTGTTCCTCAAGCAAACCTATTTCTTCTCTCAAAGCTTGAGCCTGTTGGGTCCTATCTGGTGTTGGTGGAGTAGGTGAGATAGGTTCATCAGTAACTGGTAGTTGGGTATCACCAACAAAGGTGTAGGGTTGTCCTCTTCTTAGAGTAGGTTCAGTAGCTGGATCAGTAGGAGGTGCAGAAACAATATTTCTGGCTGCAATATCATCAATTGCTGTTTGAGTTCCTGTTCTAGTTTGTTGATATAGCTCATCTATAGGATCTGGCCCAGAAGTAACAGGTTCAGGAGCTATTCTAGAAATAATATTCCTTTGGCGTCTGAGAGCTCTATCTTGAAGCCTTTGTGTACTTGCTATTTGTTCTGGAGTAAGCCCTATAGGGTCAGATTCTACCATAGGATTAGATTGCTTATATTGTACACTGCTATTATTTGTTTATCAAACAAAGAGGTAAATTTTCTCCAGATTGTGTATCATTAGAACATGGCTACTGAATCGGAGAATCCTTCTCAGACAATTGAGACTCAGATTAATACTGCTATTGACAGAATTAATTGGCATTTTGATGAAGCAGATCAAGGAAGATTTAATGCCCGGGATTTAATAGCAGATGTATTTAGGTTTCAAGAATTAGGTATTGCTAATGAAGAACCTGTTAGACAGGCTTTATTAAGTGTTGGTGGAGCATTCAGTAGTGAAATATTGGATGCTGCTTTACCTATGTTTGAGGAGTTTGACGAAGCTGATGATACTGCCAATATTATTAGATCAGCTAGAAGTTTAAGAATGCTTGGCAGAGATCAAATTCCTCAAATAGGACGTGCAGTTGATTTATATGTCTCTCAGTTTCCAGAAATTAATCAAACACCTCCATCAGTAGCTTCTTCTGTTGATGGGGAGAGTGTAGGCACTGATGTGTCAACTTCGGCTGCAACAGCTGAGCAGGTTGATGATGCGGTAAGTACAGTTCCAGACACTACAGCAGATCAAGTTGTTGTTCCACTAGTTGGAGCTAGTGTAACAGCTTTGCCAGCTGCAGATTCTGCTGCATCTGTTCCTGGTGCAGGTGCGCTAGCAACAGAGGCGACAGACTCATCTGGAGCTGCGATCTTAGCTGAGCTTGATCAAAAATTAAAGGATTTGCGATCAGAAAGCACACAAAAATTAGAGGATTTGCAATCAATAAGCACAGCAAACCAAGCAGATTTAAGACGTAGGGGAGAGAGAATTGATGATGCTCACCGTGATTTAAGCAATGCAGCTGCGGAACGTATTCAAGTAAAGATTGATGAAGGTAATCGAGCTATAGAAGCTGAAATGGCAAAAGCAGAGGCAAGAGTTGAAGAAGTCATAGCAACAAGGGTAGCAGCAGAAAATCCTACAGATGAAGATAATCGTGCTTTAAGTAAAGCAGCTGTGGCACGCATGCAAAGGAGTATTGATGAAGGCCGTCTCGCTCTAGAAGCTGAAAAGGCAAGAATAGCGGAAGAGGTTAGAGGAACAATAGCAACAAGAGCAGCAGGGGAAATTCCCCCTGATGATACAGGAGAAGAAGTATTTACAGATGAAGATACCTCAGCAGGTAAAACAGATGATAGAGAAATACCTGATCATGAGTGGGATTCATTATTAACTAGAGATTCAGATCTAGGACCAGAAGATTTATCTGAAGAATCTTTAGAGGATGATAATGATTTAGTAGGAAGTTTAAGGGATGAATTAGTTGATCATTCAGAAAGAGCTGCTAGTATGATTGGTTACTTAGAAAGATTAGTTCATTATGATCCTACTAATACAGATGTACTAGACTTTTTAGCTGAGGTTTATGAGAGAACTGATCATCCAGAGCAAGCTGTTCAAACAAGAGAAAGGGTAACTAGGGTTTCCGCTGAAGAGGCAGAGTTACTCCAAAGATTAATAGACTCAGTACCAGAGGAGGTACAAAAACGGATTAATGGATTCAATGTAGCCATTATCTTACGTGAGGCCTTACCTCAAATTGTAGAGCAACAAACTGGAGTAGAGTATATTAGTGACTCTAGGCAACTACAAATAATCTATTCAGTTGCTTCTCCAGAATTAAGAGCTGCTGTTGAGGAATACTATGCTGTTATTGCAAGACAGCCGAGATCTGAAGAAGAAGTAGATAGGCGTCAAGTCTTAGAGCATAGATTTAGAACTCTGCAATTAAGAGAAGCAGGGGTTGATGATTTTTTAGCAGATAGATTTACCAGAGCTAGGAGTAATGCTTGGCGAAGCTTTGGATCTGTGACGGAAGGTGGGAATAGTGGGACAGGAAATATTATAGGAGAGTTTATAAAATACCAAAGAGTTGCCAATGTAGAAATAAGATTTTGGAATGATAATTTGCCTCGGTTTAGGGCTTGGCAGGATTCTTTAATTGCTGAATTAAATCCAGAGCAAAGAGCAGCTCTGGAGGCTGCTGGAGGGCCTCCTGCAGTTGAACCAGTGACAACTGAAAGTGTTTTAGGAAAACTTCATGAAGCATATCAAGCCAGAAAAGCCTTAACAGCTGATTCAGATCCAGCTACAAGAGTAGAGATTAATAATCAAATCAATAGTCTGCAAGCTCAGCTAAGTGAAACTTTGGGATTAGAAGGAGAGGAAAGTTTTCAAGCAGCTGAAGCAGCAGAAACAGAAGCTGATTCTTTACAGATAGTTCCTCTTATTGACTTACTTCAGTCAAGTGCCAAGAATGGGACTTTTGCAGAAGCTGGTAGAATATTAACCAAGCTTTATGCCGGGAGTTCAGCAGAATTTAGACAAATCCTTAATTCATTATTAGAAGTCCCTGCAGAAAAGTGGAAGACCAAAACATTGCCAGCAAATTTGTATATCCAACTTTATCCAAGCTTAGCAAGAGCAGCTGGGGTTGAACTTTCCAGTGATCAATTCACCTCTCTTACCAGAGAATACTCTAAAGCTTATCAGTCTTTTGAAAATTTAGCCGAAGGTGAAGAGATTTCAGAAGAAATGATTGTAGCCTTTAGGAATAAAAACAGAGCCAAAAGACAATATTTTGAAGCTGTAGCTGATAGGAAAAGCAAAATAGGATATCATGAGCTGAAATTAGCTTCAGAAGCTGGAATGGAGATCATCTAATTTTATGGGTGAAATTATTGCTGCTGGTGTGACTATAAGAGAGTTAAATTCAGATCAACTACAACAAAAGTCTACCATACTAACCTCTGCAGAACAGCAAATTGCTGGAATTGTTAATACTGGAGAGAGTCCTGTTAGAGGTTTTAGAGAAATAGCAGCTGCATTTAAAGAGACAGATTTTTCTCTATTTGAAATAGGAGAAATGGTAGGAGGAAATCCAGGACTTGATGTAAATGATGGGGCTAGGATAGCTTTAGAGGCTTTTAGAGCTAGTCTTCCTGCAGAAAGATATGCACAAGCTACAAGGCATATTAATAATGCTTTAATCAGAAGAGGAGCTAATCCTGTTAGCTTACCCCCTGTACCAGAAACTTTAGCCCCAGCTATTGCAGACAGAGAAGCTCAGATTGCTCAGATTGATGAATTATTAGAACGTCAAACAAGAGCGGGTCAGATGATGGATAGCATAGAAGCAGGTATTAATAGTGGTTTTGATACCGCAGAAGCAAGGGTAAAAGCAGCAGAGGAGGCAAGAAGATCTCAACTAGAGGGTGGAACACCAGCAGAACCTAATCTAGCTGAGATTTATAGAAGAGATCTTCAAAGAAGACCAGAAGCATTAGCTGAAAATATTCAGAGACTAGAAGTTCTAACTGAAAGAAATCCCAACGATCATGAATTAAGAGGAGTTTTAAGAGAGTCGTATATACAAGCTGGTAGATTTGATGATGCTGCCCGGGTTCATAACATGATCCCAAGTACAGCTTCTGCAGAAGCTGCCCTAGCTAGAGTAGAAAATAAGACTAGTTTTACAGACATCCTGGATAGGGCAAAACAATTTGAGCTGCAACATCCAGGTGAAGAAATACAAAAAGATCCTGCCTTAAAACAACAGGTTGAAGAGATTATTAGAGACTTGAGTAGATTAAGTGATACAGCCAACCTAAGTCAGATTGATCCCAAGATATTATCTGGTTTATCTCCTAGTGTTGCTGTTTGGTTTCTGGCTCTGGTTAGAGATTTAGGTCAAAGAGCCCCGGACAATTGGCAACAAGTTTTGCAAGGAGCTAGAACTCAAGCTCCCAATAAGATAAATGATCAGAATTTAGATATATATTCTAAAAAAAGACAACAAGAAAAACCACAACCCAATCCTTCAACTGAGATAGCAGCTCCTGTAGAAAAAAGAGCAGAACTCATCATTATAGATGATTTAACAAAAGCCGTGGCCATAAGAGATGAAATCTTTAGACTCCCGCCATCCCATCCAGAAAGACTAGACAGATTAATAGCAAACGAAGATCAAATTGATGCATTGCAAGTAAGATTGAGCAAAGCTTTGGGTTTGGAGAGGGAAGAAAGTTTTGAGATAGCTTATGATGCAGAAAAACAAGCACATGGGGTCTTAAGAATGGATATTGCGCAACAGCTAAGAGAAGCAGCTCAGAAAGATCCAGCTGCTTATGCTGAAACTTTAGCACAACTTAGAGCTATCTTTGAAGGTGTTACAACTATTGCTGATTCTGGTAGTACTCCAGAAGTTAAAGTAGCATTAGAAAAATTATTAACAGAAACAAATCAACTTAGCTGGTTGCCAAAAGGTCCTTCACTAGTTAGTGCGTTTTATGTTGAATTAGAAAAAGCAGCAGCAGTATCAGATTATGATAGTAATGGTTTTTCAGATCTTAGGTTGGATTATCAGGAAGCACAAAAAGATTTTAGAGATCAAGTACGGAAGATGACTGATGCAGGAGAAGGATTAAATGGGTTGGTTGATCAATTTAAAAGAAAAAATGGTCTTCAACTAAGATACTTTCAAGCTCTCTATAATAGAAGGATAGTTGTAGCAGATTATGAAAGGTTTTTAGCAAAGAAAGTTAACAGAGTCATAGGATATCCACCTAAAAAATAAACCTCTATGATAGAAAAACCTCAAGCAGTTGCAATTAGGACACTTACTCCTGATGAAGTAGCCCAAAAGAATAAGCTGGTAAATGATACCCGAAGTATAATATTACCAATAAATAGGGTGGTTCCTTCGCATTTTGAAGGGTGGATGAGAAGAGTAGCTATTGAAGTCTCTGGTTTGCCTTTTGCCCTTTATGAGATAGGGGACTTAATAGGTAAAGATTTGCCTGATCCAAAAAAAGTCTTGGATATTTTTAAAGAGCATGCCCCTGATCATTTTTCAGAGTTTGCCGAGTATGTGGAAATTGGGCGAATAAAAAGACAAAGAGCATTATTAGCTGTTTTACCAGGAGTTCCTGATACAGGAATAGCTGTTCCTGCTGCTATAGTTATTCCCCCAGTAGCTAGGACAATTCCTACTGAAGCTGCCAGACCAGTTGAAGTTGATGGAAGGGTAGCTTTAACTTTAGATCAGGTTTTAACTATCAGAAGTTCTCACATCCCAATGCAACCAAATACCTGGGAACAGATAAATAATATTAAAGCAGGTCTTAAGTCTACAGTTGTTGATTATTATTTAAGAGCAAATCCCTTCTTAGCTTTGGAAACTGATCCTGCCTCATTTCCCAAAAATCTTGAGCTAGTAGTATTAAATGCTGTAATGAAAATTAGCCCTGAGCAGGTTAGAGAATATTTAAAAGATGATCCAACCAAAGTTTTAACCATAAATTTGCAAACAGGATTATCCCCAGCAGCCAGGAAAGTGATAGAGGGGACAATAACAAGCATTACCCAGGAACAAGTCTCAGCAGCCATGATAAAAGATCCCTTATTTGTTTTTAAAGCTGTTCCAGGCAGACGTCCTGATATTGACCCCATGCTTTCTGAAGCCAAAAATAAAGTAACTGCAGAGCAATTAACCAATCTTTTAAAGCAATCTCCTAAAGCCTTATTTGATATGGTGGGTTTAGTAGGGTGGGTAATAAGTTTACCTAATACAACCCAAAGCTTTGTTGATCAACTTAAATTTGAATATGATTCTACAACTCCTTGGCCAAATCCTAAGGTGCCTGAACTAGAAGTCCCAGCAAATAGAAAAGTAATAATTAATATCTTTAAGCATCTTCATGGTCGTGGAGAAATAGAAGCCTTGTTATATGAAGAAAAAGCTATTTTTGCAAACTCTAGTCTATCAGCAGAATTTAAGCCTGTTCTTGCTCAATTAAGAGGATTGATAGTTGAACTAAATAGATTAAGGGCTAGGGATGTTAATTTTGTGCATGCTGGTTTTATAGATCCTAAAATAAAAGATAAGTTTATGTCTGGTTTAGCAAAGATTTCAGGCAAAGTTCCGGAAAAAGTATGGGATGGTTTTGTTAATTTATTAAATGCCCGAGATGCAGATGAAACTTGGGAATTAGGAGGCAAACTTAACGGAGCAATTGGTGAATCAGCAGGTATCACAAATGCTGATTATGAACAAAAAAGTAACTCAGAAAATGAAGTCTATCACTTGTCAGCTTATTGGTCTAAAATACTAGATGATAGGGGGGTTGAAGCTTATAATTCTGGAAGGCTATTGGATGATCCTGGATTGGTTGGGGATTTGTTGTGGTATGTAAAACATAGAATTAAAGCTGAAACAGAATTCCATAGACTATTTAACTCTATATATAAAAGAGAACAGGATTTTCTAGATTCAATATTAGACCCAGCAGGCTATAAAATTAAACCTGGAGACAAAAAATATAGAGCTGAGATAATTGATAAAAACCCATTGAAAAGGCTTAAATGGTAGAAAAACCTTACGCAGTTCAAATTATAGAATTAAACAAAGACCAGAAAAGACAAATAGATGGGTTGGTAGGGTTTGCTACCAGGGTAATGAATCTTTCCAGAGAAGAGACTGATAAAGAAGGCAGATTTTTGGAAATAGCTGAAGCAGTTAGAGATAGGCCTTATGCTCTTTATGCAGTAGCAGAGAGAATAGCAATCTCTCATAAGAGCACGCATCATCGATTAGCCAGAGAAGCCATCAGAACAGCTGAATTTGATGAGTATTTAGAAATTGCTGTAGGAAGAAAAACTAGGGCAGCAGCAAATCCAACTCCTGCTATAGCTGTTACGGATCAAAAAAAAGAACAGGAAGGGTTAAAAAGAACGCAACTAAGAGAAAGAGAAAATCAGTTATTAAAACAATTAATTAATCAAGGACAATCCTTACTTCGTGCTTATATTGACTGGGGTGCTGCAAGTGGTTTAAATCTTATAAATCCTGTAGGTATAATAATCGATGATGGTCGGAATACGCCTAAATATTGGGGGGATGGAACAATGATTTTATTAGGACAAAAGGTGGTTGAGTCATTTAAATCTCAGGAGATTTTTGAAGCCGTAGTAGTAGCTCCTGTAACTAGAGGATCCACAGGAAAACTTTCTACTAAGGAGGCAACTGGTTTTGGCTCAGATGAACCAGCGGTTAGTATCAATTATTATGCTGCTGTAGGAGGAGATCATCCTGATCTTAGATTTACTTATACTGATTTTCGTGGCCGACCCGGTAATATGTTGGATATTAAAATAATTGTCCCGCAGTCCTTAGCAGAGCAATTTACAGCTATTTTGAGAGAGGATCCCACTTTTGTCAGAAGATTAATGATTAATACAGTCCATCAGAAATACAATCCCACCTTTACCAATGGACTTTTTGAACAATACGATATTCCTCCTTATGATAAGTGGGAGAAGTATAAAACTCCTAAGATGTATTTTGTGGATGCCCTATCTAATCCTTCTGATGCAGAGAATCTAGGAAAATTAAAGTTTGATGAGCGGAATGTTATCAAGTTTCATACAGAAGAAATTGATGGTTGGCGGTTTGGAGTAGTAGAGGAAAGGAGTAGCAAGGTTGGAATAACTTCTTCAGCTGAACCAACAGCTTCTCCAGCATAACTAGCTGAAGAACTGATTACATCAAACAATTTTTTACACCTTTTAGATATGGGTGCTGATAGATTAAAAGAAAAAGGCAGCTTTACTACTGAATTATCTGCTACTGATGTAACAGAACTAGTGTACCAGGTGTTGGACTTAATGAAAGAAGAGATAAAGAAGAAAATAGGATTTAGTGCTGAAATAATTCATCTCCTTGCAGAGATAGATGAGATGCATGGTTATGTCGATACTATAATAAAAGTTAAAGTTCCAATACTGAATCCTGAATTTAATGCTAGATTTGGGATGTTTAATGAACTTGGTCAGGATAGGAATCCAACAGGAAGACTTTTAACAACAAAACTCCAAGTTAAACCAGCGATTTATGCGAGAAAAGATATAAAAGGACTAGTAGCAGATTATGTTGAAGGTGACAAAATCAATGACTCTTTTAAAACAGCACTTAATTCTTTAATGCAAAAAAGAGGGGCTAAGGTTCAAGGAGTAAGCATGGCTTTCACTCCTGGAAACAAGCTTAGGGTCAGAGTTGAAGGAAGCAGACTTTAAGTTTTGGAATAATCATCTCTTGATACCAAATGCAAAATACTATATACTCTAACCCTCGGTGGTTTATAGAGGAGTGGTCCGACCTGATCTCATCCCGAACTCAGTCGTCAAACGCTCCATCAGGGACGATAATTTAGCCGCAAGGCTATGTGAAAATACCCCACTGCCGGGGTTTTAATAAAGTTAAAAGGCAAAAGTATAAAGGAAAAAACTATTTTTTACTTTGAATTTTTTACTTTTTACTTAATACTAAGAAAGCCAGGTGATTATGGATGGTTACTATGGAGGAGCTGTTAGCTTCTCAGACTAAAAAATTTACTACTCTTTCCCGCAATCAACAAGTTGAAGGTGAAGTTTTAACTATCACAGATAAAGAAATCATCCTGGATCTAGGCGCTAAATCAGAAGGAGTTTTGCAAAAAAGAGAACTCTCTCCCGAGCAAACTAAAGATCTAAAAGTGGGAGGAAAAATCAAAGTTTTCATCTCTCAGGTTGAAAATGAATCCGGTCAAGTGGTAGTCTCAACTTCCTATCAATCCAAACCAGCCAGTTTTTCAAATAGAGGAGGCAGAAGAGATAAAAGAGGTTCCAAATTTGGTGACTCCAGACGGAATCACAGATTTGATGAAGGAAGATTTATTCAAGCTCAAAACTCCAAAAGTAAAATTCAGGCAGTTGTTTTAGAAGTTAATAAAGGTGGATTAATTGTCGAAGTTGATGGTACCAGGGGGTTTTTACCCAATTCTCAAGTAGGTTTTGAGCTGATTAGTAAATCAGGACAGGGTTTGGAAAAATTGATTGGTCAGACACTGAGCCTCATTGTCATTGAAGTTGATTCCAACAACAATAAACTTATTTTTAGCCAAAGAGGACAAGTTTCAGAAGAAATAAAAACAAGATTAAAAGAATTCAAAATAAATCAAAAGGTATCAGGTAAGATTGTAGCAGTCTTGCCTTTCGGGTTAGTAATTGATATTTCAGGGGTAGAGGGATTAGTCTTTATTTCTGATACATCCTGGGATAAAGTAGAGGATTTATCAAAGCTATTTTCAGCTGGTCAAGAAATAGAAGTAGTGGTAATTGGGATTGATGAAAACTTTGGCAGACTTAATTTATCCATCAAACAATTGATTGAAGACCCTTTCTCCAAACTGGTGGAAAAATATCCAGCTGATGAGGTTGTCAAAGCTAGTGTAACAGCAGTTACAGATGCAGGAGTGGTATTTAAATTGGAAGAAGGAATAGAAGGGTTGTTACCAGCTGCAAAAATGGGCACAACTACTTATGAGGTTGGTAAGAGTATGAATATTTTGGTTGATTCGGTTGATGTCCGTAGAAGATCAATTAACCTGGCTCCATTTGTTACTTCAACTGAAGGGTTGATATATAAATAAGTTAAAAGTTAAAAATTCAAAGTAAAAAATATTTTTCCTTTTTACTTTTTCCTTTTTACTTGTCATAATAGCCTCATGGCAAAATCTCACTCAGTCTATATCTGTCAGCAGTGTGGATTTAAATCTTCACAGTATTTAGGTAAATGTCCTCAGTGTGATTCCTGGAACTCATTCGTTGAAACATTAGACTCCACTTCGCCAAGGCTTCGCAGAGCAGGAAAGGGTACAGTTGAAAAGGCAGAAATAGTTAATTTATCCAACATTAAGCAAGCAGACTACCAGAGGCTGGATACTGGCTTTGAAGAGTTTAATAGAGTTTTGGGTGGTGGAGTAGTTGCTGGGTCATTAATACTGGTCTCAGGAGATCCGGGAATAGGAAAATCTACTCTTTTGACTCAGCTGGCTTTAAATATAGACAAAGTTCTATATGTGGCTGGTGAAGAATCTGCCCAGCAAATTAAAATCAGAGTAGACAGGATTTCTCCAAAGGAGAATTTGGCTGTATTAAATGAAACAAATGTAGATGCAATTTTGATGCAGATTGATACATTTAAGCCGGATTTAGTTATAGTTGACTCAATTCAGACTTTGGAAACTGAAGATTTGGAATCTGTGGCTGGTTCAGTTGGCCAGGTCAGAGAATCTGCTCATAGACTACAAAGACTGGCCAAATCAAGTCATGTGCCAATATTTTTAGTAGGACATGTGACTAAAGAAGGAACAATAGCTGGACCTAAGACTTTAGAACATGTGGTGGATGTAGTTTTAAATCTGGAAGGTGATCCTAATAATTTATTCAGGGTACTGCGGGCTACCAAAAATAGATTTGGATCAACAGATGAGGTAGGTATATTTGAAATGGTGGATTGCGGGATGATGGAAGTTAAAAATCCATCCAAGTTATTTTTGGAAGAAAAAGTTACCGCCCCGGGTTCGGTAGTGGTGCCTATTTTAACTGGTTTAAGGCCAATTTTAGTTGAGATTCAGGCTTTGGTTACCAGGACTTCTTTACCCATACCCAGAAGAACAGGATCAGGAATAGATAATAACAAACTACAGCTTTTGGTGGCTGTGTTGCAAAAAAGACTAGGTTTACCGCTTTATGATCAGGATATTTTTGTTAATGTGACAGGTGGTTTAAAAGTGATGGAACCTGCTGCAGATCTGGCAATCTGTCTGGCTATAATTTCTTCATTTAAAGATCTTTCTGTGCCTGAGAAGTCAGTTTTCATAGGGGAGGTAGGATTACTGGGGGAAATAAGAACTGTCCAGCAAATAGAAAAAAGGAGCATTGAGGCTAAAAAGCTGGGCTATTTAAATGTGATTTCACCAAAAAGTACCAAATCTTTAGCTCAGGCTGTTAAATTAGCTCTTGTGGATAAATAGTGGAAAAGTGCTTTGGTTTCGGGTTTGTCTTCGGGTTTTAGCAATATGGTATGATATTAAATATGGATCAAGAATTTTCCCCAGAGTCTCTAATGCCTAATTTAGCAAAAAAAGTAGCACCTGTGCTAGTTAAAACTGAACAAATAAGAGTAAAGACTAGCAGCCATAAATCCCCCAAAAGAATAATCTTTATTATCTTAGTAGTAATTATTTTGGCAGGAATAGGTTTTTTGTTATTTAAGACCAGAAGTTCTATTAAAAGATTAGTACTCAGACCTGCTCCCACTCCTGTTCCAACACAAACTCCTGCTTCCACCCAGGCTCCTAAACTTTTGCAAAGGTCAGAGTGGAGCTTGGAAGTTTTAAATGGTTCTGGGTCAACAGGCCTGGCTAAAAAGATTGCTGAAAAAATAAAAGCCTTAGGTTATCCGGTGGTTAAAACAGGCAATGCAGATAAAAGCAGTTATGTTGTAACTCAAGTGTTAGTTAAAAAAGGCTGGGAAGATAAATTGGATTTAGTAATTGCTGATTTAAAAGATACTATTAAAATAGCCTCATTTGCCGGGGAGCTAAAAAATTCTACTGCCTCAGCCAGAATAATTATTGGGAAAGACTCTATCTAATAGATTTATGATTCACGATTCATGAATCTTGAATCAGGAATCACTTTGTGTGACAATATCTGAGTCAAGGTTTATTTAGATTTTATTTATCCCCTTGGCAGAAGGATTTATTTGTGCGTACAAAACTGGTTTTACGCCTGATATTGGCGTTTATTTTTGCTACATTTGCTGCTATTTACTCACAACTAATTCCTCCTTTATCAGGAGGGGTTACTTTTATGGTCAGAGCTCTTTTGACTACTGCAGCAGGTGGAATAGGCTATATGGTTTTTCCTTCTATTGCCCGCTCAGTGAGAATTATTATTCTAACCACCTTTAACTTTGTGGTGCATCGGGTTTCTTCCGAGGTGTCTACTCAGATGCTTAGATTTTCCAGGCCAACCAGCACTCCTACTTTTTCCCAATCAGGTCAATTAGGCAGTGTAGCTATTACCAAACCCTTAATTTTAGATACTTCAGCCATTATTGATGGCAGAATTTTGGATATAGCCAAAACCGGGTTTATCTCCGGGCTGGTTTTAGTACCTAAGTTTGTTTTAACAGAATTACAACAAGTGGCTGATTCTTCAGATGATTTAAAAAGACAAAGAGGCAGAAAAGGGTTTGAGGTGGTTGAGGAGTTGAAAAAATTAAAAATGCTCAGAATTGAAATTTGGGACAAAGACCAATCCGGAAAATTTGTGGATGAAAAGTTAATAAATTTAGCCAAAGGATTACACGGAAAAATTGTCACCACTGATTTTAATTTGAATAAATTGGC
>OBEQ012674326.1_pt1 | contig 18610 bp, 15 predicted proteins | sample 1670901 | NCBI WGS metagenome assembly OBEQ01 (sample SAMEA104232315, study PRJEB22302) | groundwater metagenome | biome: forest; feature: aquifer; material: groundwater | place: USA | collected 2011-08-07 | depth 5.4 m
CCCAAACGCCAGCAATACAAGTGGAACGAAGAAAGCGGCCCAGATGCCTTTGTTCCAAACCCAAACTTTCTGCCCGTCCATTGGGAAGAACGGCAGCATGTTAAATGCGCCGAGGAAGAAATTAACTTGTGCACCGATGAAGCCAATGTGCGCAAACGTTGGGAGAAGTAAAGCCAGGGCAAGGAACAAAAATCCCAAAACTAGATTAGTCGCTGGCCCCGCAAGTGAGATTTTACCGTTTTTATCTCTAGGTAGATTGTGGCCGTAAATGTAAACCGCTCCAGGCGCGGCGAAGACAAAGCCAACAGTAACTGCCAAAACTACTGCAAAGAGAAGGCCAAGAGTCCACGCTTGGTAACGCGCATAAGCACCGTACCGCGTGGCAACGTACTTGTGAGCCAACTCATGAAGGATAAAACCACTGCCTACAGTTACAAGGATCATGCCGACAACTGCAAAGAAATCCGGAGTAAACGTAGGGAGACATGGACGTTGAGAGCACGTTTGCACAATGGCAAAAGCAACTGACACAGTTAACACTGAAACTAAAATGTGAATAATTTCAGTTGTGTCCAAGTGAAAGTTTTTCATAATTACATTTGCAGCTCAAGGCCCTAATAACTTTACCTAATTAGTTTAACCAAGCCGTGAAAAGCATCTAATTCTATTTCTTGGCCGGTTTTAAGCAGTTTTGTAGCGCGTTGTGTTCCAACTATACATGGAACATTTAACTCGCGGCTTACAATTGCAGCGTGGCACGTTACTCCCCCTTCGTCTGTTATTATTCCAGCAGCTTTTTTCATTATTGGAACGTGCTCTGGCCGAGTCATTACTGCTACAAGTATTTCACCTTGTTTGAACTTTTCAAAATCTTCTGGCCCGCGTACAATTCTCACTTTGCCAGCTGCCCTACCCAGACAGGCCGACTGACCACGCAAGTCAAACTTTTCACTGCCGCGCAACTGCTCGATTTGCTTGTGCAATTTCCGCGCTTCTTTTCCGCTTGTCAGTTCAACGTGATCGTCAAACGCTACAATAAATACGCCTGGGTCAAAACGTTGCTTTAACTCGCTCAACGATGGTAGCTTGCCGGACAAATATTCCTGCGCAAGGGAAAGCTGAAACATTTCTTGCGGGAGTTTATTTTCCTTCATTATTTCCCGGCCGTATTTGCACAGCGCATAGAGGCCAACGTAGTTGAACTTTTTCCGTTCATCGCGCCACGCTACTAAGTTGCGGTAAAGCCACAGTGGGTTTTCTTTTAATCCGTAGCTAGCTAGAACTTTCTTTTGTTTTTGCTCTATCTCAGCAGCGTAGTTTTCCAGCGAAGTTAAGTTGCGCTGCAAGTTTCCATTTTTATTATTTTTGGTTCTATTTTCAATTTCCCGCCGCGCTTCATTTTCAGTAAATTCATTGAAATAACTGTAGTCAGTTTTAATCCAGTGAAAATCTTCAGCAAGAGATGAAACTTGTTGCACAGCTTTTCCGCTTTGGGCAGCGCGTAGTACTGCTAACTCATATTTTTGCAAATAGGATAGCTCCGCTGGAGTTGTCAATATCTGGACATCTTGCTTTGAAATGCCATGAAGTTTAGAGATGCGATTTATCTCTTGAAAATCTAACCCAGTGTCAAAGCCGTCTATAAATACTGACCACTTCCAGAAGTCCACCATTTTCTCCCAAGCTAATTTTAACCCCTTGTTTGGCTGAAGAGGGGCGCGGTTGGCTTGTTTTGAAACTTTCAACAGTTCAACGCATATTTTTTTCCACGGCGCGTAAATGGAATTGAAATCTTTTGACAAGATTTTTTCAGCGTTTATCGACAGTTGCTGAAGGTTAGCTTTATCATAGTAAACTGTGCACAGGTATCTAGTGTTGAAGTAGCAAAGTGGAGTTAATTTTCCTTTGAAAATAGAATAAGTTGGCACGCCCATTGCAACCATCCAGGGCGTGCTTTGCAGCAAACCTAGATTGCCGCCTTGCACATAAAGTTCCTTGAACGCAGGCAATTGCATTTAAACCACTTAAAACCTATACGCTCCGGCTGGAATTTGCTCGATTTCAACTAACTTAATAGTTGCTGGAGAAAAGGTAGAAGCATATGCAATTATCACGCCTTCAGCTTGGCGGCCTGGAAGTTGAATGAGGATTTTGCTGCCAACGCGGCCACTTTGCATTGCAACTGCGGTTGGCATGGCAAACATTGAAACAATCTGGCCAGTTGGAGTTTTTTCAATAAACGTAGAAGTTGTAGATAAGACATCGCCTTTTCTCACGCCGCGGACAACTGGATAGATAAACCCAGCGACAAGTGACAAGCCAATTGAAAGCGCGACTAGCTTCCACACTGAATCTACAGCGCTTCCAGCCACTCCAACTAGGGAAAAAGCGAATCCAATTAACGAAACCGCTACCAGCGCAAGGAAAACAGCCAAAGATATTTTGAAGTTCATAATAACGTTATAAAAGAACAAGAATAAAAGAGTTAGTTATGGCAGTTGAAAGAACTTCCAAACGATTAAGTAAATTAGCCATATCCTTTAATCATCTCATGCTGCTTTGGCTGCACTAGTGATGGCCTTATGGCGCCAAGCGCTTTTTCGAAGTGCTGGCGGGTTACTTTGGATGCTTCAATGTTTTCGCGGAGCGCAATCATTCCAGCTTCGCGGCACATTGCCTCTATATCCGCACCACTGTAGCCGTCGGTTTTCTTTGCCAAATCTTCAAAGTTTATATCGTTTGCAATTGGCATTTTTGCAGTGTGAATCTTGAAAATCTGTAATCTAGTGTCGCGGTCAGGAATGCCAATGTGAATCAGTTTGTCAAACCTACCAGGCCGCAGCAAAGCAGGGTCAACAATGTCAATGCGGTTTGTTGCCCCAATTACAACAACGCCCTTGAGGTTTTGAACGCCATCCATTTCTGTAAGCAACTGATTTACCATTCTCTCCATTACATGGGAACCTCCGTCATCTCCTCCGCGCATTGGCACAATTGAATCTAATTCATCTAGAAAAACAATGCATGGCGCAGCTTGCCTGGCTTTGCGGAAAACTTCGCGCAAACCGCGTTCCCCTTCGCCCACCCACTTACTGATAAGTTCAGGTCCCTTGACAGCAATGAAATTAGCTTCGCTTTCAGTGGCAACAGCTTTCGCGAGCAGGGTTTTTCCAGTTCCAGGCGCGCCGAAAAGCAGAATGCCGCGCACTGGCCGCACTCCGATTCTTTCAAAAACTTCAGGCCGCTTTATTGGCAGTTCAACAGCTTCGCGAAGTTCGCGCTTTGCCTCTTCCAAACCGCCGATTTGCTCCCACTTTATATTTGGAACTTCAATGTAAACTTCACGCAAGGCGCTGGGATAGACTTCTTTCAAGGCTTCTGAGAAGTCGCGCTTTTCCACTTTTAACTCGTCAAGGATTTTTTCAGGGATAGTCTCTTCCTCCAACTTTATCTTTGGCAAAATGCGGCGCAGTACTTTCATAGCAGCTTCTTTGCATAATGCGTACAAATCCGCGCCAACAAAGCCATGCGTAACTGCAGCTAATTCATCTAGGTTGACATCTTTTGAAAGTGGCATGCCGCGAGTGTGGATTTGTAATATTTCTTTGCGGCCTTTCTTATCAGGAACTCCAATTTCAATTTCCCTATCAAATCGGCCAGGCCGGCGCAATGCTGGATCTATGGAGTTAGGGCGATTAGTTGCGCCAATGACAACGACAGAGCCGCGGCTCTTCAAGCCATCCATTAATGCCAGTAATTGGGAGACGATTCTTTTTTCAACTTCGCCTACAACTTCCTCGCGCTTCGGCGCAATTGCATCAATTTCATCGATGAAAATAATCGTGGGAGCGTTTTCTTCAGCGTCGGCAAATATTTTTCGCAGTTTTTCTTCAGCCTCTCCAACGAATTTGGAGTTGTGTAAAACAGCAGGGATATTTCCACCCAAAAAGTTGCTTTCGCCAGCAACTGTTAAATCGTAAACAGTAATTGGCCCCTCTTCTCTTACTTCAATTACTTCGTCTAGCAAAACATCCCCTTCAACTAGGTTTCTAAGCAACTGCACTGTTTTGCGTGCTTCGGCCACAGCTACCTGGCCGTAAATTACTTGGAAGGTATTTGCAATTGGAACTAGCGCTTGCGTTGTCCGTGCAGTTGCCTTGTCACGCAGGTAATACTTTATCTTCATGAGAACTTCATGGGGCACTTCACCCTCGCGTACGCTCAGCATTTCAAATAAATTGTACAGCGTTGTTTGTAGCATTTCAGGCTTGTTCTCCTTAATTGCAAAGTCAAGCTTCTCCAGCTGGTGTTGGGCGTCGCTTAGTTCCCGCACCCGCTTTTCATAATGTGAAAGAATTAAGGCAAGCTTGCGCATGGTAAGTGGGTCGCGGGAAGAGATGTAACGTTCAGTGGCACCTTCAGGCAGGTGCTGGCCATAGTGCATCCGCAGATTTTCTTTAAGTTCCTTTAGGACAGGTAAGTTTGGAACACTTAAATCATCGCCTGTTTTTACTAGCAATTCTGCTTTCTTTAGAGCCGCAGATTTTTCAGGAGAATTTAAGGAAACGGCTTCAATGAACAATTCCCTGCTGCGGGTTCCAACGGGAACCAATGCATTCATCGGCCCATAAGAAGTTGTCTTCTTTTCAATCTTGCAAACTATGCCAAGGCGCAAGAGCATGAAGCGCAAATCTTCAAGCAATGCGCTGCTCTTTGACAGGTAAATCGGCGTAACGTAGTTTCCATTGATTGAAACTGTTCCATCGCCGTCAAAATAGGCTCCAAGAAAAGCTTTTACGCCATTTTCAGTGGCCAACCGCACAAAAGGAGGCACACGGTATCCTGCAGGTTTCTTGCCAACGTAAAGCCCAATACACTTGTGCAGATATTCTGCAAGCAGCTTGTTGCTTATTGAAATTTTTTCTTCAGAGCGCATTATGCTTTTTTCTTTTATTCCAAAAAGCGAGGAAAACAAATAGCTGAACCTGTCCAGCAAAGCGGGGTTCTTGTTTGCAATGGCTATTTCGTCCAGCCTAGCGCTTATGCTACCTTCTGAAACCATATAGCCAAGGAATTCCATGAATTCAATGCTGTTGGCCGCTGGCAGTTTAACCCAACTGCTGCGTGAGTGGTTAGACTTGTCAAAGTACTTGAAACCATTGGCTAACTTTAATTCTTGATCGTTGGTTTTTTCCAAAAGCTTTTCAACGATGTTTACCAGTACAAGCGTCTTCTTGGCATCTAGCTTTCGCAAATCAAACTCTTCAACTTTTCCTGCAAATGGGAGTTTCCTAGCCAGGGCAATTGCCTCGCCAGCCAACAGCTCTTTAGCCTTAATCCACTTGATTGAGCCGCTTTCAGAAACTGAGGCAAATGGCTGGTTTTCTGAAGCCACTACTTCCAAACCTAGCTTAGTTTTTACCCTGAAGCTGCGAGGCGCCTGTAATTTCATTGCATGGGTAGCTTGCAATGGCTTTACCTTCAAATCATTGGCCAAGCCAAGGACTTTCTCCCTGCACTCTACAACCAGTGTGCCGTCTTGTTCCAGTGATTTTCCACTTGATGCGGCATTTTCAAACACCTGTTTTATTTCCATAACGCTGCCATCAGCAAGGTAAACGGGCGTATCGCCAGCAACGCACACAATTTCAGGCCCTGCGATTGTTATGAAATGCGCATCGCTTTCATTTGCAACTGCTTTTGCAAGTAGTGTTTTTCCAGTTCCAGGCGGGCCGTAGATTAAAACTCCTTTTGGAGCTTCTATGCCTAATCTTTCAAATAGTTCTGGGTGGCGCATTGGGAGTTCAACCATTTCCCTGATTTTTTGCACCGTGTCGCGCAGTGCGCCAACGTCTTCGTAGGAAATAGTTGCGATTTTGCCTAGTTCTTTTAGCGGCTCTTCGCGCAGTTGCAGCTCTGTATGCTCGTTTACAATTACTAAACCATGAGGGTTAGTTTGTGCAACTGCAAATGGAAAACTAGTGCCAAAAACATTTACTGATAGGACATCGCCTTTGGAAAGGGGTTTGCCGATGAGATTTTTCTTTACGTACTGGTCAAAACCAGGTGCGTAGCGGGATGGTTGGCTTGGCGCGAGCATTATCCGCTTGGCTGGTTTAATCACTGCCTTTGATAATCGAACGCGGTCGCCTAAACCTACTCCTGCATTTTGCCGCAGGATTCCATCCATTCTTATTATTCCTAAACCTTCGTCGGAAGGATGTGCTGGCAAAACAATTGCAGCTACGCTGCGCTTGCCTTTAATTTCAATAATGTCGCCGGTAGTTACAGCTAGCTGTTCCCTGGCTGCGGAGTCAATGCGGATTATTTTCTTGCCGTAGTCAATCTGCAGCGCTTCTGCGACTTTCAACATTATGGCTTTTTCTTCACTCATTCTATACTACACTCTCCTGGAAGTAATCTAGCAATATCATCATCGTCAACTTTAATGGGCTTTCCTTCACTGTACAATATTTTGGCAAGGCGAGATTTAATAAGTTTTGATGCTTTGGTCTTCAACTCCCTTCCAGGCGTTATTCTGACAAAAACTTTTGGCTTGGGTGCTGCGCCGGGCAGTACGTAAATCCCGCGCTGTTCGTCGTAGCAGATAAATAATTCCAACCCTGCATTGCGGAACCACCTGCGTTCTCCGCTGATGGCAAAGGCCCCTTGGTCTAGATAGCCGCCGTGAAAATGCTTGCTTACATTACTAGCTTTAACGGCATATACATCAACACTGCCAAACCCCCTTTTCCACGCGCTGCTGTAACATGCGGTAAATTGGGCAGCTTCTAGCAATTCTTGCTGCGATGCACTTGGATTTTTGAGCACAACTGCAGGCGAACCGCGGATATCTGCATGTAGAAAATAGTCTTCCGGTTGAATATGCTTAGAGAAAAGCATGTCATTTTGCTTTGCATTTCTGCCGCCAACAACAAGCGAACCTTCAGAGGCATAGAAGTGGATGAATTTGTCGAACCAACTTTTCTTTCTTGCCGCAACTGCAGCAAAATTATTACCTGCTAAGTGGCCTGGCCGGGCGGTAAAGGGCGCGGTTATTGGGCCTTTTTCCAAATTTTCCATTTCTCTCTTGGTTAAGTAAATCGCAGCAGCTGCACCTTGAGCTTTTAATCGTAACTTTTTAGCCTCATCGTAGTAGTGGGCGGCGTTGTGCCTTGCGTTTTTCCGTTGGTCAAGAATGATTTTCATTTATTTTTTCACTTCGTTTTCGCTATCGTTCGTTTTCTTTGCCCAGCTTGCTTTTGTTTCGCATTTAGGGTCTAAACACATTTGGAAGAACCTCTTGGCTTTTCTTGCTATGCCTACTATGGGCGTAGAGCACTTTTCGCAAACCTTTTCCGTTGGGACGATGCTTGCACCGTGGGGCAGCGGAAACGTAACTTTGCAATTTGGATAACTGCTGCAGCCAACAAAAACGCCGAACTTAGATTTACGCAGCACAAGCTTGCCGCCGCACTTGCATACACCAAGCTCAACAGATTGCCGTTGTGCCGTATTTAGCCCAGTTAACAGCAGCGGCCCGATTTCCGTTTCATGCTTCTTAAACTCTTCGCAGATTTCAGCAACAGTTTCTTTACCCTGCTGAATAACTTTTTTCGGGTCCAACTTTCCATCTTCAATCTCAGCCATTTCATCTTCAAATTTTCTCGTAAGTGCTTCGCTCATTATTTTCGGGCAATGTTTATGCAGCGCTTCGTAAACTTCAAGGCCAAATGGAGTAACTTGGATGCTTTTCTTTTCAGCAATGTAATTGCGGCGGTACAGCGTTTCAATAACTTCAGCGCGCGTTGCTTTTGTTCCCAAATTCAAAGACTCTAATTTCTTTACAATTGACGCCGGCGAGTAGCGTTTCGGCGGCTGCGTTTGCTTTTCCTCTTGCCATAACTTTTCAATTTTAACAATTTCCCCTCTGCCAAAGTCTAAATTAACTTCATCAAGCCGCACATAGCGCGATAATATGTCAAGCCAACCGCTATACAAAGTACGGCCGCCGCTTGCAACGAATTTTTCTCCACCTATATCCAGCAGGACTTTTAGCCTCTCGCGCTTTGCCGCGTCTCCAAACGTTGCAAGAAAACGGCGCACAATTAAATCATAAAGTTTCGATTCGTCTTCTCCCATTCTAGCCATCACGCCAGTTGGGTGAATTGCCGGATGTGCCGGGTCGGTTTTCTTTCCGTTGTGCGGCTTCAACATTTGTACGGGCTTTTGCAATAGTTTATTTGCCACGTCGCGGTAAGCGGGATGCGCTGCAAGCGAAGAAATAATCTTTTTCAAATTCAGCTTATCTGGAAGTTGTTGTGACGAGGTGCGCGGATAACTTATAACCGCGGCTTCATACAATTTCTGCGCGATTTCTAGCGTGCGGGCCGGTGTAAAGCCAAAGGCATTGTACGCGTCAACTTGCAGCGAAGTTAAGTCGTGTGGCGTTGGCGGATTTAACAGGTATTTTTCAGCATCGGCTTTTTCAACAGTTCCCTTGGTCGCTTTGTTTGCATTTTCCAACGCGGAGTCTGCTTTTTCTTTTTCAAGAAACTTTTCAACTATATGTGTAAAAGTTATCCCTTTTGCATTGGCAAATAACTGCCAGTATGGCGTTGAAACAAAAGCCGCAATTGCCTTTTCCCTATGCGCCAAAACAGCTAGCGTAGGCCCTTGGACGCGGCCGATGCTCATTAGCCTAAACGCTCCAGCTTTTTGTATTGCTGACATCAGCGCTCTGCTTAAGTTAATTCCAAAAAACCAATCTAGGTAATGCCGTGCTTCGCCAGCAAGCGCTTTGTTCACTGGCACTGTTTCAAGATTTTCAAACGCATCCTGCAGCTCTTCTTTAGTCAAGGAAGAAAATTTCATCCTCTTCGCAGGAACGCGAGGCAGGAGGAACCTAGCAATATTATACCCAATCAACTCTCCTTCGACGTCGTAGTCGCATGCAATTACAATGCGGTCAGCTTCTTTTGCGAGTTTTTTTATAACAGCGATATATTTTGCAACGTAATCCGCGGTTTTGCTGGCCTTGTTCAGCTCAACCCATTCCAAGTCAAACACGGGATAAGTTCGAGACTTCTTCTTTTCCACCAGCGTAAACAAATGCCCAACAGCTGGAACCACGTACGCCGCGCCTTGATCGGTTTTAACAGAATAGTAACCCGCGCCCTTCGTAGCTTTGCCAAGAGCATCAGCTATCTTCGCCGCGCTGCTTGGCTTCTCTGAAATAATTAAAATAGACATTGAAAATCAACAAACTCTGAAAGGGGTTTCATAGCTGGACAAATATAAAAGGGTAGTAGTGAAGTCAGCGCGGAGTATTGTTCAAACAAAATATTGTTCAGCCGGTTTACATCAACGTATACTTGCTTAGGTAAACTTGCGTTTTCAGCACTTCTAGAAATGGAATAACTAGTAACGCGTTAACTACCACTGTCAGGAGCTGTGCTGCAACTACGCCAATTGCTGGCGCGATTGATAGAAATATAGCCGCGTTGACCAAAAGCAACAGAACTGCAATTATTACATAAGAGAGAAAGAGTGGAAACTTGCGCGAGATTATGGAAAAGCTCATTTTAGGTGCATGCCTCGCGTGTTGGCCGTCTATTACAATTGCCTGCGGCGCAAATACAACTGCAAGCGATAATACAAATGAAACCAACGCGCCTAGCTTAGTGTGCAACCCATATTCATAAAGTAGCATATTGGCGGCCAAGGATAAAACGAAAACTACAAAGAATAGTGAAAACAATTTGAGGGTATATTGTTCTATTTTTTCAAAATCGTAGATGCGAATTTTGTTCAGCGTGCGTTCAGTCTTGATAACCATGTTGATTGCAACTAGGGCAAAAGAAAATAAGAGAAGCGAAATGGCAAATGCAATTGCAATTATGCTTACATCGAACAAAGAAACATCGCGGCTTATGCTACCGAACCGTAGAAATATGCCGCCAAGTGCGGTGAAATTAGGCAAAAACAACGCTAAAGGAAACACAATCAAAAACGGCAAACTAACAGTTAGAAGCAGCTGAAAATTCCGCACATACGCGTCAATAGTGTGCCACAATACTCCGAACATCGTATCAGGCCTAATAATAGACATAATTATAAGAAATACGGCTAGAATTTTAAACCTTCACAACTAGCCCAAAAACAAGTTGCAGAACTTAAAAGCCCGAACTAACACTCTGAAAATCTAAACTATAGCAAGCCGCGAAAGTCTTCCGAGTTGTAAGGGCGGCTTGCTAGATAGCAAACAGCGCTTGCCTAACCGCAAGACTTTTGCTGTTTGCTATATCCCAGAACTAACTCCGGCTAGTTATAACGCAGCCTCTTAAGCGAGACGAGTAAATGTCGCATACATCCGCAAGTAGTTTGAACTCACTAACAGCGCCAGCTATAACGTATTTGTTGCCAACTACTATAGTAGGCACGCCGGCAATAGTGCTAGTTGCCGCGGCTTCTTGGTCTAGAATTGAGCGATTTTGTGCCGCTAAGCAAACGCTTACATTTCGTTCATTTAGAGAATAACTGCCTGCGCATAGCGTCCAAATTTGTGCACAAAACGCAGGGTCTAAACTCTGCGGGCCAAAGCAGTCTAAAATTTGCCTCGTCCTGCACCACTGGGCGCCAAATGAACTTACATTAGCCCGGTGCATGCATACTTCCAGCACAGCTTCGCGCAAGCCAACATAACCATCGTTCGAAATAAAGGAATTACCATCTTTGCGTATCACATAATGTACTGAAAAGTTTAACTCATTGCGAAAACGCTGCATTACACTATAAGTGGCATTGGCAGTGTGAAGCGAATTAATTTCATACGCTGAAATAAATAGCTCAAGCAACGGCGTCGCACTTAAAGAATTTCTGAACAATACTCCGCTTTTTGTCTCAATTGCATTAAGCAAATAATAGCCATTATCCAATTTAAGCAGCGATTGCTTCATGGAAGGGAACGCTGGGCTTTTATCCATCTGCGGCACTGAAATCAAATAAGCCGGAACTAACGTTAATTCGTATCTGTCCGCAAGTTGCCTGCCGCTTGTATTTTCAACATATTCAGTTGTAAAGTTAACATTCACCAGTAGCTGCTGTAATTTCAAACGCATTGCATCTTGATTGCACAGCGACTTGCAGCTGGCAGAAGTTAGAATAGTTACGCTGACTGTTGGAAACTCGCGCTGTGCCGTTATAATGGAACCGCCACCAGTGGGTTGAGTAGAGCGAAACAGCGCAGGCGCGAGGAAGTAAAGCGAAGCTGCCACTAGCACTAAAATTATTGCAACGTAGGCAATTTCAGTTTTAGTCAACGACATGTTTGTTCACTTTTTCTTGTTGGTTTTAGCACTGCACCGTTTTTCTTTTTTGGCGCCATCAGCATAATCGCTGCGGCGATTATGTCTGCAATCACAATGCCACGGCATTGTGTTGCGTCAGAAGCCTCTCGGGCTTCTGCCAGAGTCATAAACCAGCGGGTTTATGCTCACGCCTGACTAGTTTTTCTTTCTTTTGGTCACGTTATGCTGGCTGCAGAGGGGTCAGTAGGGGTCGACGCTGGCGACCCCTGATGCGACCGCCGGGATTCTCAACCTAGAAGCTCGAAGGCATTAAACCATCGAGCTTTTTTGAATTCCCGCCATGCGGTCAAAAATATAAGCGAAACTTAGTTTTCTTTCTTTTGACACGCCTGACTTTTCTTTCTTTCGCGAAAGAAAGAAAAGTATGGCCCCGGGTTTCCAGATTGGCAACCTAGCGTCCTACCAGACTGGACTACGATCGCATTACTTTATTTCTTTTTATTGCGGTAGCACAAAAACCAGGAAAATGGTGGTTCCCGTAGTTTAAAAGGCCGCGGTGGGGGCCTTTTCTGTGGCTACGATCGCATTTTCATTCATTTGTTGTGTGATATCTTTGATATAATTGTAACTAGAACTATTAAAACCGTTGCCACTAGAGCTACTAGAGCTGGTATTTCAAGCTGGCCTATGCCATGCGATTGGCCGTTTCCTATTTGCCTGGTAGTTTCAATGTTGAAAGCTGGCCGCGTTGGCTCTTGAACTGCAACTGGTTGCTCTAGAGTAAACCCTTGAGAAACTGATCCCAACGTAGTATTGAGCACCAAAACTCCTTCAAGAGACTCTCCGGCTGAAAGGTTCAAATTAAGGGGAAACTCTAGTTCCTTAGATTCACCAGCAGAAATGAAAAACATTTTCTGCTGCGTTTCGTTATTTACTTCAATTGAAACAATTGCGTTTTCAAAAGCAACGTTGCCAATGTTTTGCAAAGTTACAATTAGTTTATTTTCAGTTGATTGGAATCTTATTTCAGAAATTCTAAGCGTAGCTTGGCTTTGGCCCTGCGAAGGTGCACTTTTAGTTGCTTGAATAGAAGATTGTACAGAAGCACCTAGCGAACGCAGGACTAAAGGATAAGTGTAGATGAAATTTTCCCTAAGGTCGCGGGGAGTGAGAAAAGTGAAATTAATTTCTTGCGATTCACCTGGAAGTAAATAAACTAAATACGTCTTTTGTGAAAGCAGCTTAAGGTCGCTGGGAAATCCAAGCGCAACGGGATAAGCAACTGCATACTGGCCATCATTTCGCATCGTCACTGTAACGTTGAAAATTTCATTTTCTCCCAAAGGCTCAGAGGGAACGCGGATATTTGCCGTTGGCCCTATTGTGAAGTTGGAAGTTAACTTGAAAGAAAATTCCTGCGACCGCGTTATAGCTACTTTAGAGACATTAAAATTTACTCCACGCGCAAAGAACTGCTCCTTGATTTCACTTTGGTCCAAGCCCTGCGCAAATTTAAAGTGAGTTCCGTCCAGCACAATTCCTTCGTTATAAGTTGGGTCAAACGGATACCATTCGTCGCCAATTGCAATTTCAACCCACGCATGCGGCGCCCAAATCTCTCCACTGTAAACGTATCCAGCTACAAACCGCGCAGGTATGCGTTGGCTGCGCAGCATTGCTAATAATAAATGGCTAAACTCGTTGCACACCCCGCGCCTAACTTCAAAAACACTTTCAGAATTTAATATTCTATCTTGGTAAGCCAAATCATAAACAATGTTATTATGCACCCACGATGTAAGGAGAGCAGCTTTACGCAGCGGATTAGTTTCGCTTCCAACTACTTCAGCCGCCTTTGTACGAACGGAAGTAGATAATTTAACTAAATCACTATCCGTTGAAAACCGCTCGATGTTTTCAGTTATTGCCTCGCGTGGACCTTCTGCATTTGAACGCAAGCTAGCTTGCATCACTATTCTTTGAATCGGCTCAGCTGGCCGCAGCTGAAATTTCAAAATTTGGTTTGCAAAATCGTCAACTGAAGTTTCAAACGAATGTGAGGAAGTAAACTGAACACTCTGCTTGGCGGTTGTGAAAAATCCAAACGTTGCAAAAGCAGCCGACGAATAACTTTGGCCAGCCATATCAACATCCCAATTTAACTTCGCATCTACAGTTGCAGAGCCCACTTGCTTGGGGTCAACGTCAATAGCGCTGACAAAAGAAAAGAGCAAAGCTAAGGCGAAAAAACTGAGAAGCAAACCGCGACGAGAAAATAGCATAGAAAGAGATAGAAAACCAACGAATAAATTAGTTGTGTTTACTCAGGCACCTCGTAGTTCCTTAGCTTCAATTTCTTAGCAGTTTTGGGAGAAGCTTGTATGAATTCAAAATCAATTATGTGTAGCTTCCCATCGCGGCCAATTAAAACGTTTTTGTTAAGTTTGTGTTCAAAAGCTTGAGTATGCAAACCATGGCGCTTAAGTAATCTGTGAAAACTACCTATTGCACGCCGCACATGATTTGCATGTCTCTTCGAAAGATCCTGCGCGTTCAGAGTATCAATGTAGCGATAAAATACCTCCTGATCTCCACCTGGTTTTAGAATAACTGCAAGTGGCTCTTCAATTTTTACAGCCGACAATGGTTTGGACGCTAAGAACCTAGCCAGCCTAGCTTCAGAAGCAGGATCAAGTATAGGTGGGCGGGGTTTACCGCCAAAATCAGAGCGGGTTAATCTTTTTCTACGCAAGATAAATTTAATTCCACTGCCTAATTTACTTGTAGCTACATTAACCCTACTAAATTCATTACTAAGTGATTCACGCGTGAAATTGCCAGGCTGAAAATGCTCAATTCTAAACTCGTGGCCTGGAAGCAGCACTACCTTTGCACGTTTACCCCCGATGACAACGGGTTTTACAACTAAGCTACCTACAACCATGAGTAGTAAAACTAGAAAATGAAAGTTAAAAAACTACCAGCTACACTACTTTGAAAACATAACGTACAGCTGTAGCAAGCCAAGCAGAATAGACTGGTGGATTAAGTAAAGCAAAAGCGATTTCCTGCCCGCCGTTTCCAGCAAACTTACAATTTGTAACCGCGGCTTTTCAACAATTGAGTTCAAGTTCACCTTTATGTAGAAGAATTTTCCGACAAAAATTCCAATTAAAACCAGCCCAAACCATGGGAATAAGGGAACGTAGTCCAAGCTGACGAATCCTGGAAAGGTGAAGCCAAGCCAAAGTAGGAGGGCGGAGTTAATCTGTGGAAGGGAAATGAACAAACTTGAAGCTAAGAGCACCGCGCCTAGAAACAAATTCAATTTATAGAAACGCAGGAACGGCAACGCGAGCAAAGTTGACAAGGCAATGAAGTGAATTATTCCAAAAGCTATGAACTCATGCGGCGCAACAATCCAAGTGGCCAGCGAGATTAACAAAGCAACGGCAAACAACAGAGCAGCGCGGGTGCCAAACTCCTTCACGATAATTCCACCAGGCTGGTCTTGCATTTTTTGGAATTTTAGCCACAGTGAAACGCCAACGAGTAAGAGGAAAAGCGAAATAGTCGCGCGCTGGAGTAAAAGCCAACCGCCTTTGTAAACTGCAATCGGCGCTATTCCAAGGTAATTTAAGTCAAACGCAAAGTGAAAAAGAACCATCATTGCAATTGCCAAACCACGTAAAAAGTCAAGTTCCCAAATGCGTTGCATGGAAATGGAAAGGAACAAAGGAATTAAAACTAGGCTCTGAACCTACGAAAGAAAGCTAATTTATACCTACCTAGCTCTTTCTTTTAATCAAAGTTCTGCATTTGACAAAGTCAAATGACTCACAAATGCAGAGTCAAATGCCAGAAGGCATTTGTGATTTCTTTCTCTCAGAAAGAAAAATTTGCCGCAGTAGCTCAGCCTGGGAGAGCGTTCGATTTTTGAAAAACGTGGGTTTTTCTTAAAGACGAAGCTGAAGTTCCGGCACTTTTCACTTTATTGGGTTTAGTGTCGTTCCTCAAGCACGAGCTAGAAACCGATGTAAAAATTTACGAGAGTAAGTTTTTTCGGAATGTCGCTGGTTCAAATGGTCATCCCTTTCTTTTGAAAAAAGAAAGGTCTGCCCTAACCCCAAAGAAAAACGGGTTTGAAAATCCGGCCTGCGGCATTGACACCTGGACTCAAATCCGTAAAGGATTTGGGTTTTTCCGGGTTTTTGTTTTTTGCCGTTTTTCCAAGCACAGCCTTAGCTCAGAATAGGAATAGTAGTTGAAAATGCGGACTAAAATTTACCGGCAGATGGGTTATCTACTTATGACGGAGTTCAATGAAATCACGGCGCTTGAGGTTGTTGCTTCATTTGCCTTAAGGCTTTAGCGAGCTCTTCTCTAACTAATTGTTTAGGGCGTACGCCTCGCATATCTTTGAGCCTTTCTCTAAATAAGTCCGGGGGGCCTGTGCGAGGTGGTTGTTCATGTCTCATAACTTGGCCAGTCATTAACTCGTGTTCTAAAAGTGCACCTTTAACTTGAGCGGCAACTGCTGGTGGCAATCCATACCTTCTTTTTAATTCCTCATCCATTCTCGTTCCTAATTTCCTATCCATCTTAGGCGCTCCTATTTTAAGGTAAAAAAACTCGTAACGCTGCATCGGTTACTTCGCCTGTTCTCAGCGTATGCGCTAATTGGCTGCTTTCTTTTCTATGTCCTCCCTGGATTCTTGGAGAGTCACCGTAGTACCCCTTCTTAGCGTTTTCTCTTGCTTCTCTAAGGCCAGTCTCTAAAGCACTTCTTATTACGGGATGTTCTATTGGAAGTTTCAATCCTCGTTCAACTGGCATAAATATCACCTGATTTACTAGAAGCTAGGTTCTTATCAATCTTTCTATTTTTATGCTGTCGGCTTGAGCTCCACCTAGGCAATAGGTTCAATAGGGTTCTGCCTTGAGTTCAGGTCTGTGCTAATAGTTGTCGGTTCCCTCCCCCCTAGGTATAGTCTTAGATCCAAGACCATAACAAGCTTAATATATCTCTTTTTAGCGAATATATCTATAAAAAGTGATATATGTGAAAATTACCAGCAAACAGACTTATAGGGTTGTTAGCGCGATGCTTAGGTTGAAGAGGTTCACGCAGTACCAGTTAGGCAAGGAGACGGGGGTAACTTTCAGTTTGGTTAACAAAGTGGTTAACTGGTTTGTTTCGCTTGGCTATGTGGCAAAGCGCACTGGTTACTACGAAGTAATTTCGCCAGGAGCCGTATTTGCCTTGTTTCCCCTTTATAGGCGAATGAAGCCAACTGCGGTTTTTGACGTTAATATATCCCAAAAGCAAGTGCAGCAATTAGTGAAAGGAAGAGGCGTTCTTTGTTTGTCTTCTGCGCTTAGTTTTTATGACGACTATTACCGTGACCAAGTAGTTTACCTTTATTTGAAAGACGAAAAACTAGTGGAAGAGCTAAAGCGCCTGCCAAAAGGCTACGCGCACATAGAGGTTTTCAAAGAAGATTTAAATGGTCAAGATTTTGAAAAGAAAAACAGCCAACTGATAACCAATAAAGTTAGAACTGTGATTGACTTGTTTTGCGCTGGCAAAGCTTATGCAGCTGAGCGTTTGATAAAGAAGGAGTGGGGTTAAAATGAAAGAACTTTACGCTTCAGAAATTACTGACCCAAGTTTAAAAGAATTGGAAACCTTTGCCAAGTGGTACAATGACAAAATTGGCAATTACCCCGTAATTGTCGGCGGTTGGGCGGTTTACTGCTACACAAAAGGCTTGGGTTCAAAAGATATTGATGTAGTTTTCCCAGGAGACGCCTCAAAACATGCTACGCTTTTTGCTTATTTCGCCCAGCATGGCTACGTTGAAAGGAGTAGGGATTTTTTCGACAAGGAATTTGTAAAGCCAGTCAAGTCAAAAGGGCGCGATGTTGAAATTATAATTGACGCTGTTTCTGCAAACAGAACGATTATTTTCGAAGGGAAAGAAGCTAGGCTGCCGTGGAGCTGGGCCGCTAAGTATAATGTTGAACATAAGCTAGGCAACGCTAAGATTTACATTCCAACAATTGAACTCCTCTTGGTCTACAAACTTGGCGCCATATTGGGAAGAAGCTATAACCTCAGGACAGGCATAGACTTTGACTACTACAAGTCAAAGCTGTGGAAAGACGTTTACGACGTTGTTAGCTTATCCAAATTAAAAGTTGATATTGCTAAGGTAAATGATTTCTTAGATAAATCTAGCTTGAGTCAATATAAGGAAGAGATTGAAACGGTCATTGAAGACAATTTCGATCGAGAATTAGGGTCGTTGTTGGGAGATGTTGCTTTCTCTAATGTAGATGAAATTCTTCAATTGAGTGGCAGGCGACCGCCTAGAATTCCGTTTCGAATTCCTAAACGCCTAGGCGGAAAAGTTTGAAGCAGTCTTTTTATAGCTGAAGTGCTTGAGCTCCAGTAAGGCAAGGACTGGTAGGTTCTGCTCTCAGATGTGGCCGGTGCTTGGGCCTGCGGCATTTTCTATTTTTTTAGTTTCAGGCTAGTTTCCTATACTCTTTATTTCCGCATTGTGGGCAGGTTAAAGTTGTGCCTGAGATTTTGAGTTCAGTGCGGCAACGGCTGCAGAAAGCTTTTATTACGCCTAAGCCGGGTTCCATTACTGTAATGTAAGTGCCGAGTGGGGTTACTTCTTTTATTTTTGCTTTTAACACGTCGCCTATTCTTAAGTAATCGCGGAATTCTTCGACGAATCCGCGTTGGATTTCTGAAATTCGAATAAATGCAAATGAATTTCCCATTGCAATGCGGCTATTTGTAAGCATCGGAGTTAATTGTACAAGAGCGATTGAAGCGTAGATGTCGTGAATAACAGCGTATACGTCGTCTCCGTGTTGCAGTTGCCTTAAACCTTTGTTAGCGGCTTTTACTGACACTCTGCGTTTTGAATCAATTTCAATTGTGCCAGCTACCGTTGCGCAGATTACGCCATCATCTTCAAAAGTACCGTTTCCAGGGGCTGCTTCTTCACTTATGCCGATGCTTTGACCTGGCAGCACTAGTTTGTTAACCATTAGAAAATCACTTTATTAGCAGTTAATCACTTTATTTCGTTTAATTTCGTTTATTTACTTTATTTAAGAAAGCAGAATTGCAAAATGCTGAAAGCATTTTGGCTTGCATTTACAAATGCCTCTAGGCATTTGGCTCTGCATTGAGCAAAAATGCCTAAAGCATTTTTGACTCAGACACAATGCCCGCGGGCATTGTGCTGATTGTAAAGTCATTTGCCTTTTGGCAAATGCAG
>OBEQ012207317.1_pt1 | contig 18607 bp, 14 predicted proteins | sample 1670901 | NCBI WGS metagenome assembly OBEQ01 (sample SAMEA104232315, study PRJEB22302) | groundwater metagenome | biome: forest; feature: aquifer; material: groundwater | place: USA | collected 2011-08-07 | depth 5.4 m
AATTTAGTGTTAAAATCATTTGTTGTTGTGATATTTCCATAAATGACATTGTCAACTTTTGTATTAACATAATTATGATTGCTGTTGTAATATGATGATGTTTGATTGTTATTTGTGTTTTTATTATTTATACCACAATTAACAACATTCTTTTTTTTATTTGAACGAATTGTAATATGTTCGTTTGTATTAATAATGTTATAATCATCTTCATCACTATCATCACTATCATCACTATCATCAATATTACTATCATTGTTATTAATGTTATTATTATTTTGAAATAAATTATTGTTGTTATTAGACATTACAACATTATTATTATTCATCATAACGTTGTTATTATTACAACCGATAATATTGTTGTTATTATTACAACCAATGATATTGTTGTTATTGCATCCAATAATGTTATTATTATTGTTACTCATTATAACATTATTATTGTTATTACAAATTGTTGATATACCATTGTTAATAACTGTATTGTTGTCGTTATCAATTATAATAACATTATTATCGTTGATCACAACATTATTATTATTTGTTTTTTTTAATTTTTTTGTATTTTCTTTTGGTTTTAATGCATTATTATTACGATTAAAATTACGATATGCCATAAATCCAATGCAACTAATTGCAATTAAAAATACTGTCATTATATTGTCCTGTGAGGAATCATTATTTTGTGACGAATTGTAATTTTGTAATGAATTGTTTGACATATTTTATATATATTGTTTGTGTTATATGTATTTATGTATTATTGTTATTAGCTATTATAAAATTACGCATTCAAATGAATATATTTTTCAATTTTTTTTTGCTATAAAAACATTATGATATTCATTGTGATATTTAACACAATGTTTATTATAACTGAAAATATTATCACTTTTTATTGTGATCATTATTATACTTAGTACCATTATTATAAATATTATTGGAATTTTCATTAGAAACACCATAAATTATTTTATGATTTCCACCTCCAGAAATATTAATGTTTCCACGTGAAAATTTACGTATAATAAAAACAAAACATCCAATAATTGTAAATGTTATTGCTACTTTATTTAATAATAGATTATTGTTTGGCATTGGATTATCAAATGGTATGTTTATATATTTTATTATCAATTATATATTGTTACTTATTATATTATTAATATTTACAGATTACACATTCATACAGTTATATTTTTCAATTTTTAAAATTTTTTTTACAATATTTACAAATAATATATATGCATTTTATTCTTTTTCAGTATAATCCAAAATAAACATATATAATACAATATAATTTTTATAAATTTTTTCGTCAAAATTTCTTGCAACTTTAAAATATTCATTTTCGTTTTCAGTTGGAATCAATATGTGTTTATAAATAAATGGTTTTTTACTTAAAGAAGCACCAATTGCAACATGAATATCCAATTGGATTTCATCATAAATTTTTATCGTTGAATTAATTAAACCTGCACGCAATAAATAATCATTTTTAAAATCTAAATCAAATGCATAATTTAATATTTGTCTTGATATATATGTGCTATTTTTATATAAACTTGGAATTGCCCATGCCCATTTCCATGTATTTGTATTTGGAATAAAAATACCCATAAATTCATATCTTGATGTTAATATTAATTTTTTATTTTTGTCATAAAATGATACTTCATTCAATCCTTCAGAATTTCCAGCATTTGTGTTCCATTTTAAATAATCAGTATTTTCAACAATATTGTTTATATTAATTTGAAATTTATCGTAATATTCTAATGCATTTTTAATAAATGTTTCTTGTGTTAATTCGTTAATCATAATTAAATAACAATGATAAAATAAAAAATATAAAATATAAAAATATAAAAATATAATTAAAATATGCAATTTGTAACAATACGTAAAAATTCATCTCCAAAAAGAACAAAAAAAAGTCCATCCCCAAAAAGAACACAAAGAGGTCCATCTCCAACAAGAATTCAATTATATCGAAACATCCAAAGCGTTCTACATATAAATACAAATACAAATGCAAATACAAACACAAACACAAACACAAATGCAAATTTATCAAAAAATACACAAACTATTATTACAAAATATAATGAAAATAATGAAAATAGTGAAAATAATACAAACACAAATACAAATTTATCAGAAAATAACGAAAATACAACAGAGTGTTGTATTTGCATGACACAATACAAACAAAAATGTGCATTAACACCATGTGGACATACACAAATGTGTTTTGATTGTTACAACAAATTACAGAAAAAAAAATGTCCATTATGTAACACACAAATAAATAGTATCATTAAATTATATTTATAATTTTTATAAGATGAATAACAACAAAAATTTTAATTGAAATATATAAATATACATATAAATAACTATAAAATTTTAGAATAAATTAAACATTTACAAAAATTAAAATTGTTGCAAACAGAAACAAAAAATTTATTAACAAACAAATTTTAAATGTAGTTGCACATCGGAAAATATAATTTAAATGTTGTATTATGGTATTTACTAAATTTTTTTATGTTTTTACTTCAATTTATGTGTTTGTTTGCTCTAATAAAAAGTAATATGTTCAACATATTTATTTAATTGTGCATTAATATTTGTTTTTGGACAAGTTGTATGTAAAATGCGGACTGTTCCTGTTGTAAAAATATTTGATAAAATATTTGTTCTTTTATGTTCATGTTTAATTATCAATTTTGTAATATACATAAAATTAGTAAATTTAACACTTTGTAAACTTTTCATTGAAATAATAATATGAGTATTGATATGGATTATTAATATGTTGTTTTTTGTTAATTTATGTATGTTTATTACATTGCTATAATTTGTAATTTTAATTTTATATACATTACATAACACAGACACATCAATATTGTTTGATACATTATATATCACAATACATAAACATAAATCATAGATGTTACGCAACACTTTAAAATTATGTCCTAATGATATTACAATTTCTAATTGTTTTGTATGTTTATAAATAAATTTTTTTTTACAATTAAATATACTTTTGTAACAATTTGAATAAATTTTACATAAATTTTCAAATAAAAATGAATTAACATTTAAAAAATTTCTTTTAAATAATTGTAATGTTAATGTCAATGTTAATGCTAATGAATGTTGAAATATAAGATTTGTTACATTTTGGTAATATTTTTGTGCTAATGTATGTTTTAAAAAACATTCAAATAAATTTTTATTTTTTCCATTTTGGATATAACATTTTAAATTATTTGTTATTTCAAAATTAAAACGTAAATTTTGATCATTGTATATCATATATTGTGTGCTGTTTGGAATAATGATATTTTTTTTATTTTTTTTACCTTTTATGTATCTCCATTCATTGTGAATTGTTTTTACATAATTTGATAAAATGTAATATATGTTATTTTCAGGATATTTTTTCTTTGTGTCAAAATGATGGCGTTTATAGGTTTCTTTTAAACTTTTCATTTTAAATTTAGTGATATAAATGAATAAATAATAATATAAATAATAATTAAAAATTCAATTTTTATTTCTGTTCAAAATTCTTTGAATTCTTTAAAGATTTATTTTCATAAATCTGTTCATTCGTTTAATTTTTTATTAAAAAAAGTTGTTATGTTTATAATTGTTCGTATTTTTTTAAATACCACTGTTTATTATCGCCACAGATAATTTTATCATTTACATTTGATTTTTGAATATTTATTGAACCTAATTGAAAAACATATTTTATATTAAACAAATTAGTAATTGCATATTTTGTTGTATCAAAATTCATAAGAGAATGTAAACAATCAACATTATTTATGTTATTATTTTCGCAAATATTTAAATCTGTAATATTCACACATTTATCTAACAATTTTTGTTTGATATGTTTTGAGCAAAATGTTGTTATTTCTTTACATATATTTTTATTTATTTTAAAAATATAGCTAAATGTTGTGTTGTTAATGTTATTTGTTTTGTCAATTTTATCCAAAATATAATAATCTATTTGATTATATAAATAAAGTTTAGCGTAAAATACATTGTATTTAAAAATGAATTCATCAACAATATAATTAAAAAATTCATTCTGGATATCCAATTGAAAATAATCAGACAAAATTACATATTGTAAAATATTGTTATTCATACACATAACGTAATATCTGTTATGATATGTTAAATTTAATAAATATTGAATAAACATATCATATGTAATATCCAAATTTACATTTAATAATTCATATGCTTGTTTACACACATCATTAATATCTTTTTTTAAATCAAGTGAATCTTCTAATATATTTTGTGTGTATGTTGATTGTTTGTGTATTTTTAATAAAATAAAATGTTGCAATGATTCACATAAATAAAATTCATTATAAAATATAATATATTTGTTAACAATGTATTCATCAACAATAAAATTAAAAAATTCTTCACGAATATTCAATTGAAAATAATCAACTAAAATACAATATTTTACAATATTATCTTTTGTATATATAATATGTTTGTAATCATGTATCAAATTTAATAAATATTGAATAAATTCTTTATATGTGATATTTAAATTTATATTTAACGATTCATACGATTGTTTATATACATTACTAATATCTTCATTTAAATTTATTAAATTTATTGAATTTTTTAACGTATTTTGTGTGTACATTGATTGTTTATGTACCAATGATAAAATAAAATGTTGAATTGGTTTATGTGAACAAAGTTCGATGTAATATACAGTATGTATATTGTCAATATACTTATTGATAATAAAATTAAAAAATTCTTCATACATATCTAACTGAAAATATTCAACCAAAGTTACATATTGAAAAATATTATTGTCTGTATATATAATGTTTGTATAATCATGTACCAATTTTAATAAATATTTGATAAATTCACCATATGTAATGTTCAAATGTGTTTTTAAATGTTCATATGACAGTTTAAATGCATCAATAATGTCTTTGTTAAAATCATTTGTATTTTTTAATAAATTTTGCATAAATACAGAAGATTTATATATTTGTAATAAATTATAAACATTTTTTGGATATCTTGTATTTTCAAAATTATTCATATTGCAAATGTCAATATTTTAAATGATTTATTGAATATTTATTTAATATTTATTATTGTTACATAATAAATAATTTTATTCAATTTTTATTTTTTTGTTATTTTTTATTGTATTTTTATTATTTTTTCAATATATTTTTCATACTTAATATATTTAATTCTTTTAATTTATTTTTATCAAGTTTGTTAATTTCTTTTCCGAATTCTCTTTTTTTCTTATATTCTTCAGTTATTTTATATAGCGGAGGAAACCCTCCTAATCCTTTACATGTGCTGTTTAACATATATATTAAAAATAAAATAATAATTAGTTTAGTTTTAAATATAAAAATAAATGTAAAATAAAAACACAAATACAAACACAAATACAAAAATAAATGTAAAATAAAAATGAACAAAAAATAAAAATAAATGCAAAATATAAAAATTAAAATATTTATGTAATAATATTATTTCAATTGTAATATTTGCATTTTTATTTATATTTATATTTATATTTTTATTTTGTAATTTATAATTTGTAATTTATAATTTGTAATTTGTAATTTGTAATTTGCAATTTATAAATTAATCCATCCAAAAATTTATTTCTTTATTACTTAATGTAATATTTTTATCATCAATCTTTTTATCGCTAATATCAGTCATTATTTCATTTAACTTAAAATGTTTATGCATTTTTGTATTATTTGAATCATTTATATGTTTTTTATTGTATATTTTAACGCATGAAAATATTCCAACACAACTAATAGTAATTAAACACATTTTTTCTATATTTTTTATTGATAAAATATTGTGATACATTTTTATATAATTGTTAATCGTTAAATGTTTAATGTTAAATGTTTAATGTTAAATGTTAAATGTTTAATGTTAAATGTGTAATATACTTATGAATTTATATATAAACAATTATTTATTTTCATCAATTTTTTATAAATTACAAATGTGATTAAAAATGTGATTACAAATGTGATGGCAAATATAATTATTATTACAACCGAATTATTTATAATAAATAGCTTCAACATATTCAGGATACATATTTTGTTGAACAATAACAAGATTTATAATAATGTTTGATTGTGATAAATATTTGCTATCGTCATTTTTTTTATTATCAATTTGTTTTATACTATTATTAATAAAATATTTTACATTATTATTAAATAAAATAACTATTGGAATGTTAAAAATGTTATTTAATACATATAATTCAAATAATCCTAAATTATGTTCAGTAACATTTTCCATTAATTCAACAACATATTTATTAATTGTAAATTGTATATTTTTGCTTGTTGAATTAATAATTGGATTATTTAAAATACTTTTTTCAGCATCAGATAATTCAAAAATTGTGTTTAAATTATCTGGAACGTTTAGCCAATCAATTATTAATGATCTGTAAATATTTATAAATTCATTTTGAATATCAGAATAATATCCTAAATTTCTTGAAATGTTATCATACATGTCATGTTTAATCCAATAAAACCCATTGATATATGCACGTATAATTGAAAAATTATATGGTATGATTTTTTGAACATATGAATCTTTAACATCTTTTAACATATTTTCAGAATCAATAATATTTATTTTTTCCAAATTTTTTTCTATAAATTTAGCACCAACATTTTTACTGTATTCTTTGTTAATAAAATTAATAAAATTTTTATTTGATTCAATACCAGTAAATTTAATAATTTTTTGCCCTGTATGTTCAGTATAAATATTATAATCAACAATATCAGAAATAGCATATTTATTTTCATTTAATAATTCGTATCTTTTAATATCATTGTCAATTATTTCAACTGATAATTTTTGTATGAATTCAATTAAATAATCAATATTTAATGCAAATTTACATTTATTATTTTCAATTGCACAATGTGGATTAATTTCACATTTATTTGTTGATATTTTGTTACAAATATTACGTTGATTTTTAATTCTATAATATGTTAAATCGGGTATATCATCAATAATTGCAACTAATTGTTCACCTATTTTTTTATTATTTGTGTCCGTTTGATAACATAAATTTAAAAATAAATCTTGCAATTCTACTATATTATTATTTTTTATATGTTCATTGATTAATTTTTTTTCTTTAGCATATTTTGGATTATCTAAAAAATGGCTTAATTCAAATTTAAACAGTTCATAAGATTCATTTTTATATTTACTTTTATTAACGTTTTTTATACGATTGTCAATAAAATTATAATAATCTTTTTTATATATTTCCAGTTCATTATCTATGTTGTAATATAGTGGTATATTTTTGTAATTTATTTTTTTTTTGTCCAATTCTTCTTGTGGAATTTGAATATCAATGATTGGCACCATATCGTTATTTTCAGTTATAATACCACATATGTTAACAATTTTATGTTTGCTTATTTTATCATAAAAAAATCCTATCGGTTTTATTTTTATTTTTTTATGTGACAGTTTGTATAATTCATTTAAATAATTTGTCGTATTGTCCATATTTAAATATTTTATTTTGTTTGAACAATTATTGATATTATTAAAACATGCAATTGGCACATTTTCCAATATTCCTGATGGCATAACAGGAATAATATAATTTTTATTAGTGACTAAATATTTGCATTTAAAGTGTGTGTCAATTATTTGTCCCTTAATTTCATAGCTACTATTTTTTAATTTATTTAATAATACATTTGTCACTTTTGCTGTTAAATTTGGTTCAACAACATTTATTTTAACATCTTCAATTGCACTTTTAAAGTATTCAACGATATTTTTTGTAAATGTTTTATCAGAATATTCAAATAATTTTGTTATTTTAATATTTTTGTCAGTTTCTATCTTTTTAACAACATTCACTATTGGACAATAATATTTACCATCATTTATTAAAAATAATAAATCTTGTTCATACACATTACTTAAATAATATTCATAATCAGATACAAGTGATTTATCCAAATATATCATATAATCTTCAGTTACTTTTTGAGTTTCATTATTATTTTTAATTATATTTGTTACTTTTTCTAAAATAATCGGAAATATACCGTTTTTTGTAAATAATCCTTTAATTTTTATAATATCCTTTAAATATTTGAAATCAATATTTTCAGCATTTTGTATAAACGTAATAAAATCATTTATTCTATATTCCATACGTATATCACCATCATTTAATGAATAATAATGCAATTCATTAACATCTTGTTTTAAGAAATCAATTATATGTGTCTTAATTTCAGGAACAGTCATATTTAACACTATTGCTAACGTATTAATAAAAGAATAATTTATTTGTGAAACTCCAAGTTTAAACATATAGTTTTCTGTTTTAACAAGATTATGATTTTTAATTGTTAATGTATTGTGATAATTTGTGTTTAATAAAATATCCAAAAATTTTGATAAATATCCTAATCTCATTTCTGGTAATTTTGACATATCTTGTAACAGATATAATATATCATTTGATTCTGAATTTTCTATCAAATCTGATTCGTCATAATTTTGTGTTCTTTCATCTGTTTCACCTAAACATTTTTTATAATAATCAATTTTATCTTTTCTTTTTGTGTCAAATGGATTTTTTTTAAAACAACAAGGCATGCATTGATCAAATGGATTTGTACTATGTGTTAAAAACCCAACATACATATGTGTTCCATTATTATCTGGATCACATGAATAATATACAGTATTTTTTTCATTATCTGATTGTGTTTCATCAACTTGCATTTTAATCGTTTTTAATATTATTTCACCTTCTTTTTTATAAACAACTTTTTTTTCGTATTCTCCTGTATTTTTGTTTAATTTATATCCATTTTTGACAAGTTCATTAACATTGTTTCCATTAGTTATTGTTGGATGTCTTCTTAATTTTTTACCAGAATTTTGACACATTCTTGTATCAATTTTTAGCAACTGTTTATTTTTTGGTGCTTTTTTTTCATAATCAACAAATACATCAACTTTTGAACGTCTTTTTGCAACATTAACTAATTTACTAAGTTTATTTTTTAATTCATTTCTTTCTGCATTTTTACTGATATATGTATCTGAATATAAATATAATAACACATTCATGAAATATATAATATCTTCTTTTTGTTTCATATTTTTAATTCCACTTATTCTTATTTTATATTTGTCTTGCGATTTTCCATATATTTCAATTGTTATTCCGCCTATTATTTTTGATTTTGGAATATCTTTTATTTTTTTATTCCCCTTATTTTGTAATACAGTTGGAAATTTTGATTTTATTTTTGAAATTTCTTCTTTTGCTTTTTCATCAGTTATATTAAATTGAACAGCAATTTTATCAACTAAATCTTCAATACTTATATCAAAATTTTTTAAATAATATAATATAACTTGTTCCATTTTATTTTCATTGTCAAATTTTGAAACACGTTTATATCTCAAATATGTTCCATATTTTGATTTTGTATCAGATATAATTTGTGTATCAGCTACTCTTTTTTTCGGTTCAATTGTTAGCATAATATATGGATAAAATAATCTACAAAAATCAGATAAATCATTATGATTTATTATTGCATTATTTGGTAATTTAAAGCTTTGACTACAATTCATAAAACCAATACGAAAATCTTCTTCAATTGGCATTTTAATGTGTATTTTTTTTGGTGATTCAACAAGTATTTTATTTATTTTTTCTAAAAAATTTAAAATAAATGTATATGTATGTTTTATATCTTCTTGTGTTGCTTCTTCCGATTCTTTCCATTGTGTTTTGTATTCAATGCTACCAATTTCATTTAATGTTAATGAAATAAATTTTTCGCTTGTTGTCATAATTTTAAACATTAAACCATATTTTGATGTGCCAAACCATTTTGATAATTGTTCAATATTATCATTATTTTTTGTAAATTCATACATGTAATTTTCCGAATATTTAAATACGATTTCACCATCCATTTTATGATATTGTATAAATGGACATACATCATCAGGAACAAAATCATTAAATATTCTAAATAAATCAAGTTTAGGCAAATTTATTGTGTTTGTGTCTCCAATAACATCAACTTTTTTTTCTATTATTTTTTTATATTTTTGTTTATTTTCAAATTCAACATCTTCATCATATATATCCAAATTTAAATGCATAACTGCATGTATTATATAACAAGCTGTTGGAAATATTAATTCATACTCATTTTTATTTTTTAATTTTGTAAATTCAACCATGTCAGTTATTTCATTTTCAACAATTAAATCATTATACAGTGTTCCAAATACATTTTTAATACGATTTTCTTCATAACGCGGATTTTCATTTAAATAATTAATTATTTCTTTAAATTCTTCGTTATTTATTCTTGGAAAATATAATTTTAAATATGTATCTTGTAAATTATGCATTATGTCTTGTGATGATACATATCCTTTATCCAATTCATTATATATATCAATCATATAAATTTCGTTATTTGCAATATATTTTGAATAATCACTGAATAAATTATTTTCTTCATTATCACGTTTAATTCTTCCCGCAAATCTTTTCATAATATTTTTAACGTTATTTATTGGATTTTCTAAATTTTCGTAATAATGGAGTGGTAATGGTTCAATATCAATTTCAAATAATTCGTTTTTCTTTAACCATTTATATTCTAACATAATTTTTTTAATTTCCCCACTCATTACATATTCACTCCATATATATGTCCTTGATGGTATTAAATATGCATCTTCACCAAATTTTTTATTATTTTTTATTGAACATGCAATTTTATGTTTAATATTTTTAATTGTGTCATCATCCGATATATATTGATTATATACAAATTTTTTAACATATGCCATTTCTATTGGTTGCGAATCTGTATCATTATCTTTGCTCGTATCAAACGGAATTAAATATTCAGATTTATTTGAAATTATTTCGGTGTCATCAAATATATTTTGCAATAATTTATCTGTTTTTGATATATTGTTATCTATTTCATTTGAACTATATAATTTTTCTATATCTTCCATATTTAATGAATTGTTTCTATCTGTTTTATTTTGCTCAGTAATTTCAACTGTATTGTCTGTTTCATATTCATTTGTTATTACATGATTTTCCATAAAATCCATATCATCAAGTGATTCATACATTTCATTATTTATATCATCTTCTATACCATCATCGCCACCATCATATTCGTCATTTTCGTCATATCCTCCTAATTGATTGTTGTATAATATATTGTTATTATCAATATGTACATCATCATATTTTTCGTCATATTTTTCATCATATTTTTCATTTTTAGAAAAATTTAAATCTTCAATTTCTTCATGTTCTATCAATATTTTTTCATATAATTTACCAACTTTTGTTTTATATTTAAATTTTATTAAATCGCCATATGAATATTTTATTTTTTTAAAAATATAATTTTCTTTAAAATTTTCAATAAATTCATTAATATAATTATATTTTTTGTATATATCATTTTTAATTTGTTGGACTGTTTCATACTTATTTATAAAATAACTTATATGATGTATGTTAAAAAAACATGTAAGCCACATTTTACCATATCCATTTATTAATTGGTCAATTTCAAATTGTTCAAGTTTTATTATTGTATCATATAAATTTAAATTTGCAATTTTATCTAATATACTTTTAAATTCTATACTTATATTTCCAACATAAATGTATGTGTGATATTGTATTTTTCGATTATTGTTGGTATATTTGTATATTACTTTAACTGGTTTTATTTTATAATAAAATTCATTGTTTTCATTTTTAATATTTGAAATGCCTGTTTGATTTATTTTTACGTTGTTTTGATCGGTTATTATTTGTGTGGATTTGGATTTTAATTTGGATTTGGATTTAGATTTAGATTTAAATGTAGATTTGGTATCAGATTCATGTTTTGATTTAGATTTAGATTTAGATTTTAACGTTTGTTTTTTAGACAAATTTGTATTTGTATTTGTATTTGTATTTTTACTTTTGCTTTTATTAATTTTATTAATTTTAATTATTTTATTCTTTGATTTATTCATATTTTATTATATAATAATATTACAATATAACTTTATTTATTATTTATTGTTATGAATAAATACACAATTTATATAAAAATTGATAAATTAAATGTTTATGCAATAATGTTAATATAGAATAATATATCTAAGTAACGAAACAATAACAAATACAATAATGTTTTATGTTTCTATATGCTATGGAATTGATAACATAAATCAAACACAATTTTTTGAAACGGGTGACATCACAAATTGTATTGAAACTGCAATTGAAACTGCAATTGAAAATGCAAATGAATTATCAAAAAAGATTTTTAATTATCAAATTAAAAATACAATATATGTGAAATTAAAAACAGATAATGTAGATGACGCAAACAATATTGTTAATAACAAAATTTCAACACTGATTATCAATGCAATTAGTTCAGATTCTAACAATAATATGTTTACAAACATTATTAAAGATATTGAAAATGACATCAAAAAAAATAAAAATAATAAAAATAATAACAACAATATGATTAAAAACACAAACAAACAATCACAAAAAATTAAAAACAAAATAATTAACAACACATTTTTTGATTCAATTGGTGAAGTTGTTATCGTTTCTGTTAATAAATTAAATGAATCAAATGAATCAAACAAATAATTTTTATAAAAATAATATAACAAACAAATACAATATCCATTAAATTTCATTCCAATCTTTTGAATAACCATACAATATAAAATCATCTTTATATGTTTCATAAACAATATTTGCAATTTCATCATTATAAAAACATTTGTAATCATACCACACATCATCATAATTTTGTTCAAATTCTGTTAAACCAATAAATGAATATTCATCATATTTTTTTTTTGTAACATTCATGTCAATATCATCCGAATTTGTTTTCATTTTTTCTAAAAAAAAATTTACTTTCGGTAATAAATTTGCAAATTTATTGTCAGAATAAACATTTAAAATATCATTTTCAAAATTTTCTAATTTTATATTTATGTTACTATCATCATATGTACGTGATTGTGGTAAAATATGACAATCAATCCAATTATTTTGTTGTTTTAATGAATACAAATGTTCAACAAAATTTTTAAATGTGTTTTTTTCTAATTTTATTTTTTGTGAAAGTATTGCAGTTTCTATTTTACCACAAAATTTATTTGTGTACATGCTCACTACGCGTGTGTATGGATTTCTAACTAAATTGATTTGTGTACATTTATTTACACAATCATCATTATTATTATTATTATTATATTTGAAATGTTTTTCAAGGTTATGCCATTTATTAATTGGTTGGATTTCTAATTCGTCGCAATGCAAATATAAAAAAAGTTGTCTGAAAATAGTGCATCATGATTTTGCATTCCATTTTATTGAATAATTATATTTATTTGAATATGCCAACATATTATTACCTGACTATTTTTAAATGTGGTTATAAACAGTGATGTTTTTGTCATTTCATTAAATGGTATTTAATTAAAAAAAATAATTATTTTTTTATAAATAACAATCATCAGATTTAAATTTTCCGTTTCGACTAAATTCAATTGATAATATATTATGGACATTGTTCAATTTGTAATAGCGAATGTATGGATTCGTCAAATCTGTAAAATCAAATTGAATTTTTGTTACATAACTCCATTTTGCATTTATTTTAAATCTGTCGAATTTATCTGTGCATTTTGTGAAATCAAAATAACTTTTTTGCGAATTATCTGTTAATAATTCTCCTTTTATTACCTTTGTGTCATTAATTGTGTTTTGATAAAGAGTTAAACAATCACGTAAATCGTAATAAAATTTTTTACAATTTTCATGTTTTAGATCGATATGTGTTAGTGTATTAGATTTATTTGTATGTTCGATTATTTGTTCGATTGTTTGTTTATTCATTTTGTTAATTTGTTAATTTGTTAATTTATTTATTTATTTATTTATCTGTATATATTTTAATGTATTTGTAAATTCAATTTTTATAAATACAAAATTAAATAAAAATCAATGGATGTCAAATAAAAATTGAAATAATAAATAACATATTATACATAATATTATACAATATGAATGAATTATCACAAATATATAATGCATCTACATATTTACAAAACATATTGGATTGTTCAATAAATAATAATAAAAAAATTAGCAATGAAGAAATAAATAATCTTTTAGAAGAAACACATAAACTTTTAAATTCAGATTTGAAAATTTCGTATGAACAATATATTGAATATTTATTAAATTTAACAAATAATTACATAAATATTCAATATACAACAAAAAATATTAAACAATATATTGTGTTATCTGATTATTTTCAATTGAATATTCAAGACAAATTTTTTAATTATATTTTAGACAAATATATATCAATTCAAAAAAATTTATATAAAAAAATTTATCTATATAATCCTTTTAATTATTATATTTTATATGAATTTGGCAACAATAAATACGATTTAACAAATTCTGCATTTATGTATATTTTTGAAACAAATAAAAATATATGCAATGAAATTAGCACTTTATGTTCAGAAAACATAAATCAAGAGTCATTAAATAAATGTACAAACATAATTTCTTTAAATATTTGCAGTAATAAATATGTTACAAATGTTAATCATTTACAACAATTGGTTAAATTAAATGTATCTGCATTTGAATATTATCCATTAGGAATGGTAAGTATTTATTGTGGTGTTAATCAAAATGGCATTTCGCAATTATCGTATGTTAAATTTTTAAATGTGTTTAACAATGATGCAATTAAAAATGTTAACCATTTGCATTTTTTAGAAGAATTAAACATTTCAGGTATTTTATGTGGTGTAAATCAAAATGGAATATCGCGTCTTAAATTTATTAAAAAATTAGTTGCATTTGATAATAAAAAAATTAAAAATGTTAATCATTTACAACAATTAGAAACATTAGATATATCTGGATATTGTGGTGTTGGACAAAATGGAATTTCATCGTTACAATATATTAAAATATTGATTGCAAATGATAACAATAAAATTAAAAATATTGTTCATTTGCAACAATTGGAAGAATTAGATATATCAAATTGCAACTACATTGAACAAAATAGTATATTACAACTATCAACCACTAAAAAATTAAATATTAGCAATAATAAAAAAATTACTGATGTAAATCATTTACAACAATTAGAAGAATTAGATATATCTGGAAAATGTGGAGTTGATCAAAATGGTATTTCAAAATTACTATTTGTTAAAAAATTATGTACACAAAAATTTCCAACATGTACCAATAAAAAAATAACAAGTATTGAACATTTGCAACAATTAACAACTTTCAATAAATATCAAGTTATAAACATAATTGACAATGATGGAAAAATTAAACAAATTTTAAAATAAATAAATAATATATACATATTATTTATGTATATTTATTATAATAAATATGAATGCACTATGTATTTATGGACAGATGCGAACATTTGACACATGTATACCAACAATTTTGAACTATATAAATTATGACAAAAATAACTTTGATGTTTTTTTATTTATCGATAAAAATGACATTAATGGTTTCAATGAACACAATTTAACAATTTTAAAAAATTTATTGGGTGAAAACAAAATTAAAATATTAAAATATACAGATGATATGTCTAAAGATGAAATTAAAATCGAAACTGAATTATCAGAAAAATATAAAATTATTAGTAAAAACATTAAAGAATATTTAAAAATAAAAAATTTACAAACAAATGATTTTGTTTCAAAATTGTATTACAGACGTCATTTGTTACTTGGCATAGTTAAAGAATATAGCATTACAAATAATGTGCATTATGATTCTTGTGTATTAACACGATTTGATATTTGCATTAATGATTGTGCACAAAATGCATTTGATATAAATTTGGATGAAATAAACAAAACAAATAATTTATTTGTTAAATTTGATTTATTTTTTCATGGTAGATTAGATAATTTAATAAAAATATTTTATTTTGCATTTAATTATTTTGCAATTTATGATACAATTTTACAAAAAAACGAACAATATTTAAAAAATATTTTAAATATGTTGCATAATAAAAATTTAGGTGGCGATGAGCTTTATAAAATTTATTGTGATTGGTTGTGTATGCCTGAATTAAATTTTCATGTGTATTTAATTATTCAAAATACAAAATTTAATCAATTATTTAATCAATCAACAGATTTATGTTTTATCAAAAGATAATTTAATGAATTTATTTATTTATTAATTAATTAATTAATTAATTAATTAATTAATTTATTTGTTCGTTTATTTATTTATTTATAAATTTACATTAAAAATATTTTTTATATTACTTATTATGAAAATATTAATAATAGGTTATTGTAATTTAGCAGATGGATTTCTTTATGGAAGTAATGAATTTAAAAAAAAAGGTCACAGTGTTTATTTTTTTCCATTTTATGATTGGAAAAATGATAATTTTAATAATTGTGATGTTTTTTTCAATAAAATTAAAAACACTATATTTGATTTGAATATATGGTGGTATTCTGACTGTTGTGTTAAATTTATAAATATGTTTGGAACACAATGCAAAAAATATAATATATTGTGTAAAAAAAATATAATATACAATTGGGATCCAGTTTTGTATCATTCACAAAAAATAGAATTTTGGAAAAATAAAATTCAATCTAATAAAGAATTAATTGAAAGTGGTTTATGTTCTGAATATTATTGTGTTACACCCGAGCAAATTACTGATATTGGTGGAATTTACAATCCATCAGGGTTTAGCAGAGAACTAGTTATGAATGAACTTTTTACAAATAATAGCAATAACAATAACAATAACAATAACAATAACAACACCAAGAATAATAGTGTTTTACAACACCACATTAACAACATAACATATGAAGAATTTAATAAAAACAAAAATTACAATTGTGATTTAAGCATTGTCATAACAAATCTTTATATAGATGAAAATTTTAGTCCAACAATGTATCAATTGGGAAACAGAAAAAAAATAATTGATTATTTTTATGAAAGAAGAGACAAATTTAAAATACATTTATATGGTTCTGAATTTTTAAACAAAATGTATCCTGATATTTACAAAGGATTTGCAAAATATGAAGAATGTGTTAAAATTTTTCATAATTCAAAAGTAAATATATGTTACAATATTTCAAGTTTTTTAAACAAAAATAAAATGGATTATTATTCAGAACGATTACCACAAATTTTGGGTTCAGGTGGATTGTTAATTTCAGATTGTGATTATTATTGTTTACAAAATAATGTTCATTACATAAAAATAACTAATGATGATTTTGAATATTTAGAATCTGTTATTTTAAATAGTGATAAATATGACGATATAAGAAAAAATGGATGGAACAAAGCATGGAAAACTATGACATGGGAAAAATGGTCAGATATTATATTGGCTAATCAAAAATAATAAAAATTGAAAAAACAAAACAATGTAAAACAAAATAACATAACATAACATAACAACATAGTTAAAAATGGAAGAACTAAGTAAAGAATCCGAATATATTAAAAATTTTATTGAAGATGAACCAAATATAGAAAACATTTTAAAAACTGCATATGATATATTAAAACTTTCAATAAGCTATAAAGAATATAAGAATATATTGTTAAATATATCAAATAGCTATGATAATATAGAATATACCGAAAACAACATAATACAATATGTAACAATAGTTGATTATTTTATGTTAAATAAACAAGAAGAAATTTTTAACTATATAATAAACAAATACATAATAAGAAAAAATAAATATTACGAAAAATTACATATGTATAATTCGATAAATTATTATATAACAAAAATAATTGGAAAAGAAAATAAAATAAATAATAGAACATTTGAATATTTAATAAATCTAAATAATGAAATAAATGAATTATATTCACGAACAATAACACAAAAAACATTGAATAAATGTAAATTATTAGTTAAATTAAATATATCAAATAACGTAAATATAACAAATGTAAATCATTTTAGTTATTTGAAAGAATTAAATATATCAGGTCAATATTGTAGAGTAAATCAAAAAGGAATTTCGGATTTAAAATTAGTTAAAAACTTAAATGCATGTAACAATAATAAAATAAATGATGTAAATCATTTAGAAAATTTAGAAGTTTTAGATATATCATATGAATGTGGAGTAAACCAAAATGGAATTTCAAATTTAAAATTAGTTAAAGACTTAAATGCATATAACAATAACAAAATAAAAAATGTAAATCATTTAGAAAAACTGAAAATTTTATATATACCATATGAATGTGGAGTAAACCAAGATGGAATTTCAAATTTAAAATTAGTTAAAAATTTGTATACACACGATAACAATAAAATAACAAATGTAAATCATTTGG
>OBEQ011621687.1_pt1 | contig 18603 bp, 19 predicted proteins | sample 1670901 | NCBI WGS metagenome assembly OBEQ01 (sample SAMEA104232315, study PRJEB22302) | groundwater metagenome | biome: forest; feature: aquifer; material: groundwater | place: USA | collected 2011-08-07 | depth 5.4 m
AAGACGGTCAAGCTCTTTCCAGTTGTTTGTCGCCAAATGCTCCTGAATATCACCAAAGACCTCATTTAGTCTAAATTCCTGAAACATTTCACCAAGATCGTTCATAAAACCTGAAAAATAGATGTTTTTCTGGCCCCCACCCTCAATACTTCTATTTGCTTTCACATCTCCTATTTGATCTAGCTGGATAAGAGGTGACATGTTTCCCAAAGGGACACTATTTATTGCGGAACCAGGTAGAGTAAAAACCCTTGACCCAAACTCTTTTGCTCTAGATTTCGCGTTGTAAACATCCAGTCCCTTTAAGAGCGGATATCTTTTTCCTGACCTAAATAAATAGTATGTCCTGCTATCAAACAAAACATCTCCTTGCATGGGGACATTTTGTCTCTCTTTTGCTACTGGGGTGTTTATTTCCGGAGGCTTATTGCAACCAAAAAGAAGAACCGATATTCCAGCTACCCCTGAACCCAACAGATGTCTTCTTGTGAATCCTTCTTGTAGAGCGTTCACCTGTAGTTTTATTCTAACTAATTTTCGGCTTGAACGCGAATAGGCATTATTATATGGAGGAAGGAGTCGTCATCTTTAATTTTAAACACTCCGGGATTTAGAGGTCCTGTCATTTCAAAAACCATTTCTTCCTCTTCGATTGCCGAAAGAAAATCCAACAGATATCTTGCATTAAACGCAATTTCATTTTCTTCGCCTATTAATCTTGTTTCAATCTCAACCGAGTTTTTTCCAACTGAAGGAGCGTTTGCAGATACTGTTATTTTTTCTTTTTGGACAGAAAGCTTAACAATATTGGCTGTTTCTCTGGCAAAAATAGCGCCTGTTTTTACAGCAGCTAGCAAATCTTGTCTATCAAAAACAGCACTACTCTCGTGACTTGTGGGTATTATCTTTTCATATGACGGAAATTCTGACTCAATCAGTCTTCCAATCAAAACCGTATCTCCTTGAAAGAAAAGCGCCTGGTTATTCTCTTTAGATATAAAAACAGAAACATCTCCCTCCTGTTTTAGAAGAATCAGTTCCTTTATGACTCTTGACGGAATAAGGATTGGGCTGTCAACAGGGGTTTTTTCTCCTGTATCCATTTGCTTTAAAGAAAGTCTATATCCATCTGTTGCTACAAAGATGGTTTTTCCATCCTGATTTTTTATATATATCCCCGATAAAGCAGGTCTTGTAGTATCTGAGCTTGCTGCAAAAAAAACCTTAGAAAGACTTTTTTGTATATCATCCTGTTTTATTATTAGTATCTCTTCCCCTTTTTCTTTATAAAGAGATGGGAATTCGTTTTTTTCTATTGTCTGAAAGGTACTTATTGTTTTTTTACTTTTTACGTTTAAATTGTTTCCCTCTGTTATGATTTCTATGTTCTCATCAGGAAGAGTACTTACTAGTTCTGTAAATATTTTTGCGGGTACTGTTACTTCCCCTTCTTCGATTATTTCTGCGTGTATTTCTGTTTGTATTCCTATTTCCAAGTCCGTTGCGCTTAGAATTATTTTTCCATTTTTTGTTTCTATAGCAATATTAGATAAAACAGGAAGTTGGTTCTTAGAAGATATTGCGTGATTTAAAAGTGGTAATTTCTTTTGTAAAAGAGAAGAAGAAATATATAGTTTCATAGATTAGTTTCAAAGCAAATCTTAGTATATATATAATTGTAGTCGTAGTAGTGTATATGGAAAAGTGGAAAAAAGCAAGAACTAAGCTCGGAAAAATGTGGATATCGTGTTGATAAAAATGGGTATAAGTTGTTTACAGAATAAGCCATTACTTAAATACCTTAAAGTTATTCACGTAAAAATTTAGTTATCCCCATGATTTCCTCAGACAGCTTGTTGTTGGTTAAGATAAATCCTTCTATCTTTTCCACACCGTACATTATAGTGGTATGGTCCCTTCCTCCTAGAATGTTTCCGATTTCAACATGAGTTAATCCAAGCTCTTTTCTAAGAAGATACATTATTATTTGTCTTGCCTTAACAAGTGCGGCATCTCTTTTTGGCCCTTTTATTAAGGTTGGTTTGGTATTGTAGAAAGTACAAACCTTATTTACAACATCTTCTGGATAGAATCGATTATTAGCCTTCTCTTTTCTGCCGCTTAAGGTTTTTAAGACCAATTCCTTAGTAATTAAGTTATTATTGGTATTTGCTTCTGTAATGATTCTAAGGAAAGTTCCTTCTAAGCTCCTAACATCCTCTACTTTCTCTGCAATTATCTGTGCAATTTCCGGGGCAAGAACCACATTGTATTTTTTTGCCTTAATTAAGAGGATTGCTGTTTTTAGTTCAAAATCAGGAGTTTCAATATCAACAGTTAAGCCTCCAGAAAAACGAGAGGAAAGCCTTTCTTCTAATTTTTTTATTTCATGCGGTGGTTTGTCAGAAGAAAGAACAATTTGAGAGCCATTATCTATAAGAATATTAAATGTATGAAAAAGCTCTTCTTGTACTCTGTCCTTACCTGCAATAAACTGAACATCATCTATAATAAGAAGGGACGCTGTGCGAAATTTCTTTTTCATTATTTGAGTTTGGTTACTACGTATTGACTCAACTACCTCATTTGTAAACTCCTCACTTGTAATATAAATAATTTTTTTGGCTGGATCTTTTTGATAAACCTCATTAGCAATAGCCTGCATTAGATGGGTTTTACCTACCCCAACAGGTCCGTATATAAATAAAGGATTATATGTGTGTCCAATATTTTTAGCAACAGTAGAGGCTGATATGAAAGCAAGTTGGTTACTGGAGGAAACAGCCATAGTTTCGAATGTATATTCAGTTCTTACTCTCGCAAGATGACCTATGAAGTTGGGTTTTTTTAGAGGCGTCTCCTCAGCGAAGAGAGGTCCCGTTGCTTTATTTATTTCATTTGGGAGACTCTTTACGGAAAAAACCAGTTCAGTATTTTTGTTGGTAAGCTTATAGAGCGCATTTTTAATAACAGATTGGTACCTTTTTTGTATCATATCTACAATCATTGGAGATGACACGGCAATTTTTGCTATGTCATTGTCAAGAGACAAGAGAATAGTGTTTTTAAATAGGGTTAGGAAGTTTGCCTTAGATACCTCCTTTTCAATGTCAACAAGCACTTTTTGCCAGAGGATGTTTGGTTCCATACAATAAAACAGACTGTAGCAAGCAGTTTAACTATGTGGATAACTTTTTGTCAAGTAGAAAAAAGTAAATAAAACCCTATCTCTTTTAAATATTCTTGTTATTTGGTATACTTAGGAAATGGAAAAATCAATAAAGCTGCAAAAAATAAAAAGAAAAAGGGTCCATGGCTTTAGAAAAAGACAAGGAGTTCATGCTGGACAAAAGGTATTAAAAAGAAGAAGGGATAGAAAAAGACACAGATTAACAATTTAGGCTATGCTAGCTAAAAGAAGCCGACTAAACCTGCGAGCCCATCCGCAGTTTACAAAAGTCTTTACTTTACCCTATTTTGTTTTAAGAATTACAGAGAATGATCACAAAGATAATAGGTATGGATTTCTTACTTCTAAGAAGATAGATAGAAGGGCAACCGTTAGAAATAGAACAAAACGAGTACTTAGAAGTTGTATTGAGGAGATGCTAGAAAATATAAAGACAGGATACGATATGTTGTTTGTTTTAAAAAAAGAGTCAGTAGGTGTCGCAAAATCAAATATAGCTAGCTCTATAAAAACAATATTTAACAAAGAAGGTTTAATTAAATGAAGAATGTTTTACTGCTAATTTTAAATATCTATCAAAGAATATTTTCAAGTCTAATAAAGAATCTGCTTGGAGTAAGCGCAATTTGTAGATACTCTCCTACTTGCTCCGAGTACGCAAAAAAATCAATTGGTAGCTATGGAGCGTTTAGAGGATCATATTTGTCCATAATTAGGGTCTTGTCTTGCAACTCATTTTCGGTTCAAAGCAATAATTTATGATAAATCCAGGATTAATTTTTAACGAAGTATTAGTTAGGCCAATAATTACAGTTTTGGTTGCCATATATCACATCTTGTTTTTTCTCCATGTTCCTTATACTTTGGGATTTTCAATTATTGTTCTCACGATCGTAATTCGGTTAATATTATATCCTTTTGTTTCTTCCCAGCTAAAAGTCTCAAAGAAAATGCAGGAGCTGGCTCCCCATCTTTCAAGACTTAAGAATCAACACAAAGGAGATTCTTCCCGTCTTCAGCAGGAAACAATGAAGCTTTACAAGGAGCACAATATTAATCCTGCAGCCGGATGCCTACCGGTTCTTTTCCAGATCCCAATTATTTGGGGATTATATTCTGTTTTACAGCAGGTTGTGGTTTTAAAACAGGTAGCAAGTCTTACGTATGTAAATAAGCTTGTGTTTTTTGATTTTCTAAAACTTTCAAAACCATGGGATGTAAGTTTCTTTGGAATTCCGCTTGGGCAACAGCCTAAGGAGCTTTACGGTTCGGTTGGTGTTCTGATTCTCCTTGTCCCTTTTATAACTGGTTTTTCTCAGTTTATTCAGTCTAAGATGATGCTCCCATCTGCTCCTAAGGTGCCCGTTAAGCTTAGAAAAGAAGAAAAAAAGAAAGATATAAGTCAAGATGATTTTTCCTCTGCTTTTCAGTCTCAGTCTATGTATATATTTCCTGTTATGATAGGCTTCTTCTCTTTTACATTCGCAATAGGATTGTCTTTATATTGGAACACTTTTACCATTTTTGGTATAATTCAGCAGTATCGTTTGTCTGGCTGGGGAGGTTTAGGGAGTTGGAAGGATAAGATAAGTGGCTTTACCAAAATATTAGCTAATAAATAAAATATGACGCTAGCAGAAAAAAAGTCAGTAGAAAAAATAACAAAAGAAATAATTTCCTATCTTGAAGTTGAAGGAGACTTTGAAACCACTTATGGTGAAGACGAAGTCGAGTTGGCGTTGAATACAAAAGATACGGGAATTGTAATTGGATATCATGGGGAGGTTTTAGAAGCGCTTCAGCTTATCATCTCTCTTTGTATATCAAAGAAAATCGGACGCTTTATTAGAGTTTCTGTTGAGGTAGGAGATTATAAAAAGAACCGTACTGATTATCTTCAGGATTTGGCAACACAAGCAAAAGAAAGAGCGCTTGTCGAAAAGAAAGAGATATTCCTTCCAAGTCTTAAATCATGGGAAAGAAGAATAGTCCACGTAATGCTCCAAGATGACAAAGAGGTGGTTTCGGAATCAGTCGGTGAAGGGAAAGATCGTACTCTTGTCATAAAACCTCGATGACGATTAAAGGGATTGAGAAAAATCTTTTTTATTTAATTCTTCTTTTTTTACCAACACAGCTAGGTCGTCATTTTTGGCCATCATTCTCCTTTGTTCAAGGAATTAGAATTGATTATCTCTCCCCCACTATTTACCTTACAGATGTTCTCATTTTTTTATTACTTGTAATATTGGTGGTCTCAGTTTTTAGAAATCCCAAAAAATTAAACCTTAAACATAAAATCTTAAACATAAAATATTTATTGTTGATATTGTTTTTACTTGCAGGAGTTATTTTTTCTAAAAACCCACCTGTTGGTATTTATGGACTAATTAAGCTTTTAGAATTTATTTTTTTAGGATTATATTTTGCAAAGAATATCTCTTTTGATAAAAAAAAGATCGGTATAATAGCAAGTATATTTGCGTTAGGTATAATCTTTGAATCATCAGTTGCAATTTTACAATTTATTAGGCAATCATCATCCGGAGGACTTCTTTATTATTTTGGAGAAAGATTTTTTGATGGACAGACTCCAGGGATTGCAAATGTCTCACTTAGCGGACATCTGATCCTTCGGCCATACGGAACACTTCCCCATCCTAATGTTTTGGCAGGATACCTTACGATTACGATGATAATCGTAATCTCAAATCTCAAATCTCAAATCTCAAATCTCAAAAAAACACTCTATCTATGTTCAATTTTGATTGGAACAGTTGCGCTTTTATTGACAATGAGTAGAGTTGCTATTTTGCTTTGGATATTAATTTTATTTATTAGGATGTTGCAAGCAGTATATAAAAAAAATAAATTTACTATTTACTATTTACTATTGACGATTTTGATCATTGGGACAATCGTTGTTGTTTCTCCCCTACGACTTAGGTTTACAGATATTAAAATAACAGATGAATCAATTACAGATAGACAAGCTCTTGTTAACGCATCTGTCAAAATGATTGAGAAAAAACCTATCTTTGGATTTGGGATAAATAATTATCTTGTTGAACTTCCTTACTTTATTAAAAGTACAAACAGAACTTTTGTTCTTCAACCGGTGCATAATATTTATTTGCTAATTGCGTCAGAAGTTGGGGTGATTGGGTTTATGTTCTTCTTATGGTTTATAAAAATAACATACCAAAGAATAATGCGACAGAAATTTTCAATTTTCAATTTTCTCGCCTCGCTGAAGGTTTGGCGAAGCGGGCAATTTTCAATTTTAACCATGGTTCTAATTATTGGTTTTTTTGATCATTATTTTCTGACTGTGCAACAAGGACAGCTCCTGATCGCGTTTGTTTTTGGATACTGCTGGGTAAATAAAAATTATTAAAAATAATGTTACAATTGGTTTTGTAATGGAACACAAGATTATACTTAAAAATACATTATTTCAAATTGCAGCCAGGTCAATTACTTCCCTATTAACATTTCTTACCACTCTTTTAATTGCACGGAATTTTGGAGCTATCGGTTATGGGGATTTTATAAAAATTACTACTTTTGTAGGATTATTTTATTTAGTAGTTGATTTCGGATTAAATGCTATTTTTTTGCAAAAAGATAACGAAGAAAATATCAATTTTAAGGATCTTTTTTACTTAAGACTTATACTGTCTTCTCTTCTTTTTTTTATTGTAAATGCAATTTCTTTTATTTTGCCATTTAATAAGGAATTAGGAATTGGATTCTCCCCTACTCTAAGAATTGGAATTTTTATTTTTTCATTTTCCATTTTTTTGCAAGGAATAACATTATCGTCTAGTGTTATTTTTCAACGTCGTCTTAGGTTTGATCTTTTACTTATCTCAACAACAATAGGTTCTATCATTACCTTCTTGTTAACGTTGTTTTTTATTCATCTCTTTCAACCCCTACATATAATAGTCAGTGCTTTTGTAATAGGTGGAGTTATTACATCCGCTATCTCTCTTTTCTTATCTAAAGAAAAAATATTTCCTATTGTTATAAGAATAAGATTTATAAAATCGTTAATAACAGGTAGCATGTCTCTTGGGCTGATGCTTATATTTAATCTTATTTACTTTAGGATAGACATTTTCCTTCTTTCTTTTTTCAAGTCAACAACAGATGTTGGAATTTATGGAATTGCACAGCGCGGGTTTGATTTTCTAATCGCGCTGCCGCTTTTTTTATCAAATGCTCTTTATCCGGGACTTTTGCAAAACAAGAATAATTATCGAAATACTATAGGTATATTAATAAAATATCTTTACATATCTGTAATTTTTTCATTATTATTAATAATTGTATTTTGGTTTTTATCTCCATTGATTATTTTAGTAAAGGAAGATTTTGTTCCTGCTATCGTGCCTTTTAGAATTCTACTTATTTCTCTTCCCTTATTTTTTGCAACAAGTATCTTGCAGTGGACATTAATCTCCCAAAAACAACAAAAATTTCTAATGTATGTTTATCTTCTGGCTGGGATTTTAAATATTTCTTTAAATTTTATTTTCATTCCTACTGGGTCCTATATCGCTTCAGCAATTATTACAGACATATCAGAAGGAATTGTTTTGATTTGTCTTATCGCGAAGTTGGTACTTCACGATAATTTTCACGAAGTCAAATCTTAATATGATTAATGTTTATACAGATGGAGGCAGCCGTGGTAATCCAGGAGAAGCTGCTATTGGTGTTTATATAACTAGTACCGATGAAGTCTTTATTGCCGGTTTTGGGCAAAGGATAGGTGTAGCAACGAATAATGTAGCGGAATATAAAGCAGTTATTGGCGCATTATCTTATTTAGTTTCCCAGAAAGATAAATTAGAAATCGATAATGTTCAATTTTTTCTCGACTCACTACTAATTACAAATCAGATTAATGGTCTATTCAGAGTTAAGAATCCAACCCTTAGAGATTTACTTTTTGAAGTAAGGAAAAAAGAAATGGAGCTTAACGTAAAGATTAGATACTCACATATTCCAAGAGAACAAAATAAAAAAGCAGATAAGCTTGTTAACAATGCTCTAGACAATCTTTCCTAGCTCACCTACAATAAGACTACATGCCCGATTCTTCAATTCTCATCATCGATAAAGACAGTTTTGTAAGTAGTATTCTGGTAAAAAAGATTTTAGAAATTGGCGGATCTAAGATTGTATTAATTACAAAGAAAGAACCGAACTTCTTGTCAGAGAATATTATTTGGATTCCTTACGGACGAAAACCATCTATTCCTAATATTGAATACATAAAAATCTTTACTGTCTATAATGGGGAAGACAAGGAATTTCACTTTCTCTTACGAGTTATACAAGAAACAGAAAAAAATAAATCTAAAGTCTTTTTCCTATGTCATATTTCAAATGCTCGGGAGTTTGTGGTAAAGAACATTCTTAGTTTAAATAAAAATGCAAATGTTGTAATTTTTGGAGACATTTTTGGCAACGAACAGTTTAATAGTATTCGTAGTACAATTAATTTGTTTTTAAGCCAAGCTAAAAAAACAGGCAAGATCTTAATTCCTAAAATGGGAATAAAAAAAACCTATCCAGTTTTTTGGCAGGATTTTCTGGACGGATTAATAAAAATTGTTTTTAGTAAGTATGATACAGAGAAGTTATTTTATTTAATACCCAAAAATCCACCAACAGAACTTGCTGTTGCTGGAATGATTCACAAGGCCGACCCATTAGTGTCAATAGATTTTACTTTAAAAAATATCTCAGTTAAAAATTATAATTCTAATTACTCAGATGGAGAATATGTACTAGGGGATTATAAAGAGCTTAAAGAAAGAATAAAAGAAGTTTATAAAGACGGAGAGTTTTTAGAGCCTTTCGTGATAGCTTTAAGAGAAAATAGCTTTTTTGGACAGCTCATTAACTCAATATTAATTTTTATAATCGCTATACTGTTGATCCCTTTATTGTCGGTAATTGTGTTTGCGTTAACAGGGAAAGCAATGTTATATATTGTTTCAAGAGATCTTAACAGGGGAGATTTCGATAGTGCAAAGCATTTTTCAAAAGTTGCCTCTATAAATCTTAATATTGCAGATAAAGCAACAAGGGTAGTTTTTTTTGAAGCCTCTATTATAGGTCAAGAAAATAAGATGTCAGGATTTTCCTCAGAAATATTAATGGAGAAAGATATAGCAGAAGGTATAGAGAATGTGCTGGATGCATCTTTTGTATTTTCCAAGGTTTTCTCTGCAAAAAGTAATAACCCTAAGGAAGACTTTGATAACGGAGTAAGGCTTTTAAAAAGCTCAATTAGTATTTTACAGAGAATGGAAGCAGAAGATAAGAGTGGAAATAATTATATTACGAAAACTATTTTTACTAAAATAGAAAAAATTGATTCTGTTTTCGGGTTAGTGTCAAATACCATAGATAATGCGTCTTTCCTTTTAGGTTTTAATAAAGAAAAAACATATCTTGTGCTTTTTCAAAACAACATGGAGATTCGTCCCGGTGGGGGATTTATTGGGTCATACGGGCTTTTAACTTTTGATAGGGGACATATTAAAGATTTTTCTATAAAGGATGTGTATGATTCTGACGGACAGCTTAAAGGGCATATAGAGCCACCCTTTGCAATTAGAAGATACTTACCATCAGCTCATTGGTATCTTAGAGACAGCAATTTTGACATAGATTTTAAAAGATCTGCTTCTACTTCTGCCTTTTTTCTGAGTGAAGAAACAGGCAAGGTCGTAGATGGGGTAATTGCGGTAGATGTTGCTTTTATCCAAAAATTGTTAAGAGCTATGGGAAGTGTATATGTTTCCGATTATAATGAAACTGTTACACCAGATAATTTTTATACACTTGCTCAGAGCCATGTTGAAAAAAATTTCTTTGCTGGTTCAACGCAAAAAAAAGACTTTCTTAGATCACTCTTTACCTCCATGGAACTTTCCTTAACCAATAAAGGAAAAATTGACTACATAGAGTTTTTGCAGGCGATAGAAAGCTCCATAAAGGAGAAACATGTTCTTTTAGCAATTTCAGATCCTGTAGTTCAGAATCTTCTTTCTGCAAATAGTATCTCGTCTTCGCTTGTTGACACCAGGCAAGAAGAGATTGGCAAGATTAATGACTTTTTAGGAATAATAGATGCAAATCTTGGAGCAAATAAGGCAAACTACTATATTAAAAAAGGAGTAAAACAGGAAGTTGAGATAGGCAATTCTGGCTCTGTCTTGGAAAAGGCAACAATTGTCTATAAAAATGAAAGTAAAGAGTGGCCGGGCGGGGACTATAAAAACTATCTGAGAGTCATTGTTCCTTTGGGGTCAAATCTTCAATCAATTAGCATAGATGGAGTTGAAAAAGACATTATACCAGCAATTACATCGCCTTTAGTTTATGAAGCAAAAAACTTTAGCTCTCCCAAGGGCCTAGAAGTTGAAAAAATAGAAGAAGAGGGGAAAACAATCTACGGGTTTTTAGTTATTATTCCTTCAGGTACGTCAAAAATTATATCATTATCTTATTCTCTTCCCCAGAAGATAGGAATTGAAAAAGAGATGTTTTCTTATGACCACTGGGTTTTTAAACAACCAGGAACAGACAGCGACCAATTTTATTTTTCCCTTTCTTATCCGCCTGAATTTAAGCCAATATTTAAATCAGATGATGTTAAAATCGTAGACGGGAAAGTAAATCTTATAAAATCAATTCTGGAGGATATTCATTTTCAAGTTAATTTTTCAAAGAAGTAATGTAGGGGAATTAATCTCTGCCTCCCTTAGCGTATATAGTGTGTTTAAAATAAAATATTTCACCATTTGCGTTAGATAAAGGACGAATATATTTTGAAGTTCTATAAACAACTTCTCTGCCTGACGCACTTATTCCCTTTGCGCCATTTGTTTGTTCTTGTACTATTTGTTCTTCCCACTGATCAGATTTATCAAAATCTATAATTGTAAGTTTTCTTGGTTTATTAACTATTGCCTCAGGGGTTATGGCTGGATTCAATTCTTTAATAGTCATGGTACGTGTTGTTTTGGTGCTTCAAACACAACTGTTTCTTGTGAATTTGGGATTAATTGAACTGTTCTATCGGGTCTTACTAACAAAGTTACTGCATCGTCTTTAGGATCAACTCTTGAAGGATAGTTTCTTCTATAATCCATTCCACTAGGATATCCAATTCCTATCTCCATAATATTTACCTCAGTTTAAAACTTACAGGAACAGTGTCTAAGCTAATTGTTTGTCTTTTGCCAGTGTTTAAATCTAGCCCTAGCTCAATATGATCTCTCCCTCTGTTCATCTCTGTTGTTAGTTTTGCCCGAGCCCTTCCCGCAGCAGCAGACTTGGGATTATTTAGCATATTAAGAATAGATTCGTCAAAAGACTCCTTGCTCATTCTAATAATCATACTCTGAATCTCCTAGATTGCTTGACAGATTTGGAACAAATACCAGACAAAAAGCTGACAAAACACGCAATTGATAAAAGTAAACAAACTGACTACAATGAGAAGACTTTATGGAAGATGTTATAGAAAATCATTATCCAATTACTTTTCGTGATAAAGATGCCAAAGAGCTTGGGGAATACTTAAAAAATCGCAATTCGGTTGTTTTGATTGGTATGAAAAGGGTTGGGATAAGTAATTTCTTACGTTTTTTCCTAAATCACAAAGGAATAGTTAAAACTTATATTGACCAAAAGCAAAATCACTTATTTATCCCAGTTGACCTTAATGACTTAGTTGAAAAAGAAGTGTTTCCTTTTTGGGTATTAACTTTTAAACGGATTGTTGATGCGGTTGAGAAATCTTCTTTAGATGATCATGTAAAAAAACACATAGAAACACTTTTTCTTGACAGTATTCAGGGAAGAGACATTTTTTTGACAATAGATGCAATTAGAAGGAGTTTTTATAGGATTGTTGAGGAAAAAGTTCTTCCGACTATTTTCTTCATTCGCTTTGATAGGATAAAAGATTCTATAAAGCCTGAGTTTTTTGCCAACCTTCAGGGCTTAAAAGACGCAACTAATCAAAAGCTCGCTTATGTTTTTACCAGTTTCAGAAGCCTTGATAAGCTTTCTCCAAGTATTTTTCCCAAAGCATCTCTTGGTGTTTTTTCAAATGACATGAACATTAAGCCGGCTGAAAAAAAAGATACACAGGTGATATTTAAGACATACAGAAGTAAATATAAGCTTAATCTTTCTCCTTCTTCTGAAAATCAATTATTTAATATTGTTGATGGATATGTTCAGTATTTGCAGCTTTCCCTAATCTCACTTAATGAAAATAAAACAAAAAATATAGATCTTTTTGACTATTTAATTAAAGATGAACGAATTATATTGCAGTCAGAAGAGCTATGGGAGAGTTTAAGCAAAAGAGAGCAGGAAGTTATTTTAAAAATTAGTAAGGGAGAAAGAATTAAAACTATGGATAAGGAAGAAGGAAAATATCTTTGGGATACAGGATTTGTTAATGAAATAAAAGGAAAAATTGTAATTTTTAGTTCTCTTTTTGAACATTTCCTTAAGCTTCAAGAATTGGAAAGTAATCGAGAAGTTTTGGCGGAATTTACCAAAAAAGAAAATGCGCTTTTTTCTCTGCTTGAAAAAAGTATTAATGAGATTTGCGAGAGAGAAAAGATCATCGAATCTGTCTGGCCAGAGGTGGAGGAGTTGGGTGTATCTGATTGGGCAATAGATAGACTAGTAGCTCGGGTTAGAAATAAATTAAAATTAAAGAAAAGCAGATTCGAGATTCAAACGGTTAAGACAAGGGGATATAAGCTCATTGCTTCTCGGTAATTCTTCGGTAAATATTCGGGAATTGTCTATCGTTGTTCTGAGGCCAGCCTCTATGCTACAATAAGCATAATTTGGAAGGATTTTATGGATAAGGTTTATAATCATAAAGACGTTGAAGACAAATGGTATGATTTTTGGGAGAAAAATGGATATTTTAAGCCGGAAATTAATCCAAACGGAAAACCATTTTCAATAATTCTTCCACCTCCAAATGCAAATGGAGCGCTGCATTTTGGTCATGCAATGTTTGTAATAGAAGATATCCTTATTCGATACCACCGAATGAGGGGGGAGCAAGCGTTGTGGCTTCCAGGCACAGATCATGCAGGTATAGAAACCCAATTCGTATTTGAGAAAAAACTTAAAGAGCAAGGAAAGTCGCGTTTTGATTACGACCAGGAAACCCTTTATAAAATGATCCATAAATATGTTGAGGAAAATAAAGGGGGGATTGAGAATCAACTTAAGCGTCTTGGATTTTCTTTGGATTGGTCAAGGGAGAAATATACTCTGGATGAAGATATTGTAAAACTGGTCTATAAGACCTTTAAAAAAATGTATGATGAGGGACTTATCTATAGAGACTATCGTCTTGTTAATTATTGTACATTTGACGGTACAAGCTTTTCGGATTTAGAGGTTATATATGAAGAAAAAAAAGCTCCTCTTTATTTTTTAAAGTATGGTCCGTTTACAATTGCTACAGTTAGACCTGAAACTAAATTTCGCGATACAGCTCTTGCTGTAAATCCAAAAGATCCTCGATATAAAGACAAAATTGGTAAGACCTATGAAATTATGGGACTTTTAGGAAAGGTAAAAATGACTGTTATTGCAGATCCAGAGGTTAAGGTAGACTTTGGTACGGGAATTATGAAGGTAACTCCAGCCCATGATCCGCATGATTTTGAACTTGGAAAAAAATATAATTTGCCAGTCACGCCAATTATTGAAAGAAGTGGAAAAATGGATTTTTCCTGGTTTTTAAGACAAAAGGATATTGACCCAAAGTATAAAACCCGAGCAGAAAAATATCATGGGAAGTTTGTTAAAGAAGCAAGAAAGCTGATGATTGATGATCTACAAGAAGATGGTTTGTTAATCAAAACTGATGAAAATTATATTCATAGAATTGGAGTTTGTTATAAATGTAAAAATATTTTAGAGCCCTTACCACTAGAGCAGTGGTTTGTGAAAGTAAAACCATTGGCAAAAGAAGCCATAGATGCTGTTAAAGAGAAGAAAATCAAGATTGTTCCAGAAAGATTTGAAGATCAGTATTGTGAGTGGCTTGAGAATCTTAGGGACTGGAATATAAGTCGCCAAATTGTTTGGGGAATAAGAATTCCGGCTTGGAAAAATAAAAAGACTGGAGAATGGGTAGTAACGGAAGGAGAAACGCCTGTTGGAAATGATTTAGAGCAGGATAAAGATACTTTTGATACTTGGTTTTCTTCTGGTCAGTGGCCATATTTAACCCTCAAAACAAACAAATCAGGAGATTTTGAAAAATTTTATCCAACCGATGTAATGGAAACAGGTTATGATCTTTTACGGGCTTGGGTCAGTAGGATGGTAATGTTGGGGATATATGTTACAGGCGAGGTTCCGTTTAAAACAGTGTTATTCCATGGGTTAGTTAATGATCCGTATGGAAAGAAAATGAGTAAGAGTAAAGGAAATGTTATAAATCCCTTAGAGTTGGTTGATCAGTATGGCGCAGATGCTGTGAGGTTTGCATTGGTATATGGAAATGCAACTGGAAACGATCAAAGTCTTTCTTATCCAAAACTTGATGCCAGTAGAAAGTTTACAAATAAATTATGGAATATAGGGCGGTTCATTCTATTATGTCATCCTGAGGGAGAGAAACGACCGAAGGATCTAGATTCTTCGGCTCTGCCTCAGGATGACGTTCAGAACCTATTAAAACTGGCAAAATCTGAAAAAGATAAAGAAATAATCAGTAAAACACAAAATTTGATCAAAAACATAACAAAAGACCTAGAAGACTATAATTTCAATTACGCAGCGGAAGAGCTTTATGAGTTTATCTGGCACGAATTTGCCGATAAATACATTGAAGACGTTAAAAACCGGATTGACCCAAGTTCATACCTAATACTTAATACTTTATACCTAATACTTTTGAAGTTACTGCATCCGTTTATGCCTTTTGTAACAGAGGAGATATATCATAAAATGGGAAATAAAGATTCAATCATGATTTCACAATGGCCCCAATAAAATTACCTAATATTTACCGATATATTACCGATAAAAGAATTTGGGTTGGAGTTATTTGTTTGATAATTGTCATAGCAATTGGGCTCAAAACTCTTGATCTTTATAAATCCATTATTCAGAAGCAAAGACTCGATAAAGAAAGACAAAAAATAGCCAAGGACATTGAATTTTGGCAAAACACTACTCAAAAATATCCAGACTACCGTGATGCGTATTTTCAACTGGCTATTTTGGAATATAAAATTAAAAATATAGATCTGGCTAAAAAATACGTTCAAAAGGCTCTTGAGTTGGATCCAAATTTTGAAGCAGGAGAAAAGCTAGAATCAGTTCTAAAAAATTATTAAGACTTTTCCTGAGGTTTGGTTTCTGCTTTTGGAGCTGGTTTAGCACTTGATTCTTCTTTCTTTTCTACTTCAGTTGCTGGTTTAGCACCCTCAGCGCCTCCGGTTGGAGTAACACCTTCCGCAGCGGTTTCAGCTTTAGCTGCCTCGGCAGCAGCAGCTTCCGCAGCAGCTTGTTCTTGAGCTTGTTTACTAATCAATTCTCCAACTTTTACAACTACTTGGGATGGATCTGTAAGTACAATTACTCCTTGCGGGATCTTAAGATCAGAAACAGCAATTTGCTCATCAATTGCAGCTAAGTGTTCAATGTTTACTTCAATATTTTCAGGTAAGTCAGTAGGGAGGGCTTCAACTTCTATTTCTGCAAGGGGTTGGAGAATAATTCCGACTTTGTCAGTAACTGCTTTTGCCTCGCCAGTTAAGACAATAGGCGCCATGGTTTTTACTTTTTCCTTTAAGTTTACCTGGTAAAAATCAGCGTGTACCGGAAGTTGTGTCATGTAATCAAGTTGGACATTGTGAATAAGAGAGGGTCTGACTTCGCTGTCTATTTCTACATCAACTAATCCTGTAACCCCTGCTTCTTTGTAGACTTTATCAAATTCTTTTACTGAAACTTGAACAGCCAAGGATTTAACATCTTTGCCATAAATATTTGCTGGGAGAATACCATCTTTACGAAGTTTTTTAACTTTCTTTCCTAAAACTTTTCTTTTCTCAACAACAAGTTTAATTCGTTTCATTGAATTGTATTATACGGTAAATACAGGATTATTACAAGACTGCCTCGTGCTATACTTTATAGACGAAATAATATGACAATTTTAGGGATAGATCCAGGGATTGGAAGAATGGGATGGGGAGTGATAGAAGTTAAAAGTTCGAAGTTAAAAGTTCAAAGTTATGGATGCGTGGAGACTTCGTCTAAGAATACGACTTCCGAACGATTATTGATTATCTATAAAAAAGTTCAGGAAATAATAAAGCAGTATTCGCCAGAGGCAATGGCAATTGAACAATTGTTTTTTAATACAAATGTAAAAACAGCTTTTGTAGTAGGAGAAGCTCGGGGTGTTATTATTCTCGCGGGAGCAAATAAGAAACTACCTGTTTTTTCCTATACACCTTTACAAGTAAAAGTTGCCTTAACAGGATATGGCAAAGCTGAAAAGAGACAAGTAGGGCAAATGGTAAAGGTGATTTTAAAGCTAAAAGAGATCCCAAAACCAGATGACACTGCCGACGCTTTGGCAATTGCCCTAACTCACGCATTTTCAAAAAAATAAGAAATTTCTTGTGTTATAATCGGAATGTTTCAAATCTATGATTGCTTCACTCAGTGGAAAAGTATCTCACCGTGATGACCCTCATTTAATACTTGATGTTAACGGAGTGGGATATAAAGTACTTGTAAGTAAAGATGTATTATCTCATCTAAGTCCTGATAGAGAACTTGTGAAACTTTTTATTCATACGCATGTTAGAGAAGATGCATTAGATCTATATGGTTTTTCAACTCTTGAGGATTTAAAATTATTTGAACTTTTAATTAGTGTTTCTGGAGTTGGACCAAAAACCGCTATTAATGTTTTCTCTCAAAGTAAAAGTAGAGAAGTAATATCAGCAATAATGACTGGAAATGTGGATTTTTTTACCTCCATACCTAGATTGGGAAGGAAAAATGCTCAGAAGATTATTATTGAGTTAAAGAATAAAATAGGGGGTACAGTTGACATTGATTTATCAGAAAAGGAAATGGAAGAGAATAAAGAGGTTATTGAAGCTCTTAAGTCATTTGGATTTACAAACAAAGAGGCAGGGGACGCAATAGCTTCTATAAAAGATAAAGAAAAAAGTTCAAAAGATAAAATTAGACTAGCATTAAAGTATTTGGGTAAATGAAGGATATAAAAAAAGAAAGCATAGACAAGGAAAATCCCGAAGAAGAAGTATTATTTACTTCTTTGAGGGCCAAAGAGTGGAATGATTTCTGCGGGCAAAAAAGTATTAAAGAGTCTTTAAGAATTTCCATATCGGCTGCAAAAAAAAGAAAAGAAGCTTTGGACCATGTTTTATTGTATGGTCCGCCTGGACTTGGTAAAACAACTCTTGCTCATTTAATTGCTAAGGAAATGAATGTTAATATTAGAGTCACATCTGGTCCGGCAATTGAAAGAGCAGGCGACTTGGCTTCTATTCTAACCAATCTTGAGAAAGGCGATGTTTTGTTTATCGATGAAATTCATCGACTCAATAAGGTAGTTGAAGAAACATTGTATCCGGCAATGGAAGATTACGCGCTGGACATTATAATTGGGAAAGGACCATCTGCGCGTACACTTCGTTTGGATCTTGTACCATTTACTGTTATTGGAGCAACAACAAGAGCAGGGCTTTTGTCAGCTCCTCTTAGAGACAGATTTGGCGTTACTCATCGTTTAACCTTCTATGATCCAGATGAGCTTCAAATTATTGTTTCAAATGCAGCTAAAAAATTAAAAGTTCCGATAGACAAAGAAAGCATTACAGAAATTGCTAAAAGGTCAAGAGGTACTCCTAGAATTGCCCTTAAATTATTAAAACGCAGCCGTGATTTTGCAGAGGTAAAAAGCGAGGGAAAGGTTACTCAGATGTTGATACAAGAAGCCCTTTCGCTTCTCGAGGTTGATTCGGTTGGACTAGATAGTTCGGATCGAAGATTGCTGTTGGCAATTATAGAAAAACATAAAGGAGGACCAGTTGGTATAGAAACATTGGCTGCAACAATTAGTGAAGATATAGGGACTATTGAAGAAGTAGTTGAGCCATTTTTACTCCAGATTGGTTTTTTAAAGAGAACAAACAGGGGAAGAACAGTAACCGAAGCAGCTTATATCCATTTAGGTAGAGTTTATTCTAAAGAGAATACAATGCAAGAAAAATTGGTTTAAAATCCAAGGTGGAAAATCTTCTGAAAAGGAGGCACAACTGAAATTACGGCTTTTTAAA
>OBEQ012278657.1_pt1 | contig 18594 bp, 19 predicted proteins | sample 1670901 | NCBI WGS metagenome assembly OBEQ01 (sample SAMEA104232315, study PRJEB22302) | groundwater metagenome | biome: forest; feature: aquifer; material: groundwater | place: USA | collected 2011-08-07 | depth 5.4 m
GAATGCTGGCCGAATTGCAGGTATAGCACTTTACCCTCTCTATGTTCAAATGAATGCAAATGTGGCAAAAAACGCGTTTGCTGCAGTTGCAGAAAAATACGGTCAACCGGCAACTATTACTAAAAAAGAACTTACTGACATGATTGTTAAGGATAGAGGAATATATGTAGCAGATAAAATATTAAAGGATGATTTGGCTTTAGAAGAGGAACAGGTGGTTAGTCAGCTTGGGTTACAACCAGTGTTTTTACATACTATGCGGGATTTAATGTCAAAAGCTGAACCGTTGCTTAAAGTCGGCCTTTCCAATCCAAGCGGAGCTGAAAAACTAAATGATGTTATCGATACGAGCCCTAATGGATTTCCTGATTTTAATAAAGCTTTTAAATTTGCTTGGGAGTTTACAACGAGAGCTGCAATGTTCTATGAAGATAGAGCCTATGTACCTGTTGGTTCTATTCAGTCTGGAGAAGGACCCGATTTGGTAATGGCAATTATTGATAAAGGCAAAAACACGCCAACTGGCCTTGTAAAAATTCCTTATAAAACTATAGAAGCGGCGGGAGATAACCGAAAGCTGTGGTTTGAAGAGGAAATTACTTCCCTTGAACATGTCGAACTTTTTCAAGAATTATCAGATAAACCAGGCACTTGGGGACAGTGGATTGATCAATCAGTGACTACGATGAGGGAAAAAGACATTCCTCAACCAATTGCTTCAACTGAGATGAACGTAGAGCCTGATAGTGTTGATCTTTTGGGTGCAATCGGTCAATTTGCTCAAGCAGGGTATATACAGTTACCCGAAAATATGGCTTCTTTACCTGATTCTAAGTTAAGAGAATTATTTTTTCAAGGTCTGCATGAGGGTATTGAAAGAAATGATATTTCTCCTGTTCAAGATGTTCCTACTATGCGAACAATGATTCAGTTTTTACGAGATCGTTTTTTTGAAAAAGAGCGAAGTTTAGAATATGATCAAACAACTCAAAATCAAATTGAGCTTTTACAAAACACCTACGTAGGCTCCATTTTAAATATTGATAGTTCACAAATAACACGCGACTTTACTGAGAGATTTTCACTGTATATTGGTAGATTACTATCTGATGATGCAGCCGGTATGATTACCACAGAGAATCATCTTAGGATTGAGTACAATTCGCTTGTCAATAAATTAAAAAAATCACATATAAGTGTTGAAACGGATTTCAAGAAGTTTATTGACAAAATTAAATCTAATTTAAATAAGCAAGTAAAAGTAAATGACCAAGGAAAGTTCGAGTTTATTGAAAAAGATTCTCAATCCGAATCTGAAATTAATGGAGAAAGTAAGACAGAATCTTTTAATATTCGAGAGAAGTTCAACGAGCTAATTCACCTCGCCGAAGTTACGCCAGAAAATTCGCCTGAAGAAAAAAAAGCTGAGGAGGACATTCGTCTCCTATCTAATAGAGTTGCAGGAGCTATATTGCAAATTGACCCGGTAGGCGATATAACCGGAGGAATGTCAGTGACCCTAGCAAAGTATGTTCATGCACTACTAAACAATGAAGACAAGTTCTTCATAGAGGGATTAGAGAATGAATTGGGTGTGCAGTATAAATTGCAAATAGAACCTAATAAAACAAGTAAACCTATTACTATAGATTTTCCCACATTTCTTAGAGAATTCAAAGCAGGACTTGGTCGCCAGGCTAAGATAAACGAAACAGGACGACTTGAATTTATTGAGAAAGTGGTTGATACGAAAACTTCCACTTTATCTACTTCATCTTCCCCAACTCCTTCTCCTTTAGCATCTTCTCCAATAGAAGCTTCTAAGCCTACCGCTCCAGCTGAATCATCTCCTCCATCTGCTCAAGTGTCTCTTGAAGAAGCATTAAAGACAAAGAGTCTTGTACAAATTTTAAAGGATGAGTATTCAACAGATGTTCGAACATTTCCTATACAACTTTCTGGTGATCAAGCCGTGTCAGCAGGTTTAGGAAGTATCTTTGAGCCAATGATTAGAAAAAGCTTTAATATCGATCCAACAGTGCAAATGGATTTTCTGTGCACATTTCAGGCACCAAATATATTATTGATAGATATAAGAATTCCCAAAACAAAACCAGGTGAATTTATAAAAGGACGTATTCGACTTATTGATGAGGGGAAACAAGTTAAAACTGAAGAAGCGATACCATTTGAAGGATTAGGAACTATGAAATCCTTTGAAATTAAAGCAGCAATGGCGACGGGCCAATTATTATCGCAGGTTTTAAAAAGAGTAAATGATTCTCCTGAATTAAAAGGTAAAATTGCAATTCAAGGCATTCAACTCAAAGAGAGAAAATTAATCATGAATGGTGATATGGTCAAAGCTTCTTCTTAAGCTCTAAATGATTTTTTTGGTATCATATCCTACATGAATCGAGAAAATCTAGTAGGTCGTTTAAATCCACGAAATATTGAACCACATATTCGTGAAAGCATCGAGAAAGCAAGAGCTGTGCAATGAAAGACGAGAAGCAAGCGGGAGAATATCTAGAATCACTCCTTAGAGCCTATCGTCAGAATTCCACTCGTGAAAAAATAAAAATTATCATGGGACTCAGATTGGAAAGGAGTCATTTTTAGAACTCTCAATGAGTCCGTTTGCAAGAGTGCTTGTTGTTGCAGCTCTTTTAAAAACTCCCTTTATACCTGTTGTTGCAATTCCTCTTGCAGTCACAGTCTTAGAAAGAAAAATTTTAAATAAAGTCCTTACCTCAGAACAGCCAATGACCGAGGAAGAAAGAAAACATGTATATGAATGTCATCGTTCGACGCTAGCTACATTGGTAGGTTCTAATCCAATAGATGGTTTGTTGCAGCCTGATTTTGATCCCATGGTTGCACTTTCAACCAATCTCCTCAAAGGCTCATCCTCACGTCTAAAAAACTCTACTAGCGTTGTCACAAATAAAATTACCACGATGTTTCGCCATATAAAAAAATAAAGATAATTCTCTTACCATCTAATTACCGATCGTACAGTAAATGGTATAGTTATTTTGTGAGAAGGAAAAAAACTTCATTCAAAAAACAAAAATTAAAGCCAGGACAGTTACGTTGGGCAATTTTAGGAATCATTGTCGGAGCAATTATATCGGGTGGAGGGTCACCTTTGAGACCAACATTACCGACAACAATTAAACAGATTTTCAAATTATTAAAAGAACTTAAAAAGCTTGAGATTGAGGAGAAAAAAATAAAGCGCGTTTTGGAGACTTTAGAGAAAAAAGAACTTATAGATTTGGTTCAAAAGAATGATGAAGTGCTTGTATATCTTACAGCTAAAAAAAATCCAACAGTTATTAAATATTCAATAAAATTACTTCTTGAATTGAAGAAAAAAGAAAAGAAATGGGACGGAAAATGGTTTATGGTATTTTTTGATGTTCCCGAATTACAAAGGAACAAAAGGGATTTCTTAAGAAGGTTTCTTCGGCAAGTAGGTTTTTATCGTTATCAAAAAAGCGTTTATATCTTTCCGTATGAGTGTGAAAAAGAAATCACGCTCATAAAAAAAATCGTCGAGGGAGCAAAATATATGAAATATATTATTGCCGAAAAAATTGAGGATGAACAAAATGTTAAATTGTTTTTTAATCTTTAATGCCATTCACTATCCGATCGTACAGTAAATGGTTCAAAAGTATATCTTTGGTACAAACGAAGTTAAGGAGAAAAGTTATATTTCTTCGACACCAAGGAGCCTGTTGACGACGTCTTTTTTGTAGCGACGATCGCCGCGAGAATTGATACGAATCGCAGGAAGCTTGCCTTTTTTACCCCAACGTTTGATGGTGAGAGGGGAGACTCGCAAAAGATCCGCGACTTCGCGAATAGTGAGAAGATCGGGTAAATCTGAGAGTGATACTTTAGTAGTGCCTTTGCTTTTAAAAGACATGGTTAGCATTATAAAGTGGAAATTGGGTCTTGTCAACAGCAAAAATAAACAAAAGTTCCAAGATGCAACTAACAAGATACAAACAAATCTCAAATACGAAATCTCAAGAAACAAAATTGTGAAACATTTATTTAAATATTTGAGAATTGGAATTTGAATTTATTGAGGATAAAACCACCAGTCTTCTTTAGCACGTGGATCAACAAATGAGCCGGTATCTCTTACTGAAGTTTTGGGATCTGTATTAGCTGCATAGCCAAAAATTTGCCCTGTTTTAATAACAGGAAGATGTCCGCGACGTTCTTCACTACTATCGTTTTTATATTCGGTGAGAAGATTTGGATCCACACAAATATCCTCAAAGTAATACAGATATCCATCTTCGATATTGTCTTCGTCACTATGGGTAAACACGATCTCATTTTTTGTTGCATACAATACTAAAAATACATTTGTTCCATCGATTGTCTTTCCTGCTTTAAGCCCGTAGAGGGCTTGACCGTTGGTAGCTGAAAGACCGATCATATGTACTTTAAAATTTGGTGTCGATACTTCTGGAGCCAAGCTTTTTTTATTAACGAAGTCCCAAGCATAGACAACATATGTTTTGGCAATCTGAGGAACAGGACCGTTATAGAGTGAACTATATTGAGGAGGCATGATCGGATCTAATCCATAATTGTTGCCATGGCGACTTTGTAGATCAGTACTTTCGTTTACTTCACCCCAACCACGAAGTCGTAAGTTTAATTCGGGATTTTCTTCATATGGTGGTTGTAATTTGTTGTGATTGTATCTCCCCACAGCTTTGCTTTGATATATTTGGTTTGATGTCGAGGGGCAGGAAAAATTTCCGCCACCGCCTGGAGTAGGAGTGGGTTCGTTGCCTGGAGCTATGGTCGGCAAATTTTGTTGAGAAACTACAAGATCTAAGGTCAGACTTTGACCACTTAAAGTTCCGGTACTTTTACTAAGAATGATATGCCAACCGGTTGGAGCAGTGAAAATAGTTGAAGAATAGGATCCTGGTGAAGTGCCTGATCTACCATCAGATCCTTTCCAAACTGCAGTTCCTGCTGTTGAACAATCATACGGAAATCCCCCACGAGATATGCAGCTATTTTTTGCACTTCCATACACTTGTAACAGTTCTCCAAAGCGAGTGCGACCATTTTCTGCTGGTCCTTCGATATATACTCCAACACTTTGTGATTGATCCCAGAGTGGGCCCGATAATGAATCTTTGTGAACCCGAATAGTAACGCCGGAGCCTTGAGATGGTCGGGGAGTCGAAGTAGGTTGACCAGGAATTGGTGTACTGGTTGGTTGACCTGGTGCAGTGGTGCTGGTCGGTTGAGTAGAGGTGGGAATTGGGGTATAGGTTGGCTGCCCAGGAGGTGCTGTTGGCTGAGGAGTCCCTGTTGGTATTCTGCCAGTTACGATTTCATCGATGCTTTTGCATGCTCCACGATCATTTTTACTTAAAAGCTCGCGTAAGGTATCCATATAAACTGTCGATGGGAGCGTGCCTCCACTGATTCTGGGATAATTATCTGCTCGTTCCATTCCTGATCCTTCCCCAAGTTCATTCCAAGATTCAATAAAAAGAATTTGCGTGTCTGAAGGTATCTGGGCAAATTCGTCACGAAAGACTTGACCGTCTTTGCGGTCCAGATGTGATCCCCCGGGCCGGTAGTCGTTTCCGCCGGGAGATATGTTGGATATTGTTATCCCGTTTACGGTATGACTTCTTGCCTGGGGATTTCTGGTTATTCCGCTGTTGAATACGTCAGTCTCCCCGTCGGCGACATTTTTAGCCGGAGTTTTATCATACCATTCAGTGCCGAGGATAAGAAATGGCTCAACCCCAAAATCATTTTTAAAAAGATTTTTTATATTGGAAAAAAAAGTATCTGCGTTATTTGAATTGGTATAAGAGTCTGTGCCAAATCGATATACTGCTAAAATAGGTCGGTTGTTTTGCATCGACCAAAGTGTTTGGGGTACAGTAGTGAAAAAAGGCTTAATAAATTTTTCGTAACGATATTGAGCGGTTGCCGAGTCATTGAGATCAACTGGCCCTCCATCGTTAGATTCAAAACTTGCGTCCCAGAACTCAGCGATTTGAAATGGACTATGTAAACCGCTTACCGTATCTACCATATTGCCTATATTATCGAAATATTGTTTGTCGCTACTCCACACGTAAACAAATGCAATATCAAGTCCTGCGCACGCCATGTCTGATGCTTCCACTTTCCACCAAGTGGAATTGGCTGGACTATAATAGCTACCGTCTGGATATGCAGTATCTGCACCAGGTGGTTTAGCATACCATCGGTCTGGGATGCATGTTCGTCCGTCAGGTGGACAGTAATACCAAGGAAGAATTATTGCTCCAGTTTTCAGAGAAGAAGATGCAAGTTCGGTGACTTTTCCCGTCAAGAGTCTAGATATCGTGTTGCTGATTTGTTGACCCACAGATGCTATAAAATTTGGATTTACTCGGGGAGTATTGTTTAAAAAAAGAGAAGGAGAGAGCGTTATTGTTATTACGTACGAAGCAATGAGGGTAGCCGCAATTTTCGGATAAATACTTCTCTTGATTTTGTCTAACATTATTATAATAATACTATATAGAGTTAAGTGAATAATTTAAAATTACTATGTATCTTGGACCCTTTTATCTTGACACGAAAGAGATTTTTCTCATCCTCGCTTCTATTCTACTTGGACTTGCACTGTATTTTGGCTGGAGTATTTGGTGGTTTGATAAGCGTATTCTTTTGACCCTCGTAGTTCTTATTCTTATCACCAAAGGTTTACTTCCCGCCATCCATAATGAAGCTTTTTTTATTCTGGCAATTGTCACCATTTTTTTGACCCTGTACCTTTCTATTTTCCAGGTAGTATTGTTTTACTTCATAAGCTTTCTGCTATTCAGGGTATTGAAAGTAATTTAGCTTTAATTGAATCTTTAGATTTTGACATTTTTTACTTATAATATCATCTTTTATTGACTTTCAGTTTTTTTTCAGATACGATCAAATCACATACATGAAATTCATTTTTGGGAAAAGGGGAGCGGCCCCTCTTTTACCGTTACTTCTTGTCGGAGCAGTCGCTGTAGTAACGTTGGTGTCTACGCTTTTGTCTACTAATCGTCCCAAACAAACAACTTCCACGGATGCTAAAGGTCGTAATCAAGCAAGCGCAGTTTATAATTGTTATTCTTACGATTATAATCAAAAAAATTGTAATGGTTCATATTCAAAGGCAAATATAGGAACCTCTCAGGTTGATCAGAGTAGATCGTGCTATAACACCAACAATAATACTCATTCACAAAAAGTAGTATGTGAACCAGTTGCAGAACCCACCGCAACAACTAAGCCAAAAATATGTACACAAGGACCTGGCTGTCGAGGAGGTTCTCCAGGAGATGGGTGCAATGATATTTTTGGAAATGATGGGAGATGTACTCAACAGTCAATAAATAGTACGGGTGTCGGGTGTATTTGTAAGGTAGAGCCAACTTCCAGTCCAACTCCCACTTTAACCACCGTTGTTTGTGCTCCCGGTACTGAGCGATGTGCTGGAGCCAATCCCGGAAGAACATCTTGTTCGAAAGATGGGGTCGATGGAACGTGTATTAAAAAAGGCGATACATCTGGTCAATGTTTTTGTAATATACCAACTCCTACATCTCTTCCTCAAAGCAAGTATTGCCAGTATGATAGCAACGGTAATTCTCAAGGTGTGAGCTCCTGTGGAGAGTATCCTCACTGTTCTACCGGCTTAAGCGGAAAGTGTCTCAAGAAATCTTGTGAAGATCAATGTCCTGCAAAATATCCGGGTAATGCTACGTCAACCCCCATTCCAATAATAGCTGTTACCGATAGTCCAACTCCGACACCTCCACCTCGTGGTTCATGTAAGGCGGCTGGAAGCTCTTGTGATATAAATGATCCCAACGCATGTGGGGCTGGTTGCGAAAGTCTGGGATGTGCATATGGCCCAAATGGTGAATCGCCAACCTGCATTACAGATAATGGTCAAGGCGGATGTCCTCAAGATGTCTGTCGCAATAACGCCTGCGCCGTTCGCTATGTCAACCCTGGTCCAGCAGGTTGTCCGGGAGATAGATGCGCCGATACTACTGATTGCAATCAACCTCCGCCTAATCCCGGATCATGTACCGTCAGCGGGCCAAGTGTAGTGACGTTTGTTGAAGATGGATTATATAACAGGAACAAAGCGCTTGCAGAAATGACGATGACTAAAAGCGAATATGGAGCAAAAGTTATATGTACTCAGCCAACCATCTTGACAAATGGATCTGGTGCAGACTGTAGTGAATATGCCTTAGATAAATTCACTCCTTGCGATGATCCACAGAGTTGTACCGGTACTATTCAGGCAAAAAATAGGGGGACATGTAAGGTTACTTTCAATTGTACCAATGTACAAAGTAATGAACAATTTAGCTGTTCCAAAAATGTGACTATCGATACAGCTCTGCCTTCACCATCACCAACTTCTAAACCGGGTCCAACTGGAACAAAACAAAAATGTACTTTGAAATCCAAGGGTGATGCTAACTGTGATGATAAGGTCAACAAGCAGGACTTTGTAATCTGGTTATCCGAATATCAGAATAAACAGAGTACCTCTATGGCTGATTTCAACAGCGATGGTAAAATTACTCTAGTTGATTATGAAATTTGGAGGAGACATACATTATGAACGGTCACTATAAAAAAACAAAACTTGTATTTCCTACATTTATGAGGCCTTTTCTTATTATTATTGGAGTATTGCTGGTTGTGACCTATTTTGTTCAAGTAACCAATCCCAATGTAAGTCAACCAACTTCAGCAGCTCAAGAAAAAGTTAATATTACATTGAGTCCTAAGATCATAACAGCACCAGTTGGTGCCACAAAAACGGTAAATGTCTTAATTCAACCGGTAAACCCACAAAAGAAAATTTCTGGATTTAAGCTCATTCTCAATGTTAGTGGGGCCGTCACCATCGATGATATTTTTCCTGCTTCAAGCTATCCCAGTGGATCATCGGTGGGCTTCCAATTAATATCTGAAGATACAAACAAAGTTGTCTATGTGTTTCGACTCCCCGATGATTCATTACCATCGTCAGTTAAAATTCCCGTGAAGATAAAAGGAACTAAAAAAGGTACCGGGACGTTGTCAATACCGATCGGACGTAGTAACGTGGTGGGTAATGTTTCGGGATTGAGGTATGATTTGGGTACGCTCGATACAGCAACCTTCACTTTTCAATGAAAACTGCATATAATGAAAGTATGGATCCTCAATCAAGTATAAAATCTAAACCTTCCTGGTATCGATTGGTAATCGTTTTCGTTTTTATTTTGATTGCATTCATATTATTTTTTTTGTATGAAAACACAAAGAACAAATTTCAAGAAAATAATTTTTCTGTCAATCCGACACAACCATTAAACAATCAACCTACCACTCCACCAACCGAAGGGTTATTTAGTCTTAAAACAATTGATGGTAATAATAAAGTGGCGCAAAAAGAATTGCAAATTGATTTGATAGCCTCTTCTGAGACAAGACCAATTGTGGGTTACGATGTAGTCGTCGCCTATGATTCAGATTATATAGATATTCTTAGTGCACAGTCTCTCATCTCTGATTTCAACTCCTATACAAGTAAAAAGAAAGATCAATATGCTGTTACGGGTGCAAAAAAATTGACAAGTTCTGACCCAATTGTATTTGATCACATATCAATTCTACGTTTCACTGTTCTCCCCAAAAAAAAGGGTACGGTAAGTCTAAAGGTAGTCTCTCAACTGGGAGCTGAAAAGAGTCAGATGGTTGATGATAAAACTCATATAATGTTGCCTTTTGCGGAAGCGTTAACGCTTGAAATTCAATAAAAAATCAGAGACAATAATAAAGAATGAAAAAAATCGTTTCTTCATTTATTTTATCGGTGGCAGTTTTCTTGCTTGCTGGTTTATTATCAGGTAATGTTTATGCAGGTTTTTTTAAGTTTGATAAAACTACGTATTCTGCTCCAGCCAACGATACGTTTAAAGTTGATGTAGTCGTCGACGCCGGATCTGATCAAATATCTTCAGTTGACGCATACGTCACGTACGATTCTACCGTTCTTGAAGCTCAGTCGGTGACTGCTGGTACTTTTTTCCCGACAGTTACCAATAATTTGACTGCGGGTAAAGTATATATCGCAGGTTTAGTCGATGACCCTGCTACTTCCAAGACTGGATCAGGGACCGTAGCAACGGTCACATTTAAGACCTTAAAAAATGGATCAGGTACTCTGGCTTTTGACTGTCAGTCAGGACAGTATAATAGTTCGAAAATTGTCAAGAATGATATTAATGCCACCAATGTGGTTGTTTGCACGCAAAATCAGTCTGCTACCGTTACCGCAGGATCGGGAGGAACAGGTGGAACGGGAGGCACAGGCGGGACAGACGCCACTCCTTCTGCGTTACCCCAAACCGGAGTTTTTGAAAACCTCACAAAAATTGCTATTTCCGGCGCAGCTTTATTATTTATTGGAGGAATTTTAAGATTGATCCCATAGGAGATTCTGGACGCGCTTCGCTTGCCAGAATGACGTCATTCTGGGGAGGAGCAAAGCGACGACTCCAGAATCTACTAAATAACTATGTTTAATAAACTAAAATTTCCCAAAGTTGCAGCCCTAGCCATTGGTGGTATATTGTCAGTGGCAGGTTTAGTGATGGGTTTTAGCGTTTTGCAAAATGCCTCGAGTAGAGCAGAGGATCAGATTCCACGCGATGTCGTCATATCTGACATCACTTCAAGTTCGGCAAAGGTGAGTTGGACAACAGGTACCAAAACTCAAGGAGTGATCGAGTATGGCATTACCCCCACAAGCCTGAATCTCCTTGCTCCAGAGTCAGAATCCGCAACCGCCCATGAATCAGATCTTACACTCTTATCTTCTGGGACCACATACTATCTGCAAATTTCAATTGGCGGTAAAAAGTATGATAATGCAGGAGTACCATGGACATTCTCAACTAAAGGCGAAGGCGATACGTCAGAAACCACTACAAGTCCGTTAAAGCCATCGACCCGACCAACTCCCATTTCTCGGGTAGTTATACCCAATGCAGGTGCAAGTACCTGTGATGAGAGCGATTGTACTCTTATTAAGGCGAAATTAGGCAAGGGATGCACTACGTTAGACTATGTGAAGTGTACGAAGAAGATAAGCCCAACATTTGCTCCATTGACGACCCCATAATAGTTCAAAGTTCAAAACTTCGATAGTTTTACGTTTTAAACTGTGGTTTTGACCTTTGAACTTTGCGCTTTGAGTTTTATATAATTCCTCCCATTGGAATGAGTAAACTAAGGATGAAAGTGGTTATGGGCCTAATGATAATATCCAATAATGACGAACCTCCAAATGGAAAGATAAGCATGAAGAGAAAAATGAGTCCATACCTCTCCAGTTCATACCATTCTCGTGCTCTATCTTCGGGTAATATTCCGCCGACAATTTTAAATCCATCTAACGGGTGGATAGGTAGTAAATTAAACACTCCCAGGACGACGTTAAGTTGAATAAAAACTGCAACAATAGGTCCTATAGTTGATGTCAGTGGAAATCCTAAGAATATGAACAATCTCAGGAGAATGGAAAGTCCTGTGGCTAAAATAAAATTAGAAATAGGACCTGCTAATGAGATGAGTGCTGCATCTTTTCTTGGATCTTTAAGATTATACGGATCAAATGTCACCGGTTTTCCCCAACCAAAGCCAAAGATAAATAAAAATATCATGCCAAAGAGGTCTATGTGGACAAAAGGATTGAGTTTTAGCCTGCCAGCGAGCCTTGGAGTTGGATCTCCGAGTCGGTCTGCTACATAGGCATGGGAGAATTCGTGGATCGTAATCGCTACTAAAAGAGCAATGATGTAGACGATGAAGAGGAGGGGATTGGAAAATAAATATGACAACATAGTTCAAAGTTCAAAACTCAAATCTCAAAACTACAACTCAAAGTTCAAAACTTCGATAGTTTTACGTTTTAAACTGTGGTTTTGACCTTTGAACTTTGCACTTTGAGTTTTGTTGATTTATCGACCATTCTATGTTAACATAAATGAACCTTATTTAAAAGATTTAGGTTAATATTATGAGCAAATGTTATCATTGCGGAAAAACAATTTTATTTGGAAGAAGTCACACTCATCATAGAGGTGTGGCTGGTGGACGTTGGAAAAAAAGAGCGGTCAAAACCCAGCGCATTTTTAAAGTAAATTTTCAGCGTGTAGATATTCTTGAAGATGGTGAAACTAAGAGAGTAAAACTATGTGCTAAATGCTTGAAAAGGGTAAGATTTGATATGAAAAACGGCAAGAGACCATTTCTTACACTGGTTCACATAAAGACTCCATCGCCTAGAATTACTTCCCAACAACCCCAGACAGTCGTCGCTGCAGCCTAATTTTTTTTCTGTCATCCCGACCGAACGAAGTGAGTGGAGGGATCCTTTACCTGTTAAATAGATTCCTCGACTTCGAAAATCACCGCTCGGAATGACATTTATGCTACACTAAAATCAACATGATTCTTTCTCGCAAAAAACGCTACCTTCATATTGCTCTTAATTCTACGCTCGATGAAGCATACTCTATTATTCAGAGCCTACCTGCAAGCGATCGGATTATCATCGAAGCAGGTACACCGCTTATCAAATCATATGGGGCACAAGCTATACGAGAGCTATATTTTTGGTGGGCGCAAAAAATAAGAGGAGAAGAATTACTTCCCTATATTGTCGCTGACCTGAAAACTATGGATAGGGCAGAGACAGAAGTAGCCATTGCAAAAAATGCTGGAGCTTCGGGTGTAATTTGTCTGGGTCAAGCGGCTATTGAGACGATAAATAGTTTTATAGCAAGTTGTGAGAAGCAAGGGGTCGACAGTATGATTGACATGATGAATATCGAATTCCCCATCAACGTGCTAAGGAAATTAAAAAAGCCGCCGAACGTGGTTATTCTTCATCGAGGCGTAGACGAGGAGAAGTTTAACAAAGATAAGCCGATTCCTTATATTCAGATCAATAAAGTTTTGAGCGGTTACAATGTTCTTATCTCAATTGGCGGTGGAGATACCATTAGAGAAGTCCAAAGGGCAATCTTTAATGGAGCTCATATTGTCATGGTTTGGAAAGAATTTTATCACTCAGCTTCTTCAACAGGCCACCTCGCAGAAGAATTTCTCAAGGAGATAAAATAAATTTTTGTTCGTCATTCTGGTAAGTCTCGACGTAAAGTCGGGACGCATCCAGAATCTGTTATGCTAAAACAAGGGTTTATTTACATAATGGCAAATGTACGTCCAACTCTTTATACAGGAGTTACAAACAATTTAGCAAAAAGAGTTCTTGAACATAAGAATAATTTAGTTCAAGGATTTACTTCAAAATATTCTCTACATAAATTAGTTTATTATGAATATTTTAGCTCAATAAATTTAGCCATTATTAGAGAGAAACAAATTAAAGATATGAATAGAGAAGATAAGTTATTAATGATTCAGAAATTTAATCCGACATTCAAAGACTTATACAATGAAGTTAGAAATACTTAAAATGATTCTGGACAAGCCAGAATGACGAAGAAAATCTCTTCTATTCGTGTTATTTTTGTGTGAGTTTCTTGAAGCCCTCAATTATGTCAATGGGAATTGCAAAGACAACTGTATTAGCCGGATTTGCGGTTGTGGACTCGATAGTTTGTAGAGTGCGAAGAGAGATGGCGCCACTTTGCGACAACATTCCCATAGCCTTATTTAAATTTTCTGAGGCGCTTAATTCTCCCTGAGATCGGATGATCGTAGCTCTTCTTTCTCGCTCGGCCTCAGCTTGTTTTGCCATGACACGTTTCATATCAGCTGGTACTTCAATATCTTGAATTTTTATTGCAGTAACATCGATTCCCCAATCAGTTGTCTCTTTATCTACAATAGTTTTAATTTCATCGGCTAATTTCTGACGTTCGCCAAGCAATGTATCAAGCTCTACGCCACCGATGACATCTCTTAGTGCAGTTTGTGCATACTGCGTTATTGCGTACGTATAATCTTGTATTTTGAGTACCGCATCTTCTGGCTTTGTGACTTGAAAATAGACAACAGCATTTATCCCGACAGGCACATTATCTTTAGTGATAACTTCTTGTTGGGGAATATCAGAAGTGGTGATTCTCATATCGACTTTGATAACTCTTTGTAGAATAGGAATCAGGATATTAAGCCCCGGCTGTAAGGTCCCGGAATATTGTCCAAGTGTCAAGACAATGCCTCTTTCAAATTGATCAATTACGATAAGGGTTTTTAAAATAAGAGGAATACCAATTATGAGAACCAAAGGGATGACATAAAGCATATCTCAATAATAGTTATGTTCAAATTATTTGTCAAATGATTGTCAATACTCAAGTTTTTTGAGTTTTCCTTCTTTTTCTTCATATAAAGTATTTTTTTGTTCCAGAACCCTTTGTGTGTAGAGAATTCCCTGGAGATGATCAACCTCATGCTGAATAATCACTGCCTTAAATCCGGAAAACCATTTTTTATGCATTTTTCCGCTAACATCATGATATTCTAAATAAACTTTATGAGCTCGCTGTACTGATCCCCAGATTTTAGGAATTGAAAGGCAGCCCTCGAGTTTTTGCTTTTTCTTTGGTTTTTTCACACCCTCAGGGTGTGCGGGCTCGGAAGTCACACCCTGAGGGTGTGTTATTTGTTTTGTTTCTAATATTTTCGGATTCACAAAAATATCCGTTTTAGCTTCAGGACTAGGCTTTATGATGAATATTGCCTGACTGATGCCAACTTGAGGAGCTGCAAGTCCAACACCTTGTGGATCCACTTGTTTTGCCAGCGTCTTTTCCATGTCTTTATAAAGTTCGTTTAGGGAAACGTCAAATGATGTAACTCTCTTGACTGGGGTAGTAAGAATTGGGTTTGGCGCGGTTACGATCTTTAACATTGAAGTATTATATAATAGAAAAGAGAAGATGGGAAATAGGCAAAGAGGCCAGTATGGAAGTTAGTAGTAGGAAGTTGGTTAAAAACTAATTTCCTAACCTCTCACTAAACTGGTTTCGTGACCTTTTCCCAATCTCCATTCATCATATGAATCTTTCACTCTGTATTGCCACCTTTAATGAAGAAAATAATATTCACTATCCACTTGATTCAGTGTATGATTTAGTCGATGAAGTAATCATAGTTGATGGAGGTTCAACCGATAAAACCGTCGAAAAAGCCAAGGCATATGGTTCAAAAGTCAAAGTTTTTATCGAAGATAATCCTGCTATGTTTCATATCAATAAGCAGAAAGCTATCGAGCGGGCAAAAGGAGAGTGGATACTACAATTAGATGCAGATGAAGGACTAAGCGACGAATTGAAAAAAGAAATTAAGAAAACTTTACCCTTACCCCTTAACCCTTCACCCTTAGCATTCTATCTTCCTCGTAAAAATTGGTTTTTGTCCCGGTTTCTTATGAAAGGTGGTCAATATCCTGACTACACAATTCGTCTCTATAAAAATGGAGTTGCAAAATTTCCGCGCAAAGATGTGCATGAAAATGTTGAAATAAAAACCTCCCCGAATATCCCCTCCTTAATTAAGGAGGGGAGTAAAGGGGTGGTTGGTTATTTAAATAATCCAATCTTGCATTACGCTGATCCGACGTTTGAGCGATATCTTACCCGATGGAATCGCTACACAACTCTTGATGCAAATTTATTGATCGAAAAGGGTCAAAAGATCAACTTCTTTGATTATTTCTTTCTCAAACCAACAGTTTGGTTTTTAACTACATATATTCGACATAAAGGATTTATGGACGGCTTTCCGGGTTTTGTTTTCTCCCTTTTTTCCTCAATACGTTTTTGGGTAGTATATATAAAGTGGTGGAAAATTAAGCATTCACCTTAAACTCCACAACGTCACCATCTCTCATAATATAGTCTTTTCCCTCACTGGTCACTTTTCCCAGTTCTCGCGCTTTGGTCCAACCACCAGACTTTACAAATTCAGAGTAGGGGATGGCGTCCGCTTTGATAAAACTTTTTTCAAAATCAGTGTGGATTACTCCAGCAGCTTGAGGTGCAAAAGTTCCTTTGGTGATAGTCCAAGCGCGCACTTCTTTTTCACCGGCTGTCAAGAAAGAAATAAGACCTAATGTTTCATAAGCTTTTTTTATCAATCGATTGAGTCCTGTTTCATCAAGATTATATTGTTTCAAATATTCCTTTTGCTCATTTTCAGTAAATGTGAGCACATCTGTTTCAAGCTTTGCGTTTAAATATAAATATGCACCATTTGTCATCCCCGACCTGATCGGGGATCCAGAATTTCCTAGATTCCCACTTTCGTGGGAATGACTTTGGGTGAGAATTTCTTCAATTTGTTCTTCTATTTCTTTCTGATTTTCCAGCTGAGTTTCTGATACATTAAAAACATAAATTACCGGTTTTTGTGTCAAAAGGTTAAGTCCCTTAATCATTTTTTGTTGATCATCTGTTAAGTTCTGATTCCTTACCGGTATTCCTCGGTCGAGTTTTTCCTTTACAAACTTTATAACGTTATAACTTTCTAACTCTTCCTTGCCTGCATTTCCTTTAGGCTCTTTCTGTTTGGAAAGCGTCTCCAAATCAGCAAGCATAAGTTCTTGTTCGACAGTTTGAATATCACTTCCGGGATCAACTTTGTTTGCCACATGAATGATGTTTCCATCCTCAAAAAGCCGGACCACATGCACAATTGCAGATACTTCTCGGATATGAGACAAAAATTTATTTCCCAAGCCTTCGCCTTTGGACGCTCCCTTGACCAGTCCTGCGATATCATAAAATTCCACAACCGCCGGAACAATTTTTTGCGTTTCGACAATTTTTGCAAGTACGGGAAGCCGTTCGTCTGGCACTTCGATGACGCCAACATTTGGTTCGATTGTTGCAAAGGGATAGTTGGCGACAAAGGCAGTTTGCTTTTTAAGGATGGCATTAAATAGAGTAGACTTGCCGACGTTCGGTAGCCCCACAATGCCAACCGATAGGTTCATATCCTAATTTCTTGAATAAATAATAAAACATTTCTAAAATCCGCTACTGATAAGACAAGAAGTACTAATCCTATAAAGAATGCACTAAAAATAATATCTAGAGAATAGTCAGGTTTATTTTCTCTTTGAGGTTCTTTTTGAAACTCAATTAGCAGCTGCTCTTGTTTATCTTGCCATTTATTATAGTCTTCTTCGGTCTTTTTTGATTTTAAGAAATTATTTCTTGCATCCTTTTGTTTATCTAAAAAATCATTGTGTTTTTTATGTTGAGCTGCTAATCCATTGTTTTCCTTTTGTAATAGACGAGTTAAATAAAAAAAACCATAGACAACAACGATTAATAGCTCTGTTAATCCTGCTATTAAAAACGCAGAAGATTTAACCAAGTCTATTCTACCTAAAACCGGAATTGTAAAACCAATAATACCTGAAGACACAACAACAAATTGGATTATTAAAGTCCGCATTTGTTTTATATTATCCATTTGAGCGGATAAGAAGCTACTATTTATGAACTCGCGAACCTTGTCATCCTTGTCCATTACTCTAATTAAGTATTCTTCAATATTCATATGGGGCTTCACTTTTCTTTTTTTAGATTTCGTAGTCGGAAATTGAACTTAAAATGACACGATGGAATTGTGAACTGTAATTCCCGATATTAAGTTGAAACATAGAGCTATTCTACCAGATAAATTCTAGTTAAAATTTGTTAAAATATACTGCTTATGAATACTTTTAAACTACTATCATTGGATGAATCTGGCAAAGCTTCTTATAGTCATCCGTCCGAGCTATTTATTTTATCAGGAGTCATTATTCCAGAAAAATTTAAGTTGCAACTAGATAGTAAAATGCGAAAACTAAAGAAAAAGTTTTTTAGTGATGACGAACTTGTATTTCACAGTCGCGATATGTCAAGAAGAAAGGGGCCCTTTTCAATACTTCAAGACCCAAAGAAGGAAATTTCATTTTGGTCGGAATTCATTTCTCTTGTTAACAATCCTAAGATAGCAACAGCGTTTATTATTGTAAATAAGCAAGCAGCCAAATTAAGATCTTGGCAGCAGAAAACAATTCTTAAGCGAACATATCTTAAAATGTTGGAAGAATTTGTATCGAAACAGTTAAAACCTTCGGAGCGAGGTAAAATAATTACAGAATCAGATCCTTCTCAGGATCTTTACTTAATTGAAGCACATAATCGGATACAAGGCACAGGGACAAGCGATGGGAGTATTTCAGCGGTAGAGTATAGGCAAAAAGTAACTTCGCTTTGTCTTGTTAAAAAATCTAACCAAGATATAGATGTTCAGATTGCTGATGCTTTAGCTCCTATTGCAGGGTTTATATACAGAGTTAGTATTCTAAAGAGCAAGCGTCCATTAAATCAAATTGAAGAGATGAAAAAGCGTCTTATCCAGAGGAAGTTAAGAGATAAGATGAATCCCAGCGTATTTGAGGTTCTTCTTTAAACGAAAAAAAAGCCGGCCATGGCTATCCGCACA
>OBEQ010663654.1_pt1 | contig 18591 bp, 2 predicted proteins | sample 1670901 | NCBI WGS metagenome assembly OBEQ01 (sample SAMEA104232315, study PRJEB22302) | groundwater metagenome | biome: forest; feature: aquifer; material: groundwater | place: USA | collected 2011-08-07 | depth 5.4 m
GGCCGAATACTCTGAAATTCAGAGTCAGATCAAAAAGCGCGTCATTCGTTTTTTCAAAAGCGGCCGTTATATTTTGGGGCCGGAAGTTGAAGCGCTTGAACGTAATTTCGCTAAGTTCATAGGCACTCAATATGCGGTCGGTGTTGCCTCCGGAACCGACGCTCTCCTTCTTCCGTTAATGGCCTATGATCTTAAGAAAGGCGACGAGGTCATCACCACTCCTTTTACGTTTATCGCGACCGCAACGACTATTGCACGGCTTGGGGCCAAACCGGTATTCGTGGACATTGAGGCTGACACCTATAATCTTAATCCTGATTTGATCGAGAAAAAAATAACCTCAAAAACGCGCGGAATTGTAGTTGTTCATTTGTATGGCAATCCCTGCCGGATGAGCGAAATTCAGGCTTTAGCGAAACGTCACAAGCTGTTTGTGATTGAAGATTGCGCGCAGGCCTGCGGTGCAACCTATCAGAATAAACGGGTCGGTTCCCTAAGCGGTGCTGGCGCTTTTAGTTTTTATCCGACTAAAACTTTGGGTGCCGCCGGAGATGCCGGCATTATCACAACCCATGACAAAAAAATTTATGAGACAATTAAAAGCCTTCGCCATCACGGCGATGACGGAAAACATCACGCCTATAATCATGTTCGGATCGGAATCAACTCCAGATTGGATGAAATTCAGGCGGCTGTTCTCAATGTGAAGCTCAAGTTCTTGCCTCAATGGAACAAAAAGAGGCGGCTCTGCGCTTCCTATTATGATCGGTTCATCAAAAAATTGGGGACCAAAATAATCGTTCTGCCAAGGAAAACGTCCGGTGGTCAAACCGTTTATCATCAATATGTACTCCGCATCAAAAATGGGAAAAGAGACCGGCTTTTATCTCACCTCCGAAGGGATGGAATGCAGGCGGCCGTTTACTATCCGACTCCACTTCATTTACAGCCTTGTTTCAGCTATTTAGGCTATCAAAAAGGCGATTTTCCGATAGCAGAACAAGCTTCTAAGGAAGTTCTAAGCCTGCCTCTTTACCCTCAAATCAAGAAATTCCAGCAGGATCAAGTCATTAACTCCTTATCCAGATTTTAAGCTGAAATCCGACTTAAATCATTTATTTTAAACAATTTATATACATTTAAAATAACTTTTCATAATCATTTGAAAAAGTCATTTTGCTATGGTACACTTCTGCCAATACTCATCACTCCTTTCCGAACGCCCTTTCAATGAGCGGAAAAATTTTTGACGAAGGGAATTCTCTTAGTGATTCGTATCAAAAATTTAGAAAGCCGTTTCGGAACAGTAATCCTTTCCTTTCTTCTGTCGTTTTTGGTTTGTTCACAGGCATACCCCGTAGAACAAACTTCTATCTCACTTCCTTCCGAGCTTGGCAGAGTTGATAAAGTTCAAACCGGAACTAACAGCAAAACAATTATTTTAATTCAATCTGCTCATACCCATTACGGCGCCCAAAAAGCCATCGCTGAAATTTTGAGAACTTTAATTGAAAAAGGGCTGTTTCATTTAATTTTAGTGGAAGGTGGGTGGGGAAACGATAGTCTTTCTCATCTTAGAAGTTACGCTCCGGAAGACAAACGCCTTGAAGTTGCCGAACGTTATCTCAAAGAAGGGAAAATTACGGGCGATGAATATTTGGATTTAACGTCTGATTTGAACATGACGATCTGGGGAGTCGAAAACGCCACTGATTATCGAACCAATATGGAAGTGTTTCTTAAGTTTTATGAAGTTCAAGATCAGGTGCTTGCCGAAATCAAAAAATTCGAACCCTTGCTCGACCAAACGGAGCAAAAAGATTTCCCGAAAGACCTGCTTGATTTTTCAATCCGAAAAAAGTCATTTCAGGAGAACAAAAGTTCTATGCCGGATTATCTGAATTATCTCTCCAGTCGAGTTGATGCGGCTGCTTTGGAGGCATACCCCAATTTGAAAGATTTAATCGCGGTATCTAAAGATCAGGCATTTGACAGCGCCAAGGTCGAAATTGAAAAGAAAGCGCTTATGAAAGCGCTTTCGTCACGAGTCACAAAACTGGAGTTGGAACAATTTGATCTTCTAAAAGAACGCAAAACCGTCGACGATGAAATTAATTACCTGAAACTACTCTTAGATGCCTATCAAACCCACAAGGAAAAACTCTCTAAACTCAAGGTCGAAAATTTAAGCAAATATCTGAGCGCGCTGGAATCAATTAACAACTCATCTTCAGATCAAATTTTTGGTGAAATTGCCGGTCTTGAAGAACAAGTTTTAAATCAGTTTTCATTAACCGAAGAGCAAAAAACCTTAATTCGACTCAAACATTCTTTGGTCCTGTTAAAAAAACTCTTTTCATTAGAAATGACCCCCCGGGACTATGAAGAAATAAAACAGAATCCGCCTGCTGTCATTCTGAGGCCGTACACTCTGTCATTCCCGCACGCTTTAGGCGGGAATCTAGATCCCCGCCAAAAACATTCGGGGATGACAAGCGATGTGGATGACATCAATTTCGAACTCATCGAAAAATGGATCCCAGGTGCCCTATCCTTTTACGAATCAGCACGCAAACGGGAAGAGAGTTTAATTCAAAATACGGTGCAGAAAATCAATGAAACGCAAGATCAAACCGTTGCTCTTTTAATCGGTGGTTTTCATTCCGAAAATATGGCGAACCAGCTTCATCAACTTGGTTATACCGTAATTACCATTTCACCAAGATTCGTATCACCCATAAATTCAGCTGAAGACAACCGGCATTATTTTGAAATCTTAAAATATAAATGGGGAGCGGGCGAAGCCGTTTCCCAAAATCTAAAAATATCCTGAGGAGGATAAAAAGAAAATGAACATGTTTCAATCAATCAATGTTGTAGTTAAAAAATCAATTCTTGTTGTTCTCATTCTAAGTTTAATCCAAGTCCCTGCTTTTGCGACAGAACCGACGAGAACCGCGAACAGTCCGGCCATTGGTGATTTAACCAACGCTCTTCTTCAATCCGCCGGCCGCGCTGAAGTTCGAAACATTCGTTTTGGCTTCAAAAACCCAGAAAAATATTTCACGAACTCCATTGACGTATTCCCCGTTGCAGATTTTTTTGAAAAAAAATTGGAACAAATCCCCGACGAAGTAGTTGCGGCAACTGAAAGTTTTTTAGAAAAACAAGTCCAATTAGGACATATTAAAAGTTTTGAAATTAAGGACATTGGTGGAACCGATATATTGGTTCACGTCACGCATAATTTTGGCGAACGCAATGCCTCAGTGGTTCGCATTATGTTAGAAGCAATTCAAGCTGGTTTATTAAGCCAAGCGGATCAATTGAAAGTATCTGCAAGAAACATGTCGATCAATGATATTGTTTCGAAATTAAATCCGAAATCTAATAATGATTCGAAGGTTGAACGTGGCGCAGAATCTGTCATGATTGCGATTGGCGTTGGAGTTACAATCGGTGCCGCGAATATTAAACTCTTCCACCAATTTGCTATTCCTGGTTCAACTCCGCTTCAAAAGTTAGGTCTCGAGAAATCACCCGGTTTTCGGTTTCGTGTGAAACGTATGGCTGACATTCTAGCGGGAAAAACAGACGGCCCAGAATGGGAATTTGAAATCTCGGTCGATCAAAGAGATAAAGATCAAAACATCGTGAGAGCCGGAAAAAATGAAGGCGTTCAATTGCTCGCGCTTGCTTCCCAGCCAAATGATTATCAAATCACAGCCGTTTATCCGGTTGAAAACATTGTTAAAGGTACGGCTCCGTCACATGAGCCTGCGGCTACCGTGGTGTATCAGACTGTTAATGGAACAAATGGTAAAGCCATCATGAATCCGATCATTATCTATAGAAGTCAAAGTGGTTTTGATGCTGTTGGCGGAATTGCCAATATGGTTTACGACCCGAATTTTGTTCCGGGTGGTGAAAAAGGTGACCAGTATGTTGTGACGACACCAGCCACTTTGGAAGAAGCCAGAAAAGCGCCACCGAAAGGTTTTGGTTTTTTTGCAACATACGCTTACCAATCCCGAAACGACGGTGAGATTCCGACCGAAGGTGTTCGTGATCACGTTGGGATGAATTATGCAGCTTATAACGCTCATCGTCGAGTTGCTGCAAGTTTGGCCGCTGTCATGAGTGATCACGATGATGATCAGCCGTTTCTTTCACCAGGCGCTTCCGAGCATTTGGTCGAACCGATTAGAGATCAGCAAGACGATTTGTTTACGACTTCTCCAAAAGATAGCGAGCCGGATCGTTTCTTAGAAAATGTAAATGCAAAAATTACGTCGGGAGAATTTGTAAACGTCACCGACGATAAAGCGGACATGGGCGGACGCGTCGGACACACCAACGTGCCTGAAATGCTCATTGCCATTTACCGGGCTAGTTTAATGGAAGCGATTGAACAAGGCATTATTCAAGATGGAAATACCATTGGGTTTGCCGGAGATCACGCACGAGTTCAAGATTTAGAAAACGTAGGCGTGGGCGACGACGGACACTTGCTGATGCTTGGAGATAAATCCATTAATGGAGCGGAAGCTCACCAGCTTTCTTTCCTGGCATTTACTCGCGCTTATTTATTTTCGGTTGTAAATGGTAAAAAATATTACGGAACGGGCCAAGATTTTCAAGGTCCTGAAGCCAAAGCAGCCAAAGAAAATCCTTTCTTCTATTCCAGGCTGACCCCTCGCTTTTTTGAGCTTCTGGAACAAGTGATGCCTCAGAATGAAATTAAGCTTGGGGTTATTGGAAAAGTGAAAGAAAGCTGGCAAGAATGGGAACAGGGCGATAAATCAGTGACGCTCACAGAACCATTTTCCGGAAACGTGTCTCAACAGGGAATCGGTTCCGCTCGTTATTCATTTAATCCCAAAGTCGAGCGCACCTTTGATGTGATCGCCGGCGATAAAATGGGCCCGGCTGCGTTGAACCGTTTGATTAAACACATGGCGTTTAACGCAATCACAAAAGGCGAATTTCCAAGTGGTCTTGTTTTTGAAATTTGGGATTTAAAAGCGTTTGACCGGGAAGGAAATATTGCATTTAAAGATTTTCCATCTTCTGCAGATATCGCGACGCTCGGTTACAAGAGCGAAGCTGATGCGGAATTTGTCTATAACGCTTACGAGAATGGCGGGCTTAAACCTTCAATAGGGGAAGCGGAAAAGCAAAGACTTGCCGAAATTCTCAAAAGAAGCGGGTTTGTTCCAAGCAAACGGATTTTCTTGGATGCGGTCAAAGACCGGGAAGCGGTTATCCGTTACTTGGCAGATTCTGACCGGTTCAATGTGAAACATGTTTGGTCAAAGAGCTCAGACGGCTGGGACATCAATAATCCAGGCGCATTTTTGGATCGTCCAATGCTCGGCGCTTCCGTGACTCGTCTTGGTATTTTGACCGGCGGTGAATATGTCGGAAAAGATGATCCTGTGATCGTCGGTAACAGTAAACTTTTGAAATATGGACATGAATTTTTAAGAACCCGTCCCTTGATCGTTCAAGGCGATATGAATGGTTCCCACTGGGAACAGGCCGTTCCGACAGCGCTTAAAAACGCGGTCGCAACCGTCCGAAGTCACCCAATTTTTGTAAGCCTACGTTATACGGTTTCAAGAAACGGAAAGACGTTGACCAAAGTTGAAGACATTAGCGGCCGCAAGACTTTTGATAAAGCGCGCGACAACGCTCACGACTTCAATTTTGATTTTGATAAAGCCCAGCTTGGACAGTTTGAGCCGCACGGAACCAATGCGAGAACTGTCGAAGGTTCTTATGAACTGGCCAAGATTTTAAGAAAACTGAACCAGGCAGATTCTCCGTTTTTGCTGGCGAATAAAAAAGCGGAAGCTCAAAGAGCGGATGTGGACCGCACTTTTCCGGATGCTACGGCCAATCATTTAAGAGAGTTATTTGAAGCTGCGGTGTCCATCCGCACCAGTTTTGACAGTACCCGCGCTGAGGTGCGGGAAGACGGTATCGTAAATGGTCAATTGGAAAATCTACAGATATGGAAAACAGAGGTTGTCTATAATCATCCTTTTAAAAATCATTTTAGAACAGATAATCCCCAAGCAGTTAAGGCTTTGGAATCAGAATTGGCAAGTTATCTATTTCGAAAACAATTGCAGCACCACGCGTTTTTTATCGGTGTCTTGCAGGGTCAAGTCGTTACCAAAGGAAAACCTATTCCAGATACTACACGAATTCAGTGGACTATTTTAGAGAAAAAGAGATCGCGTGAAGAACTTGTAGATCAAGCTAGAGCTCTGATCGCAAATTCAATTCCACAAAATAGCCCGGGAACTATATCCCTGGTAGAGGGCACATTCACGTTATCTCCGGAATACGAAAAAACCCAACCATTGCGCCCGAAAGGATTTGTTGGTTTTACTCGTGTTGCGTACCCCATGCTTCTTCTTGCATTTCAGCCGGATCAAGGGCCGGATGAAATAGGATCTCCTGTCCGCGCTGAGGTGCGGACAGTAATCTTTAAAAAGTTTCAAGCATATCTTCAGGAGAACGGACTAGAGGCTCGGCCGTATGAATTTTTTCCGAATTATATCTTGATATCGGAAAAGAAGAACTATATGGATATTATTCAAGACCTCAAAATTCGTGATCTGCACGGACAGTGGGGTCTTGAATTTGTGGAATGGCGCGGATTGATATCGAGGGAAGCTTTGTTCCGTGATACACAAGGCGATATTTACGAATCTCTTTCCCGCGCTGAGGTGCGGAATGATAAGCAATTAGAGGAACTGGTTTCTCAGGCGCAAACTCTTCAGGATCAAATTCGCGTCCATAATACGAATATTGCTTCAGAATTGGCAAAACCTGAACCTCAACGTGACACCAAAGCAATTGTGCAAAATCGAGAAGCGATTGCGGGACCCCGTTCCGCACTTGCTGCGATCCAAGGTGAAATTAAGATACTGGAATCTGCAAGGCAGTCTACGGATCTAACTCGTAAAGAAACCGGTTCTCTGATTCCCGGAGTTATTCCAGAATCTCATGAACCCGAATTTGTTGATTGGCTGGCTCTGGGTAAAGAACTTCCTACCATAGACCGTGCGGAGGCGCGGGTGACCACAGCGGAAGAATTGATTACGCCGCTCAAGGCAGAAACAAAAGCCGCAATTGAGGGAATTCTGACTGCGGTAGCTCAAGTGGTGAAAGAAGAAGAAGGCCGTCTTGTTAACCGAGTCGTTGGCGCACAAGCGCTTTCCTCAGAAAAGGGAACGGTTTTGGATGTGGATTTATTAATGAAGGGACACGATGGAAAATCATATCTTCCCTTCGCGCTCGCATTTCGTGAATTTGCCGGTAAATCTCCGGTTGCTGTTCCAGTTCCTCTACCGAATGAAACCGCTGAATCCAAAGTTGAGTATCTTGCGACCATCCGCGTTCTCGGGGAAGTGAACGCTTTCTTAACAGCACAGGGGAAAGAAAAGTTCGAAGTTGTTGACACGGTCGATCAAGCAATCGAGTTTTTAAAGGCTAGTTTGCGTAAGCAGAACAAAAAGGTCGAACTTCAAGCTGTCATCGGCGTCAATTCTGTTGTCGCCGATAGAATTAAAAAAGAGATTCCGACTTCCCAGATCATTACGCCCAACCGACTCGCAAGTTTATTTTCAATGGATTCCCGGCTTGCTCAATATGCCCAAGAGTTGGTCCGTTATTACGAAATCGCGAAATCGGCATAAGATGGATTTTTTCGGAGTTCCTTTGGGGAAGTTACTTCCTCAAAGGAACTATCTTTTAGTTCCGGAAGGAAATCGTTCGAATGTCTCATAAGCCGAGTCGGTTTTACAGGATTATCGCCGCGGTAACACTCCTTTGTTTTTTCAGCCAAACGGCATCCGCCTCCGCCCTGCCTCTGTCCACGAAAATTAATTCCAAGAATGTCATTTTAGTTCTGAACGCGCACACCTCAAGTGATGCTCAGAAAAATATCGCCGACCTGCTCAGTTTCTTTCAATCTCAGGGCGTTGATTTAATCGGCCTGGAAGGTGCCGATGAGAAAATCGACGGAGCAATATTCCGAGATTTTCCGTTTAAGGATTCGCTTGCCAAAGCGGCCTGGGAAATGGTGAAGGAAGGAAAATTCAGCGGCGCGGAATATTTTTACATTACCTCGGAAAAACTCCCCCATTTTTTTGGTTTGGAAGATAAAGCACTTTACCTTGAAAACCGCGACGCGTTCATTCAGACGAGCGATTCCGCCGAAAAACTTAAACATACGATTGACCAATTAAACGGCTCGCTGATTTCCCTCAAGAAGAAAATCTATTCCAAACCGCTTTTTGACTTTGATCAACAAATCAATCGTGATCAGGAACATCACCTTAATTACCTGGATCACGTTCGCTTTCTGCTTGAATCAGCCGGGAAGGCGCACTTTAATCTTCCGAATTTTCCCAATCTTTACGCTTTATCCAAAACGATCGATCAGGAAAAGAAACTGAGCCACCCGAAACTTCAAAAAGATTTGGAAAAAATCAAAGCGATTCTTCCCCGGGGGAAAATCGATGAATCCATCTTTGAACTGGTGCAGGACAATGGGGCTATAGCTCAATCGGATGATCTTCTCAGCCGTTATCAAAAAATCCATGCTTACTTTTCTTCTTTAATTCAGGAAAAACAATTGGACCCAAAATTGTGGAAGCATTTTTCCGCATACTTTGAATGGCTCTCACTCTTTATTTCGTTTGATTCGTCAAAGTTGTTTGATGAATCAGACCAGCTGACGCAATCCATTTATGATCGTTTTTCCGGAACTGAAAAAGAAAAAAGGCTCATTCGCTTAAGCAAATCCTATTCGATTTTCCAGAAAATGATTTCCGTCGAGCTGACCCAAAAAGATTGGGAAACAATCTCTGTCATTCCCGCGAAGGCGGGAATCCAGGAACATGGATCCCCGATTAAAACATTCGGGGATGACATGAATATTGATGGTCTCATCTCTTTTATCAAAACCGAAATCAAATCATTTCAAATCAGCGACCCAGATGTTGCGTCAGTTCATGGAATTCAATTGAGCGCTCAGCGGTTTTATGAGCTCGCCGAAAAAAGAAACCGGATCTTTGCCGAAAAAATCGAAAAGGAGATGGACCGGAAGAAAAAAAATATCTCCGTCATTGTGATCGGCGGTTTCCACGAAAAAGGTCTGCAAACAGCGCTGGAAGCTAAGGGAATTTCAACGTCCGTTATTTCTCCGAAAATTGGCGAAGCCCTTTCCGACATTCCCTATATGGACCGAATGATGGGCAAGCCCACCCAGCTTGAAGCCATTCTGAACCAAGCGGCAAGCACTCTTGCAGTGGCCAATCCATTTTCAGGAATTGTTTCAGATGATGAAAAAAATGCAACGGATCGGGATCTTAAGGCCATGGCGGGCGCTATTCAGGCAACACTTGATTCAAAGTCAATCGGCCAAATTAATCGCGCGCTCGCCGCCGGGAATGTTGAAATTGCGGAAATGAATAGCGAAAACGGAGACGGCCGCCGCCTCTTAACGCTCCGAAATAAAACTACCGGAAGGGCAGTCAACTTAGAAGTTGACGGTCAAGGCAATATCAACAGCGCTTCATTAATAGAAGGTGAGAAACTAGCTGTTTCTCCCGAAGTCGTTAAGACCCCATCACTCCAAAACCGTATTTCAAACCTCACCGGAATAATGCCCACTCGATATGCACTCGCTTCTTTTGCTTTTGGCGCTGTTGTTTCCGTTGCAAGCACGTTGCCTCGCCAATTTGTTTCCCGCGCCGAAGCGCGGGCAAGCGGCAAATTTGACTCTGTTATTGAGCGTCTCAAGCGCGGAGGTTTTACTATGCGGAACGCAGTATTTCCCATACAAATGCTTGCCTTGGAAGCTGGAGGAATGAAGCCAAACAGACCTAAGCGAACCGGAAAAATTGCAAGAATTATCGAACAAGCCGGCGGCGCGCTAAAGGATAAAATATTTATGACGGGGTTTTTTAGTCATGTGCAAAGGCTGGCTAAAGAGGAGGAGGATAGTGAAGAACGCCAAGCGATCATCAATCGAATGGGCGACATTGATTTGATCATGGAAAGATTTCAAAAATTAGGTTATCCGCTAGAAACGCTTAAAAGTAATCTTCGGATTCTTCTAGGGCAGCTTGGGGGATCACACAATATAAGAACCGACGACTGGGATTTACGCAAGATTTTAGAGGCGGCTAAGTTATACGACTTGGCGTTCGTTAGGTTGCTCTATAGACATATGACTCAAGATTTAAAAGCGGAGACGTCCCGCGCCGAGGTGCGGGACTCTCAGCAGGTCAAGGGTTACGAATTAGGTACTACGATTAGGGATATCGTAATGAATTCAGTGCCAAAGACAATTGGTGAGAAGCTCAAGATTGAATTCTTCTATAACAGTGAAGAAGTAGGTTCCGCCGCTTTTTCTCCGGACGACATTAAAACAAATAAAGCCTGGCGCTTTAGCGGAGAGGTAATGAGTAGGGTTATTTCTAAGAGCTATATCCCCCAAGCCAATTATGAAGTTAAGATTTCTGATCAAGTTTCCCAAGAACCGCGTAGCCTGCCCGTCAGAACCGTGGATATCCGTGCTCGCGCTGAGGTGCGGAATGCGTCAGATAAAATGTCAGAAGGTGAAATTGCAAATGCCGCCGTAGAGTTAATCGGCGAATATATCAGCGCGGAAGGAACCTCAGTTGGGAAACCCCAGGAAGAAGGAATAAGATTTGAAGAACTTAAGAGAGAAATTGCCGCTTTTTATATTATGAGTCCTTTTCATAAGACTGCTATTGATAGTCTGATTCAAGGCATCTTAGAAGCGCGCGAAAATGATAAGCAAAAAGCACCTCAATCTCCCAACCTGATCGCTCTTGTGAATTTATTTCAGGATTATGGAATTTCAGACGGCGGGTGGTTGATCAATCCAAAAGCACACACACGGTTGGTCGCATTGAGTCAGCAATTGAGGGAACAGCCCATGATTTTCACCCCGCGCGCTGAGGTGCGCGCATATGAAAAGGTTGTGGAGCTTTTCTCTGAAGATCAAAAGGAAGGACTGACGCGGCTTCTTTTGGATCAACTTATGGTTGCAATCGGAACCGCTGAGCGCGCCGCAATAAACGAAGACAGGACATTTGAGGAAGTGGCCGATCTATTCCGAGCGCTCTACCACCGGATCAGTATCGAGGATATCGATTTTTCTAGAGCAGACGAAGAAGGTTCGGACGCTTTCGCCTTACTTCTTGATTTGGAAAACGTCGGCTTTTTCATCGACGAAAGAATTGACCGATTTGCTTCATCTAATGAAACAAATTTTCTCCGCCAATTTTTCGAAGCCGCCCGCTCCGAGGTGCGGATGCTGGTATTGGCGAGCAAAGTGGGCGAGAAAATCATCATCGGAAACGGTGCTATCATCCTGACGGTGAACAAGGTCGAAGGAAAAACAGTCACCATGACGGTTGAAAACACCGAAACGGGATCTAAAGTTCCATTGTCTCGCGCTCAGGGCGAGTCCTTTACGATCGGAGATCAAATTGAGGGAACGGTGGTTGAGGTCAGAAATGAAGCTCAAAAAGCCCGTATTGGAATCAACGCCCCCAAGGAAATTCCGGTTCACCGCGGTGGAGTTTATGAGACCATCAAGAAGGAAGAAGCGCAAAAAAGAGGACAGAAACCACCATTGCGCGCCGAGGTGCGGGTAACACGCGAACTGAATCTTTCCATCGGAGAAGGTCTTGTTGTGTCTCTTCCGGATACTGAAACAAACCGGGATGTCCACATTCTTTTGGATGGAAATCGAACAAGCAATAACTTTCCCAGGGAAATGACAGTCGAAACCAAACTGCTCATTCATACCTCAGGCGCGAGCGCTAGGGACGAAAGAGGAGGCGCGCCTAGTTATTATTGGCCCGGTGCTTACGAAAGGTTATTTATTTTTGATGGATCCGCCGCCAAGCGCCGGCTCGTTATTGGCAATAAGCCCGAGGGGATCAAGAATGTCATTATTGAATATGAATACGACAGGAAATATTCGCCGGCGACTTCGATAAATTTCAGGGTGACTGCGCCAGATGGGACTAAGATTTTTACGAAGGAAGAGTGGCGAAGGCAGAATTATCCGGAGATTCAAGACAAGATCGAAGCTCTTTTTGCTTCGAAGGCTGGACAGCCATCACGCCGTCGAGTTGTCAACGCCCTATTGCAGTTGGGTCTCCCAAGGAAAAAAGGGGCGGTTGATTACGCAGATTACGTTTTGAAAGATCTTCAACGTGACCTTAATACAAGATGGCCGCCTTCCAGACAGGATGGCAAAAAGCCGGAAGATGATTATGTGGCCCTCTTTAATTCAGTCATGGAACTGCGTACCCGTGCCGAGGTGCGGACGAATCAATTTGAAGGTAGCACTTATCAACAATTGCTTCAAAACCCAAACAAATCTTTAAGTGACTATGAGTTTAATGAATTTGATTGGCGTCAAGTCCTTATCCATCATTTTGTTCCCGAACATTTCATACATACCAAGACTGTAGATGTTTTGGATGCTTTCCAAGCAAGATCCGAAGCTTTTCAGGTTTTAGATTATAAACCTGATAACAAGGCGGAACCTGATTGGGTGGTTCTCGTTCGAGACCTTGAGGGAACAGCCATTCAACTCGAATTGTCTGATAACCGCCCCACGGGCAGGAATGAGTTAGTCGTTCCCTTTATTTTGGTTCGAGAAGGTTTGGAAACCACCCGAGAAATTCCTTCGATTGCTCTTTTTCTTCATCACCGTTTGGTAGAATTTGCCAGGTTAGCGGGCTATGAAAAGATTGTGGGTGATGTTCACTTGACCGATGAAAAACGAGGTGGATATCACTTGGTCAACTTATATGAAATGGTGGGGTACCAGGTAGCCCCACAAGATAGAGTTTTAGCACAAGAATTAGAAACTCTGCTTCAAGAAAGATCCGCAGCAAATCTTCAAGACCAGGATTTTATCGTCCGACAATATGTCCAATCTCGCAATTTACCTCAAAAATTTATTCGAATGGAACTGCCGATTTCCTCATCCCGCGCCGAAGCGCGGGCAGCCAAACCGCAGCCCGTTGAGAATGAAAGCGAAGAATTAGAAGCGCTCCTTTTGAAGCAACTGCTGGATTTGTCACAGTCTTTAACCGCTGCTTTAATGGAAGTCCGTCAACAAAACCATGGCATTAGCTTCGAGCGCGTGGACGATTTCAGAAACAAGCTTAATCTTATTGCAGATCAATTACATCAATCGAGGTTACCAAATCAAAAACATTATGAAGAACTTTCCTATTTAATTTCAACCGCAAATGAAAAAATCAGGGAATTGGAGTCCAATCCAACCGGTCGTGCTGAGGCGCGGTCGAGTGATTTAGGACTCTGGCTTGCCATTTCTGCAGGCGCCTTCGCGGGCGCGGCTGTTTATTGGGCGGGCAGGAGAATCTATCGTTCCCAAAGCTATTCTTCCCTTCCAGTGGAAAAAATAATTGAGCGGAAGGCAGAAGAAATTGCTCGGATGTACGCTCTGAAAATAATCGATGAGGCCCTGTCTGTTACGAGAGAAACTGCTGGCACACAAGACCTGAAACCCATTCGTAGTAATCTGATTCATATTACCGACCTTTTGGATTTCCTGGAGAACGTTAAAGGATTGGAGGGTCTATTTAAAACCAGACTACAGATGCAGGAAACAATCCTGCGAAGGGCCGCTATTCTTTCCCGGCAGCAAAAGTTAGGACACCGCGCTGAGGTGCGGAATTCGACGGAAGAAGATCAACATGAAGGCCGGTACTCTGAGCCGCGCGGCATTCGGACCCGTGGAGGCCATATCCATGTGCAAGAGAGAATGAAGGAAAAAATCGCGGCAGACATTCTCAAAGAAGTCCGCGTGGGAAATAAAGTATTTGAAGTCGACAAAACCAAACTCTCCGTGATCTTGGATGAGATATTTCGTCAATTTCGTGATCCAAAAACGAGTCGGCTTCAATATGTCCGGCAGTGGTTTGCGCGCGACCAACTTCTTTCGATTCAGGCAATGCCCGCTGGCTTCAAAGATCTTTTTACTCGGATATTGAGCGGGGCGGATGTTCTTGTGGCAGATAAGATCGATGTTTCGAAACTGGATACCCCAGGAATTCAAAGCGTTGCTTCTTTGACGGGTCAGGAAAAAATTAACGCCATTATCGAAAAGGATCCGGTTGCTTTGATCATCCGATCAGACACAAAAGTGACGCGTGAACTTATGGACCGGTTGAAACGTCTGAAATTCATTATCCGGTGGGGACACGGTACTGACGGAATCGACCTTGCTTACGCCAAATCAAAAGGCATTCAAGTGATTGCTTCAAAAGGTTCCGCACCATCTGTCGCGGCTTGGACTTTGCGGGCAATGGCGGCGGCCACCCAGCAACAATTGGGATTTCCGATGCCAGAAGAAGATGAATCGCCCTCTGAATATTTCTTGCGCCTTTCGTCATTTGAGGCAGGTTTTGATGAAAAAACCGCAAAAATAACACCGGATGTAAAAGACCAATTGAAACAAAAGGCAGATGAAATTTTAGTTCCGATTAGCCAGGATACGATCAATGCGATGAAAGGCAAAACCATTGGCATTATTGGCGTCGGCGATATCGGACGAACTTTAGCCGAAGCCGCGAAAGCTTTGGGTTTAAACGTACTCGGATATTCGAGAACGCTTGAGCGCGACGGAGCTGCTCGCACATCCTTTGAACAAGAAGGATACAAATTTGCCACAAAGGAAGAAATTTATCAGCACGCGAATTATGTGGTTGTACTTACAGGACTGACGCCTGAGACGAAAGAACTGGTCGGTGACCGTGAAGTCGAAATGATGCTTCAGAACCAAGCGTTTGTTGGTCTCTTCAATCCAGACCGCGGCGCAATTGTGAACGAACTCGCTGCGGAAAAACTCGGCCGCCGCTATTGGATCGACGAAATCCCTAAGTCAAAAATCCTGGAACAAAACGCCCATTACACGCCTCATATTGGCGGTTCCACGCCGGAAGCCACTTCCAGCATTCTAGGCAACATCAGCGCGATTTTGAATCATCTTATCAAGCCGGGCAGTGACCGTTCGGAAACGCGGGCGCAAAATGATTTTGAACCCGTCAAAGTAGCTGTAATCGGTTTGAGCGACGCAGGATTGGCGACGGCGGTGCTCTTAGCGGCAGAGGGTCACCAAGTTCTCGCGATTACGTCGCCTGAAGCGTTAAAAGAAATTCGCCAGGGTGAAAGCGAACCAGGTCTGCGCGAGCTCATCGATCAAACCGTAAAAAGTGGAAATCTGGAGTTTTTTGGAGCGCAGAACGACGCCGCTATTGAGCACATCCTTGAACGCGGTTATTCCGTTATTTATTTGGATGCGGGAAACCCGGAAGGCATGAGTCCAGAAGAGTATTTAGACCGGCTTTATGATCTAGGACGGCATGCGGGCCAAGCGCTCAGGACTGTCCGAAGTCGTGGATTTGACGGTTTTCCCGTTTTTGTTCTGCGCGGAACAGTTCCGATTGGGACGACCGAAAAAATTCAACGAATGATTCAACAAGAAAGTGCTCAGGATGTCCGTTTTGGCATTGCCTATCAGCCCGATTTTACACAGCATGGAAGAATCGTTAAAGACGTACACGAAAATCAAATTGTGATCGGTCTTCCGGAAATTAATTTTCCTTGGGAAGGTGAAGAGAAACTTGAGCAGAGCCAAAGCGAAACTTGGACCGTTCTGAGGCGAGTCGTTGAACCCTTCCGAGCCCGCGGACTAAAAATGACGCTTACAAGTTTGGAAGCTGCCGAGATGGCGAAACAGTTTCTATTAATCGATTTGGCATCCAAGCTCGCTCTGTTTATGGGACTCGCACCGATTGTACAATCCTACGGCGGGGATTTGAGTGCGGTTGCTTTCGGCATGGGTCTGGATCGCAGGATCGGTCTTTCATTTACGAATCCCGCAATGGCCATCGGAGGACGTCTCTTGCTTTATATTAATTTCATTGACGCGATGTTGAGCATCAAATCAACACACATTCCTCGCATTTCCTCTACGAAAACCCTTTATCAAGAAGTGGCCGAACTAATTGGGGAAATCGAAGAAAGTTTAAAATCATCCGGTATCTTGGATCCGAAATTACTTGATACCGATTACTTACTCTCTCTCTGGATTAAAACGATCCTGGCGGAAAATCAAAAAAGTCTGGAGTTTTTCCAAAGACAGATCCGAACGCGTGTCTCAAATATTACCCGAAAAGAATTGCAGGGCGCTAAAGCGGCTGTGCTGGGAGTCGGTTATAAAGCCGGTACGGATCAATTGACAGAATCAGCCGGGCTCAAAATGATTGAGTGGTTGGTTGAGCAAGGAGTGAAGGAAATCCGTGTTTATGATCCGCTTGCGCGGGAAAATTTCCGTAAGTGGCTTAAGGAAAAACAAACTCATGTCGGATCCAGATTTAATACGGTGCGCTTTTTGGATGAGTTTCAAACTCCTCTCGAAACCATGAGCGGAGTGAATGTAGCTGTTTATGCGACGCCTCTGGAAGATCTGAAACGTTTACAGCTTGACGATATCAAAAACGCTTTGGGGAATGGAATTCTGGCGGACGGAGTCAACCTCTATGGATTTCAAGGTGACAAGTCCAACGGTTCTGCCCGTGCGCCGACAGTTACGGATTTTCGTAATGCCGGAATTAATTTAGTCCGTTTTGGAGTACCTTCTAGTGGTCCCGAGTTTGATTTTATCGAACCTTTTCCCGCCCAAGAAAGTGAAGTTTATTTTCCAGATTCTCAGCTCCCGGTTAAGTTCACAGGTCAGAAAAACGTTGCCGTTTTTGGCAGTGGCTATGTCGGGCTTGTGACTGCCGCTACTTTATCCGGTAAAGGACCGCATCGCGTTACGGTCGTGGATCTCCCTGAGATGGCAGAACGGATTAAAGGACTTCAACAAGACGAGACACGGCTTCCCATTTTCGAACCAGGGCTTTTGGAATTGATTGATGAGGGAAAGCGGCAAAACCGATTGTCCTTTACCACCAATGGCAATAATGCAATTAGAAAAAATGACATTATTTATATTGCAGTAGGAACGCCTCAAGGCGATGAAGGACAAGTAGAGTTAAAGTTTATTTTTACTGCTTTTAGGCAAATCGGAACAGTGATACGCAATCAAAAAGCAGACCGTCGGCAGAAAAGGCCGAAATTAATTGTCATTAAGTCGACGGTTCCGCCGAATGCATTCACTGAAATTGAGGACATTTTATCCAACGAATTCGGACTGACCGCCGGGGTCGATTATTTACTGGCGCATAACCCCGAGTTTTTACGTGAAGGCCACGCGATTTCCGACAGTCTGAAGCCGGACTCTACCATCTTCGGAATTTACTCGAGAATGCCGATGGAACGGCAAAACTTGGCAAAGCAGCAGCTTCTTGAGCTTTGGCTTTGGCTGAGCAAGCTTCATCCACACAACATTTTGGTTTCGGATACGGCCACATCTTCCATCATTAAATACGGAAAAAATAGTTCCCTTGCAACTCGCATTTCCGAAGCGAACCTGGCCGCATTTACTTCCGAAGCAGTAGGTACTTTTTATCAATGGGTCAAACAAACTTTGCGCAATGATCCACGAATTGGAGCGCATGCTTACCTTGATGAAGGGTGTGGTTACGGTGGATCGTGTTTCCCCAAAGATGTCAGAGCACTGGGTTATCTGGCTACGCAAACGATAGGCCGAACCATTCTCCTCATTAAGCTGGCCGATCTTTACAACGAAATTTTCAAACGCCGGATTGCGCGTAAACTCGCCGAAGACCTCGTGGGAGAAGAGCGGGCCGGCGGAGTCGAGCCGCTTCGGGGAAAACGGGTGGGAATTGCGGGGCTTACTTTTAAGGCCGATACCGATGACATCCGTGAAGCAAGCGCTGTTAACTTAGTCATTGAATTAGTTTTGATGGGCGCGAATGTAGTTCTTTACGACCCAATTTTTGAACACGTTGACATCATAAAGCGCAACGAGATCCAAACTAAATTCACGGAAATGTTCGAAACCAAACATTGGGGCAAAAACCCAAAACAGGCAAAAGATTATGAAGATTACTTCGAGGTCCCTCCAGAAGGATCGCTGCGGATTGTGTTCGGAGTCAATGCTGATGATCTTTTCGACGACTCCGATGCTGTAGTAGTTGTCAATGAATGGCCGGAATGGAAAAATCTCGTTTCAAGATCTGACTTCACGGAACATATCGCTCAAATGCGGCGCGAAGGGGCCCGGCTGCCTATTTTCATGGATGCCCGCAGTCTTTATGATCCCAAAATTATCCAAGATCTAGCCGGTCCGGCCAAATTTTTCTCACCCGGCGTTGGACGCCCTGACTTGGGCGAGCGTCACCAGCGGCCTGATAAGCGCGCTGAAACGCGAAGTGTAGGTGAAGATGCATTTTGGAAGCGACTTCATGAACAAATACTCGTCGACCCGCACATTACAAACACTGAAGACTTAGAATATAAAGTTCCGCCTTCCATTTTCAAGGAAGTCCAAAGAATTCTTCAAGATGGCGGTGACTTTGA
>OBEQ010755787.1_pt1 | contig 18584 bp, 19 predicted proteins | sample 1670901 | NCBI WGS metagenome assembly OBEQ01 (sample SAMEA104232315, study PRJEB22302) | groundwater metagenome | biome: forest; feature: aquifer; material: groundwater | place: USA | collected 2011-08-07 | depth 5.4 m
GGAAGTCCGGACAGCCGCCGCTCGTCAGCCTCGGCGTTGAAGCTGTAGAATGTCAAAGTGCAAGATAATGAATAATCGCACAAATTTTTTTCACACGAGGATGCCCCAGGTTAAACGATTGGAGGTCAGGCCAGGTGTTTCGACCCTAAAATCGTGATTCAAAAATCCAAAGAAGAGATTTTTCTACAGCTTCGTTAGGCCTCAAAGCTAAGCGTGTCGAATAAGGCACGAGCTAGTTCCGGAACTAGTGATTATCATCAGTAAAGTTGGAAACGGAAAAACGGAGGCACTCGCGGAGGCGCCGGTTTCGAAATGAGCACTGGAGCAATTAGGCCTCGTTGGAAGCCAAGCACGGAAAACGGCGGAGCGGGAACAAGTTTTCGGCCTAACATTGGCTTGACGAGACGGCGGCTTGCATGGAAATCTTAATAGCCGCCGCCGTTCATCCTTGGCGTTAGACCTACCTAGAAATATTATGACGAAAGGGATTCTGATGTTATTGGCTGCGGTGGCGGGGACTGCCAGCTTGATTTGCCTGACTGTCTTTGCGGCTCAGGCACGAACTGTGGCGGACGTGCTCGCGCGATACGGACCCGCGTCCGAGCAGCGCCTTGCGCCATTCTTCCTAAAGGCCAAAATGCCGTACCCCCCAAAAGCAGTTTCTTTGTTGGGGTTTAAAGAAGAAAAGAGGCTCGAACTGTGGGCGGACAATGGGGCGGGGCCGGTCTGGATAAAAGATTATTCAATAAAGCGGGCCAGCGGTGAGTCTGGACCAAAGCTACAGGAGGGCGATGGCCAAGTGCCAGAGGGGCTCTATCGAGTAGCGGTCCTGAATCCGAACAGCAGCTACCATCTGTCGCTCAAGATTAACTACCCGAATGAGCATGATCGCAAGCAAGCAGTGCTGGATGGACGACGGCGGCTGGGCGGAGATATTTTCATTCATGGGAAAGCCGTATCTATCGGCTGCCTTGCGATGGGTGATGAGGCGATAGAAGAATTATTCACTCTGGCTGGTCGAATTGGGAGAGAAAATATTTCCGTCGTTCTGGCACCTCGCGATTTCAGAAAAAGGCCGCCCGTTCTCGCTGAGGCCAAGTCACCGGCATGGATAAAGACCCTCTATTCGGCAATCAGTAAAGAGTTGAAGCGCTACCCACAACAAGAGGTCCGCCGATGATTCGACCCCTTATTCCAGGATTCGGGATGCACGCTAACCAGGGGCTAGATCCGACGAGCGCAGCTTGACGAGCTTTCAAAACGATTGCCTGATCTGCGTCGTTCACGCTATTGCCTGGGGATCATTTGTAGGAACTCGGCTGATTCTACGGCGCCGCGATCAACCTCGCGCGGAAGCGCCGGCGCTCAGATCTGCGGCGATCAAAAGCGCCCCTTTCTCGCGCGCGCTCGTGGGATTCCACGGCTTCGGATTTGGGGTTCTTTATTTCGGGCTCGGCCAAGCGGTCATCGGCGGCCATGTGCCGCGGCTATTTTATTTTCAAAGGACCGCGGGGGCGCTGGTGATTCTTGCCGGCGCCTATCTGATGTGCTGGGCGTTGGTATTCTTCCGGTCATGGCGTTTTCGCGCCGAGCTTGACGTCGGGCATGAGTTGGCGACCGGCGGTCCCTTCGCGCTCGTGCGCCATCCAATTTATGCGGGCATAAATCTTTTGGCTCTGGGCACGGTATTGTGGGTGCCGACATCCATTGTGTTCGCGGGGGCGGTCCTGCTCATTCTCGGAAGCGATCTCCGGGGCCGCGCGGAGGAAAAACTGCTGGCCGATGCATTCGGCGATGCGTATCGAGCGTACATGAGGAAGGTCAAGCGCTTGCTTCCTTGGATTTATTGAAGGAGCGCCCGTCGGACTTCGCTGGGGGAACCGCAATCATGCTGAAGAATCTAAACAAGATCGTGGAGAGCCGCCGCACGACGATCGAGCTGGTCGCGGTCATTATGCGGATCTTCAGCTTCTCGCTGGTCAGCTGGCTCGGACCCAAGAGCCCGTTCTTTTTTGTGTGGGCCTTCAACACGGCCGACGCCGTGGCGCTTTCGTGGTGCGCCATTCTTCGCAAGGACAAGGCTTACACTCTTCTGAACATTTTTTGGATCGGCGTCGGCATCGTCGGAATGCTCAGAGCGTACGGATGGCAATGAACGCTCAAGCGGGCGGCCGGGGCGTTAGTTTTCGCGACGGGCGAGGGTGTAGAGGCAGTCGCCCGGAAACGGGCGCGTCGCGCGGTACCAAAGCCACATGAGGAGCGCGGCCGGCCAGGTGAAGAGCCGCAGAATCAGCTTCGCCGCGTCGACAAGGGACTGCCTGCGGGATTTGTCGGCCAGCGCGCCGGCGCCGCCTGACGAGGCGTACAGCTCGCTGACCGTTTTGCTCTCGTCCGTCTTGCCGAAGAACAGGCGCTTGGCGAGAGACAGCAGTACGGGCATGAGCGCGTAAAAGTAGATATGGTCGGATAGATACCCGATCTTAAGGATTCCCGCGTCCTGATGGATCACGGTGAAGCCGCCGCGCTCGAGAAAGCCCCTCATCGCCTCCGGCGTCCAGCGCGTGAAGTGGTGCGGCGGGTAGTCGTGCTCCTCGCGCACGAACGGAAGCGGGCGAAGGGCGTTGGGCATAGTCAGCGTTAAATAGCCCCCTTTTTTGAGGAGCGGCAGCACGAAGCCGAGAAGTTCGCGCGGTTCCGGCGTGTGCTCGAGAACATCGAAGAGGGCGACGACGTCGAACTCCCCCGCCGCGCGCGAACGGCAGAAGGAGGAGAACTCGCAGGCATGGACCTCGACGCCGCGCTCTTTGGCAAGCGCAACCATGCGCTTCTCGTAGTCGAACCCGACGCACTGCCAGCCGTTTCTCTGCGCCAACGCGAGGAAGCCGCCGTCCCCGCAGCCGACATCCAGCAGCCTGCCCGGCGGCAAATTTTCTTTCAGAAAGGTCCGGAAACGCCAATCGCGCTCTGGCGCGGGCCTTTTCTCGCGGCCGCGAAGCGGCGCCGCCTTCTCGTACCACTCGGGACCGACGGCTTGGCGCGGCTCGGAAAAAACCACGCCGCACGGCGCGCACGCCCATAACGAATCCTCCCCCCCGGCGACCGGATCGCGCCAGGATTCGGCGGGGGTGAAGGGCCCGCCGCGGCCGCAGGCGGGACAGTCCCGCGGCTGGGCTTTCAACGGACCATCTTCATGCGCGACGGCGGCCAGTAGATGAACCAGGCCTTGCCCTTGATGAAGCGCTGATCCACGGGACCCCAGTAGCGCGAGTCGCAGGAAGCGTCGCGGTTGTCGCCCATCATGAAGTAGGAGCCTTCGGGCACCTTGACCGGGCCGAAATAATCCTTCTGGATGTCGCCGAGCTCGCGGTCAAGCCGGTGGTCCTGCCACAGCTGCTGGTAGCGCTCCGGCGCGATTTCTTTCGCGTGCACGGACTCCGGCTGGCGGTAGGAGTCTTTCCATTGGGCGTAGGCTTCATCCGGCATGAGCTTGCCGTCGATGATGAGCTTGCCGCCGCTGACGGTGATCGTATCGCCCGGAAGTCCGATGACGCGCTTGATGAAATTCTCGCCCGCGTTGACCTTGCCGCAATGCGTGTCGCGCGGATCGGGGACGGGGAATTCGAAGACCATCACGTCGCCGCGCTGCACTTTGCGCAGGGACAATATGCGCTTGCCCCATAGAGGCACGCGCAGGCCGTAGATGAACTTGTTGACGAACAGGTGGTCGCCGATGAGCAAGGTCCTTTCCATCGAGCCGGATGGAATTTTGAAGGCCTGGATCAGAAAGGTCATGAGAACCCAGGCGAGCAGGGCGGAGGAAAACACGGTGTCGGCCCATTCGAGGTCGTCGTCGAGGTAGAAGCGCCGACTCTCGACGCTGTCGCCCTTCGCCCATGCGCGCCAAAAGCCGATGGCGGAGGCGACGGCGGAGGCGGCGAGCGCGGGGATAAGGTCGCCCACGCGCAGCGCGCGCGCCCAGACGGCGATCACCTTGGTGCGGCCCTCGAAAACCATCGTGAGCACCATTACGATCGAGAACGCCGCGATCGCGTAGAATAGCGCGTGCCAGGACGCCGACTGCAGGGGGGTCGTGTGGCCGCCGCGGTCCTTCCAACGGCGGGAATACCAGGCGAAGAGGCCGAGAGAAACTCCGACGAACAATAATCTTTCTTCCATGAAAATCCTTTGGAGCTAGTTTGCGTCCTCGTCGATTTTAAGGACCGCGAGAAACGCCTCTTGGGGAATTTCGACGGAGCCGATGAGCTTGGCCCGCTTTTTCCCCTCTTTTTGTTTACCCAACAATTTCTTTTTTCGTGTAATGTCGCCGCCATAGCACTTGGCGATGACGTCCTTACGTTTGGCGCCGATCGTCTCGCGCGCGATGATCTTGCCGTTGACGCGGGCTTGAATCGCGACCTCGAAGTTCTGGCGGTCGATGAGCTCTTTGAGTTTCTCGCACAGCTTGCGGCCGACATCCGAGGCCTTGTCGCGATGGACGATCTGACTCAAGGCGTCAACGGGCTCGGCGTGGATCAGAATCTCGAGCTTAACCATGTCCGACTCGCGATCGCCGATGTATTGGTAGTCGAGGGTCGCGTAGCCCTTCGAGACGGATTTAAGGCGATCGTAGAAATTGACGACCATCTCGGCGAGCGGCAGGTCGTACTTGATGAGCATGCGCGTCGGCGACAGGTACTCGATGCCGACATAGACGCCGCGGCGCTCTTTGATGAGGTTGAGCACCGGCTCCTGGTGTTCGATCGGAAGAACGATCGTGAGCAGAACATAGGGCTCTCCGATCGTCTTGATGTCGCCGTGGGCCGGGAACTTGGCCGGGTTGTCGATGACGATCTCCTTGCCGGCCATGGTCCGCACCCGGTAGATGACATTCGGCGCGGTCACGATCAGGTCGAGGTTGAACTCGCGCGTGAGGCGTTCCTTGACGATGTCCATGTGGAGGAGGCCGAGGAAGCCCAGGCGATAGCCGAAGCCGAGGGCCTGTGAGGAGTCGGCCATGTAGTTGAAGGAGGAGTCTTCTAGATTGAGCTTATCGAGCGCGAATTTGAGCGCGGTGTATTCGCTTTGATCGATGGGGAATATCCCCGCGAAGACCACGGGCTTGGCTTCCTTGTAGCCGGGCAGGGCCTCGGTGAGCGGGCGGGCGTGCTCCATGACCGTGTCGCCGACGCGAACGGTGTGGATGTCCTTGATGCCGCAGATCAGGTAGCCGGCCTCGCCGGCGGAGAGTTGCGGGGAGGGCACCTGCTTCGGTTTGAGGAAGCCCACCTCTTCGATGATCGCCTCGGTCCCGGTCGAGAAGAACTTCACGCGCATGCCCTTTTTCATGGTGCCGTCGACGACGCGCACGAGAAGGATCACGCCGCGGAAGGTGGAGTAGGAGGAGTCGAAGATCAGGGCCGAGAGCGGGGCCTCGGGGTTTCCGTCCGGCGCGGGAATGTCCCGGACGACGGCGTCGAGCACGCCTTGAACGCCCTCTCCGCTTTTCGCCGAGATCAGGACCGGGTCCTCGACGATTTTGAGTACATCGAAAATCTGCTCTAAGGTACCATCGACGTCAGACGATGGGAGGTCGATCTTATTGATGACCGGTATGATGCGCAGGCCCACGGCCTGCGCCAAGGCCGCGTTGGCGAGCGTCTGCGCCTGAACTCCCTGCGTGGCATCCACAACGAGCAGCGCGCCCTCGCAGGCGGCCAGCGCGCGGCTCACCTCGTAGGTGAAGTCCACGTGGCCCGGCGTGTCGACGAGGTTAAGAAGCCACTGCTCCCCATCTGGTGCCGTGTAGTCCATGCGCACGGCCTTGGCCTTGATGGTGATTCCGCGCTCGCGCTCGAGCTCCATCGAGTCCATGATCTGCGCCTGCATGTCGCGCCGGGCGATCGTCCCGGTCAGCTCGAGCAGCCGGTCAGCCAAGGTGGACTTGCCGTGATCGATGTGGGCGATAATGGAGAAGTTCCGGATGCGGTCGGGGGCGCTCATGGTCGCCACCCTAAAGCATCGGAAGCGACCATTTCCTCGCTATGCTCGGTCATGCCTCAGGGGTTCTGCTCGAGCAGAAGCCGGACTTCATCCGACTCAGAACAGGTCAGGGCCTTCGCGACGAGGCGCTTCATGGCCTCGTGCTTGAGGCCGCGTATCGTCTGCTTGATCCGCAGGAACATGCGCGGCGAGATCGACATGGCGTCGACGCCGAGGCCGACGAGCAGGGGCACCGCGCGCGGATCCGACGTCATCTCGCCGCAGACGCCGACCCATTTGCCTTTCGTGTGCGCCGTGCGCACGATCGAGTCGAGCAAGGTGATCACGGCCGGGTGATAGGGGTCGTAGAGGTGGGTGACGTGCTCGTTGATCCGGTCGACGGCCAGCGTGTATTGAATGAGGTCGTTCGTGCCGATCGAGATGAAGTCCACGTGCGGCAGGAACGCGTCGAGCAGGACCGCGGTCGAGGGAATCTCGACCATGATGCCGAGCTCTAGATCTTCTTTAAACGTAACTCCTTCGGCTGCGAGCTCGGCGCGCGCCTGCTCGAGTAGGCGCCGCGCGGCGAGCACCTCGCCGACGGCGGACACCATCGGGAGCATGACGCGAACCTTGCCCTTGAGCGAGGCGCGCAGAATCGCGCGGAGCTGGGTCTTGAACAGATCGAGGTGGCGCAGGAACAGGCGCACGCCGCGCAGCCCCATAAAAGGATTCGTCTCGTTCTTGGGGCCCTCGATTCCGAGCACGGAGAGGCGATCGCCGCCGATGTCGGCGGTGCGGATGATGACCTCCCGGTCCTCGAGGGCCTTTACCGCGGCTGAATAGGCTTTGACCTGCTCTTCCTCGGTGGGCGGCTCGGTCCGGTTGAGGAACAAATATTCGGTGCGGAAAAGACCGACGCCGTCGACCTGGAGGGCGACGACGGCCTTGAGCTCCTCCGGGGAGTCCAGGTTGGCCTCGAGGCGGAACGCCCGGCCGTCGAGCGTGACCGTCGGAAGGCCTTTGAGCGACTCGAGTGATCGTTCCTCCGCCACCGCGCGCTGCTGGACCTTTTCATATTTCGCGATCGTCTCGGGTCCAGGATTGATGATGACGAGACCCTGCTCTCCGTCGAGTATGACCGTGTCGCCCGTGCGCACCCGGCGGCTGACATCGGAGAGCCCCACAACGGCCGTGATCTCGAGGCTCTGGGCCAGGATCGCGGTGTGGCTCGTCTTGCCGCCGAGGTCGGTGGCAAAGCCGAGGATCTTCGTTTCCTTGAGGCCGAGCGTATCCGAGGGCAGAAGATTGCGCGAGATGAGGATGCACTCCTCGTCGATGTCGGCCAGCGAGCGCTTCTGCCGCTTCATCAGGTGAAGGAGGAGACGCTTGCCGACGTCGAAGAGGTCGTGACGCCGCTCACGGAAGAATTCGTCTTCCATGCGCTCGAACTGACGGTTAACCTGTTCGAGCGCCTCGGACAGCGCGAACTCGGCGTTGACGCCTTCTTCCTGGATGCGCTTGGGCACATCGTGAGTGATCAGCGAGTCCTTCAGGATGAGTCGGTGGGCGTCGATGAGCTTGGCATGATGCTTGCCGAGGACCTTGAGGACCTTTAGCTCGGCCGCATCGAGGTCGCGGTGGGTCGCCTTCTGAGCGACCTTGAAGCGGCGAACTTCTTCTTTGATCTTATCGCGTGGAATCTCGACGCGCTCAACGACGATGTCCTCGTCTTCAACCACGTAAGCGCGCCCGATCGCGATGCCGGGGCTGGCGGCGATTCCCTTTATGACGATCAAGTTGAAATCCACAACGGGCGGTTAAAAATCATCAGGTCTCGTCAAATTTTCGCTCAAATAATTTCTCAAGGGCTTCGATGGCCCTGTCCTCATCTGGGCCGTCGGCCTTGACGGTGAGCTTGGCGCCGCTCTCGGCGGCCAGCAGCATGAGCCCCATGACGCTCTTGCCGTTAACCTGCAAGCCGTCCTTGACGACGAATATCTGGCTCTTGAACTTGCCGGCTTCCTGGACGAACATCGCCGCCGGGCGCGCGTGCAGCCCCATGCGATTTTTGATCGTCATGATCTTTTCCATCACGGCCACAGCCCCGCGGCCGATGCGGCCATGCCGCCGAGTCCCGCGAGCCCAAGCTGGGCGAGCGGCGAAACGCCGCGCCAGGTCAGGATCAGGCCCGCCGTGAACGTGAGCGCGGCCGTCAGGCCGTCGCTGCCGAGTTGGCCCGCGCTGACTATGAAGGCGAGAAGCGCGCCGGCGATGGTCGCCCGGCGCAGCCAGAGAATACAGGCCTGTATTTGAAGCGTCGTCAGCTCAGTTGGGGCGCTTTCACCGTTGTCCCATCCACGACGCAGACCGAGAACGCGCGCCGTCAGGGCCGGAATGTTGTAGACGGCAAGCGCCGTCGCCACCGCCCAGGCCAGCGCGTGCGGCGAACTGAGGCGGTAGGCCGCCTGGGCCGCAAGGATGCCGGCCAACGCGCTCACCGGGCGCAGGGCGCCCCAGAAGAAGGAGTCGTAGAGGCCGGCAAGCGCCGCGCCGAGCCCCGTTTTGAGCGTGTGTATTCTGGCGAACACCGCTTCGCGAGAGGCGCCGCTCAAAGCCGCCGCTTCGGCCTCCTGACGGCAGACGATGCCGGCCGTGAGCCACGCCGCAATCGGGTGCGTGTTGAAATATTGAAGGTGGCGCCGCCGCGCCGCGAGCAAGCCCTCGGGTTCGGCGGCCCAGCAGGCGGCAAGCCAGGGGTCGATCGCGAAAGCGAAGCCCGGGCCCTGCATGCGCGCCGGATCCCAACGCGCCTGCAACAGAAGCAGTCGCGCGCCGACGCGAGCCTGCATCCAGGGCGTCATCACGAGCGCGGCGCCGTTGAGCTCTCTCATGCGCGTCTCAGCCCCCAGGCCGCGACTCCCGAGAGCCCGATCCAGGGCGCGCTCGAAGCGACAAGCGCGGCTCCCGCCTGCAGGAATGCGGGCGCGCCCGCCCACCAGCGCCGGTCCACGAGGCCGATGAACGCCACGACCGCGCCGGCGACGACAAAAGTCGCGGCGGCGTGGGTGAGGATAGAGGCCCCCAGCGCCCGCCCGAGCGTTCGGCCGCCGGCCTCCGCCCTTTTGGCGAGCTCGTCGCCGGTCGCGGCTCGGCGCGCGCGCTCGAAAGCCTCGACGCGGGAATGCAGGACCCCGGCGGCGATGCCGCCGGCAAAACACAGAGAAAACGCCGTCCCGCCGCCCGCAAGCACCGTCGCCGTTCCGGCCGCGACCGTGGCCGACCAGGTCAAGTTGCCGCCAACGGGCAGGTCGCACAGGCTCAGCAGCTCAAAGGCCGCTCCGAACAGCACGCCTGCCTGCGCTTTTCCGGTCAGCACTCCGAGTACCGCTCCCGTGACGAGCGGCCTGGACACCATCGTCTGCGCGATCAACACCGCATCAAGCTCGATGATGGCCAGCGCGGCGCAGGCGGCGGCCGCGGTCATTTACCCTCCAAGGCGGCCGTCAAGTCTTCCTCGGCGTCCACGGGAAGAGCCCGTCCCTCAAGGCGGACTCCTTTCGCCGCGAGCGCCCGCAGCGCCAGCCTGTCTTTCTCATCAAGAAAAAGCGCTCTCCCAAGCTGAACCTTGCCGACCGTGTAGTGCAGACCCCCGACATTGACGCGGTCGACCGCGACCCCCTTCTCAATCAGCGCGAGCGCCTCCGCGGGTCCCGGAACAAGGACCAGGGCCGACCGAGCCGACATCTGCGGAGAAGCCAAGACGACGACCGCGTCGTCAACGGACAGCACGAGCAGGCCGACCGACGGCGGCAGCGCCATTTTCATCAGCGCGGTCTGAACTTCATCAGCGGCGGCGGCGGCGGAGACCACGACGACGAGGTCAACCTTAAGAAACGGCACCCACCCCTCGACCACCTGGCCGTGGATGAGGCGGTCGTCGATACGCAGGAAAGTCGCGCCCATTAGGGCGCTCCCGCGGCGGAAAGGAACAACGCGCGGATGTCTCGGATGGATTTCTGTCCATCGGCGACGACCTTCTCGACAAGCTTGTCGAGCTCCATGCGTTCGCGCTGACCGAAGGCCGAGACGAGCATGTAGAGATTGACGCCGCTGACCATTTCGACGCGCCTCTCGCTGCGTATAAGCGGGAACGAAAGATTGTTTGGAGTTCCGCCGGGCATGTCCGTGAAGAGAATCACGCCGTCGGGGCCGGCCAGCTCGGCCAGCGCGCGTTCGATGCGGCGTCTGATCTCAGCGACGGATTGGCGCGACGAGGTGGCCACGACGCGGACGCCGTGCGGCTGCCGGCCGACGATCCCCTCAGCGGCTTCGACCAAGTAGGCGCCGAACTCCCCATGCGTCACGACGATAAAGTTGATCAATGCGCGATGTCCCGGTGAAATTCTTGAACTGGATGTCCGGACGCGCGCAGCTTCTGCGCGAGCCAACGCGTGCAGAAGACGCTGCGGTGGCGGCCGCCGGTGCAGCCGATCGCAAGCGTCAGGTATGACTTGCCCTCGCGCACGTAATGCGGAAGCAGGGCTGAGATCAGTTTGTGCCAGTCATTGAGGAATTTGCGCGCCACCGGCTGGGAGAGGATGTATTTTTGGACGGGCAGATCGAGCCCGGTCTTCTTGCGAAGTCTGGTCTGGTAGTGCGGATTCGGCAGAAAGCGCACGTCCATGACGATGTCCGCGTCGATGGGCATGCCGTGCTTGTAGCCGAAACTCACGACCTGCAAAGTCATCTCGCGCGTCAGCGTCAGACCGAGCGTCTCTGATATCTTTTCCTTGAGTTCGCCGAGCGTCAGGCGCGTCGTGTCGATGACCTTGTCGGCCGCGCCTTTAATCGGGGCGAGAAGCCTTCGCTCCCGCTTGACGGCGTCGGCGATCTTTCCGCCCAAGGGGTGACGATGGCGCGTTTCGGAGAAACGGTGAATGACGGTCGCGTCGGCCGCGTCGATGAATAGGACATGGACATCGAGACCCTGAAGTTTTAGCCGGCGCAGTAGGGGCGGAAGCGCGCCGAGCACCCGGCCCTCCCGGACATCCATGCCCAGGGCGACGCGGGTCAGCGCCGGAGATTTCTGCACGAAGGCCGCGAACTCATCGAGAAGCGCGATCGGCAGATTGTCGACGCAAAACCAGCCGAAGTCCTCGAACACCTTGAGCGCCTGGCTCTTGCCCGCGCCGGAGACGCCCGTGATGACGAAGATTTTCTTCGGCGAGGTTTTCTTCATCCCCGCTCCTTCGTCTTCATGCGCTCAATGAGGCGCTGATTGAAGTTCTCCGCGGAAAAGTACCCCTGCGAGCGCAGGCGCTGGTTCAGCGCCGCGACTTCGATGAGCACCGCGAGATTGCGGCCCGGGCTGACGGGGATTCGAATGAGCGGAATTTCCACGTCGAGAAGGGTGAGTTTCTTCGCGTCCAGCCCGGTCCGGTCGTAGGCCGTCCCTGCGCTCCACGCCTCGAGCTTGATCGCGAGTTCGATGCGCGTGCGGTCCAGGATCGCCCCGATGCCGAAGAGAAGCTTGACATCGATGACGCCGAGTCCACGCACCTCCATGTGGTTTTTCAGCGGCTCCGGGCACGACCCCCGGAGATAGCCGCCGCGCCGGTGCTGGACATGAACCGCGTCATCGGCGACGAGGATGTGGCCGCGCTTCAACAGCTCGAGCGCGCACTCGGATTTGCCGATGCCGGACTCGCCCTGGATAATGACGCCGAGCCCATAGACGTCAACGAGAACGCCGTGCACCGTCGTGGCCGGCGCCAGGCGCGCTTCAAGCACCTCGGATAGTTCGCTGGTCAAAGTCGTCGTGTCGTAGGCGGAGCGCAACAACGGCACGGCGTGCTTCTTGCACGCCTGAGCAAGCGCCGGCGGCACCGGAGTGTTGTGCGTGACGATGACACACGGGAGTTCGGCGACAGAAAGCATGGCGGACAGGGCGTCGGCAAGCTTCTTGGCGTCTGACTTCCGGCAGTAGGCCTGCTCGCCGTTGCCGAAAATCTGAACCCTCTCGGCGCGGAAGCGGTCGAGAAAGCCGGAGAGCGCCAGACCGGGACGGTTGAGGTCGGCCACCGTGATCCGGCGGCCAAGGGATTTTTCGCCCGACAGCAGCTCGAGGCGCAGTCTCTCGCCCTGCTCTTTAAAGAGTTCGCCGACGGTCAGATCCGCGGCCTGCACGGCGTTAGCGCTTGATCTTGCGGACGGGATTGACAATCCCGAGACTCTCGTCCTCGCGACGGTAGAGAACGTGAATCTGATCGGTGTCTTTATCCAAATAGACGAGAAACACGCGCTCGGAACCGTCGAGTTCCGCAGCCGCCTGCTCGGGCGTCATCGGAGCGACGGGCTGGCGCGACACCGTGAAGGAGGTGAGGACGGGCGGCATGGCCCCAGCCATCGTATCGGAGGTCTTCGGCTTGTGGCGGCTCTTGATGCGCTCCTTATGCTTCTTGAGCTGCGCGTCGATCTTGTCGGACGCGAGATCGATGGCCGAGTAGAGATCGGCGGCCGTCGCGAGGGCGCGGAACGTCTGCCCCGGGGCGTGCACGATCATCTCCGCTTTGTGCGAGCGCTTCTCCACGAAAAGAAAAGCCTGCCCCCAGACGATATGATCGAAATATTTCTGGGTCTTTCCCATTTTCTGCTGAACATATTCGCGCAGAGCCGGCGTAATCTTGAGCTGCTTGGCCGTCAGTTGAATCTCCATAGGTGGGAGATTCTAGCGGTTGGCCCGCACCCTGTCAACGAACCCCGCGCTTCCTTATTTTGGCTCCAGAGGTTGACTCTTACGAATAGAAACTGGTAGGATGATTTCTCATTCCGGAGGGGTATTCCGGGGTGCGCGGACGCGTCGGCTGGGGTCCCAGGACTCACCGATGCGGATTTAGATAAGCTCATAAAATATAAACATTTATTCTGTTTACAAAAAAGTTATCCACATCTGTGAATAACCTGTGAAAAAATCAGACGGGGTTGAGCTCTGGACCCAGACCGTGGAGCGGCTGCGCTCGGAAATCGGCGAGGAGAACGCGGAGCTCTGGCTTAAGCCCGTGGCGGCCGCGTCATTGGACGACGGCGTCTTGACTCTTAAGGTTCCCAATAAGTTTTTTTCCGACGGCATCAAGGAGCGCTACCAGAAAAGAATGATCTCGCTGCTGCGCGATTTGTCCGGCCACGAGATCGGCATCGACTTTCGCGTCGAGCGCGACCTGACGCGGGTGCTTCCTCCATCGGATCCGGTGCCCGAAGCCTCTCCTCAATCGGATTTTCCCCTCTCGGAACTCAATCCCCGGTATACCTTCGACTCCTTCGTTATCGGCGAGTCGAACCGTCTCGCGCGCGCGACGGCCGAGTCGATCTCAAAGAGCCCGGGCACGCAGTACAATCCCTACGTGATCTACGGCGGCGTCGGTCTGGGCAAGACCCATTTGATGCATGCGATCGGAAACTCGATCCGCCGGAATCACCCCCGCGCGCGCGTTCTCTACACGACCAGCGAGCAATTTGTCAATGAGTTCATCACGGCCGTGCAGAACAATCAGATCGACTCGTTCCGCTCGCGCTACCGCTCGCTCGACTGCCTTCTCATCGATGACATCCAGTTTTTGATCGCCAAGGACCGCTCCGAACAGGAATTTTTTCATACCTTCAACGCTCTTTTCGACTCCCGCAAGCAGATAATCGTCAGTTCGGACAAATCGCCCAAGGATTTGTCTCCCTTGGAGCAGCGCCTGGTCTCGCGTCTGGAGTGGGGCTTCGTCGCCGACATCAAGCCGCCGGACCTCGAAACCCGCATCGCGATTCTGCGCAAAAAGGCCGCCCATGAGGACTACACCGCGCCCGACGACGTCATCCTTTTCATCGCGTCCGCGGTCAAGACGAATGTGCGCGCCTTGGAGGGATGTTTAACCCGCCTAAAAGCCTTTCAGGCGATGACCGGGGAGCCTCTGTCCGTAGACCACGCGCGAGAAATACTGAAAGACTCAATAGAACTTGACGATGGTTCTCCCGTAAGAGTCGAGACGATACAGCGCGTCGTCGCGCTTAAATATTCCGTGGACGTAAAGGACTTAAAGGGGCAGCGGCGCACGGTTTCCATCTCGACGCCTCGCCAGGTCGCCATGTACCTAGCCTGCGTGATGACGGAATTGTCTTCAACCGACATTGGACGGGCGTTCGGGGGCAAGGATCACTCGACGGTGCTGCACGCGCGTAAAAAAATAGGGAAGGAATTGGAGTTGGATCCATTTTTTCTGGAATATATTAATAAGTTGCAGTCGGAAATCAAGGCGGCGGAACGATGATTTTGTCTGTGAACAACCTGTGGGTTTTTTACGGCGATCGTGGGCGGTTCGCCGAGCGGTGGATATTGTGGATAACCCCCTCGCTTTATCCACGACATTCAGGACCGAATTGTCTTGGGGAAGCCGGGTTGTGAGCGCTATCCCCCGCTTGATGATGAAGAGGATGATTTAAATGAAAATAAACATCAGCAAGGAAGAATTAACTCGTGGAGTCCAAACGATACAATCCGCGCTATCAAGCCGTACGACACTTCCCATCCTTTTAAACTTTCTTCTAGAGACGGAGAATAAAAGGGTTAAGGTTATTTCAACCGATCTTGAAATCGGGGTTAAACATTATATTAAAGCTGAGATAGAAATAGATGGCTCTATAACTATTCCTGCGAAAAAGTTCGCGGACATACTCCATAGCCTCCCCGACTCGCAGGATGTGGAACTCGCCGTAGATGCGGGTGGAAAAATATCATTAAAGTGCGGGCGGTCTCGGTTTGGAATAGTAGGCTCTCCTAAGTCTGAATATCCAGTTCTCCCCGATTTTAATAAAGCGTCCTCTTTTGAGTTGCCGGCCGGCGTGGTGGCGGGAATGATTAAAAAAACAATTTTCGCCGCCTCTTCCGATGAGACCCGCCATGTGCTCAACGGCGTTTTTTGGGCGGCCAAAAAGGGAGTGCTTGAGATGGTGTCGACGGACGGTCGCCGGCTCGCTGTTTGCGCAAAAAAAATTATTCCAAAAGATAAAGAATTTTTAGTCATCGTTCCGACTAAAGTATTGTCGGAAATACTCCGGCTCATCACCATGCTTGAGATTGATGAAAACGACGAGGATAAGATACTCGTCGCGGTAACAGAAAATCAAATTACCTTTCAACTTAAAGAGACGACGATTCTTTCTCGCCTCGTCGGCGGCGCGTTTCCTAATTATGACCAAGTTATCCCCACTAAACGAGAGGTCGTGTTTACGGCCTCTACGAAGGACTTATTGGCCGTTACTAAGAGAGCCTCGTTATGTGCCGTGGATCGCGGGGGATCGGTTAAATATACCCTTAAGAAAGGGGCTCTTCATGTGACGGCTTCAAGCCAAAATAATGAATTCAACGAGGATCTTCCTGTTGAGTATGCGGGGCCTGAATTTTCCGTGGCGTTCAATCCTCAATTCGTCATCGACGCCCTTAAACATATAGACACGGAGACTATGACGGTGGCGATGACGAGTTCCGTCAATCCGGCGCTCTTTGAGCCGGCGGGCGGCGAGGGTGAATATAAATTTGTCGTCATGCCAATGAGGTTATGATTCTGGAAAAGGAAAAACCGGGGCGTTGGTCGACTTCCGGCGACCTGGTCAAGAGTTTTTCCTACCGCGCCGGCACGGTCAATGATAAATTGGCATTGCTGAACGCGGTGTGGGATAAGGAGTGCGGCGCGTACGCAAATCATTGGGCGCTGGTCGCCGTGAAGAAAGGAACGCTGTTTATTCGCCCAAAAAGCGCGGCCGCCGCGCAGGAATTACAGATGAGGTCCGGGGTTTTGCTTAAGTCTCTCAATAAGTACTTTAGCCGTCCGTGGATAGTCGCCGTCAAGACGACGTATCGTTAAAACAGAGGGCTACAGCATCTAGAGGCACGACCGTCGAATTTCCGGCCCAGCCGGAGGGGGAGACGATGTCCGAAGCCGCGATGGAGACGACTGATATGGCCAAGAAGGACGAGAAATACGACTCATCCAACATTCAAGTTCTCGAGGGGCTCGAGGCCGTCCGCAAGCGGCCTGCGATGTACATCGGCAGCACCGGTCCGTCCGGCCTGCACCATCTTGTGTATGAGGTCGTCGATAATTCAGTCGACGAAATTTTAGCCGGACGCTGCACCACGGTGGACGTGTTCATCCACCTGGGCAACTCGATTACCGTTAAGGACGACGGCTCAGGCATTCCCGTCGACCCAATGAAGGACCCCAAGTTCAAGGGTAAGTCCGCCCTCGAGATCATTCTGACCATGCTTCACGCCGGCGGCAAGTTCGATAAGTCGGCGTACAAGGTCTCCGGAGGGCTGCATGGCGTCGGCGTCACCTGCGTCAACGCGCTCTCCGAGTGGCTGAAGGCCGAGATTCATCGCGACGGCAAGATTTGGATACAGAACTATAAACGCGGCAAGCCGGAAGCCGATGTAAAAGCCGTGGGCAAGTCCGACTCGACCGGCACCAAGATATCGTTCAAGCCCGACCCCGACATCTTCAACGGACACATGTACTCTTTTGAGACCCTATCGAATCGCCTGCGTGAACTCGCGTTTCTCAACGCCGGCGCGAAAATCTCGATCACCGATGAGCGTGAGGACAAGCGCCATGTCTTTCATTACGACGGCGGCATCACGCAGTTCGTGCAGCACCTCAACACGAACAAAAAAGTCGTTCATCGCGAACCGATCTCGATGTCCAAGGAGAAAGACGAGGTCGTCGTCGATTTCGCGATCCAATACAATGACGACTACTCTGAGACCGTCTTCACATTCGTCAACAACATAAAGACGCAGGAAGGCGGCACGCACCTGGCGGGGTTTCGGTCGGCGCTCACGCGCGTGATCAACGACTACATCAAGAAGTACGACCTCCTCAAAGGAAAGAACTTCAACGTGACCGGCGACGACGTGCGCGAAGGCTTGTGCGCCGTGCTGTCCGCGAAGATTCAAAACCCTCAGTTCGAGGGCCAGACGAAGTCCAAGCTTGGAAACGCAGAGGTCGAGGGAATCGTTAAATCTCTCGTTGGAGACGCGCTCGTCACTTTCTTTGAGGAAAACCCTTCCACCGCTAAGTCCATCTGTGCGAAGGCGATCTCCGGCGCCGAGGCTCGCGAAGCCGCCCCCAAGGCGAAGGATCTCACCCGCCGCAAGGGCGTGCTCGACGGCTTGAGCCTGCCCGGAAAACTCGCCGACTGCCAGGAGCGGAATCCGGAGCGCTCCGAACTTTTTATCGTTGAAGGCGATTCCGCCGGAGGCTCCGCAAAACAGGGGCGAGATCGCGTGTTCCAGGCGATTTTGCCCATCAAGGGCAAGATCTTGAACGTCGAAAAAGCGCGGCTTGTGAAGATTCTCTCCAATGAGGAAGTCCGGACCTTAATCTCCGCGATCGGGACCGGCATCGGCGAGGGCGAGGACGGCCTCAAGATAGAAAAGCTTCGTTACCACAAACTGATCATCATGGCCGACGCCGATGTTGATGGACAGCACATCCGCACCCTCATCCTGACCTTCTTCTACCGCCAGATGAAAGCGCTCGTCGAAAACGGGCACATCTACATCGCCCAGCCGCCGCTGTTCAAGGTCAAGAAGGGCAAAACAGAAATGTACGTGGACACGGAAGAGAAGATGGAGCAGTGGCTTCTCAATGAGGGACGCAGCTCCCTTGAGGTGACTGCGGTCAATCCCGCCAACGGCAAGTCCAAGAAGCTCGATGCCGAAGATCTGCGCGACCTGCTCAAGTTGCTGGCCGAGCTCGAAAATCTGATCCGCCACATCGGCCGCAAGAGCCTCCACCTCGACGACTTCCTCGAGTACCAGAACGCCGGCAAGCTGCCGCTGTACCGCGTCGAGAAAAGCGCGGGCGAGTTTGAATTCTTCTATTCCGATAAGGACTGGAAGACCTACCGGGACGCGCACATTGCCGAACAAAAGAAAAAACTCGTCGACGAGCGCGCCGAAAAGAAAAAGGCTCCCGCGGCCAAGGACGCCCCCGCGCCCGCCGAAGGCGAGACGGCCGAGGAGTCGACGCTCAGCGAGAGCGACGTGGAGTCTTTCGAACCCGATGTGCAGGAGCTTTGGGAGATGGCGAAACTCGAGGCCTTGTCCAAGAAGTTCAAGGATATGGGGCTCGACTTGAAGTGGTATGAGGTCATGCGTGACGAGAAAACCAAGCCCCTATTCCGGGCCAAGACCGCGCACAACGAGATCGACGGTTACAGCCTCAAGGACCTGCTCGAGATGGTTCGCGACGCGGGCCGTCACGGCGCGCAGATCCAGCGCTACAAAGGTCTCGGTGAAATGAACCCCGATCAGCTCTGGGAGACCACTATGGACCCGAAGCGCCGCCGCCTGCTCCAGGTCAAGATCGTGGACGCGGCCGACACGGAAAACGCCTTCGTCACCCTCATGGGCGACAAGGTCGAGCCGCGCCGATTGTTCATCGAGAAGCACGCCAAAGAAGTTAAGAACCTCGACATCTAGCAACGACGGTGTCAGGCTTGCCGGATTGCAGTATTTTTTTGAACGACGTATCCACGAAAATACTGCAATCCGGCAA
>OBEQ010139147.1_pt1 | contig 18570 bp, 19 predicted proteins | sample 1670901 | NCBI WGS metagenome assembly OBEQ01 (sample SAMEA104232315, study PRJEB22302) | groundwater metagenome | biome: forest; feature: aquifer; material: groundwater | place: USA | collected 2011-08-07 | depth 5.4 m
CCGGGTCGTCGCGGAAGCGTCCTAGCGCCGGCCCTTGGCCCGCTTGGCCGCCGGCGCCTTCGTCGCCGCATCGTGCTGCCTGAGCCAGCCGAAGTACTCGCCGTACCAGAGCCTGGAGTTGCGCGGCTTCAGGATCCAGTGGTTCTCGTCCGGGAACCACAGCAGCCTGGCCGCCACGCCCTTGGCCTTCAGCGTGTTGTAGTAGGCGAGGCCTTGCTGGTCGGGCACGCGGTAGTCGAGCGCGCCGTGGATCACGAGCGTCGGCGTTTGCATCGTCTTCGCGAAGGTGTTCGGGCTTTGCGACTGCACCTTGGCCGCATCGTCCCAGTAGTAGGCGCCGAGCTCGCGCGCGTGGTAGGTGTAGGCGTCGTCGCTGAACATCGCCGTCCAGTCGAAGCAGCCGGCATGGCAGACGTAGGCCTGGTAGCGGCCCGGCGCGACATGCCCGTTCATCCACGCGACCATGTAGCCGCCGTAGCTGCCGCCGGTGGCGAAGACACGCCGCTTGTCGGACCAGCCTTGTTGGAGCAGCCAGTCGGTGCCGGCCTCAACGTCCTGCAGCTCGAGCTCGCCCCAGCGGTGCGTGATGCTGTCAAGGAACACATTGCCGAAGCCGCTCGAGCCGTGGTAGTTGACGCAGGCGACGACGTAGCCTTGCGCGGCGAACAGCTGGTTGTTCCAGCGGTAGTGGAAGGTGTCGCCGCTGGCCGCGTGCGGGCCGCCGTGGATGCTGTGCAGCAGCGGGTACTTCTTCTTGCGGTCGAAGCCGGGCGGGTAGACCACCCACATCTGCACCGGCTCGTCGTTCGCGCCCTTGACGGTCACGTCTTCATGCTCGCCGAAGCGGATCTTCGCGAGCAGATCGTCGTTGAAGCGCTCGAGCCGGCGCGGCGCGTCGCTGCCGCGCTGGGCGTGGATGCGCGCCGGGTGGTTCATCGCATCGGCCGCGCTGACGACGGTGTCGGCCGCCACGTCGAAGCCCTGGACCCAGCCGCCTTGCACCACCACCGAGGCGCTGCGGCTCGCGAGCACGTAGCGGTACAGGTTGCAACGGCCGCGGTCTTCGGCGCTGAAGTAAACGGCCTCGGCGTCGGACGACCAGCGCAGCGGCGCGTTGACGTTGTGGTCCCAGCCGTCGCTCAGGACCTGCCATGAGCCCGCAGGGCCGCCCCAAGGGCGAATACCGGAGTGCGTAGCACGAAGGTGCTCCGATGCGCCGGGGCCGTCGAGCACGGCCAGCAGCTCGGGCGCGGTGTGTTTGCGGCCGCGGTGGCAGGCGATGAAAGCGATGCGTTCGCCGTCGGGGCTGAAACGCGGCGCCTCGAAGTTCCAGTCCTTGTCGAGCGCCAGCGTGCGTTGTTTGCCCGAACGCAGATCCAGCTCGGCCAGCGCCAGGCAGTTGTCGAGTCGCTTGTCGGCTTGCGGGTCGACCGCGAACACGATGCGCCGGCCGTCGGGCGCGATGTCGAAGCCGTTGGCGTCGGGGTCGGCGCGCGGCAGCTCGGTGGCGCTGCCTTCGAACAGGTCGCGGACCCGGCCGCTCGCGACGTCGAGCACGTGCAGGTGCGCCACCCGGCCCATCGGCAGGTGGTGGTCCCAGAAGCGGTATTGCGACTGGTCGGTGACGTAGCCGCTTTCCTTGCGCTCCTTGAATTCCTTGAAGCGCCTGGCCTGCGCCTTGCTGCCTTTCAGCTCGGGCCAGACCCAGGCGACGAAGGCGATGCGCTTGCCGTCCGGGAACCACTTGAAGGCTTCGATGCCGGGCGCGAAGTCGCTGATGCGGCGCGCCTCGCCGCCGTCGGGTGCGATCAGGTAGAGCTGCGGTGTTTCATCCTTGCGGCCTTCCTGCTCGCGCCGCGCGACGAAGGCGATGCGCTCGCCCTGCGGTGACCACGCGGCCTGGCCGTCTTTCTCGCCGCAGCTGGTCAGGCGCCGCGGTCCGCCGCCGAAGGTGGACAAGAGCCACAGGCTCGACGCGCCCTTGTTCTCGTCCATCGAGAACTGGGTCACCGAACAGACCGCTTGGGCGCCGTCGGGCGACAACGACAGGCCGCCGGCGCGTTCGATCTTCCACAGGTCGTCGACGCTCAGGAGTTTCTTCTTCATGGGCTTGTTATTCGCGCGGCTTGACGAGCTGCCAGTTCAGGTGCGACTTCACGGTCGGCCATTCGGCGCCGGTGATGCTGTAGACCGCGGTGTCGCGCAGCGTGCCGTCAGAAGCGCGCGAGTGGGCGCGCAGGACGCCGTCGAGCTGCGCGCCCAGCCGCTCGATGGCGCGCCGGCTCTGGGTGTTGAAGCGATGGGTGCGGAACTCGACCGCGATGCAGCCGAGCGTGTCGAAGGCATGGGTCAGGAGCATCAGCTTGCACTCGGTGTTGAGCGGGCTGCGCTGCACCTGGCGGGCATAGAAGGTCGCGCCGATCTCGACCCGACGGTTCACGGCGTCGATGTTCAGGTAGGTGGTCATGCCCACCGGTGTGCCGGCCGCGTCGAGCACCGTGAACGGCAGCATCGATCCTGCCGCCTGCAGCCCCAGGCGGCGCGCGATCTCGGCGGCCATCTGGTCGGGGTGCGGGATAGCCGTGTACCAGAGCTTCCACAGCTCGCCGTCGCGGACCACCTCGGCGAGCGCCGGCGCGTGATCCGGCGCCAGCGGCACCAGCGTCGCGTGTTGGCCGCGCAATGTCACGGGTGTCGCGAAACTCACGGTTGTTGTTTGTCCTTATCGATGTGTCGAGCGCGCCAGCGGCGTGCCGCCTGCAGTCCGAGCCCGCCGCCCAGGCCGACCATCGCGAGCCCGATCAGCACCCGAACACCGTAGCCGGGCGCGAGAAAGTCGAAGCCGATGAGACGTGCGAGCAGGGCTGCCAGCAGCGCGCCGACGAAGAAGCCGAGCGCGTCGGTCAGCCCTTCGGCCAGCAATCGGGATGGCGTGTCGGGCACCGCTCTACCGGTTGTGCCGCTGCATGAAGACGAGCTTCTCGAACAGCGACACGTCCTGCTCGTTCTTCAGGAGCGCGCCGACCAGCGGCGGCACTGCAACCCTGTCGTCCTTGCTCTGCAGGGCTTCCAGAGGGATGTCTTCGGCGAGCAGCAGCTTCAGCCAGTCGAGCAACTCCGAGGTCGACGGCTTCTTCTTCAGCCCCGGCAGGTTGCGCACTTCGTAGAAGTTCTTCAGCGCCGCACCGAGCAGGTCTTTCTTCAGCCCGGGGAAGTGCACGCCGACGATGCTCTTCATCGTGTCGGCATCGGGGAACTTGATGTAGTGGAAGAAGCAGCGGCGCAGGAACGCGTCCGGCAGCTCCTTCTCGTTGTTCGAGGTGATGAACACCAGCGGCCGGTGTTTGGCCTGCACCAGCTCGCGTGTCTCGTAGACGTAGAACTCCATCCGGTCGATTTCGCGCAGCAGGTCGTTCGGGAATTCGATGTCGGCCTTGTCGATCTCGTCGATCAGCAAGGCAACCGGCTGATCCGACGTGAAGGCCTGCCACAACACACCCTTGACGATGTAGTTGTGGATGTCCTTGACCTTCTCGTCACCGAGCTGGCTGTCGCGCAGCCGGCTCACCGCGTCGTATTCGTACAGACCCTGCTGCGCCTTGGTGGTGCTCTTGATGTGCCACTGCAGGAGCGGCATCGAGAGCGCCTGCGCCACTTCTTCGGCCAGCATCGTCTTGCCGGTGCCGGGTTCGCCCTTCACCAGCAGCGGGCGGCGCAGCGTGATGGCGGCATTCACCGCGAGCATCAGGTCGTCGGTGGCGACGTAGTTCTGGGTGCCTTTGAACTTCATGAACAGTCGGTCTGGGGGGTGTCAGGCCAGTATAAGGGGGGCCCCTATAATCCGCCGTTGGACTGAAATCACGCTTGCCGGACCATGAGAAAACTGCTGCTCCCGTTCATCGCTGTGCTGGTTGTCGCGGCTGCCTCGGGCAGCGCGTCGGCGCAGGACGCCAAGGCAGGCGAAAAGAAGGCGGCGATGTGCATCGGCTGCCACGGCATCCCGGCTTATCAGGCGAGCTTTCCGGAAGTGCACAAGGTGCCGATGATCTCGGGGCAGAGCGCCAAGTACATCGTCGCGGCGCTCGCCGCCTACAAGAAGAACGACCGCAAGCACCCGACCATGAAGGCGATCGCCGCATCGCTGTCGGACCAGGACATGGCCGACCTGGCGGCGTTTTATTCGGCGCAGGCCAAGCCGGGCGCACCGGCTGCGGCCGCCAGCGCCCCGACGGTTTCCGAACAAGAGCTGATTGCCAAGCTCGACCCGAAGCCGAGCCCGCAAGTCGCCGAGCTCATCAAGACCGGCAAGTGCCTGACCTGCCACGGTGCCAACTTCAACAACCCGGTCGACGCGAACACCCCGAAGCTCGCGGGGCAGCATCCCGACTACCTGTACGTCGCGCTGAAGGCCTACCAGACCGCGAACAACCCGCTCGTCGGGCGTGCCAACCCGGCGATGGGCGGCATGGCAGTGGGGCTCACCCATGCACAGCTGAAAGACCTGTCGCGCTACATCGCGGCGCTGCCGGGCGAGCTGCAGACGGTGCCGCAACCGCGCTTTCGCTGATCGCACACGGGCCGACAAAAGCCGCTGGGTTCAGCGGCTTTTTTTATGCTCACCACCGCCCTACACTCGGCGCGTCGTTGTTCCAGAAGGAGCCGAGATGAGGACATGCTTGAGCTTCCTGTGTGCGGCCGTGCTGGCCGCCGTTTCGGTCCAGGCGCAGGCCCAGACCTTTCGCTGGGCCAGCCAGGGCGACGTCCAGACCATGGACCCGGACTCGCAGAACGAGTCGTTCACGAACGCGATGAACGGCCAGATCTACGAGTTCCTGGTGGCGCGCGACAAGACGCTCGGCCTGGTGCCGCAGCTCGCCACCGAATGGAAGCAGGACGGCCCGCTCAAATGGACCTTCAAGATCCGCCGCGGCGTGAAGTTCCATGACGGCCGGCCGCTGACCGCCGACGATGTGGTGTTCTCGGTCAACCGCGCCAAGGAAAAGACCTCGCAGATCGCCAACTACGCCAACGCGATGGGCGAGCCGAAGAAGATCGACGACTACACGGTCGAATTCAACCTGCAGCAGTTCAACCCGATCTACCTCGAACACGTCAACACGGTGTACATCATGAGCAAGTCATGGTGCGAGGAACACAAGGTGACCAAGCCGCAGGACTTCACCAACAAGGAAGAAACCTACTCGGCGCGCAACACCAACGGCACCGGCCCGTACATGCTGGTGAGCCGCGCGCCCGACGTGAAGACGGTGCTCAAGCGCAACCCCAATTACTGGGGCAAGATCGAAGGCAATGTGCAGGAGGTGGTCTACACGCCGATCACCAGTGCCTCCACCCGCGTCGCCGCGCTGATCTCGGGCGAGGTCGACTTCATTCTCGACCCGCCGCCGCCCGACCTCGAACGGCTGCGCAAGACACCCGGTGTGCAGGTGCTCGACGGGCCCGAGAACCGGGTCGTCTTCATCGGCATGGACCAGGCCCGCGACGAGCTGCTGTACAGCAACGTCAAGGGCAAGAACCCACTCAAGGACCTGCGGGTTCGCAAGGCGCTGTACCAGGCGATCGACGTCGACAACATCAAGAACAAGCTGATGAACGGCCAGGCCTCGCCGACCGGCGCGGTGGTGCCGTCGCCGCTCGGTGACTTCAACGACCCCGAGATTGAGCAGCGCCTGCCCTACGACGTGGCGGCGGCCAGGAAGCTGATGGCCGAGGCCGGCTACCCGGACGGCTTCGAGGTCACGCTCGACTGCCCGAACAACCGCTACATCAACGACGAACGCATCTGCATTGCGCTGGCAAGCATGTGGGCACAGCTCAAGGTCAAGGTCAAGGTCAACGCGATGCCCAAGAGCACCTACTTCCCGAAGACCGAAAAGCTCGACACCTCGATGTACATGCTGGGTTGGGGCGGCTCCAACATCGACCCCGAGCAGACCTTCACGCCGATCTACCGCAACCGCGGCGAGAAGGGCGTGGGCGAATTCAACCGCGGCAACTTCAAGGACGACGAGCTCGACGCGCTGGCCGCCGCGTCGAGCAAGGAGCCCGACCCCGACAAGCGCAAGGCGCTGATCAAGCAGGTGTTCCTGCGCCACAACGCGCAGATCCACCACCTGCCGCTGCACCGCCAGTTCATCCCGTGGGCAGCACGCACCGGCGTCAGCGTGGTGCACCGGGCTGACAACTGGATGGAGACTCAGTGGGTCACGGTGAAGTGAGGGCTCGCCGAGCCCGTCATCCCGGCGAAAGCCGGGATCCACTGTTCGACGAAGCGCGCGCACCTTGAAATAGTGGATACCGGCGTTCGCCGGTATGACACTCATGCAGGGTTGTCATCCCGGCGAAAGCCGGGATCCACTGGTTGACGACTCTCTCAACCCGCCTTCACCCCCAGCTTGAACGCGATCATCGCCCTCAGCTTGTTCGGCACCACCGGCTTGATCAGCAGGTGGAAGTTCTTGTCCTGGGCTTCGCGGTCATGCCCGGTCATCGTGCTGCCGGTGACGACGATGGCCGGCAGGTCGGCGCCGAAACGTTCGCGCAGCGCGACGATCGCCTCGACGCCGGTGGCGCCGTTTTCGAGCCGGTAGTCGACGATCAAGAGCGCCGGCTTCATCGTCACCGGGTCGGCCGACTTGCACCAGGCGGTGCAGGCGGTGACGCTGTCGAACGACGCCAGCGTCGCGCCCCAGCCGCGCAGCAGCACTTCGAGCCCGGCACGAACCGCCGGCTCGTCTTCGACCACCACGATCAGTTTGCCGTCGAGCGTGATACCGAGCGGCCCCTTGCCCGGCGCCAGCGCCATCTTCGGCGGTGCGGCCTTGCCGAGCGGCAGCTCGAGCGCGAACACGGTCCCGCGCCCCGGCTGCGAGCGCATCGTGAGTGGTGCGTGCATCAGCCCCGCGAGCCGCTTGACAATCGCAAGCCCGAGCCCCAGCCCCTTGCGCTGGTGGGCTGCGACGACGGCGGTGTTGGGCACCTGGTAGAACTCTTCGAAGATGCGGCTCTGTTCCTGCTCGCGAATGCCGACGCCGGTGTCCCACACCTGCAGCAGCAGCCTGTCGCCGCGGCGCCGGCAGCTCACCAGCACCGAACCGTCGTTGGTGTAGCGGATCGCGTTCGAGACCAGGTTGCGCACGATGCGCTCGACCAGCAGCGGGTCGCCATGCACCACGTGCTGCGCGCCGCGCATGCGCAACGCGAGGCCCTTCTCGAACGCGGTCGGCTCGAAGTGCAGGCGCAGCTTGCGGAAGATGTCGCCGATCTCGAAGTGCTGCGGGTTCACCTCGACCCCGCCGGTGTCGATGCGGGTGATGTCCAGCAGCTCGGAGAACAGGCCTTCGAGCGCGTCGACCGAGCCGTTGATGCTGTTGACGAGGTGCATCACCTCCTCGTCGTCGTGGATCTTCTGGCGCAGCGCCTCGGCGAACAGGCCCATCGCATGCAGCGGCTGGCGCAGGTCGTGGCTGGCGGCGGTGAAGAACTGCGTCTTCGCGCGGTTCGCCACTTCGGCCTCGCGGCGCGCCGCGTCGGCGGCGTGTTTCTCGACCCGCAGCTGGCCCAGCAATTCGTCGGCCTGAAGCTTGAGCTCGATCGCACGCTGCAGCGCCTGCCGGTAGTTGCGCGCCAGGATCACCGTCGAGCCGAAGATCAGGAACAGGATGCCGGTGAGCTGGTAGGCCTGGACCGTGCGTTCACTCGCGATGCGCGTGGCCAAGGGCACGAAACACAGCAGCGCGTACAGCAGGTAGATGCGCTGCTGGTTGGCGAGCACCGGCACTGCGGCGGCGCAGAAGGTGTAGACCGTGAGGATCAAGCCGACCCGCTCCGGGCTGTCGCCGCGGTGGTAGAAGATCCACGCGCTCAGGCCCCACAGCGCGCCCGAGGCCAGCGTGCCGGCGTTCCACAGCAGCAGCCAGCGCCGCCAGTCGGCCAGGGTATCGATGCGCGCACGCTTGAAGCGCTGCCAGATGATGGCGCGCGCCAGCACCATCGTCGCCAGTGCCGCGAGCCAGGGCAGCAACACGGGCGCCGGTGTCAGCTGCCAGAACAGCATCAGCAGCACGCCGATGCCGGCCAGATAGCCCATCAAGGTGGCCGGCATGTATTCGTAAACCGCGCGCACCTCTTCCGGCAAGGCCGCAGCACGAAGCTCGGCGTCGCTGGCGGGCGGTGCGGCGGCGTCGGCGGCGGGGGCAAACACGGCGGCCACGCGCGAGACCTATTGCGCCTTGCGCCAGGCCGAGAAGCCGCCCGGCTGGTGCGACATCTGGCTCACCGCCAGCACCGCCTGGGTGCGCGAGCTGACGTTGAGCGCGCGCAGCACCGCGGCCACATGGTCCTTGACGGTCTCGACCGACAGCCCCAGCTCGCGTGCGATCAGCTTGTTCGGCTGGCCCTGCAGCAGCAGCGCGAGCACGTCGGTCTGGCGCGGGGTGAGGCCGATGTCCTCGAGCCGCAGCTGGGCCTGGTAGCCGCCGTGTTCGGCGTTCTGCCGCAGCGTGTCGAGCGCGTTCGGCCCGCCGGCAGGGTCGGCCGGGTCGATCGGGCCGGTGAGGCCCATCAGCGGCACGAAGATGCCGCCGTTCATCACCATCGTCAGCGCCTGGCGCAGCGTCTCGTTCGACGAGCGCTTGGGCACGAAGCCCATCGCGCCCATGTCGACGGTGCGGATCACGTCGCTGCCGCGGTCGCTCGCCGACACCACCACCACCGGCAGCGCCGGGTAGGTGGTGCGGAACTCCTTCAGCACCTCGAAGCCGTCGGCGTCGCCGAGCTGAAGGTCGAGCAGCACCAGGTCGAAATCGGGGTCGCGCTGCAGCGTTTCGCGCGCCTCGCGGGCGGTGCCGACGCCCTTGACCGTCACGTGCTCGCCCATGCCCTGGATCACGCTTTGCAGCGCCGACAGGATCAGCGGATGGTCGTCGATCAACAAGACCTTCATCGGGGTTCCTCGATTAGACGAATCGGCGGGTCAGCGATTCGGCGATGCACACCGGTTTGGCCGAACCCTCGCGCTCCATTGTCACTTCGATCGTGCACTGCGCCCCGCCTTCGATCGCCTCGTAAGCGAGCAGCTTGAAGCGCGCGCGCAGCCGGCTGTCGACCGGCACCGGCGCCGTGAAGCGCACCCGGTTGAGGCCGTAGTTGACGCCCATGCGGGTGTCGCGCACCTCGAAGGCATTGGCGAACATCTCGGGCAACAGGCTCAGCGTGAGAAAGCCGTGCGCGACCGTGGTGCCGAACGGGCCGCTCGCGGCGCGCACCGGGTCGACGTGGATCCATTGGTGGTCGCCGGTGGCGTCGGCGAACAGGTCGATGCGGCGCTGGTCGACCCGCACCCAGTCACTTTCACCGATGTCTTGCCCGACCAGCGCCTGCAGGTCGGAGAGCTTGTCGAAACTGCGCATTCACTTCCCTCGTCAACGGTTGATCCATTCAATGACCGGTTGCCATTGTTCGATGTCGCGTGCGGCGCGGCTCGGCGCCACGTCCCACAGCGTGAGGCCGTGCGCCGCCAGGTGCACGTAGTTCTGGGTGTCGCGCAGGAAGCCGAGCACCGGCACGTCGACCGTGTCGAGGAAGTGCCGCAACTGCTCGGACGAGATCGTGTGGTCCTTCATCCGCGTGCCCAGCACGCGGATGTCGATCTTGCGGCCCTGTTTGTGCGCCAGCAACTGCTGCAGGAAGGCGTGGGTGGCATGGATGTCGAAGATGCTCGGCTGCAGCGGCACCAGCACCTTGTCGGCGATCTTCATCACCTCGTCGAAGCGCTTGCCGTGCAGGCTGGCGGGGGTGTCGAGCACGACATGGGTGGTGCCCTTGGGCGGGCGCACGACGGCGTCATGCGCGACCTCCCAGGCGGCGATCGGCGGCGCGCTGGCCGGTCGCAGGCCGAGCCAGGTGCGCGACGACTGCTGGCGGTCGACGTCGCCCAGCATCACCTTGTGGCCCTGGTTCGCCAGGTAGCCGGCGATGTTGGTCGCAAGCGTGCTCTTGCCGACGCCGCCCTTGGGGTTGGCCACCACGATCACCGGCATGTCCCGCTCCTGTTCGACCCTTTCGGGTTATGTTACCCGGACCATGAACCCAGACTCCCCCGACATCCTGGTCATCGTCGCCCACCCGACGCTGGCGCAGTCGCGCGTCAACCGCAAGCTGCTGCGCGCCGCTCGCAAGGCCCATCCGCGGGTCGAGGTGCGCGACCTGTACGCCCTGTACCCCGACTACCTGATCGACGTGGCCGCCGAGCAGGCGCGCCTCGCGGCCGCACGACTCGTCGTCTGGCAGCACCCGATCCACTGGTACGGCATGACGCCGCTCTTGAAGCTGTGGGTCGACGAGGTGCTCTCTTTCGGCTGGGCGTACGGTCCCGGCGGCAACGCGCTGCGCGGCAAGGACTTGTGGCTGGTCGCGTCGACCGGCGGGCCCGAGGACTCGTACCAGCCCGACAGCTACAACCGCTACTTCTTCGACGCCTTCCTGCCGCCTTACGAGCAGACCGCGGCGCTGTGCGGCATGCGCTTCGTGCCGCCGCTGACGATCCACGGCGCGCACCGCGCGAGCGAGGCCGAGGTCGTTGAGCAAGCCCGTGTCTACGCCGAGCGCCTGGCGAGTTATCCGGACTGGCCCGAGCTGGCCGAGATGGGCGAGTGCCCGGCCTGCCAAGTGCCGGCGATCGCGCGGCCGGCCGATCAAACCGTCGAGGCGGCCTGATGGAACACAGCAGCTGGCTCACCGGCAGCCTGGTCTACCTGGGTGCCGCCGTCGTCGCGGTTCCGCTGGCCCGCCTGATGGGGCTCGGTTCGATCATCGGCTACCTGGGCGCGGGCATCCTGATCGGGCCGTGGGGCCTGAAGCTCGTCGACGACCCGGCCGACATGCTGCACTTCGCCGAGTTCGGCGTCGTGCTGATGCTGTTCCTGGTTGGCCTCGAGCTCGAGCCGCGCCGCCTGTGGTCGCTGCGCAAGCCGATCTTCGGCTGGGGCAGCGTGCAGCTGTTCGGCTCGGCGCTGGTGATGACCGCGCTCGGCGTGCTGGCCGGCGCCGACTGGCGGCTCGCGCTGGTCGGGGCGCTGGGCCTCGCGATGTCGTCGACCGCGATCGGCCTGGGGGTGCTCAACGAGCGTAACCTGATGCCCACCACCTCGGGCCAGAGCATCCTGAGCGTCGCGCTGCTGCAGGACGTGGCTGCCATTCCGATCCTTGCGCTGGTGCCGCTCTTGGCCGCGACCGGCGCGCACGTCAGCGACGGCGGCGGTTGGTGGGGCGCGGCCAAGGCGCTCGGTGTCATCGCCGCCATCGTGCTCGGCGGACGGCTGCTGCTGCGCCCTGCGCTGCGCTGGATCGCGCGCAGCGACACGCCCGAGATCTTCACCGCGGCCTCGCTGCTGCTGGTGGTCGCGACCGCGGCGCTGATGCAGGTGGTCGGGCTGTCGATGGCGCTCGGCGCGTTCCTCGCCGGTGTGCTGCTGGCGGAAAGCGAATACCGGCGCGAGCTCGAGACCGACATCGAGCCGTTCAAGGGCCTGCTGCTCGGCCTCTTTTTCATCGCGGTCGGGATGAGCATCGACTTCAAGGTGATCCTCGAGCGGCCGCTGTTGATCGCGCTGCTGGTCAGCGCCTTTCTGCTGCTGAAGGCGTTGCTGCTGTGGGCGATGGCGCGTGCGATGCCGCTGCCGCGGCCCGAGCGGCCGGTCTTCATCATCCTGCTCGCGCAGGGCGGCGAGTTCGGCTTCGTCGTGTTCCAGACCGCGGCGCAAGCGGGGGTGATCGATGCGCCGGCGAGCTCGCTGCTGGTTGCGGTGGTGGCGATCTCGATGCTGCTGACGCCGCTCTTGCTGGTTGCCGCCGACCGCTGGTGGGTCCCGCGTCTGGCCGGCACCCGCGCGAAGGACCTGCCCGAGATCGCCGAGCCGCAGAACGAGTCGGTCATCATCGCGGGCTTCGGCCGCTACGGCCAGATCATCGACCGCCTGCTGTATGCGAACGGCGTGACGCCGACGGTGCTCGACCACGACTCCGAGCAGATCGAAGCGATGCGCCGCTTCGGCTGGCGCGTGTTCTACGGCGACGCGACCCGGCTCGACCTGATGCGCATCGCCGGCGCCGACCAGGCGAAGCTTCTGGTGCTGGCGATCGACGACGTCGACCAGAGCATGGAGGTGGCGCGCATGGTGCGCCACAACTTCCCGCAGCTCGTCATCGTCGCGCGGGCGCGCAACGTGCGCCACTTCTACGCGCTGCGCGAACTGGGCATCACGCAGATCGAACGCGAGACGCTCGACTCGGCGCTGATGAGCGCGCGCAGCGCGCTCGAAGCGCTGGGCTGGCACCCGCACGAAGCGCGCACGCTGGCGCTGCGGTTCAGGCGCCACAACGTCGAGCAGCTCGACACGATGGCGCCGCACTGGAACGACGAAGCCAAGCTCATCACCGCCGCCAAGCAGGGCCGGCTGCAGCTCGAAGAGCTGTTCGCGCAGGAGCGCGACGCGGCGCGCAAGAGGCAGGCGACGGCGGGGTGGGACCTCGACGAATAGCCGTCATCCCGGCGAAAGCCGGGATCCACTGCGTGACACAGCGCTGAGTCCTGCGAGTGGATACCGGCGTTCGCCGGTATGACAGCAACGGGAGGTGACGCGTCACCGTCACCTCAACGCCTCCGCCAAGAACATCCGTGCCTTCTGCCAGTCGCGCTGCACGGTGCGTTCGGTCAACCCGAGGCAATCCGCGATCTCGCTTTCCGACAGCCCGCCGAAGTAGCGCATCTCGACCACCTGGCCGAGCCGTTCGTCGACCCCCGACAGCTCCTGCAGCGCTTCGTGGATGCGCAGCACCTCGTCTTCGCCGGTCGCCACCGCGTCGCCGATGGCGGTGTTCAGCGTGACGTGCAGGGCCTGGCCGCCATGCCGGTCGGCCTGGCGCGAGCGCACCGCGTCGATGACGATCGAGCGCATCACCTTCGCCGCATAGGCGAGGAAATGCTTGCGGTCGGCGAAGTCGAGCTCCCCCGCGCGCTGCAGGCGCAGGTAGGCCTCGTGCACCAGCGAGGTCGTGTCCAAGAGCGTCATCTCGCCCGAGCGGCGCAGCCGGCTGCCGGCCAGGCGGCGCAGCTCGTCGTAGAGCAGCGCCACCACCCGGTCCGCGGCCTGGCTGTCGCCGGCGCCGGCGGCTCGAAGCAGGGTGGTGATGTCGGACATGGAAGCTTCACTCTAACCCGATGTCGGGTTTCGCCGGCGCACTGCGTTCTAGCCATGGAGAGGATGGAACGGCGTGCCGCCGCCCGCCGACTCAGCCACCCGGAGTGAACCCCATGACCAGCGATTCCTTGCCCTCGATTCCGTCACCGCGCCGCAAGTCGACCACCTTCACCCGTCTCGGCGCCGCGCTCGCCGGCGCGATGCAGCGTGCCGCGCAGCGCAAGGCGCTCGCCGAGATCGACGTTGCCGAACCGAAGGACGCCGACACCACGACCGAAGACGCAGCCCGCGAGCTGCAGAAGCGCCTCTGGTGATATCGTCTCGCCCCCAAGGGAGGGACAGGAATGGGGCAGTACGAATTCATCGGCCGCCGTCGTCGCGGCGGATGAACAAAACTCGCTGGGCGCGCCTGAGCCCGCTGCTCGACGACCTGCTGGACCTGGACCCCGCCGCGCGCGCGCCGCGCCTGGCCGAGCTGCGCGCCGGCGACGCGGCCACCGCCGACGCGCTCGAAGCGCTGCTCGGCCACCTGAGCGGCAATCAACGCGCGGGTTTCCTCGAGTTGCCGGCGGCGCTGCCCGATGCCGGCATGGCCGGGCAGACGGTGGGCGCCTACACCATCGAACGCGAGCTCGGCCATGGCGGCATGGGCAGCGTCTGGCTCGCGCACCGCACGGACGGGCGCTACGAAGGCAGCGTCGCGCTCAAGTTCCTCAACCTCGGGCTGGCCGCGCACGGCGGCGCCGAGCGCTTTGCGCGCGAAGGCAGCATCCTCGCGCGGCTCGCACATCCGAACATCGCCCGCCTGGTCGACGCCGGCGTCGCACGCGGCGGCAGCCAGCCCTACCTGGTGCTCGAGTACATCGCCGGCGAACCCATCGACCACCATTGCGAGCGCCAGCACCTGAATGTCGCGGCGCGGCTGCACCTGTTCCTCGACGTGCTGGCCGCGGTCGCGCATGCGCACAACCGGCTGATCCTGCACCGCGACATCAAGCCGTCGAACATCCTCGTCACCGCCGCCGGCGACGTGAAGCTGCTCGACTTCGGCATCGCCAAGCTGATCGACGACGCCGCCGTGCCGGCGCAGGCCACCGAGCTCACACGCGCCGCAGGCAGCGCCTTCACGCCGATGTACGCGGCGCCCGAGCAGGTGCAGGGCGGCGACGTGACGACCGCCACCGACGTCTACGCGCTCGGCGTGCTGCTGTACGTGCTGCTGGCCGGCGTGCACCCGACGCTCGGCGCAACGCAGACCCCGGTCGACCAGCTGCGCGCGGTGCTCGACACCGTGCCGAAGCGCCTGTCGGAGGTGGTCGCGCGCGACGGCACCGCCGACGCACCCAAGCGCGCCCGCGAGCTGCGCGGCGACCTGGACAACATCGTCGCCAAGGCCTTGAAGAAGGCGCCGGCCGAGCGTTATGCGAACGCCGCGCTGCTGGCCGACGACCTGCGCCGCTATCTGAACGACGAGCCGGTGACGGCGCGGCCCGATGCGCTGTCGTACCGCACGGCCAAGTTCATCAAGCGGCACCGTTTCGGCGTGGCGGCGAGCGCCACGGTGGTCGCGACCCTGGCCGCGGGTGTCGGCGCCGCGCTGTGGCAGGCCCACGAGGCCCAACTGCAACGGGTGCAGGCCGAAGGGCTGATCGAGTTCATGCTCGGCGACCTGCGCAAGAAGCTGCAGCCGGTCGGGCGGCTCGACGTGCTCGATGCGGTGGGCGAGAAGTCGCTCGCCTACTATGCGGCGCAGGACGCGGGCCGGCTCGACGCCGATTCATTGGGGCGCCGTGCCCGCGCGCTGCACCTGATCGGCGAGATCCACGACAAGCGCGACCGGCTCGACGACGCGCAGGCCGCGTTCCAGCAGGCCGCCGACACGACGGCGCAGCTGCTGGCCGGTGCGCCGAACGACGGGCAGCGCATCTTCAACCACGCACAGAGTGTCTACTGGGTCGGCTACATGGCGCGCCGGCGTGCACGGCTGCCGGAGGCGGAGGTTTCGTTTCGCAGCTACCTCGAGCTCGCGCAGCGGCTGACGCTGCTCGACCCGAACAAACTCGACTGGCGCCTCGAAACCGTCTACGCGCGCCACGGCCTTGCGGTGCTGTACCTCGAGGTCGGGCGGCCCGCGGAAGCGTTGGCATCGTTTGTCGATGCGCGGGATGCCTTGTCCGGCATGGTGGCGAGCCGACCCGAACTGCATTTCGACCTCGCCAACGCCGAGGGATGGATCTCGAGCGCACACGAGGCGACAGGCAATTTCGGCGCGGCCTTGCAAGCCCAGAGCCTGAAGGTCGAGGCGCTGCAGAAGGTGCCCGATGCTGCGACCAACCGCGAGGTGACGCGCCAGCTCGCAAACGCCGGCCGTGAAGTGGCGCGCCTGCACCTGGACCTGGGAGACAGCGCCGGCGCATGGGCCGCGATCCGCGGCCCGATCGAGCAGTCGTCCGGCCTGGTGGCGCTCGATCCGACGAACCTCGGATGGCTCGATCAGGCCTGTCGCGTCCGCCTGACCCTTGCCGAAATCCATCTCGCCCGTGGTGAGCGCGCCGCGGCCCAGGCGGAACTCGAACGCGCGGCGCTCGATGTGGCGCGACTGATTCCTGCCGGAACGCCGCCGGCGCGAAGCCAGCGGCTGCTCCAGGGACGCATGCTTGCGCTGCAAGCGCAGTGGGCGCTGGACAGCGCGTCGAACTCCGGCCAGGAGCGGCTGGCGGCCTACGTCGCCGGCGAGACGAAGCTCGAATCCGCCGGCAAGCCGCTGGACATCGAACAACGACGCGGGCTGTCGATTGCCCAGCTGCTGCTGGGCGACCTGCAGGCGCTCGGCGGTTCAGCCGATGCGGCAGCAGCCCACTGGGACGCGGTGGCACGCCGGCTGCGTCCGTTGGCGACCAGCGGCAACCCGCGCCTGCTCACCTTGCTGGCGCGAGCCCAGGCGCGGCTCGGCGACCTGAGCGCCGCGCGGTCGCTGGCCGAACAGATTCAAGCATCTTCCTATCGACACCCTGACTACACCGCACTTGTCGACGAGCTGGGCCATGGAACAGGGCCATGGCGGCACAACTCAAACCCGAAAAGGCAACCATGACCATCAACATCACCGTCTACATCGACAGCCTCGGCCAGCCTTACGTCACCGACAGCCCGTACGTGATGCCGAAGAACGAGCACGACAAGACGATCCACTGGAACATCGACCCGGCCGCGCCCCAAGCCGCGGTCTTCGCTGCGGACGGCATCGTGTTCACCCCCGCCAGCGCACAGTTCAGCGACCCCAAGCTCTCCGCCCACGGCAAGCAGTTCAGCTGGAAGAACCAGAACAGGGACGGCACGGCGCACGACTACCGGGTGACGGTGAGCGGTACGGCGCCGACCCCTCAATCGGTCGATCCGATCATCCAGAACGACGGCGGCGAGATCCGCTGAGCATCACCTCAACGCAGCCCGTCCCACAGCAGCTTCGCGCCGGTCAGGAACATCCCGCTGTAGGCGAGCCGGTAGAACCACGTCGACGCGATGCGACGGGTCAGCCAGACGCCCAGCCAGACTCCGACCGGCGCGAGCGGCATCAGCATCAGCGAGGTGCTCATGTTGCGCAGGTCGATCAGGCCGAGCCAGGCATACGGGATCCACTTCGACAGGTTCACCGCCGCGAAAAACACCGCCATCGTCGCGGCGAATGTGATCGGCGGCAGGCGCAGCGGCAGCACGTAGGCGTTGACCGGCGGGCTGCCGGCGTGCGCGACGAAGCTCGTGAAGCCGGCCGCGATGCCGAGCACGAAGCCGAGCGGCTTGGGCGGCGGCGGTGCGTCGGCGCGCGGCGGGAACAGCAGCCGTTGGGCGAGGAACAGCAAGGTCAGCGCACCGACGACGGCGGCCACGGTCTTGGCCGACAACACGCCGAACAACAGCGTGCCGACCCCCGTACCGAGCAGCCCCGCCGGGAGCAGCAAACGCAGCAGCGCGCGGTCGCGCTGTTGCCACAGCTGCTGCAGGCCGACAGCGTCCATCACCGCGAGCAGCGGCAGCATGATCGCCGCGGCTTGCGGCACCGGAATCGCGAGCGCCATCAGCGGCACCGCCAGCGAGCCGAAGCCGCCGAGGAAGCCGCTCTTGGACAAGCCCATGATCAGCACCGCCGGCACGGCGATGGCATAGAAGCCGGGCTGCGTGATGACCGGCAGGGCGGCCCACCAGGCCGCGAGCTCAGTCAATCCGGCACGCCTCGTCGAAGCTCAAGCGCGGGCTGCGGCCGAACAGCTTGCTCGGGTCGCCGCGGCCCAGGTTGCAGATGAAGTTGGTGCGCACCGTGGTGCCGGCCCAGAACGCCGCGTCGACCTTGTCGGAGTTGAAGCCGCTCATCGGGCCGCAGTCGATGCCGAGCGCGCGTGCCGCGAGAATGAAGTAGCCACCCTGCAGGCTGCCGTTGCGAAACGCCGTGGACTCGATGACCGCCGGCTTGCCGGCGAACCAGCTGCGTGCCGTGAGGTCGTGGGGAAAAAGCTGCGGCAGCTTGTCGTAGAACGCCATGTCCATGCCGATGATGGCCGTCACCGGTGCGGCGCGGGTCTTGGCCTGGTTGCCGGGCGACATGCAGGGCACGAGCTTGTCTTTCGCTTCCGGCGCGCTGACGAAGATGAAGCGCGCCGGGCTGCAGTTGGCCGAGGTCGGGCCCCACTTCATCAGGTCGTAGAGTTCGCGCAAGCGGGCTTCGGGGATGGGGTCGGGAGCGAAGCCGTTGTGGGTGCGCGCTTCGGTGAAGAGTTGTTCGGTGCTGACGATCATTGGGGGCCCGCGTTCGAGAGCTGTCAGGCAAGGCAGGGGACAATTGTCAGATGTTTGCACCCTCCCAGGCCGACGTAAGGCGATTCTTCTGCGATGCGTGGCGCAAGCAGCGCGAGGGCAGCGTGCTGACGCCGCTCGAGTCGCTGGCCGCCGACTGGATCGCGCAGCATCCGGAGTACCACGCGGATCTCGCCGATGTGGATGCGGCGCTGGCGGCGGTGTTCGATGTCGAGGCCGGCCGCACCAATCCGTTTCTTCATCTCTCGATGCATGTGTCGATCAGCGAGCAGCTCAGCATCGACCAGCCGCGCGGGATCAAGCAGGCTTTCGATTTGCTCGCGGCCAAGCGCGGCTCGGCGCATGCGGCGCAGCATGAGGTGATGGAGTGCCTGGGCGAGATGATGTGGGCCTCGCAGCGCAGCGGCCTGCCGCCGGACGGCGAGAAGTACATCGACTGTGTCAGGCGCCGCGCGACGAGGGACTGAACCATCCAGCCGTCATACCGGCGAACGCCGGTATCCACTCGTGGAAGAGCTCTCAAGCAGTGGATCCCAGCCCG
>OBEQ012661404.1_pt1 | contig 18569 bp, 14 predicted proteins | sample 1670901 | NCBI WGS metagenome assembly OBEQ01 (sample SAMEA104232315, study PRJEB22302) | groundwater metagenome | biome: forest; feature: aquifer; material: groundwater | place: USA | collected 2011-08-07 | depth 5.4 m
CGATCTCGGAGCGCGAGCACAACGCTGCCGCTGGCAAAAAGATGCGCAACCCTTTGGGCGGCACGCAATTGGGTGTCTGGCGGTGTCGCTCAGTTGTCAAAGCCCCGCTTTGGGGGATTCTCCTCCTTCGCTCCTTGCCATCCACCCAATTGCATTTTCGCGCAGCCCATCAGAGTTTCCGGAGGTGCCCTAAAGATGGTTTCAACCAAGCCGCATCTCCGTGTTCGGTAAAAAGTGAGAAATCTGCACTAGACAACCTTCCCATAATTTCGCAACACAAAGAAGTCATGGAAGATTTGTTGCAGCTTCTTCGAACAATAACCACTCTACGTTTCTGCATGACCTTGGGGACGTGGTTTTTGGGGACAACCGTTGGACTAACGAAAGACGAATTGCCGATCTGGGGAATCAATGACCCTCGTGCAGCTGATTCTCTCCAACCAATCCAGGAATTTCAAAAACAAACGGGTCTCAATCCCATGATTGTCGCGTGGCACGAAGATTTTTCTCAACCATTCCCTCGGGAACGTTGTTTACGTGTTTGGAGCAATGGCCGTTTACCGATGATTCTTTGGGATGCAGAACTTTCCAAAAATGTCAAAAAGACAGTCCATCCATCTTCTCAGACCATCAATCTCGAAAGCATCTTACAAAAAGAATACGACCTTTATCTTCGCGACTGGGCCGATGCGGCGGCTCAATATGGACAACCTATTCTTATCCATTTTCTCTACCAGTTTAATCATAGCACACACCCCTGGAGCATTGGAGCAAACAATCGAGATGCCACAAAAGTCAAAAATGCTTTTCGGAAAGTTGTCTCTTTATTTCGAGACTGTGGTGCCACCAACGTGAGATGGGTTTGGGGTCCCCATGTATTTCCATTACCTGCAGCGTCTTGGAACCGATGGGAAATAGCTTACCCCGGCGATTCGTTTGTCGATTTTCTTGCGGTGGATGGCCTTGATTTTGGCGGTCTAGAATCTGTGATGCCATTAAACTTCGATCAACTTTTTGTTTCGCCCGTACAACAACTCCAATATCTTGCACCACACAAACCTATTTTAATTAGTTCAGTTGCTACTTCCCAATCCCACTTGGAACGTCAAAAATGGTTCCAAGGGATGGTTCGTAGCCTATTCGGACAACTTTCAAATATCAAAAGCGTGATCTGGTTCAACGACTCCCACTGGGCGAGATGGCAGGCTCAAGAAGGGGATGCTAAAGGCCTGCAGCAATTATTGGTAAAATCTCAAGATCCACCCTCACTCTCCAAGTTCTTGGCTCGTCCATTCTGGCTCATTCATTTCCTGCCTTTTCCACAGCATCATTCGAGATCCCCACCTCGCTTATGGAAAATTCCTTATCAGACAGCACCTCCGATAACAGAAGATATTCTTTTTCGACTCCCTTTACTTCTTCAGGGAGTCCCAACATTACACCTCGAATTTCCATCTGCAACTTTCCTGGGACGTGAACTAGCACAAGGCGAGCATTTTGCAGCTCGCGTCCGTATGGCCTGGAACTCCCGTTTCCTTATGATTTGGTGCGAAGTCGATGACGATACTTTGGGTGAAAGCCACTCCGAACCCAAAAAAATCTGGGATGGCGATGGGCTCGAACTCGCCATCAGCTCTCCTAATCTTCAGGACGAAACTTTCCCCGGACAATACGGTCATCGTTTGCAAGTTTCTCCAGGCGGTTCTCGCCAAATCAAGCCTTCACTTGCGCTTATCCGCATGAATGATGGCGGGTTAGAATCCAAAACAGATGGGATCATTTTTCAATCTCAATTTGGGATCTCTTCATCTGGCTATCGCATCTATGGAATGATTCCATGGAAAACTTTGGAAATTGAAGCCTTAGCAGAATCGAAGATTCCTTTCGACATTAGTTTCACCGATGGAGTAAAAGGACACCGCCTACGACAACTTATTTGGTCAGGCGGTGCGCACGCCTATCATGATCCATCGGAGTGGGGAACTCTGGAACTCCTTCCACCTTAATGTAATGGAACCAAACCAAAAAAGACCTAAAAAAAGGGTTTTGAAACCACTTCTAGTCTTTTCACACCTCCAAAACATTACTTCTCTCCTTGAGACCTTTTATCTTTCATTTCTTTCCTCTGTTGTCAATTTGAATTCGACCCATCTATCGATTACACTAATTTCTCAATGCAACAGAATGATTTAATACCATGACTTTTGACTATAAAGACTACTACAAAATTCTTGGGGTTGACCGAGACAGTTCTGAAGAAGAAATTCGCAAGGCTTATCGTACTCTAGCCCGTAAATATCATCCCGACCTCAATCCCAATAATAAACAGGCAGAGGAAAAATTTAAAGAAATCAACGAAGCTCACGAGGTACTTTCGGACTCCAGCAAACGCAAACAGTATGATGCGCTCGGTTCCAGCTGGCAACATGGACAAGAATTCCGTGTACCTCCTGGTTTTGAGGGACGCTTCCAACGTGGCCGAGGCGCTCCCTCCTACGAATTTCATTTTGGTGGTACCGGTTTTAGTGACTTTTTCGAATCTCTTTTTGGTGCGGGACGGTCTACTGCAGGCCGATCAGAAAATGACAGTTTTGTTGATGAAGAAGTCTTTTCGAGTCGTGGACAAGACATCGAAGGCGACATTATGATCACTCTTGACGAAGCATTTCGTGGTTCCACCCGCTCGATTACCATGGAACGAAACGGCATCAAAGAAACTTACAAAGTAAAAATCCCTCCCGGCATTGAACAGGACTCGCGTATTCGATTGGGTGGCCAAGGCAAGGCAGGCATGGGACACGGAGAATCAGGTGATCTCTACCTTCGAGTACGGATCGCTCCCCATCCTTATCTTCATTTCGAAGGCGAAGATCTTGTCTATGACTTGGAGTTATCACCCTGGGAAGCTGTTCTCGGGACTACAGTAACCATCTCTATTCTTGACCAAAAGTTTAAACTCAAGATTCCGCCCGGCACCCAAAACGGCCAACGATTACGACTTCGTGGACAAGGGTTTCCACGTTTGGGTAAACCTCGAGGAGATTTGATTGTGCTCACCCACATCGAAGTACCCAAATCCATCGCTGCTACAGAGCGTAAGGCATGGGAAGAACTAGCACACAAATCCAGTTTTAATCCCCGCAATTAATTCCCTCGTGGGATGACTTCAACTACCCACGAAAAAATGGTGGACGAATGGTATCAACCCATATTCCATGTATTCTCTTCGAAGATGATCATCTTCTTGCCATCAACAAACCCGCAGGAATCGCTACCCATCGTGCTGGTGAAGGTGCACCATGGGGCATTGTTGAATTTCTACTGAATCGGAAACCTAACCTTTTTAGCCTCAGTATTCACCAAAGATTGGATCGCGAGACTTCTGGTATTTTGCTTTTTGGAAAATCTCGTGAATCCAACCGTTCCTTAACCGTACAATTTGAAAACCACACAGTTCGAAAGATCTACCGTTTCATTACAACAGGAAATATCCCAAGTAAAATCTTTACGGTCACCGAACCCATCGGGGGCAAATCCGCTAAAACCCATTTTCGTTTTCTCAACAAGCTTCCAAACGGAACTACACTTTGGGAAGCAATCGCTGAAACTGGACGCACTCATCAGGTGCGACTTCATGCCGCTCAACACCATCTTCCCATTATAGGGGATCATTGGCACATCGGCCAAACACGGGAACCGCTTCTTCTCCATGCAGCACGATTAGAAATTCTACATCCTGTAAATCAGCGTCCTCTCTCTTTGGAAGCGCCCATTCTGCCTTACTTTGAGCAGACGGATATTCAACAGCGATGTCTCACGGCCGCCATGATCTTAAGATGTTCTCTTTTCGATGAGAAAGAAACCACCGCTTATCGCTTAATTCACCATGAACCAGATGGTTTTCCTTCCCTTATCGTAGAACGCCTGGGCGATTGGCTTTATGTGGAATCTTTCAAAAAAACCGATCCCATTACTCTTAACATTTCCACCGAACTCATCCATCAAACTGCTGCTACTGTTTTCAACACAAAGTTCAAGGGTATGATTCTTAGCCATTGCTCACCCGGAGCCCGACGGGAAGACAAACAACTTCTTTGGGGAGAAAAGCCTTCTACCGATTTTGCGATCCTCGAAAATGGGATTCGTTATTGCCTTGATCCCCTGGCGCCCGGTGGCATCGGTCTATTCCTCGATCAAAAGGAAAATCGGCGTCGTATCCGAAATCTAGCTTCGGGACTTCGTATCTTAAATCTCTTTGCCTATACCTGCGGTTTTTCAGTCGCCGCTGCCTTAGGCGGCGCTCGTGAAACGGTAAATGTGGATTTGTCCCGACACAATTTAGAGGTAGGGCGCCGAAACTTTTTGGTGAACCAGCTAGATCCTGATCAACATCAATTTCTAGCTGAAGACGTATTCAAAATGCTCCGACGACTGGCTGCACGCAAGGAACATTTCGATATCGCAATCCTCGATCCTCCTTCCTCTTCTCGAAGTAAAACTAGCGGCCACTTCTCTGTGAAGCGAGATTTAGAGAAACTTGTTCGCGCCACAGTACCTTTGATAACAAAAGGCGGTTGGTTGTTTTGTGCTATCAATCTCACCGAATGGAAAAGCGAAGCATTTTACACCAACATCCAGAACACCATTCATCACACTGGCAGAATCATTCGAGAAAAAATTTGGATGCCACAACCCTTCGATTTTCCTGTCTCAAAAATCCGCCCTGCCCATCTTAAATCCATTTGGTTGCGACTAGAGTAGTACTAATGTAGCTCATACCCCCCTAACTTGAGAATTCGCTGAAACTCAGTAACCTTCAATGGCATTACGGAAAGACGCGATTGTCGTACCAAAGGAATATTCTTCAATAATGGATCTTTCTTGATGACCTCCAGCGGCACCGGTTTCTTCATCGGTTCGCATACTGCTAAATCCACAGCCACCCAATCTCCTTTCTTTGCCGTGGGATCGTGATACGCTTCACGAACAACCCGAGCACGTCCCACAACTTGTTTGTCGTGGACGCTATGATAAAAAAGGACTTCATCCCCATTTTTCATCGCTTTAAGAAAATTGCGCGCTTGAAAGTTCCGAACCCCGGTCCAAGCCGTAGAACCTTCTTTCACAAACTGAGACCAAGAGTAAACCAATGGTTCTTGTTTCACTAACCAATATGAACTCATGGCACCGGCTGGCTTGAATCGGGCTGAGAAGACCGCGATAATGGTGGATGTTCTGCGCGTTTGGGAATCACAGGTTCCACGAGATACCATTTGTCATTGATTAATTCAAATGTGGCAAAACCCTCAATCGTAAAAGGTTTTCCACCGGGTCGTTTCCCTCGTGTGACAGTGGCAAAGGTATAAAGAGTGTCGGAGATGCGATAGGAAGACGTCCGTTCCAACGCGGTGATCGTGTCCTTAAAACTAGCAGCTTGATGCTTGATCCATGCTTCACGGTTCCCAAAGCTCTTTAAGAACATCATTTGAAATTCGGGAGCTGTAACATCAAAAACCCGTCCCCAATCTGCTTGAACCCAAGCCCTTGCGTAACGATCAAATGTCTTACTCAATTCACGAGGAACATCTGCATCTTGGGCGTGAAGAAGACAGAAACTACTTAAGAAACTTGCAAGAAATACATTAATTTTCATTTTATCGAGATTAAAAATCTTAGCCTGCTAATTCAAAATTTAAAACTCAAAATTAGCAAGAGTCTTGCAACAGAAGTGGAACAGCCTGGTATCTATTTCTTGAATACATCACCACCCAGTTACAGGATTGAATGATATTCAGTACCGTAAAGAGGATTTGGAAATTCTTCAATCGTATCCTGGCGGACGAGGGCAAGGACCGGTGACTTCGGTAAGTGCCTCTGCTACTGCTAAAAGTTCCATATCGCGCCAACGTTGTCCAACGACTTGAACACCGATGGGTAGCTTTCCATTGGAGGAGGCTAAAGGTAATACAACCGCCGGATTTCCTGTTGGGTTGAAAATGCTCGTATAGGCGGTCGTTGCCATCAAATAGGGAACTTTCCGACCATCTACTTCGATTGGTGTTCCAGTTTTACAATGAGGGAAGGCTGGACCTGATGAAACTGGACAAAGCCAAGCATCCCATTCAGAAAGAAATTTTTCCATACTTTGGATAAGTCGATCACGTTGGGTAAGTGCTTTTACGTACTGTGGCATATGGAGTCGTATTCCTTGAAGAACGCCATAATTTAATGGAGATCTTCCTGACATCAGGCCAAACTGTAATGCCAACATAAGCCTTGGAATGAGACCGATTTCGGAGCCGATTTCAGCTCCAGCAATTTGACCAAAAGTTCGCCAAGCTAAATGAAAGTCAAACCCAAGAGGGTTACACCGTTCAACGCGACATCCCATTTCGGCCAACGTGTCTGCCAACTTTTCCAACGCAATCTGTGTGCCTTTTGTTACTGGCGCACCACCAAAGTCATCTGTCCAAGCAAAACGATATTCTTGCAATCGGCGCTTTGGCTGAGCTGAAAGAGGAACGGGCGGCACTTCCCACTGCCGCCCATCGGGCCCTGCAATGAGCGTTAAACATAATTGGAGATCCTGAACACAGCGTGCTAATGGCCCACAAACTCCCATATGCCGTACTCCTTTGGGTTTTCCAGGCAACCCCGGAATATGACCGGCTGTAGAAACCAAATGTTCGGTTGGTTTAAATCCAAATACTCCACAGTAGTGAGCAGGGACACGGATGGACCCACCAAGATCACTTCCAATTTCTAAAGGAGAAAAACCAGCAGCAATTGAAACTGCGCTTCCACCCGCACTTCCCCCACAAGTATAATTAAGATTCCAAGGGTTGTTCGTTCGACCAAATAGAGGACTATGAGTTTGCATATCCATCGCCAACATGGGCAGGTTTGTCTTACCCAGGATAATGGCACCTGCTGCTCGTATACGAGCAACTACAGTTGCATCCTTTTTAGGGATGTAATTAGACAACGGCTTAAAACTGCTCGTGGTCCGAAGACCTGCAGTTTCAAATGCGTCTTTGACCGTGATGAGCACACCATGCAGTGGTCCCCATATTTCACCCTTCGCTAAAGCATGATCTGCTTCTTTGGCTCTCCGACGCGCACCTTCTTCATCTAATAGGATGATTGCATTGAGTTTTGAATTATGCCGAGCGATGTGATCCAAGTGAGCTTCCAATACCTCTGAAGCTGAAACTTCACGCGTACGAATCTTGGATGCGAGCTGATGAGCTGTAAGAAAGACAAGTTGGTTCATCGGTTTTCCCCTATGGGATTTTTCAAAAGTTGCATAAGCAAGGCTTAATAATTATAAGCAAAAATGGTTACTGTCGACTAAATGAAGTTTACGATACATTTCCATCTTGTTCTAAAAAATTTGTTTACATCAAAAATAGCAGAAGATTTTTTGTGGAATTATGATAGGTCTCTTGCTAGAATTTAGTTGTTAGGACATGAGAGAGGATGAACGAGCATCAACCGGCAAAAGGTTTAAGGAAAATGATTTTGCGCGATATTGATATGACTTCTACATACAACAATAAATAAAGAACCCTCCTCACGAATGACAGACTTGAGGAATGATACTCTGAAATAGTTTAACAATCAAACTTAAAGAGAGGAGGATTCCAATGAAAACGAGTTTTACCGCTGATTGTGGAGAACGCGATGTAGGGATAGGAGGCTATATCATCGATCGGACAAAATGGGCGGCTGAAGTCCGACGATTATCAGAGATCAACAATATCAAGGCAACCTGGTCGATTATTCGACAGTGGATCATCATTGCGATCGTTGTTGGGCTTGCTCTTTGGACTAAGCATTGGGCAGTGTGGGTGATTGCAGCCATTGTTTGTGCCACACGACAACATGCACTCGCAGTCATTATGCATGACGCAACGCATTATCGTCTCTTCACAAATCGATGGGTCAACGAAATTATAAGTGATCTTTTCTGTGCTTTCCCTGTTGGATTGAGCACACAGCTCTACCGTAAACAGCATCTTGAACATCATCGCTACACGAACACCGACAAAGATCCCTATTGGACACAAATGATGGCACAAGAAGACTGGAACTGGCCGAAGCTCCATATCGAAAGCTTTAAATTGTTTTTTAAAGATATTATTGGCTTAAATGCACACAAGATGTTTGCGGTGATATCTCAATGGTCGCCATGGCCACGAGTCCTCAAACTTGATAAAGGAGACAATGTGCTAACGCCCGTAGAACAAATACGATGGGTAGCGTTCGTTGTGGTGATGCTTGTTGTACTTTATTTCACACATGGGTGGCTGCCCTTTCTTTTATTGTGGGTGTTGCCCTCGATAACCATTCTGGGGGCTTTCTTCCGCATGAGAGGAATTGCCGAACATCTCGTTTTAGAAAGCGAACACGAATTAAATTCAACCCGCCATGTTGACGCTACATTACTGGAACGTTGGTCCATTGCACCATTAAATATTAATTGTCATATTGCCCATCATCTTTTCCCTTCAGTTCCACAATACAACCTGCCTGAACTACAAAGGATCTTAATGAAGGACGAAACTTTCCGTGAGCATGCTCATCTCGTAAAAAACTATTTGAGTCTTAGAAATGGTGTTCTTGCGGAAATATCACTGCCTTCAAAAACGAGCGCAGTAATCTCATGATTACCGACCTGAATAGGGAGCTCTCAATTGTACTCCTTCAATTGCCTTCTCTAACCCAATCTCGGATACTCGTTGAGAGTTAATTTCCTTTGCCGGATCATATTCCAAATTCCGAGAACCCGAAGGATTATAATAAGCCTCGATTACAAAAAACGGCTCGTTGCCGACATAAACTCGAAACTCGAGGCAGGCATATTTTCCATCCGTTGTTTTTAAGAAAAACTTTCTGGTAGCCGAGTCCGTCCATCTTTCTGCATTTTTAGATAGGTTGATTTCATCCAATGACTTATAACCAGTTTCTGGGGCTTCGAAGTCAAATTCTTGCCATCCTTTCCATGGAGCAAGACCACCTTTGGGGGTCGATATGCGGCATTGCCAGTCAAAACGCTTTTTCTCATCTTTTTCGCTTAAAGCTCGATACTCAATTTTTAAATCGACTTGATGAGGTCTAAATCCAATTTCAACAGGTTTGCCGCTTGTGGGAAAGTTACGTCTTAAATTCATTCTTGCAAGAGCAGCCCCTTTGCCTTTTTTTCTTAAGACATATAATGCGGGATTTTCTGGCACTGGTAAGGAGTTGTAACCAGGCTTGCCCTTAAAGAAATATAGAAAATTTCCCTGAATAGGTTCTTTTAATAAAGAATAACCTTCCTTTCCCACCGAGACGAATAAGATGCCGCCTTTTTTGCCAGTCAATGAAAACAAACCATTTTCATCACTTAAAGTTTCGAATGTTTGTTTTGGACTATAAGAATCTGGGTTGTCCGATATTTTAAAAATCACATGGGCAGTAACGACTGGTTTTCCATTTTCATCAACTACTTTTCCCCAGAAGTCAATGGGAGCCGAGGTGGCTTCTTCCCAGGCTTTACGAAGACCGGCTTTTCCAGTTTGGGCTACCTGTAAAATATTTTTGTAAGAATAACCCTCTTGGAAAGAAGAAATATTTCCTTTGGTTTGCTTTTGAAGGTTAAGTGCATGTAATTCTTTTAAGGCCTGTGATTCGGCAAGATTTTTATTCTCGTCCAAATTAGTCCTATTAGGTTGCAACAAGGTAATTTTCCAAAGCAAAAGAATGCTTACAACGAATATTGTAATACCTATTAGATATTTTTTTGCATTTTATTGACCTCTCGGAATCTGTAATTCATCCAAAATTCTCTGATAATAAGCTTTCACTCCAACTGCTCCATTAAATTGTAAAGGCTTATCAAACTGAGGACTGTGATCTTCATTTTGAACGGCACCGACCTTAAAATAGTTTTGCATATCAATAGATACTGCAATAACACCCCTTGTTCTATCTTCTTGCCCAATTGGACGTGTTCTCGATTGAGCATACATACTCATTGATTCGTGAATATCTGTTACCAATCTGGGGTTTGGTTTAGGAGCAGTCGGAGGAGAAGGTTGTTTATCTAATTTAACGCCTTCATCATAAATATATTTTCGATCTCCAAGTAGGACCCCATTTCTTTTAATTGAGTTTCCAAACTTATACCAATCCATGGCTTCATCTTTGAGATTATAAAAACTTGTCAGGCCAGCGAGGCTTAAGAAGTAGCCACGATAACCTCCTTGTGCCACTGAATCAGGAATGCTTTCGGTGGGAAATCCGTCTAAAGATAGTGGATTACCTTGATCATCTTTTAAGATAGGATCTTTGGTTAACTCGGCCTGTGTGTCATAACAACCTGCTGAAACAGCTCCATCCATTAGTACATAGTGTGCGACCGGAGCCCCTAGTTTGATTGCTTCACTAGCTACAATGTTCCCCATGCTATGCGCAACTAAGTTGACAGTGAACCCGCCACCCGAAGGCGAGGCAAGATAGCTAATATAATCTTTCAACGCTCTTGCGTATTTAAAGCCTCGGTATTCGATATCAAAATACCTTATTGAGTTCTCAAAAGTACGTGCTATGTCCCAAGTATCATCTCCCGAAACATCCGACGGCCACCGAAATGCAACAAATCGGCCCTTAAATCCCTGTAACCAGAGACGTTTGAACATAGAGTTTGCTTGTTGATAAAATCTTTTATCAGACACATTCCAGCCGTGGACAAAAATAATACACTGGTTTGTTTCATCCATCGGCCTCTGAAAATTTAAAGAAGTCATATCTTGCCAACTCACCTCTGGAGCTGAAGGCTGTTCCGGAAAATATTCATAGGGATCTTTGATCCCTTCCACAGGTAATGCTTGAGCTTGGGAATACATGTCCGTTACCTTCTTAAGGTCCATATAAATAAGATCTGATTCCACAAATGCCTTTCCATGTTGTATCAGTTGAAGAGTCAATGTCCCTTTGCCGGCACTTACCCCTTCGAAAAGAAAGATCAAAATTGGGTTTTGATCAGTCATCTTCATGAAAAGATTTTTGTCGAGGACGACGGAACTCGTACCTTCGATTGTGGCGATTGCATTCTCATACCCATTATGAATCTGGTTTTCGGCCATGATGGGATCTTCCAAATATTGAAAACATCCTGGCACCGAATTTGGATTTTCCGGAGGACTGAAATAACTTTTGTACAGATGGATTACTGGATTTCCCGTTATCTCCTTCCACCTTACTGCAACTGAAATGCTTGGATCTTTGATCTGTTGAGGCGATTGGATTCTTATTGCCAGTACTTGAAAATCTTCTAAATCCCTTTTTGTTCGAATAACCGTGTCAATATTATCTGGAATGACCACAGGTACGGTCTCACCATCCTCATGATTATCCTGATCATCATTGAGCCAAACGACAAAAGGTTTATTAGGATAGGTCTTGTCTGAATTGGAAGCGACGCCTTCCAAAATGAAGATATTCCACCCAAACCAAACGATCCAAATAAAAACACAAACACCCACTAACTTATGTTGTTTTTTTCCGGTCATACGATAAAAACATATTAGTCTTCTAATAGAGCAAAGAAAAACGCCAACTCCAAGAATAACTTGCTTAGCAAAAACGCCCCATCTTAACTGCACCATGAAGGAACTCACCTTAATCTACGATGGCGAATGTGGATTCTGTAGGGGATGGATGGAATGGGCACGAGAACGGGATACCCAACAAAAGATTGAGTTTGTTCCATGTCAATCCGCAGAACGCCGGGAGCGTTTCCCTCAAATTACGGAAGACGACTGTCTTAAAGCTATGTATGTTGTTTTTCCTGATGGACGTTTTTTTGCAGGCGCAGACGCAGCACCTCATCTTTTACATCTTTTACCGAACTGGAAATGGTGCGTCACATTGTTGAGCATTCCCGGCATCGTACAAATAGCACGTCCAGTTTATCGCCTTATCGCACGTAATCGTCACCATCTTCACGGCGCTTCGCCAAGTTGTAAACTCTAGCCTGATGAAGGTGTTCTAGGCCATTTCACAAGCGGCAATTGTGTTGCTGCTTCGATCTCTAATAATCGATTGTATTTTGCGAGTCGCTCCGAGTGAGTCATCGACCCAATTTTGATCTGGTCGGCAGACCAACCCACTGCAAGGTCCGCGAGCCAGTTATCTTCGGTCTCTCCACTGCGCGCACTCATGGTAATCAACCAACCCGCTGCTCGCGCTAACTTATACGCCTCTGCTGCCTCCGTTAGCGTGCCAATCTGATTGACCTTAAGTAGAAGTGCATTGGCCGAATGGGTTTCAATCGCCCGAGTAATGCGTGAAGGATTGGTACACAGAAAATCGTCTCCTAATACAAGAGCTCGTCCTCCTACCTTCGCACAAAGTTGCGGCCAATATTGCCAATCTTCTTCAGCGAGACCATCCTCAATACTCACGATAGGATAGTTATCCAACCAACGGCACAAAAGTTCGACCATTTCCGAACTACGCAAACCAGTATTCCCTAAGTGATACGTCCCATCACGATAAAAATGGCTGGATGCAATATCCACTGCAAGAGCAACCTCAGAACCAAGACGAAAACCCGCCGCGCGAATCGATTCAACTGCATCTTCAAACATGGCTTCCACGCTCGGAAAAGGTGGAGCAAGGCCTCCTTCGTCAGCCGTTAGTGGACGCATGTCATACTTGTCGTGAATTCGTTGGACCGCTGATTGATAAACTTCATACGCCATCGCCAAGGCTTCATCCATCGTGCGTGCAGAGGCTGGCACAACCAAGACATCTTGAATTTCCACCTGACCCCCAGCATGTTTACCGCCACTGAACAAGTTGATGGTCGGGCGCGGAAGGGTACGCAATGGTTGCCCAAGCATCTCCGCGAAATAAAGATAGAGCGGAACTCTCTTTTCTGCGGCACTCGCCCGTGCAAAAGAAAGAGAAACAGCGAGTAATGCATTCGCCCCCAGTCGTGACTTGTTAGGAGTGTTATCGATATTGATCATTGCCTGGTCGAGCTTGCGTTGATTAGAAAAAGTCTTTTCGGCAAGCTGTTGGTTAAGCTCGCCACAAATGTGAGAAATGGCTTTACGACAACCTAGTCCTCGGTAACGTTTTGGATCACCATCGCGCAATTCAAGCGCCTCAGCTTTGCCCGTCGAAGCTCCGGATGGAATCGAAGCCGTAGCATGAATACCACCTGTAAGCTCGCATGTAGCCAAGATCGTTGGTCGACCTCGACTATCAAGGATTTCTAAGGCAGCGAGACGTTGAATGTTTGGCATGGATTATAACCTGTTGATAAATTCGTCGATTAACTGCGGAATGGTTTTAGGCTTACTCACTATTAAAAAAGCAAGCACCACCTTGCGTTGGCGGTTCCGCTCTGATGCACTAAGATACTCCAATGGAGAACGTCCAACAATACGCGCTAACAAACATCCAAGGGTATGTCGTATTGCATAAGTCTCCAGATCTTCTACCCAATTCAAGCGGCCAAGGATCTGGTGATAGACTTGCCAATAACAATGGGCGGCCGCCTTAAAGGCAGAACGATAGGGCGGAAGATGGTTTGCTTTGCTCAATAAATGGGTCAGTGAAAAACCTACATCGAACGCGGGATCACCCCAATGAATCACCTCGTGATCGATTAAGATCAACTTGCCTCGATGAACAAGAATATTCTTAGGACTGAAATCCCCATGCACAAGAGTCAAACGGCGAGCACGCGTTTGCTGAACGAGTCCCCGAAGAAAATCCGCAGCTTCAGGAACCTGGGTAGCACTATATTCATAGTACGGTTCAAGTCGAAGCGATTCAAAAAAAGAATAATCCTCAAAAACTGAAGCAAGCCGATCTCGATCCCGATAAGCGTTGGAATGAATCTTTCCCAACAACCGAGCAAACTGTTCGATATGCTGGGTCTCCAATTGTCCTGCAAGAAGCAATACCTTCCAGTTCTCATGGGGCTGAGGTACAGCTTGCATTGCCAAAAGATGATGATCGTGATCTTCAAAAATCAGCGGCGTAATGGTGCCACGGGGAGCTAGTTGGGCCAACCAACGTAACCCCGATGCTTCACGATACATGCGTTCCGGTCGACTAAACCAATCAACCTGCACGCGGAGCTTCGCCAAGGCCTGTTTCACAACCCATGCTTCTCCTGATGACCTCGTCACAAGAACCGTACGGTTCGATACCCCTCCCGCGAGGATTTTTATCGCTGGCTGCTCGCTTGAACCGATATGACCATGATGTCTGAGATATCCCAACAAGGCTTCCGAATCCTCGATATTCAACACGGGCTTATCGTTGATCATTGGAACCATACCAAATCTTTTTCTGAGCATCCCATCGCCAATCTGGCAACGGGAATTTAAGTGGAAGCCGCTTCCATCCCACTCGAATCCGTCGTTGGATATTTTCCCATGTTGGCACACCAGTAGTGGCATCGGCTTTTTCGCAACTGCTCGCGCCGACCCCCACCGCAGCCGTCATCACATCTTCCGGAGATAATCCACGTAAGAATCCTGCAAGAAATCCTGCAATCGTACAATCACCAGAGCCGGTAGTACCCAGCACATCGACCTGAAAACAAGGAGCAAGAAGTTCTCGATGCTTCCAACCTGGAAACTTACTCTCTCTCGTACGGACATAAAGTCCTTGGTCACCTAACTTCAGGACAACCATTCCCGCGCCCCAATCCAGTAACTGAGCTGATAATTCGCTCAGCAAAGAGCCGTTTACATCTTGATTTTTACGATTAAGCAATAAGAGGATTTCTTCTAAGCTTGGTAAAAATATATCTACAAAAGGCAGAATCCGCTTCAAAATAGAAATCCAATCGGGTTGTCCGGTCCCCAGCGATGAACCGGGCATTGCCATATCCAACGAAGTGATCAACCCTCGTTTTCTCACTCCTTGGAACATACTTTCCAGTTCTTTCCCTCCCTCAGCATACATCCGCCGCATGAGAGGCGGATAACCAAAATGAAACAACCGCGCACCCTTCAACTGTTTGTATACAATGTCGCTAACCCCAAAGGTATCGTTCGCACCGGGGCAATGCAGAAAGATGCGATCGGTTGCAGGCGGGCTAATGACTACGGTGTAAGAACTGGATTCACCCTTCGCAATAATCATTCCATCCGCAAGAGCTGGTTTAACAGCGCGTACCACATCAAGAATAGCATGTCCGATGAGATCGTCGCCTACCTTACCCATCAACCATGTCCGGACACCCAGGCGATGAAGTGCAATTCCTGTATTCGATACCGCCCCACCCGTTGAAACCACCGCAGGCCCCACTTGGGTAAGTTTCCCTGGCATCAAAAGTGTCTGGAGATCGCCTGTGCCCCTGTTGAATGTCGGAATAATATCCAGGCAAATATGACCTGCGACCACGACTTCTGCTTCCCCGGTTTGATGTCGAGAACTCACTTAACCGATTTTAAAAAAATGGTTTGTCCTGTCCGTTGCGACTCAAGTGCCGCAGTAAATAGCCGGTGAGTCTCTGCAGCTTCTTCTGGAGTTGCACAGTAGAATGGCTGTTTCATGTTCTTGCCATTCACTAATTCATCACAAAACGCTGCCCACATCTGCAAAATCGAATCAGAAAATCCAAATTCAAAAATTTTCCCAGTAATCGTTTCATAAGCCGATTGATATGGGACATCCATCACATGCCATACTTGTTCACTGCCAGGAGTATAAGGAAGCCAAGCGACTTGTTTTGGATTTTTTGTCGTAAATTCAGCGGACATCGAAGTCCCCCAGATACGAATGAACCATGTATTTGCATGCCCAGGAGCAATTCGTTTGGTCGAGAGAACCATCGGAAACTGCTGATCGGCTGTAACAACCTCACAAGCCAAAGTTGCATTATCCCATGTTTCGCAAGGAACCAATTTACCACTGGGATCGGGCCGTTCTTTAATGATTTTAGATAAAAGCGCACAAACACTCTTAGGTTTCCAATCGAAACGCAACGGCATATGCAACACGTGCATTCCTAAATCACCCATACAACCGTATTCTCCATTGGTGGAGATCCGACGTTTCCAATTGATCGACTTTTTCGGGTCCAAATCGCTGCTGTGCCAGAAACCCGCTTCGACTTCAATAATTCGGCCAAACCGCTTTTCACGAACCCATTGTCCAATACGATAGGCACCTGGATAAAAAGGAATTTCCGACGAACAACGAACCAACAGTTTTGGATGCGGGCGAATCGCTTCAAGAATAGCCGCGTTAGCCTTGATGTCGATACCGAACGGTTTTTCACCCAAGAGATGTTTCCCAGCGCAGATAATATCGATATAGAGTTGCTCGTGTAAATGGTGTGGGACAGCACAGTAAATCGCTTCAACTTCAGGATCAGCAAGAAGCTGACGGTAGTCCGTGGTGAGAAGATGAAGGTTAGGGATATTCTGCTGAAACCATTTTGCAATTTCCAGATTTGTATCGCACGCCGCTACAATCCGCGGCTGAAAATCCAAAGGACTTAGGTGACACCACCGTGCCACAGCACTGGCAAACTCTCGGCCCATCAGACCACAACCAATCACCCCAAAGTTAATCGTTCGATGAATATTCACAAAAAGAGAAGTTTCGCAAACTTTTCGGCTGTCGTCATGCAGGCTGTCAAGATTAGACAACCTGTGCTAGAACCATGCTACGAAAAATAGGATTAAACCATGAAAATTGCTGTGGGACAGATCAATACGATTGTGGGCGATTTTACAGGGAATCTTGCACGCATTCTCGATTTTTATCAGCAGGCCTGCACTGCAGGTGCAAACCTTGTTCTCTTCCCAGAACTTGCCATTTGCGGTTATCCACCACGCGATCTACTTCTTAAACCGCAACTCATTCGCGATAATCTAAAAACGCTAGAACAGTTGGCCTCTCAAATCCATGGGCCTCCTGTAATCGTAGGGCACGTTGATCTTAATCAAGGCACAGGACGGCCTCTGCGTAATTCTGCAGCAGTTCTTGAGTCGGGACAAATTGCTCACCGTATCTATAAAACCCTCCTTCCCACGTACGATGTCTTTGATGAAGACCGCTACTTTGAACCCGCGGAATCAAACCACCCCATTCAACTCTGTGGGAAACTGGTGGGAATCACCATCTGCGAAGATATCTGGAATGACGAAGATTTTTGGCCGTCGCGCCTTTACCGACGTGATCCTGTGCGAGAACTCAAAGCTCAAGGCATCCAACTCCTCCTGAACATTTCTGCGTCCCCATGGCATTTGGGCAAGGAAGAAACACGTTTTAAAATGCTCAGAACCATGGCTCAAGACGATCATCTTCCCATTGTTTATTGTAATGCTGTAGGTGGAAACGATGAGTTGATTTTTGACGGCAATAGCTTCGTTTTCGATGCAAAGGGCAACCTGCTTGCTCGTGGTAAATCTTTCGAGGAAGATTTGATAGTGGTGGACCTAGAAACAGCCAAACCGATCGAATATTTAAAACGGGATGACTCACAAAATCTATTTTCAGCACTGATCCTTGGCTTGCGAGACTACGCACACAAGTGTAGTTTTCACTCTGCCGTCCTAGGACTTTCAGGTGGCATTGATTCTGCTCTTACAGCTTGTATCGCTGTCGCCGCATTAGGCAAAGAAAAGGTATTAGGTATCGCTATGCCTTCCCGTTATTCCTCAGAAGGGAGCATCGTCGATGCCCGTACCTTAGCGCAAAGTCTTGGGATCCGATTTGAAATTATTCCCATTCAACCTCTAGTGGACAGCTTCCGTATCACCCTGGCTCCAATCTTTGAAAAGCGTGCTGAAGATACCACCGAAGAAAATCTACAATCTCGGATCCGTGGGACAACCCTCATGGCCCTCTCCAACAAATTTGGCTCACTCCTCATCACTACAGGAAACAAAAGCGAATTCGCGACCGGCTATTGCACCCTCTATGGCGATATGTGTGGTGGACTTGCCGTCATCTCAGACCTATCCAAAATGCAAGTCTACGAACTTTCACGTTGGATTAACACTCACCCCGAACAAACCGGTCTTACAAAAAATGTCATCCCATCCACGTCCATCACCAAACCACCATCCGCTGAATTAAAACCAAACCAAACCGATCAAGATACTTTGCCGTCTTATGAAATTCTGGATCAAATTCTTGAGGCGTATATCGAACATCACAAATCCGCCCACGAGATCATCCAACTGGGGTTTGATCCAATCATCGTTAAAGATTTAATCCGTAAGATTAACATCAACGAATACAAACGCCGTCAAGCTCCTCCTGGTCTCAAAGTAACCACCAAAGCATTTGGAATTGGTCGAAGAATTCCCATTGCCCATCGGTATCAAGAGAACCCTTAACCGGACAACTGTGATATGAAAAGTATAAAACAAAGCACTAGAAATTAGTGGAGCCCCAGAGTTGACCCATCAACCTATCTCCATCAGGAACCGGACTTATACTCACGTAGGTATTCGCTCATACTTTTCGCCAGAGTTACAAAATCGGAAGGGATCATCAGCACTGTGGTACTATTATTCTCTGCGCCTACCTCCGAAATC
>OBEQ011804093.1_pt1 | contig 18548 bp, 18 predicted proteins | sample 1670901 | NCBI WGS metagenome assembly OBEQ01 (sample SAMEA104232315, study PRJEB22302) | groundwater metagenome | biome: forest; feature: aquifer; material: groundwater | place: USA | collected 2011-08-07 | depth 5.4 m
ATGATGCGACCTGAGATGCTGCAAGGAACGATTGCATGTGCTCGGCACCACGGAGTGGCCGCAGCCACTCCGTGGTTCAAAGAGGTGGTGGGATGAGCCTCCCAGAGTCGGCCCGCTTTGAGACCACGCTCGGCACGCAGCCGTGTTTGGTCACCATGGAAATCAATCCTCCGAAGGGGATTGACCTCGCCGAGATCGAGACCGGTCTGCAGGCGGTCCGCGGCCTGGTGGATGCCATCAACGTCACCGACGGCTCCGGCGCGATCATGCGGGCCTGCTCCCTGGCGGTGGCGAAGGCCGTCCTCGAAGGGGGAATGGATCCGATTCTCCAGATGACGTGCCGTGACCGCAACCGCCTGGCGCTTCAAGCCGACCTGCTGGGGGCGGCTATCCTCGGCATCCGCAACGTCCTGCTGCTGACCGGAGACGACCCCAAAGCCGGCGACCATCCGGACGCGAAGCCAGTCTTCGATATCAACTCGGCGACGCTGATGCAGGTCGCGCGGGGTTTGGCGCAGGGCCAGGACATGGCGGGCAAGCCGCTGACCGGCACGCCGCGGTTCTGCATCGGTGCGGCGGCCGATCCCGGCGCGAAGGACCTGGAGGTGGAGCTGCAGAAGTTCAAGGGCAAGGTGGACGGCGGCGCGCAATTTTTCCAGACGCAGGCGGTGTTTGACCCGGAGGGGTTCGCGCAGTTCATGACGCGGGTCAGGGCGTTCGGCAAGCCGGTGCTGGCCGGTATCTTGCTGGTGAAATCGGCCAAGATGGCGCGGTACATGAACGAGCATGTCTGGGGGATCCGCGTGCCCGACGCGATCATCGCCCGGTTTGAGCAGACCCGTGATGCTCGAGCCGAATGCGTGGCGGTGACCGCGGAGCTCATCCGCGCGGTTCGCCAGACGGCCCATGGGATTCATCTTTATGCGCTGGGGTGGGAGGCGCTGGTGCCGGACATCTTGAAGGAAGCCGGGCTCGCTCGGGGAGCCGGCAGCCAGCGGCCAACCATCAGCCACAGCGGGTAGGCCATGCACAAGACAGCCCTCCACCCCGAGCACCTGAAGCTCGGTGCGAAGATGACCGAGTTCCACGGATGGGATATGCCGCTCTACTACACCAGCATTCTCGAGGAACACCACAGCGTCCGCTCGGCGGTGGGGGTCTTCGACATCTCGCATATGGGACAGGTCTGGGTGCGCGGACCCGGCGCCTGTGGCACGCTGAACGAGTTGGTGGTCAGCGACCTCACGCAGGTCGGGCCGGACCGGGCGTGCTATACGCTGCTCACCAACGAGCAGGGCGGCATCCTCGATGATCTCATCATCTACCGGGTCGGTGACCAGGACTACCTCGTGATTGTGAATTGCGCCAATCGAGAGGCGGACGCCAGCTGGTTGTCGGCGCACCGACGGGGAGAGGTGGAGGTCCGCGACATCAGCAACGGCCGGTCGATTGTGGCCGTCCAGGGCCCACACGCCTCAAGGCTGCTCGACGAGGTCGCGGGCACGCGGGTCGGCGGCTTGGGCCGGTTTGATGTGGTGCCGCTGCCCAGTCTGGGAGAATGGGTCTGGGCGGCGCGAACCGGCTACACCGGCAGCGATGGGTTTGAGGTCTTCCTGCCCGATCAGGCGGCCGTCCGGCTCTGGCGTCGGCTGCTGGAGCGAGGCGCGCAGCCGGTCGGGCTGGGTGCTAGAGATACCTTGCGGCTCGAGGCGGGGTTGCGGCTGTACGGCACCGACATGGATGCCGCCACCAGTCCCTATGAAGTCGGTCTCGGGTGGACCGTGGCGGTTCACAAACCCTCCTTCCTCGGCAAGGACGTCCTGATGCGGCAGCGTGAAGGCGGTGTCGCGCGAAAATTCATCGGATTCGAAATGGGCGAGGGCCCGGTCCCGCGGCACGGCTGTGCAATCGTGGCCGAACAGCGCCGCGTCGGGACGGTCACCAGCGGAACCTTCAGCGCCACGCTGAATAAGCCGATTGGGATGGGCTACGTGGAGCCGGCCTGCGCCTCCCCCGGCACGCCACTGGCCATCGACATTCGGACCAAGCCGTATCCAGCCGTGGTGGTGAAGTTGCCGTTTGTGCGCGCCCGCGAACAGGCGAACGTCGCGGCTGGCAGCTCGACGCCGCTGACCGGCCGGTTGTGAACAGCATGAGGAGCGCAGACACATGAACATTCCAGGCGATTTGCGGTACACCAAGACCCACGAGTGGGCGAAACCGCTTGAGGCTGACGTGCTCATCGGCATCACGGCGCATGCGCAGGAAGAGCTCCGCGATGTGGTGTTTGTGGAGCTTCCCGTGGTGGGCGCGGCCGTGAAACGGGGAGACCAGGCGGCCGTGGTGGAATCCGTGAAGGCCGCCTTTGACATCTATGCGCCGGTTTCAGGGACCGTCACGCGGGTCAACAGCGCGTTGACGAAATCGCCGCAATTGGTCAATCAGGACTGCTACGGCCAGGGGTGGTTCTTCGCCGTGAAACCTGACCGGCCGGACGAGGTCAAGACCTTGATGACCGCCGAGGAATACGCCAAGACGATCCAAGCGGAAGCCCACTGAAGGCTCGGTGATGGATTACGTGTCCAATACGGACCAGCAACTTCAGCAGATGCTCCAGGCCTGCGGGACGCACTCGTTCGAGGAGCTGCTGGGCACTGTGCCGCAGGCCGTGCGCTGCCGCTCGTTCGAGCTGCCCCCGGGGCTGACGGAACCGGAAGCGCTGGAGCTCTGCGAATCCCTCGCGTCCGCCAACCGGTCGCTCCGTGAGGTCGTTTCCTGCCTTGGGTTCGGCGCCTATCACCATCTCATCCCCACCGTGGTTGATGCGGTGGCCAGCCGAGGGGAGTGGTTGACGCCGTATACCCCCTACCAAGCGGAAGCCAGCCAGGGGACGTTGCAGGCGATGTACGAGTTCCAGACGATGATCTGCGAGCTGATGCAGATGGACGTGGCCAACGCCTCGCTCTATGATGGCGCCTCAAGCCTCGCGGAGGCGACCGTCCTGGCGCTCCGGACGAACGGGCGGATGCGCCTGCTGGTCTCCGAGGCCGTGCATCCGCATTACCGGCAGGTGGTCTCGACCTACCTCAGTGGTTTTCCCTGCGTGATCCAAGAAATCCCCTCGACCAATGGCGTGACGGACCTTGAATCCCTCGCGGCCTCGCTCAAGGACGATGTCGCGGCCGTGGTCATGCAACAGCCCAACGTGTTCGGATGCCTGGAGCCCATGGAGCAGGCCAGCGGGCTGGCGCATCGCGCCGGCGCGTTATTCATCGCCTCGGTCTATCCGATCAGTCTGGGCGTGCTGAAACCGCCGGGGGCCTACGGGGCGGACATCGCCGTGGGGGAAGGCCGCTGCCTCGGCAGTCCTGTGGCCTACGGCGGGCCGGGGCTTGGTCTGTTCGCCGTCACCAGCGACTTGGTGCGCCGCATGCCGGGACGCTTGGCCGGCTGTACCGTGGACCACGCGGGCCGCCGAGGCTTCACCCTGACGCTCCAAACGCGCGAGCAGCATATCCGGCGCGAGCGGGCGACGTCGAACATCTGCACGAATGAGGGATGGCTCTGTCTGCGAGCCACGATTTTTTTGAGTATGCTGGGGCCGCAGGGACTGAAGGAGCTCGCGGAGCTGAATCTGCAGAAGGCGCACGAGCTGTGGAGCCGTCTGCAGGACCTCCGCGTCATGACGCCGGCATTCGACCAACCCTTCTTCAATGAGTTCACGGTGCGCTACACGGATGGACACACCGCCGAGACGGTCAATCGCGCGCTCTTGAAAGCCGGGGTCGTCGGGGGCCTGCCATTGCGGCCGTGGTATCCCGCGTTAGACGAGGCGGCCTTGTGGTGCGCGACGGAGTCCCTCACCCAACCGCAGATCGCGCGGATGTGTGACGCGTTGCGAGCGAGCTGACACCATCGATGGAGAATCCAGAAGCCCTCATCTTTGAACGCTCAGTGCCGGGCCGCCGCGGCTTCCGTCTGCCGCCGTGCGACGGACCGGTCCGTCCGTCTGAGGAACTCGTGCCTGAGGAGCATCGGCGCGCCGAGGCGCCGCCGCTCCCGGAAGTTTCCGAACTGAACGTGGTGCGCCACTTCACCCGGTTGTCCCAGCAGAATTTTTCCGTGGACACGCATTTTTACCCGCTGGGGTCCTGCACGATGAAGTACAACCCCAAGCTCAACGATCGGGTCGCGGGCTGGGGCGGGTTTGCGCTGGTGCATCCCTTCCAACCGGCGGCGCACGTGCAGGGCCTCCTCCAGTTGCTCCATGAGCTGGAGCAGCTTCTCTGCCAGATCACCGGGATGGCCGCGTTTACCCTGCAACCGGCCGCCGGCGCGCAAGGCGAGCTGACAGGGCTGAAGATGATCCGGGCCTACCACCGCCTGCGGGGCGACGATCGTCCGACGATCTTGATTCCCGACTCGGCCCACGGCACCAATCCAGCCTCGGCCGCCCTGTCGGGCTTCCGGGTGGAGCAGCTCCGTTCCGGGCCCAACGGCCTCATCAGCGTGGAGGAGCTCAACGCCAAGCTGTCGAGAAAGGTCGCCGCTCTCATGCTGACGAACCCCAACACCCTGGGGTTGTTTGAGACGGAGATTCTGACCATCACCCGTCTGTGCCACGAGCAGGAGGCGCTGGTCTACATGGACGGCGCGAACATGAACGCCCTCCTGGGCCTGGTCAAGCCAGGCGACATGGGCATTGACATCCTTCAACTGAATCTCCACAAGACCTTCTCGACCCCGCACGGCGGGGGAGGACCGGGTGCCGGGCCGGTGGGCGTGACCAAGGCGCTGGCGGATTTCCTGCCGACGCCAAGAGTCCGGAAGGTTGGCCGCCGCTTTCAGTGGGATGATCGCTCACGGCATTCCATCGGGCGCCTCCACGGCTTCTACGGCAACATCGGCGTCCTGGTGCGGGCGTACGTCTACATCCGGACCCTGGGAAAAGAGGGGCTGGAGCGAGTCAGCCGCGCGGCGATCATCAATGCCAACTATCTCCTGGCCAGGCTCGCCGGGACGTTTCCGGTTCCTTTCGGGACGCATTGCCTGCATGAGTTTGTCGCGTCCCTGAAACCGCTCAAGCCGCTCGGCGTGACGGCGTGGGATGTCGCGAAGCGGTTGCTGGATTACGGATGCTACGCGCCCACGGTGTATTTTCCGCTGGTGGTTGAGGAAGCGTTCATGGTGGAGCCCACCGAAACCGAATCGAAGGAGACGCTGGACGCGTTTGCGGAGGCGCTGCTGCGGATTGCGGAGGAAGCCCGAACCGCCCCCGACACGGTCAGGCACGCACCACGAGAACTGGCTGTGGATCGTCTCGATGAGGTCAAGGCGGCGCGAGAACCCAACTTGCGCTGGACGCCTGCAGCTAGCCAGGCGGCTGAGGCCCTGGTGAGCCCGGGGAACGCCGAATGACTGGTGCTGCTGCTGCGTGGCGGCTGCTGAGGCTCGACGGGGAGACCGCCGCCGTTCAGATGGCCATTGACGAACGATTGATGATGGACGACTGCCAAACCTTTCGGGTATTTCGTTGGAGGCGGGCGGGGCTGGCGTTCGGCTTCAGGCAAGAACCGCCGGCGTGGGCCACGGCTGACGCGGCGGCGGCTGCAGGCCTCGAGCTGGTTGAGCGGCCGACAGGGGGAGGGCTTGCCGTCCATGGCAGCGACCTGTCCTGTTCGGTGGCCATCCCAGGGACGCCGGCGTGCCGGCTTGAGACGCTCATGCGGACCGTGTGCGAATGCCTCGCGGAAGCCGTCGGCGTCTGGGGTGTCGACGCGCGGTGGGTTGGCGACCCCGCCATCGGGCCCCTTGACATCGTGGATGTCAAGGGGGCCCCTCTGGTCGTGCCGGGCGGGGGCGGGATGTCGCCCCGCATGGGGCGTGGTGTTTCAGGTGCCGCGGGCATGCCCGCGGGGCTCCACGTGGAGCAGCCGCGACGCATTACCTATTGTTTGGCGGAAGCCAGCCCCTACGCCGTCATGGTCGGCGACAGGAAACTCTGCGGGCTGGCCGCCCGCCGGTATCGCGCCGGATGGCTGATCCAAGGTTCATTGCTCCTGCATCCGCTTCCCCCGCTGTTCACGGACGTCATGCCGGCGCCGGTCTATGACGCATTGGTCCATCGGGCGATCCCGCTTGACGCGGCGGCAGGGACCCCCGTCGAGGACGAGGATGTCGCGGAGGAGCTCTTCCGGGTGTGGCGCGCGCGGCAGAACCTGCCGTCCCCCGAACCGGCGCAGGGGCTGCGAGACCGCGAGCCGGCTTATGCAGTGTGATACGTGCAAGCAGGACGCGCCGGTGGTCATGCGCGTGGTGGTCGCCAAGGATTACAACCGCGCCCTGAGCCGGCCGCTCTACAATTGCCCGGCATGCTTTGAGAAAAAAGAAGAGGGCAAACGCGAGGTAACCCCTCGCCAAGCACGGCCACAACCAGAGGCGCATCCTCGAGCGAAAGGAGTTCGGTCGTAGCATGATCCCACCACCTGTCGCAGGCGGCGCTCACAGGCAGCGAGCCATGTACGTTTACATGCTCAAGAGTCGTAAGGACGGTACGCTGTATCTCGGATGGACGACGAACCTTTTGCGCCGCCTGGTTGAGCATAACCAGGGGCGGTCAACATTCACTCGCCGTAAGATCCCATGGCAATTGGTTGGCTTTGAGACATACGCAAGTGCTGAGAAAGCGAAAGGACGAGAACGCCTGCTCAAGCGCAATCCACGTATGCTCATTCACTTCAAAAAACGCTTGCTCAACCAGGCCGCCTCTGGCGGCCAGCGCCAGGTGGTGGGATGATCACGACGGTGGTGGGCAACTTTCCCAAAGTCGCGGAACCCGGATACGGCACCCAGGTCATCGGGGCACTCAACCGGTGGCAGAAGCAGGAACTGTCGGATGCCGGCCTGGAGGAAGTCTTTCAAGGCGTGACGCGGACGGTCATCAAGGAGCATGAGGACGCTGGCATCGACCTCGTCACCGATGGGCAGATCCGGTGGGAGGACCTTGTCACCCCACTGGCGAGGAAACTAGACGGCTTTACGATCAACGGGCTGGAGCGGTTCTTCGACAACAACGTCTACTACCGGAAACCCATCCTGCAGAGTAAACCGGTCCGCAAGCAGCCGGTTTTCCTCCAGGAGTATCTGTTTGCGAAGCGCTGCACGAGCCGCCCCATCAAGGTCGTGCTGCCGGGCCCGTACACGTTTGTGAGTTTGAGCGAGGACCGCTACTACCGCAACCAGGCGAAATTCCTGCGGCGCATGGCTGAAATCCTCAATGAGGAGGCGCGCGCCCTCGCGCAGGCGGGCGCGTCATTGATTCAGTTCGACGAGCCGGCGCTGGGGTTCGGCAAGCCGCCGCTCAAGGAGATCCGCGGAGCCCTCCAGGTGGCCGTCGCCGGGCTGCCAACCAAGACCGCGCTCTACACCTACTTCGGAAGCGTGACCGCGGAGACCCTTCGGATGTTGCAACGCGTTCCCGTGGATCTTATCGGTGTCGACGTCGTCTCGGATCCCAAGGTGCTCGGCGCCGTGAGGCGGCTGAAGTGGACCAAAGAACTGGCCGTGGGGTGTCTGGATGCGCGGAATACGAAGCTGGAGTCGGTGACCGAACTCCATGCGCTGTTTGACGTCTTGCGGCGCCTGGTCCCGACGGACCGGTTCACGGTGAATCCCAATTGCGGATTGGAGTTCCTGCCGCACCGGCAGGCCGTTGAGAAGATTCGACGGCTCGCGGAAGCCGTGCGAACGTACCGGCCCGATTCGAATGGCCGAAGCCTTGCGGCGCGACCTCGAACCGGCCGGCGTCGGACCACACGGCTCGCTCCTCGGGGATCACGAACAGGAGACCGTTGATGTTGCTGACCACGTCCGTTGGGAGTTTGCCGAAGCCCGAGTACCTCATGAAGGCCCGGAGCCGGGCCCGCAAAGGGGAGATCGGGGCCCAGGAGCTGAAACGCCTTGAAGAACAGGCGACCCGCGAATGGATCGCGTTTCAGGACGACCTCGGCATTGACATCGTCGTGGATGGGGAGCAGTACCGGGGCGACATGGTGGCCTATTTCGCCGAGCAGCTCGCCGGGTTCAAGACCAGCGAGCTCGTCCGGTCTTACGGCAACCGCTATTACCGCAAACCCATCATCGTCGACCGCGTCCGGCGGCTCAAGCCGATGACGGTGAGCTGGTGGCAGTTTGCGCAGCGGCTCACCAGCCGGCCGGTGAAGGGGATGCTGACCGGCCCGTACACGATCATGGACTGGTCATTCAACGAGCACTATCCCTCCCGACGGGCGACGGCGCTGGCGTTGGCGGAAGTGGTCCGCGAGGAGGCACGGGATCTGGAGCGGGCCGGCGCACAGTACATCCAGATTGACGAACCGGCCATCTCGACTCGGCTCGATGAGATCGACCTGGCCATCGATGCCCTGGGCATCGTCACGAAGGGCTTGCGGGCCAAGACCATCACGCATATCTGCTACGGCAACTTCAAGGCCTTGGCGCCCAAGCTGATGAAATTGCCGGTGGACCAGATTGACCTGGAGTTTGCCAACCGCAAGTTCGAGCTCCTGGACTCGTTCCGGCGGATGCGGTTCACGAAAGAAGTCGGGCTGGGGGTAGTGGATGTCCACAGCCACCGGATTGAACCGCTCGACGAGGTGGTCGCCAACCTCACGAAGTCCCTCGCCGTGTTCAGGCCGGACCAGATCTATGTGGATCCGGACTGCGGGTTGAAGACGCGGACCCCTGACGAAGCGAAAGAGAAGCTCCGGGTGGTGGTGGAGGCGGCACGGGTCGTCCGGGAGCGCCTGTGCAACGGCCGCTCCAAGACCCCTGCCCGCCGCGTCAAGGCCGCGAAGTAACCGACGCCGTCCCAACAGACGGGAACAACGATGCCGGAGACCAACGTCACGCTTCAGGATCTGTTGGCGAAAAAAGCCCAGCAGCGGAAAATCACCATGCTCACCGCCTACGATTATCCGCTCGGGGCGCTGCTCGATGAGTCCGGCGTGGACGTCATTCTGGTCGGGGATTCCCTCGGGATGGTGGTGCTGGGGTATGAGACCACGGCTCCCGTGACGATGGACGAGATGCTCCACCACGCCAAGGCGGTCAGGCGCGGCGTGAAGCGGGCGCTGTTGGTCGGCGACATGCCGTTCATGTCCTTCCATGTGTCGTTGCGAGAGACGGTCAGGAACGCCGGCCGCTTTATCCAAGAGGCAGGCTGCGATGCCGTGAAGGTCGAGTGGAAACCCGGCATCGAGGACGTGGTGAAGGCGATCGTGGACACCGGCATCCCCGTCATGGGCCATGTGGGGCTGACTCCGCAGACGGCGCAGGCGGACGGCGGATTCAAGGTCCGCGGCGTGGACGCGGAGTCAGCCCTGCGCATTCTCACCCAAGCCACGGCGCTGCAGGAAGTCGGCTGCTTCGCCATCGTCTTGGAGTGCATTCCGGATGTGCTGGCCAAGGAAATCACCGAGCGCCTGGCCATTCCCACCATCGGCATCGGGGCTGGGCCGCACTGCGACGGCCAGGTGCTGGTGACGTATGACCTACTGGGATTGTTTGAGCGGTTCAAGCCGAAATTCGTCAAGCGGTATGCGGACCTCGCCGGCGCGATCCGTCAGGCCGCCGCCGCGTACATGGAGGACGTGCGAGTCGGGACCTTCCCCGGCAACGACCAGACCTTTTTCATGGCCCCGACGGAATTCGCGAAACTCAAGCAGGAGCTGGGGTCAGCATGAGGCGTCCGGCGGAGCAGGCGTACTACCCGCTCTTCGCCGACCTGCAGGGGCGGCGGTGTCTCGTGGTGGGTGGCGGCCTGGTCGCCCAGCGGAAGGTCACGACGCTGTTGGACTATGGCGCGTCGGTTGTGGTGGTTAGCCCCACGGTGACGCGGCGGCTGGCCGCGTATGGCCGGGAAGGGAAGGTCCGGTACATTGCCAGGCGCTTTCGTCCGACGGATGTCCGGGGCGCTTGGCTGGTCTACGCGGCGACGGACGAAGAGGCGATCAATCGGCAGGGGTTTCGGACGGCGACGCGGGCCCGGGGGTTGACGAATGTCGTGGATCAGAAGCCGCTCTGCTCGTTTATTGCACCGTCGATCGTGAAGCGGGGCGACCTCGTGATCGCCATCAGCACGGGGGGTGCTAGCCCGGCGCTGGCGAAGAAGCTCCGACGGGACCTCTCGCGCCTCATCGGACAGGACTACGCCCGCATGTTGCGGCTCCTTAAGGGGCTTCGACCGATCGCCAAGCAGCGGCTGCCAAGCTACGGCGAGCGCAAGCGGTATTTTGACAGCCTGGTGGCGGGCCGGGTCTTTCGATTGGTCCGCCAGGGGCGCCCGGGAGCCGCGCACCGCACGGCATTAGTGCTATTGGACCGGGCCGCCAACCGCAACGGACACGGATGATCCCACCATCTCTTTGTACGCGTCTGCCAGTAGGCAGACGCCTGCCAACCGCAGTTGGCAGGCTTGCGCTGTGCACATGCACAGCGCAGTGCCTCAAAGAGGTGGTGGGATGATCATCCTGCACATGGGGTGTTCGCTGCTCAGTTATGTCGCCTTCTTGGTGGCGTTTATCGCCGGAGCCCTCTTCCTGATCCAGGAACGGCAGCTGAAGCAGAAACAGATGGGCCTGTTGTTTCATCGCCTGCCAGCCCTGTGGACGCTGGACCGCATCAACGTGGTCGCGCTCGGGATGGGGTTCGGGTTGCTGACCGCGGGGCTCGTCTTTGGATGTATCATGGCCCAGCGGCTGCTCGGCCAGTGGTGGAACTGGGATCCCAAGGAGCTGCTGACCCTGGCGCTCTGGGGCCTGTACTTTGCGCTGTGGTGGTTGCGCCTGCGCGCCGCCTGGCGCGGCCGAAAAGTCGCGCTCTTGTCGGTGCTGGGATTTGCGCTGGTGCTGTTCACGCTCTTGGGCGTCAGCCGGTGGCTGCCGACGTGGCATGCGTACCTCTAAGAGTGATGAGGTGACTGAGCAAGACTCGCGATGGTTTACCGTTCATTGCCCAGTCACTAAGAAGCCAAATACGCTCTAACGATCATGCATATTGTCCTTGTAGGCGCCAACCACCGATCCTGCCCGATCGAGCTGCGCGAGCGCCTGGCGTTTTCCCGTGAGCAGCTCCCATCCGCGCTGGCCGCCCTGCGACAGGAACTCGGCGTCGCAGAGGCGACCATCCTCTCCACCTGCAACCGGGTGGAAATTTACGCCGCCGTCCCGCAGCTCGACGGCACCGTCGACCGGCTGTCGGCGTTCCTCAGCCGCCGCAGCGAGGTGGCTCGGAGCACCCTTGAGCCGCGTCTCTATGCGTACACGGAGCCGGAGAGCATCCGCCACCTCTTCGCGGTGGCCAGCGGCCTGGATTCGATGGTGATCGGCGAGACGGAAATTTTGCAGCAGGTCAAGTGCGCCTATGAGCTGGCGCGGCTCAACGGCACGACAGGCAAGGTCTTTAACACGCTGTTCCAAAAAGCGTTGAACACCGGCAAGACGGTCCAGGCCAAAACCGCGCTGGGGCGCGGCTGCGTCTCCGTGGGGACCGTGGCGATCGAGCTGGCGCAAAAAATCTTCAGCGACCTGAAGCCGTACACCGTTCTCTTGGTGGGCGCGGGCAAGATGGGAGAATTGACGCTCAAGCATCTCTCGGCGCGCGGGGTCACCAAGATTCGTATTCTCAACCGGTCGCTGGACCGGGCCCAGGAGCTGGCGGCGCAGTACGGCGGGTTGGCGCACCGCTTGGCGGATTGGGCGGTCCAGATGGTCGACGCCGATATCGTGATGACCTCGACCGCCAGCGCGCGGTTCTTGGTGACGCAGCCGGACGTGGCCGCGATCATGCGCCAGCGGCGGCACCGCCCCCTGTGCCTCATTGACCTTGGGGTGCCGCGCAACATTGACCCGGCCGTCGGTCAGCTTGAAAACGTCTACCTATTTGATGTGGACGACCTGCAAGGACTGGTGAACCATCATCATGCCCAGCGGCAGCAGGCCGTTCAGGAGTCGCAGGCGATTGTGGAGTACAAGGTGAACCGGTTCGTCGGCTGGTGGCAGAAGGAGTTGACGGCGTGCGCACCCTGGTCATCGGAACTCGCGGGAGTTCGTTGAGTCTGTGCCAGACTGGCATGGTCCGCGTGAAGCTGGAGGACCGGTATCCCAACTACCGGTTCACCTTGAGGACCATCAAGGCGACAGCGGACCAGAACCCGGACGCCCCGCTGGTGGCCATGGGCGGAGAAGGGATCTTTGTGAAAGAGCTGGAGCACGCGCTCCTGACTCGCGAGGCGGACCTGGCGGTCCACAGCTTGAAGGACCTGCCGCTGCGGCTGCCGGACGGCATCCGGATCGCCGCCGTCAGCGAGCGGGAGGATGCGCGCGATGCCTTCGTGAGCCGGACCCAACAGGGGTTCCGCCAGCTGCCCACCGGAGCGCGAGTCGGCACGTCAAGTCTGCGGCGCCAAAGTCAACTACTGGCCCAGCGGCCAGACCTCGAGGTCGCCGAGATCCGCGGCAATGTGGACAGCCGCCTGCGCAAGCTCGATGAGGGACGCTACGATGCGGTGGTGGTGGCCGCATGCGGACTGATCCGTTTGGGACTCAAGGCCAGGATCACGGAGTACCTGAGCTTGTCGGTGATGCTGCCGGAGCCCGGACAGGGAGCGCTCGCGATAGAGGCCCGTGAAGAGGATACCGAAGTCTTGGAGCTGCTCGCAGGGCTCAACGATGCGGTCACGCAGCGGTGTGTGACAGCCGAGCGGGCGTTTTTGGCGGCGCTCGGCGGCGGCTGCCGCGTGCCGATTGCGGCCTATGCCCAGGCCGATGACCGACAACTACGCTTGGAGGGCGCGGTGATTGCCGCCGACGGGTCTCGCGTGCTCCGCGATCACGCCATAGGCTCCTGTGATGCTCCCGAGGCGCTAGGGGAGTCGCTGGCCGCTCGCCTGATCGCCAACGGGGCCCTCGAGATCTTGCGACCATGAACGTGTGCGCCCGTAGCTCAGTGGATAGAGCACTAGCCTCCGGAGCTAGGGGTCGTGGGTTCGAATCCCGCCGGGCGCGTTTTACCTCTTGGGCGGGATTTGAACCCGAAGGGGTGCGGGGAAACTATAGTTTCCCCGCTCTCTGAGGAGGGTCAGGCCGTAGGGAACCTGGGTTCCCTACGGGGAGCGAGGCGTAAGCCGAGCGACGGTTCATATCCCGCCGGGCGCGCCATTTCACAACAATGCGGAGTGAGGAGTTCGGAGTGCGGAATGCTCGCAGCAACCATCTCCTGCACCATCGCAGCACCGACTTCTCGCGCAAAGGGTGATGTAGTCCGATGAACATGTCACGCATACAGAAAATTCCGCATTCCGCATTCCGCATTCCGCATTCGAAGGGGGTTGTCTATCTGGTCGGCGCCGGGCCTGGCGATCCTCAGCTGATCACGGTCAAGGGCGCTGACGCGCTCAAGCAGGCGGATGTCGTGATCTACGATCACCTGGTCTCCACGCGCCTCTTGGCGTACTGTTCGCCCACGGCCCGCCTGATCTACGCGGGAAAAGAGCAGGGACGGCATACGAAACCTCAAGCGGAGATTCACCGCCTGCTCGTGCGGTTCGCGAACGCCGGTAAGCGCGTGGTCCGGTTGAAAGGCGGCGACCCCTGCCTCTTCGGCCGCGGGGGTGAGGAAGCGCTGGCGCTCGCAAAGGCCCGGGTGCCGTTTGAAATCATCCCCGGAGTCACCAGCGCCATCGCCGTGCCCGCGTATGCCGGGATTCCGGTCACGCATCGGGAGGTGTCCTCATCCGTCGCCATTATCACGGGCCATGAAGATCCGACCAAACCTGCCAGCGGCATTCGCTGGGCGCAGTTGGCCACGGCGACGGATACGCTCATCTGCCTCATGGGCGTGGGGACCCTCGGCGAAACCGCGCGTCGGCTGATCCGCCACGGTCGCGCCGCATCCACGCCCTGCGCGGTGATTGAGTGGGGGACGTTCCCCCAGCAACGTACGGTGACGGGGACCCTAAGCACGATCGCATCCCGCTGCGCGGCGGCCGGGCTCAAGCCGCCGGCGGTGGTGGTGGTCGGCGCGGTGGCGCGGCTACGCGCGCGCCTCAACTGGTTCGAGCGCAAGCCGCTCTTCGGCCGGCGGGTCATCGTCACCCGCCCGACGGACGACCGCACCGACCAGTTGGCCGAGCGGCTGGAGGCCCTCGGAGCCGATGTCGTCAGGCTGCCGGCGATCGCCTTGGCTCCGGTGGAGTCAAACGGGCGGTTCCGTCAAGCCATCAACGACATCGGGAGGTTCGACTGGGTCTTCTTCACCAGTCCGGAAGGCATCCACTGGTTTCGACGCATGCTGGCCGGTGCCCGCCGGGACCTGCGTATCCTCCACGGCTGCCATATCGGGGCGATCGGGCCAAAGACCTCAGCGTCGATTGAGCGGCTGGGGATTCATGTGGATTTTCTCCCGCGCGCGTTCAGCCAAGACGGGATGGTGCATGAGCTGAGACGACGGAAGCTCGCCGGCAAGCGGGCGCTCATCTTGAGCGCGCGCGACAGCCGGGATGTCCTTGAGCAGGGCCTGCGCGCGGAGGGGATGGAGGTGCTGAAGGTCCCGCTGTACCAGACGGTGGTGCCCCACGATTTGGCACGGCGTGTGCGCGCGGCGTTTACACGGCCCGTGGATTACGTGACGGTTACCTCGTCGAGCTGTGTCGAGCATCTCGTCAGCGCATTGCGCGCCGCCCGGCTCGGTGCCGCCGTTCGCCGCCTCCCGTTTGCCTCGATTGGACCCGTGACCTCCGCGACGGTGCGTCGGCACGGGGGACGGGTCGCGGTCGAAGCGCCGAGCGCGACCATCGAAGCGTTGGCGGAGGCTATCGCAGCATCGGCCTGCCGGCGCCGTGGGCGCGTCTGTCTGTCTCGTCCGCGGGGCGGCAGGGAAGCGCAACGAAGCCGTGGGGCTCATTGAAGGAGATCTCTTAGGATGCGATATCCTCTGTGTCGGCCGCGCCGGTTACGGCAGCGTGAATCGTTCCGGCGGTTGGTGCGCGAGACGCGCTTGGCCGTGGACCAACTGGTGATGCCTCTGTTCGTGCGCCCCGGCAAAAACGTCCGGGCGCCTATCCCATCACTGCCGGGCCAGTTCCAATTGTCCGTGGACCAGCTCGTCAAGGAGTGCCAGGACCTCCATGAGCATCGGGTGCCGGCCGTCCTGCTCTTTGGCCTGGGGCAGAGCAAGGATGAGAAGGCCAGCGGCGCGTATGCGAAAGATGGCATCGTCCAGCAGGCGGTTCAGGCGGTCAAGGCTCAGGTGCCGGAGCTGCTCGTGATCACGGATGTGTGTCTGTGCGCCTACACGAGCCACGGCCACTGCGGGGTGATCAAGGCCTCATCGAAAGCCAAGGGCAAGCGCGCCAAGGCCAAGCCGCCGAGCCGTGAGCAGGAGGTCGTGATTGACAACGACGCTTCGCTTGAACTCTTGGCGAAAACCGCCATCTCCCACGCGCAAGCCGGAGCCGACATGGTTGCCCCTTCCGACATGATGGATGGACGGGTGGGGGCCATCCGCGCTGCACTGGATCAGAACGGATGCTCCCAGGTTCCCATCCTGTCGTATGCGGCGAAATTCGCCTCCAACCTGTACGCGCCGTTTCGGCAGGCGGTGGATTCGGCTCCCGCGTTCGGGGACCGGAAATCTTATCAGCTGGACGTGGCCAATGTGGAGGAGGCCCTCCGGGAGGCGGCCTTGGACATCCAGGAAGGCGCGGATATCATCATGGTCAAGCCCGCGTTGGCCTACCTGGACGTCATCTACCGCATCAAGCAAAAGTTCGGCTGTCCGGTGGCCGCCTTCAACGTGAGCGGCGAATACGCCATGGTCAAGGCGGCCGCCGCCCGGGGCTGGCTGATCGAGCGCCCCACATCACTGGAGATGCTGCTGGCGATTCGTCGCGCGGGAGCGGATGTGATCATCACGTATTGGGCCAAGGACGTCGCAAAATTGCTGCACGAGACATGACACAGAAGATTGCGGATTGTCGATTGCGGATTGCGGATTGGCGAACCAACGACCGAGCCATTCAAAATCCTCAATCGAAACACTCAAATCCCAATACATCAACCGGCGTATCCAGGCGAGCGGCGCGTCTCTTGGAAGAGGCTCAGCGATACCTCGTTGGGGGCGTCAACAGTCCGGTGCGAGCCTTCCGCGCAGTCGGGGGGGATCCCGTGCTGCTTGTGCAAGGTGCGGGGGCGCAGGCCACGGATACGGCGGGCACAACGTACGTGGATCTCATCATGGGCTGGGGCGCGTTGGTGCTGGGCCACGCGAACCCGCGCGTCACCCGCGCCGTTCAACGTCAAGTACGGCTCGGCAGTCTGCTCGGGCTGACCGCTGAGAGCGAAATCAGGCTGGCCGCGGCGGTGACTGGGGCGTTTCCATCGATCGAGCAGGTTCGCTTTCTCGTCTCCGGGACCGAAGCCTGCATGACCGCCATTCGTCTGGCTCGTGCCGCGACAGCGCGGACGAAGGTCCTGACATTCGAAGGCTGCTATCACGGTCACAGCGATGGCGTGCTGGTCCGGCGGGGCTCAGGCCTGGCGACGCTGGGCTTGGCGAGAAGCGAGGGGGTGCCCGAGCCCATCGCCCAGGAAACCATCGTGGCGCCCTATAACGACCCCGAAGCCTTGGATGAGGTGATGGCGCGGTACGGCGAGGAGATCGCCTGCGCGATCTGCGAACCGGTGGCGGCCAATATGGGGGTGGTCGTGCCGGAGCGCGCGTTCTTGTCGCGCCTGCGCGAGGCAACGCGGCAGCGGAACATCCTCTTGATCTTCGATGAAGTCGTGACGGGGTTTCGGGTTGCGTACGGCGGCGCGCAAACCCGGTTCGGCGTCACCCCTGACCTGACCGTGCTGGGCAAGATCATTGGGGGCGGGTTTCCGATTGGCGCACTCGGCGGTCCCCGACGCCTCATGGAGCGCCTGGCCCCGACAGGCGGCGTCTACCACGCGGGCACGTTCGCCGGCCATCCGGTCGCCATGGCGGCAGGGCTCGCGACGCTGCAGGAGCTCAGGCGACGCGGCGTCTACGAGCGGTTGGAGGCATGGGGAGCGCGGTTGGCCGCCGGGTTGCGTCAGGCGGCGGCGCGCGCGGGGATTCCAGTCCAGGTCAATCAGTTCGGGTCCATGCTGACGGTGTTTTTCAGTTCCACGCCGGTCAGGCGGCTGGCGGATGCACAGCAGGCGGATGCGGATCGGTTTGCCCGCGTGGCCAACGCCCTGCGGGCCGATGGCATCCTGATGCCACCGTCGCCGTTTGAAGCGATGTTCCTCTCAACGGCCCACTCGCCCGCGATGGTGGACCGCATCATCGAGGCGTTCGCCGCGGCCTGTGCCGCGGAGGCCGGATAATGCGACGCAGCGAACGGGCGCAGAAAAACGGCATGCGCCGCGCAGTGCCCGAGGCTTCCGTGGAGCGGTTGTCGCTCTACGTGCGCGAGCTGACCCGCCTGAAGCGGCAGCGGGGCCGGTTTGTGTCGTCCCATCGGCTGGCGGAATCGCTCGGGTTGACGGATGCCAAGGTGCGCCGGGATTTGAGTTACTTCGGGCAGTTCGGGACAAGCGGCCGGGGGTATGAGGTCTTGCGATTGCACGCAACGTTGAGTCGGATCCTGGGAATCCAGGGCCGGACATGGCATGTGGCGCTGGTCGGAGCCGGCAACTTAGGCTCAGCCCTGTTGGCCTATCGGGGGTTTCGGGAGCGGGGATTGCTGTTCCGACTGGTGGTGGATGCCGACCCGCAAAAAGTCGGACGGGTGATCCAGGGCTTGACCATCGCGAACAGCCGAAGATTGGCCGAGCTGGTGCGCCGGCTGGACATTCATATCGGCATCATCACCGTGCCGTTGGAAGAGGCGCAGGCCGTGTGCGACCGGCTGGTGGCGGGAGGCGTCAGGGCCATCGTGAACTTCGCCCCCGCCCGGCTGGCAGTTCCTCCGTCGGTCCTCCTGCGTAACGTGGACCTCGCGGTTGAGCTGGAGACCCTGGCGTTCTACCTGGGGCGAGGCCGAGAAGAGACGAAGGCGATGGCGGCCAGCAACGTACGATGATGTCACGATCCGGCGTCGTGGAACCTGAGGCGGCGGCCCCGTCGCAACGGAGCGAGGGAACCGCGCGTCCCCCTGCGGAGGCCGCGGTCCCGAAGTCGGTGTTCATTCACCGGCTCTTTACGACGATCGCGCCCCGCTATGATTGGTTCAACCGGCTGGCCAGTCTTGGCTTGGACCAGCGGTGGCGCAGGCGGGCCGTGGCGGAGGGCTGCCTGATGCCCGGCATGAATACCCTGGATGTCTGCACCGGGACAGGGGACTTGGCGCTCTTATGCGCTGAACGGCTGCAGGGGCAGGGGATTGTCGTTGGATTGGACTTTAACCGCCCCATGTTGACCGGCGCTGCAGGCAAACGACCCTTCGACGCGGGCCCCGGCCCCTCGCCCGGGGGCCCTCTCCCCGGGCGGCCCGGCGGAGGGGAGGGCGGGCAAGGAGGACGGAG
>OBEQ011328432.1_pt1 | contig 18546 bp, 17 predicted proteins | sample 1670901 | NCBI WGS metagenome assembly OBEQ01 (sample SAMEA104232315, study PRJEB22302) | groundwater metagenome | biome: forest; feature: aquifer; material: groundwater | place: USA | collected 2011-08-07 | depth 5.4 m
CGTCACCTTGGTGCAAAATCGGGTGAGGAAGATCGCCTCTTCCATGGCGGAGTCCCCTCCCCCAACAACCGCCACCTCCATGTTACGAAAGAAGGCGCCGTCGCAGGTGGCGCAGGTCGTGACCCCTTTTCCCATCAATCTTTTTTCATTCGGAAGCCCGATGAGCCGCGCCGACGCGCCGGTTGAGATAATAATCGCCTTTGATTCGTATTTCTCCTCGCCGACTTCGACGAGAAACGGCCTTTTCTTGAGGTCGACCCGAGTCACATCTTTGGTGAGAAATCGCGTCCCAAACCGCTCCGCCTGCTTTCTGAAATCGGCCATCATCTCCGGCCCCAAAACCCCCTTAGGATAACCAGGATAGTTCTCGACGTCCGAGGTCAACATCAATTGCCCCCCCGCCTGGTACCCCTCGATCATGAAGGGATTGAGGTCAGCTCGCGCGGTATAAATCGCGGCGGTCAGTCCTGCAGGGCCCGATCCGATGATGATGACATTTTCAGTGGGCATAATTTTTTTCAGAATCGAGCCTTTAATATAACTACTTTAAAAGACGCAACTTTTTTCGGGTTGGGACGAGGAACTCCGGTAGAATATGAACGTCGCTACACAGATGGTCGGTGAAATTCTCCACTTTGCCCAACCTCCACAAAATCCTCTTGAAGTTGTCGGTTTTCAATCCGACGGACAAGCCCCCCTTCTTCTTCCGGAACATGGTGCACTCTTCCATGGCAGCGGCCGCGTCGCCTGGGGGCTCACCCGCATGGCGGTCCGGGCCCCGGGAAATGAAGGGTCACTCTTGATGGTCGTCCCCCGAAGTATTCCGGAGTGGATGCGACTCGCCACGACGAACCGAAGCGGTCGCCTTCCCCCGGATTGGGAATTTAATCCCGACGGGGAAAAGGCGGTTCACATCCTCCCCCCCCGCAATGCCGTCGCGGCATTAGGGCAACTTCGTACAGACGCCTCAAGATTGTCCCAAATCAGAGGAGCAGAAACCGACGCACAACAATTACTGGGGATTGCTCAATGGGGGGACCAACAATTGCAGGATCCTCGCGTGGCTGGGGCGACCGACTATTGGTTGAGGGCGGCACGGTTTCAGGCGATAACAACGAATGTTTCCGATCTGCCGGGCGTTGTCGATTCCTCTCTTGTCCGATCCCTCCATCCTCAGGGATTGTACACCTTTTTTCACCCCACAAAATCAATGACCCATCCTCAGCAAGAGGGAGGAAGGCCTCTCCTAGGTCATGAGTTGTTACAAGCCTTGCTCGAACAAGGAGGAAGGTCGGATCTTACAGGGAGGGTCGTCGCCAGCGCCGGATTCTGGCTCGAAGGGACCGTGAAGGGGAAAAAACGGATTCGCCTCCGCTTCACCAGTACGGAGAGTCAGGAGGCGATCGAAGAGGCCCGACGACTGTTTGGAGGATCCGGTGGGCCCAATCTATTCGTCACGATCACCAGCGAGGTGGGGGCCTTGGCGGTCTTTCGCGATCAGTTCGGGGGATTCGTCAAAAATCTCCTTGCCAATATACTCGCCTATCGGGCAGTTCGTCATATGATCATAGACCCGAATGATCGCCCGTTTACGTCAACAGATTGGTATCAAACAGAACGAAGATCTTTGATCGAAGAAGTACTCTTGCTTGCCTCTTGTCTGGCGGCGACCGAAGGTCTGATTCAGGCAAATCAATCGATTACTTTTTCTCCAGAAGTCGAAGAGGATATCTTGTCCTGCACACAATTAAACTGGTCGGTCTTCACGGCACAAGCGAATGCGCTTGGCGCGGCGATGCTGAGAGAAACTGGGGGGAATCGAAAACGTCTGGATGAAAATGTCATCCGTGCTTTACGGGATGGATTGGAACGCTTCGTCGAGGCCGATCCTGGGACAGACTTCGGCTCCACAAACCAAACAATCGCCCTTGTCTTGACACTCGCCCATTATCTGGCCCGACGAGGTCTTATTGAAGGGCCGAGAGAGGTGTTGAGTCAATCCTTGAAGGCCCCCGAAGGAATCCGTGGGATGCCTCATTTACAGAGAAGACTCGATAAAATAGAAATGCCAAGGCGTTTCGCTCGCGGCATACAGATCTTTGGCGAATTTCTAGAAAGGCCGCGCCCCCTTTTAACGGATTCATCCGATCCGCTTCCAACAGACCCCTAAAACGGAATATCGTCGTCCTCGCCTCCGCCCGATCCTCCCCCGGAGGCCATCGGTTCTTCTTGGGGAATTTCCGGCTCTCCTTTGTCGCGACCTCCGCCGCCCGGGCCGGAGCCTAAGAATCGGACATTCTGGGCGATAATTTCAGTCGATTTCTGTTTCTGGCCTTCCTTATTCTGCCACTCCCTAGTCTGGAGCCGCCCTTCGACGTAGGCCTGCCGCCCCTTCTTCAAATATTCCTTGCAGGTCTCGGCCTGTTTTCCGAAGACGACGATGCGGTGCCATTCGGTCCGCTCTCCCGGATTGCCGTCCTTGCCGGTCCATTTTTCAGACGTCGCGATGCTAAAATTAGCCACCGGCTGCCCGCTCGGAAGATACCGAATCTCCGGGTCCTGCCCTAAATTTCCGATTAAGATGACTTTGTTGACGGATGCCATACGTCCTCCCTTGTTATGCCGCTGAGTAGGTTTTTGCCGATCCAAAGTCAAGAAGGGAGAAAGTATCATCTTGACCCCCATCGGGTCGAACCGTTACGTTGCGTCGCAAAATGTCTGATTTAGCTGTCATAATTCTCGCCGCCGGCAAGGGGGAGCGGATGCAGTCCGATCTTCCCAAAGTCCTTCATCCGTTGGGCGATCGCCCACTTTTTTCCTATTCGTTGGAAGCGGCCAAATCACTGCGCCCGAAAAAAATCGTGGCGGTCATCGGCCACGGCGCGGAACAGGTAAAGAAAAAATTCGCCGGCGAGCCGGTCACCTGGGTCTTGCAACGTGAACAGCTCGGCACCGCCCATGCCGTTCTCTGCGGCCTCAAGGCGCTCGGTTCCTTTCGTGGCCCTCTCCTGATCCTTTATGGTGACGTCCCTCTTGTGAGAGAAGGGACCCTTCGCAAAATGCTCAACACCTTTCTTCAGACCCAAAGTACTTTTTCGCTGCTAACCACCGAACTTGCCGATCCGACCGGATACGGGAGGGTGATACGAGACGGGAGCGATCATATTTTGAGAATCGTGGAAGAAAAAGAAGCGGAAGACTGGGAAAAAGAAATCCATGAAGTCAACAGCGGGATCTGCCTTGTCCGCGCCGAAGAATTGAGGGTACCGTTGCAAAAGGTCAAAAAGAGTTTGATGAAGGGGGAATATTATTTGACCGACCTCGCCGAGGAATTTTCACGGCGGGATCGTTTGGTCACCGCCACGTTGGTCCCCCGAGAGGAAGTCTTGGGAATTAATTCGCGGGAAGAGCTGGCCCAAGCGGAGGAGATGTTGCAAAAGAGAATCCGACGAGAATGGATGGAAAAAGGGGTGACCCTCATCGGACCGGAATCGATTCGGATCGGAAGCGAGGTCAAACTCTCAAAGGATGTCATTCTTCATCCGGGCGTCATCCTGACCGGCCGCACCCAGGTCGGTCGCGGGACGGAGATCTTCGCCTACTCCGTCATCGAAGACAGCAAAATCGGCGCGGGGGCACGCATCGGACCCTTCGCCCATTTGAGGCCGGAGAGTTTTATCGGGGACGGGGCGCATGTTGGAAATTTCGTCGAGACAAAAAAGACAACGCTCGGCAAAGGGGCCAAGGCGAATCACCTCGCCTATCTTGGCGACGCAACGATCGGGGCAAAAGCGAATATCGGCGCCGGCACGATTACGTGCAATTATGACGGCCATGCCAAACATCGCACCGTCATCGGCGAAGGGGCCTTCATCGGCAGCGACACACAGCTCGTCGCTCCGGTCCGGGTCGGGAAAAATGCTTTTGTCGGAGCCGGGACAACGGTTACGAAAAATGTCCCCACCGGAGCTTTGGCAATTTCGCGAACAGATCAGAAAAATATCCGGGACTGGCGCAAGAAAGGGAAAAAATAAATGTGTGGGATTATCGGTTACGTCGGGGGACGTAACGCGACGGAGATCCTTCTCGACGGACTTCGTCGCCTTGAATATCGCGGCTACGACTCGGCCGGCATCGCGGTGCGCGAAGCCCGCGACATCAAAATCGTCCGTTCCGAGGGAAAACTTTTCGCCCTGGAGCAAAAGGTCCGCCGAAGCCCCCCTCAAGGCACGATCGGCATCGGCCACACCCGTTGGGCAACCCACGGCCGCCCGAACGAGACAAACGCCCATCCGCATAAAGCGGGTCCGGTCGTCCTCGTCCACAACGGCATTATTGAAAACTACGTCAAACTTCGAAAGTATCTCGTCAAAAAAGGCCACACCATCCATTCGGAGACCGATACCGAGATTGTCTGCCACCTGATCCAGCAGCGGATGTACGACGGTCTTTCGATGGAAAAGGCGTTCCGAAAAGCGGTGAGCCAAATCGAAGGGGCTTATGCCCTCGTCGTTTTGAATGAGACGGAACCGGACCGTCTCTATATCGCCCGCAACGGCAGCCCTCTCGTCGTCGGCCTCGGCGAAAACGAAAACTTCGTCGCCTCCGACGTCTCCGCCCTGCTTCCCCACACGCGCCGCGTCCTTTTTCTCGAGGACGGTGACGACGGCATTCTGACTCAAGAGAAACTGAGCTTGTTCAACGAAAAAGGAAAGAAGGTCCGGCGATCGGTTCGCTCCATCACCTGGAATCAGGTCACCGCGGAAAAAGGCGGCTTTAAGCATTTTATGAAAAAAGAGATATTCGAACAGCCGAGGGCGATCACCGACACCTTGGCCGGTCGAATCGCGGAGAACAAGAGAAAGATTTTTTTGAACGGCATGGAGACCGCTCTCGGGTTTCAATCCGGAACCAACGGAAATTTTCCTTTTGAACGGATCTATCTCGTCGCCTGCGGCACCTCTTACCATGCCGGATTGACCGGCCAGTATTTCTTTGAGGAAATGGCCAAAATTCCGACCTCGGCGGAACTCGCGTCCGAATTTCGTTATCGAAATTCGATCCTGAATAAAAAAACCCTCGTGATCGCTATCAGCCAGTCGGGCGAGACAGCCGATACATTGGCCGCAATCAAAGAAGCGCGAAAAAAAGGCGCGCGGGTCTTGTCGGTCTGCAACGTCATCGATTCTTCGATTCCGCGAGCCTCGCACGCCTCGGTTTATACCCACGCCGGTCCGGAGATCGGGGTCGCTTCGACGAAGGCCTTCACCACTCAGGTCCTCCTGGTCCTGCTCTTGGCCCTTCGAATGGGACATATTCGAGGCTTCCTCTCCCCCGGTTTTGTCAGCGAAGCGATCGACGCCCTGGTCCGACTTCCTAAACAGATCGAATGGGTCCTGCGGCAAGATGCAGAAATCGCCACCATGGCGAAAAAGTACGCCAACTGCCGAAGCTTTCTCTATTTCGGCCGCGGCGTCGGTTATCCGATCGCCCTCGAAGGAGCGCTCAAGCTGAAGGAGATTTCCTATATCCATGCCGAAGGCTATGCCGCCGGCGAGATGAAGCATGGTCCGATTGCGCTCATCGAACGGGGCGTGCCGGTCGTCGTCTTAGTGCCGAAAGACAAGACATACGAAAAGGTGCTTTCTAATATCGAAGAAGTGCGGGCGCGCGGGGCGAATGTGATCGCGTTGGGAACCCAAGGCGACAAAAATCTTGCCTCCAAGGCGAGTGACGTGCTTTTTGTCCCGAAGGCGCCTTGGTACATTACGCCAATCCTGATGACGATCCCGTTGCAACTCCTCGCCTATCACACAGCGAATCACAAAGGGACCGACGTGGATCAGCCGAGGAATTTAGCGAAGAGTGTGACGGTGGAGTAACTATGAAATTCAAACGAATCGACCATATAGGGATTGCAGTTCCCAATCTTGAAGAAGCGATCAAGACCTACACCGCCCTTTTAGGAAAAGGACCCGATCATCTGGAGACCGTCGAGGAGCAAAAAGCCAAGACCGCCTTCTTCTCCGTCGACGACAGCAACCTTGAGCTCCTCCAATCGACCTCCCCCGACGGCCCGATCGGAAAATTCATCGAAAAACAAAACGGCCGCGGCGGCATCCACCACATCTGCCTCCAAGTCGACGACATCGAAGCGGCGCTCAAGGCCTACAAGGCGGCGGGGATTCAATTGATTGATGAAAAGCCGCGAAAAGGGGCCCATGGAAAACTCATCGCTTTTGTTCATCCGAAATCGACGGGGGGGGTGTTGTTGGAATTGTCGCAGACAAAACAATCAAACTAAATCGAGATGAATCTTGAGGGCCTCCTCAACTTTGTCGATCGTCTCTTTCGATAGATGCCCCGCCCTCGACCCGAGTCTCAATTTGGAGACGGTTCGTATCTGTTCGGCAAGAGCCTTTGAATCTTTCGTCAGTCCTGACTCTTCGGCATGAATCAATGTCTGAAAGGGCTCAACCAAGTCGGTCTTTTGGGAGGTCAAAGGAACGACGGTCACCTGATAGTATCTTTTATTAGCAGCATCATTGGAGAGAACGACGGCGGGGCGTTTTTTTCGGATCTCGCTCCCGATGGTCGGATCGAGGTTGACCCAAAAAACGTCTCCTCGACGGGGCGTTACCATTCAGGCCAATCCTCAAGATTCACAGCATCAAAATCATCACCGAGTCCCTTCGCCTTTGAAACACGCGCATAAGCTTTTTCAAGCTTTTGAAGACGGTTCTTTCTTTCGGCAATGGCAAAATGCTCCCGGATGCAATGATTGATAAATTCCGAAAGCCCTTTTCTCGAAGCCAGACCTTTCAGGCGCCCTTCCAGCGAGTCCTCGATGACAATGGTTGTACGCATACTTAAGTCATCTTATAAGTCATCTTAATGATGATTACAAGGGGGAAAGTTCACTCAAAAAACTTTTTATCCGATTGATCGCGTCGGTCAGTCTTTGAATGGAATAGACGAGACGGATCTGCTCGGTTCCTCCCCAGCCGGGAGGCTTGATGACGACCCCCGCTCTCTCGAAAATTTCGGCGATATTCTCCCGGGTAACTGATGTTCCTTGCCAAGTTCGACCGTAAAGAGGCGAAAGATCAGCCAAAAAGCTGAAACCTCCTTCAGCAGACTCAAAGGAAATTCCGACCTCGGAGAGAAATTGCCCCAGCTGTCTTTTACGGTCCTCCAAAAAGTTTCGATGCAATGTGGTGATCTTCCGCCAGTTTTGAAAACCGGCAATGGAGGCCCCCGTCGCCATTGGATCGATCGGCGCCAGGACCTCATCCCGGATCCGTTGGGCCAGCCTGCGATCCGATGTCGCCGCAAATCCGGCCCGGAGCCCGCCGGCCTGGCCTATTTCTTTGGAAAGGCCGAAGAAGGTAACCACCCGGGGGCCGCGGGGATCCTTTCGGGCGATCGGATCAAAACTCACCCGGGGACCTGCGCTTGGAGTCCCCGTTAATCCAAAGACCTCATCGGCAAAAATGGTGCGCCCCTTCGTTGCCACAGCAATCCCTCGTATCTCGTCCAAGGAATAATACTTTCCGCCTGGATTGGTGGGCTGGATCAAAAGGAGAACCAAATCTCTTAGATGTTCGGCAAGAGATCGAAGGTGAGACAGGTCGATCTTGCAACCCTTGGTATTTAACCGAATCGCCAAGGCCCCGGCCGCCTCGATCATCGGAAAATGGACATCATAAGCGACATCCGGAACAAGCACCCGGAGTCGATCGGGACGTCGAGTCAAAGCCCTGAGCGCGGCAAATTGGAGCGGCAGAACTCCGCCTCCTGAAATGATTTCGGCACCCCTGATCCCCCGAGTCTCCTCCAGATAACGTCGAGCCGCCCCAATCATTTTTATTTCCAGATCACGCAAGCCCCCCTCCTGGACCGCCTCCAAAATCCCTTTTTGAATCATGACAGGGATCGGCCATTCCGATTCACCGAAGTCGAGAGCGATCGGATCGCGATGGGTTTTGCGATGTCTTTGAAACGTCGGATAATGAGACCATTCTCCCCCTTGTAGGAGTTCCGTTTTTCCAGGAACTGGTCGCAAAGGAAGTGAAGGACCTGTGATCGCTTTTCTTCCCGCGCTGATCCGTTGAAAGACAAGGGAAGCCGCGATCTGACCCAAAGTGGCTGCACGAGAAAAAGTGACCTCTCCCCACCGAACCATCGCTTCATAAAGGGCCCTGCTGGGAACCAGAGCAAAAGAGAGAAGGCCTTGGGTCAGACTCAATTGACGACTCAGATCATTCAAGACCACAAGGTTCTCCGCAAGAGTGGGGATCTCTTGAAAGAGCCTGGCCAACGGATAAATTTCATCCGTCCGCCGCCGGGGAAAACGTCCGGCAGTTACGAGAAGCGTCCCTCGACGGGTGGCCGCCTCCGCCACACGCCGAAGTCCTGCAAAATCGTCATAATTCTGCGTGGTCAGATTAAAGACCGCCACCTTGGGGGCAGAGTCGGTGATAAAAGACTCGATCTTTTCCCATCGCTCTCCAACTTGGGAATAACGGTATTGATCTTCCACCTCTCGAACCCGATGAAACCGCCCGAAATTTTTCCCTGCAAAAGCAACAAGCTCCCCTTGCGGGACCGCGGCACGTAGGAGCGTCGCCATCAATTCCTGGACCGAGGGACCAACAAAGACAATCTCCGGACTTGGACGAATACCGGTGACTGCCTCGTAGTGATTTGCAATGTCGGCACGTAAATCGGCTTTCTCGGCTCCCGGATCGCCGGTATATCCGATGCCGACTTTTCTCGGCACCAAATCACCTTCTGGATTGAAGAGGGCTCGAATCGCGCCTCTTTCCGTCCATCGATAGGGATCGCCGCGAATGACGAAGAGGTCGTGCTCTATTTTGGAACGATCGACCTCCACGGCGATCGCTTCCCTTGCCGAGAGGGGCTGTTGGCTGCCACTTTGATAAAATTGAAAACGAATCCCTTCATTTTTCTCAAGGGCGGCGAACGATTCGAGCGGCGGATCCGCATCCTGCGGAATTCGAGTCCGATGAGTGACCGTCGGATGAAATCCATGACGTCGGAAGAGATCGAGTGCCGTCTCCAATCCCATTCTTCCGGAAACCATAAATTCCACCCACCCCCCCTCTTTCAGGTGACTCGACGCCTGCCGAAGCCCCCGAGCAAGGAGTCCGAAACCGAAAAGGTCCTCCGGCTCTCCTATGCCGGGATAAACATCCGCCGCCTCACGCGCCGAGATTCCCTTTCCTCTCAATTGAGGCACCTGAGGGAGACACCCGACGATGAAATCGGCGTAAACAAAATGAGGGTCCAGGGAGTCAAACAGATCGCTTGTTTGCAAAACAAGATTCGGGCGGACATCGCATGGGAGATTCAGACAGGCGTTGATCCCGGCCACCCCCGGAGAATCAGGGTGTATATCGAGGCCCAACATACAAGCCGCACCGCTCAGGAGAAGGCTCATCGCCACCACCCCGCTCCCTGTCCCAAGCTCGATTCCTCGGCGGCCTTGATAGCGCTCGACATTTCCCGTCTTTAAAAGGCCTGCCAGAAAGGTCCGAGTCCAGTTGCCGGGCGGAAAGATTTCCGGAGTGATGAACAGGGAAAGATTTCGATTTCCGGGAAGGATCACCGAATGCGGCGTTCGCCGTGTCCAAAATTGGTCCGGGCTCTCTTGCGCCTCTTTCAATATTCCGGGAAGCGTCGAATCCGGCGTCCAATTTTCGGGGGCACCCGATACCTCAAAGACATGATTCAAGTGGCGAAGATCGGGAAGAAGGTCCCGATGCCCAAGTCGGTGTCTTTGCAACGCCTTTTGCGCCAAGTTGACGATCGTCGCGGCTTCAGCGCAAAAAGAATGGTTCGCCAGGATGCGCAGCGATGACAAAGCCTTGCCGGTGAGACAACCCCCTTGCAGACTCTCTCTCAGAATTTGGAAATGAGGGACTAAAGGAGCGAGACCGCTAACCGACATGTCTTTTCTTCGACTCCGCCTTAAAGAGGTTGCCTGAATTTGTTAAAAACAAAACATAGACATCAATACTAATATATCGTATGTATTAGTACTGTGTTCCAAAGACTTCTCAAGCCTTCTTTATCACAGAGCTTTTTTCTCTTTGGCCCAAGGGGGACTGGGAAAACGACCTTCTTAAAGGGCTATTTTCAGGGGAAACCTTGTCGGTGGATCGATTTGTTGGATGCCCAGCAAGAGGCGGACTATGCCCTCGATCGAGGGCGTCTTTATCGAGAGTTGAAGCCGCTCGCGGAGCCGGGGCAATGGGTTGTCATTGATGAAATCCAAAAAATCCCCGCCCTTCTCGATACCGTCCATCGCCTCATTGAAGAGACCTCTCTCAAGTTTGCCCTGACCGGATCCAGCGCCCGAAAACTAAAGCGAGGTTCTGCAAATTTACTTGCGGGTCGGGCGTTCATGAATCACCTGTTTCCGCTCACTCATCAGGAGATGGGGAAGGCATTTGTGCTTGAGGAGAGCCTCGCCTGGGGAACATTACCGGGGGTACTTTCGTTTGAAAGGGCCGAAGACAAAAAGGATTTTCTAAAAGCCTATGGCCTGACCTATCTCAAAGAAGAAATCTGGGCGGAGCACATCATTCGGGATCTTGATCCCTTTCGACGTTTTCTCCCTGTGGCGGCGCAGGCCAATGGGACCGTGCTCAATTATTCAAAGATCGCCCGTGACGTGGGTGCCGACTACAAGACAGTCCAGTCCTATTTTTCCATTTTGGAAGATACCCTTCTTGGATTTTTTCTGGAACCCTATCACCACTCCGTTCGGAAACAACAGCGTCAGGCGCCTAAATTCTATTTTTTTGATACCGGAATCAAACGAGCCCTGGAAAATACACTCGATATCCCTTTAAACCCAAGGACCTATTTTTTTGGAAATGCCTTCGAACATTGGATTCTGACGGAGATCTATCGTTTGAACCATTATCGGAAGAAAGACTATCGGCTTTACTATCTCCTGACCAAAGACGGAGCTGAGATTGATTTGATTGTTGAAAGACCCGGTAAGAGTTGTCTCCTCGTTGAGATTAAGTCAACCGATCGCCCCGACCCGCAAGAGGCCAAGAAACTGGAGCGTTTCTTGGGCGATTTTCCAAAGGCCGAGGCCATTCTCATCTGCCTTGCGGAAAGGGCCCAACAAATGGGGCAGGTCCGCTGCCTCCCCTGGAGAGAGGGGATCGCCGCTATTTTTTCGTGACCCTTTTTCCCATTGAAACTTTTTCTCATGATTGACAACCCCGGAAGTTATTCGCTAGACCTCGCCACCATGTCGAACCGCACACATCCCAAAGAAGCCCTCTTCGGAGGCGAAAGACCGTTCCCGATCATCCCCTGTTGCGAACATTTTGCCGGCTCCGAGAAGCTGATCACCAAGGCGCTCGAGCTGCAGAACACCAAAGGCGGGGTCTTCGACATCACGATGGATTGCGAAGACGGCGCGCCGACCGGCAAGGAAAAAGAGCACGCCGAGATGATCGTCCGGATCGCGAATTCCGACTTGAATAAGCACAAAATGGCGGGGGCCCGGATCCACGACTATACGAATCGCCATTGGAAACAGGATGTCGATATCCTCGTCCCCGGCGCCGGCAATGTCTTGGCCTACCTCACGATCCCGAAGCCGACCGCCACGAGCCAAGTGGCTGAAATGATCTCTTACATTCAACAGGTCGCCAAAAAATCGGGGATTACAGAAAATAACCAGCCCCGAAGGGGCGTTGAGGGGGAGGCTCGATCCGGCTTTGCCGGTCGAGGGGGCGACGCGAGCCCCTATAGAAGTGACATTCCTATCCATGTCCTGATCGAAACGCACGGCGCCTTGAAAGACGCCTTCGAAATCGCGGCGCTCCCCTGGATGCAGGTTCTCGATTTCGGACTGATGGATTTCGTCTCGGGCCATCACGGCGCGATTCCCGACGACTGTATGCGGTCGCCCGGGCAATTCGAACACGCCCTCCTCTTCCGCGCCAAAGCGACCGTCGTCGCAGCGGCTCTGGCGAACGGCATCGTTCCGGCCCACAACGTCACCCTCGACCTCAAGGATTTTGAAAAAACAAAAGGCGACGCGACCCGCGCCCACAACGAATTCGGTTTTCTAAGGATGTGGTCGATCTACCCGACCCAGATCGACGCGATCGTCGCCGCGATGGTCCCCGATTATTCAAAAATCGAGAAGGGGTGCCAGATTTTGCTGAACGCCCAGGAAGCGAACTGGGGCCCGATCCAGTTCGAAGGAGAACTCCACGACCGCGCGACCTATCGTTACTATTGGGAGCTGGTCCAGACCGCCCACATCTCCGGCCAAAAACTCCCCGAAGCGGCCCAGAAGGCATTTTTCGCATGAGCTTAGATCCATCCAAGCAGTGGATCTCTGCTGCCAAGCAGATTTTGGCCGTCGCCGGTAAGCACCTCGCTCAAAAAGGTTCCATCGATAGCTTTCAAACGACCGCCTACGACTTCGCCTGGATGTCGTCCGAGGTCTACGCCTCCGAACAGCTCATCGCCTACGCCGAAAGAAATTCCGGCGAGCTGGAAGCGACCCTTGCGCAATTTTTCGCCGCCGAAACGATCACCAGCCTTTCCAACAAACTCGGTTTTCATTTTGCCGCCTATGGCATCAATGAAAAGCAGTTGCTGGAGACCATTTGGAAACCGGAAGTCACCCAGCAAGTCGAGCAGCTCTTGGCGTCTGAAAATATTTCCAGAATCGCCAAACTGATCCAATCGTCGAACGGCGGCGGCACCTATGGTTTGGATCAGAACCACGAGATGTTCCGCGAGACCTTCAAGAAGTTTGCGGAAGATAAAGTGATGCCGATCGCCGAAAAGGTTCACCGCCATGACCTTCTCATTCCTCAAGAAATTATCGACGGATTGAAAGAGCTCGGCTGTTTCGGTCTTTCGATCCCGCAGAAGTATGGTGGTTTTCAAGACGACGCCAAACCGGACAACACCGGCATGGTGGTCGTCACGGAAGAACTTTCGCGCGGATCTCTCGGCATTGCCGGATCGTTGATCACTCGTCCCGAGATCCTTTCCAAGGCGATCTTAAAAGGCGGCACCGAAGAGCAAAAGATCAAATGGCTCCCCCTCCTCGCCTCCGGCGAAAGAATGGCGGGCGTCGCCGTGACCGAGCCCGACTTCGGAAGCGACGTCGCCGGGATGAAGGTGACCGCCACCCGCAAGGAATTAAACGGTCAAAAGGGCTGGGTCATTAATGGAGTGAAAACTTGGTGCACCTTCGCCGGTTACGCCGATACTTTGATGGTCCTTTGTCGAACGGATCCAGACATGGCAAAAAAACATAAAGGGATGTCTATCTTGATTGCCGAAAAACCACGATTTGAAGGGCATGAATTTAAACATACCCAACCGAAACATAACGGAAATATTGAAGGCAAGGCGATCCCGACGATCGGCTATCGCGGCATGCATTCTTATGAAGTCGCCTTTGAAAACTACTGGGTCCCGGAAGAAAATCTCGTCGGCGGGGAAAAAGGATTGGGGCAAGGTTTTTATCTCCAGATGGAGGGCTTTGCCGGAGGACGACTTCAGACCGCCGCGCGCGCCCTCGGCGTCATGCAAGCCGCCTTTGAAGCGGCCCTGCGATATTCCGACGAACGGAAAGTTTTTGGCAAGGTGATCGGCGAATATGGGTTGACCGAATACAAGTTGGTTCGAATGGCGGCGCTCATTCAGGCCTGCCGACAAGCAACCTATCACGCGTGTCAACTGATGGATGCCGGGGATCATAAGGGGAATGAGCGAGCGTCGGATTCACTCCGCGCGAGCGAATCCGGGCGGGGGGCTCGGGGGGGTTCGCGCAGCGACTCCCCCGGTATCATGGAAGCGTCGCTCATCAAATTTTACGCCTCGAAGGTGTCCGAGTGGGTCACGCGCGAGGCGTTGCAGCTCCATGGCGGCTACGGTTATGCCGAAGAATATCCGGTCAGCCGCTATTTCGTCGATGCACGCGTCTTTTCGATCTTCGAAGGCGCCGAAGATGTGTTGGCGCTCAAAGTGATCACCCCGGCGCTTTTGAAACAATATATTTAATTCATCTTGCCTGTCGCTGAACTTTCACCATAATGGGGACATGGGTCTAAGGGCGCAGGCTGAACTTTTCTCCGATCTCCTAAAGAAGCATTTCTCGGCAAGGTTAGTCTCCGTCGTTCTTTTTGGTTCGGTGGGACGCGGCAATGCCAGACCTGATTCCGATATCGATCTTCTGGTCGTCATCGAAGGTCTCCCTCGTGGCCGCACGCTCCGTCAGGCAATGCTTGATCCGATCTATGACACCTTTGCCTCTCAAGGAGGTATCGCGCCGGTGAATTGTCACCTCAAAACACCCGAAGAAGCGAAGCGGATCACGCTGATGTATCTTGACCTCCCCACCGACGGAAAAATCCTTTTCGACCGGGATGATTTTTTTAAAAAAATTCTGCGGAAAGTCGTGATGCGGATCAAAAAATCGGGCGCCATTCGCAAACCGTGGGGAAAGTTTTACTATTGGGATCTCAAACCGGGCGCCTCCACCGAAGAGACTTTTGAGATTTTATGAATACGAACGAGCCTCTGAATTTGCCGGACCACCGCTATAATGGATTTGTTGGATATGAGATCGCATCGGGCTTTGCCCGTGCGAGCGAATCGAAGGCCGGGGGCTCGGGGCGGACGGCGAAGCCGGACCCCCGCTAATATGACAAATCAAGAATTATCCGCCGCCTATTTTTCCCAAGCCAAATCGATCATCAAGGAGATGGAGCAACATCATAAGGCACAGGAATGGAATCTCGTTGTCCGAAGGGCCCAGGAAGCGGTGGAACTGATGTTGAAAGGGCTGATGCGTCGGGCCGGTCTTGAAATTCCGAGACTCCATGACGTCGGCAATATCCTGGCAAGAGAGAAAGAAAGACTCCCCAAAAAAATCCAAAGCGAGATCCCGAGAATCATCTCGGTCTCACGAAGACTCAGCCGTGAAAGAGAGACCAGCTTCTACGGGGACGAGGCCCAAGAACTTCCACCGTCGGAATTATACACCCAAATCGACGCCGATCAGGCGCGGCAGGATGTGGAGTGGTTATTGTCCGTTTTGCCAACTTGAGCAAAGGTCATCTATGTCTATCCTAAAGGTGCCAACCACCAAACAAATCGAGCGAGCTAAGGAGACCCCGATCAATCTGTCTAAAACCCGCTCCCCTCAATACGGCCGCATCCTCGAAGACTTCGTCGAAGGCGAAGTCTTCTGCCATCCGCGAGGCATCACGATCGATCGAGCCTTCGCCGTCGAGTTCGCCACGCAGTTCATGGAAGCGAATCCGCTCTATCTCAACGCCGAATTCGCGAAGGCGCACGGATTCAAAGACTTGGTCGTCTCTCCTCTCATGGTGATGAACGTCGTCCTCTCCCTCGGCGTCCAAAACGACTCCGAAAAGGCGATGGCCAATCTCGGTTATTATCAGGTGAATTTTCTCAAAGCGGTTTATCCCGGAGACACGCTGCGAGCCCTCACAAAGGTGTTGAAGAAACAAGAGCGCGGCGAAGGGAAACCGGGGATCGTCACGATCCGAACGATCGGATTGAATCAAAAAGAAGAACTGGTCCTCCAATACGACCGCAAGATCATGGTTCCTTCGACAGGCTCAGGACAGGCTACTTCGGCAGGCTCAAAACAGGCTTTCCCCGAGACGAAGGAGCCGAGCTTCGACCTCCCCTCCCCTTCGGGAAAGTATCCGACGCATCTGACCGGCACGCGAACCTATTTTGAAGATTTCACCCTCGGCGAGATTATTTTACACGCGAACGGCCGGACGATCACCGACGAGCATCTCCCTTGGACCTACCGAGTGATGAACACCCATCCGCTCCACTATGATGCCCTCTATACCAAAGGAGCAAAACTCTCCGGCACCGGACAGCCGGTCGTCTATGGCGGCTTAGTCTTCGCCTGGCTGGCGGGACTCGCCTCGCGCGACACGAGCGAAAACGCCTTGTGGGATTTAGGCTACACCGAAGGCTACCACACCCAACCCGCCTACTCCGGCGACACCGTCCACCCGATCAGCCGGATCTTGTCCAAAGAAGAAGGCCCTTCCGGCACGAACACCGGGATCGTCACGATCCAACTCATCGGCCTCAAAAACGCCCGCCCCAAAGAAATGTTGGAAAAATACGGCGCCGATCTCTTCCTGAAAGAGAACGACAAAAAAGACCTGGGCAAAGAAAAAATCCCCGAAAAGATCTTCGAGATCGAACGGCGGTTGCTCATTAAGAGGAGACCTTAGTGAAAACCTTCTTCCGCATCACATGCCACCCATTCTCTTTCTCGTCTCTGTCGTCGGTGACGGCCTCTGGATTCCTTCTTTTTTCTATTTCTACAGAAAAAGTGCGCGAGCCCTCGATGTCTAAGCCTTCCTTGACCCCGAAGATCTAATTCCCTAGAGTCGGTTTCATCATGCCACCCCCCCGCGAAAACCCCTGGTTGATGCGCACCTATTCAGGGCATTCGTCCGCTCGGGCTTCGAATGAGCTTTATAAGAAAAATTTGGCCAAGGGGCAGACGGGCCTTTCCGTCGCCTTCGATCTGCCGACGCAGACCGGATATGACTCAGACCACATCATCTCGCGCGGCGAGGTCGGGAAGGTCGGCGTGCCGATCTCGCATATCACCGACATGACCGCCCTCTTCGACGGTATTCCTCTCGAAAAGATGAACACCTCGATGACGATTAATGCGACCGCCGCCTGGCTGCTCGCCCTTTATATCGCGGTCGCCCGAAAACAAGGCGCCGACACCAAGCTCCTCCAAGGGACGACGCAAAACGACATTATTAAGGAGTACCTCTCGCGCGGCACTCACATCTTTCCGCCGGAACACTCGCTGCGGCTGATCGTCGACATGATCGCCTATACCGTCCACGAGGTCCCGAAATGGAATCCGATCAACATCTGCAGCTATCACCTCCAGGAAGCGGGAGCGACGCCGGTGCAGGAAATCGCTTACTCCCTTTGCACGGCGACGACCGTCCTCGATGCGGTGAAAAAATCGGGCAAGGTCGATGAAAAGTATTTTCCCAACGTCGTCGGACGGATGTCCTTTTTCGTCAACGCAGGGATCCGGTTCGTCGAAGAGATTTGCAAAATGAGGGCCTTCGTACAACTTTGGGACGAGATTACTCGGTCACGGTACGCGGTGAACGACGCGAAATATCGGATGTTTCGTTACGGCGTTCAGGTCAATTCACTCGGCCTCACCGAACGACAACCGGAAAATAACATCGCCCGAATCGTCTACGAGATGCTCGCGGTGACCCTATCCAAAGACGCGCGAGCGCGAGCAATCCAGCTCCCCGCCTGGAATGAGGCGCTCGGGCTCCCCCGCCCTTGGGATCAGCAGCTCTCTTTAAGGATGCAACAGATCCTCGCGTTTGAAACCGACCTCCTCGAATACGACGACCTCTTCAACGGATCGAAGGTGATCGAAGCGAAGACGAACGAACTCATCGAAGGGGCCAAGAAAGAAATCGCGAAGATCGAATCGATGGAGGGCGTCTTGAAATCGGTCGATTATATGAAGCAATCGCTCGTCGCTTCGCACGCCGAACGGATCCGCCGGATCGAAAAAGAAGAACTCAAGGTGATCGGCGTGAATTGCTTTACCGAATCGGAAAAGTCGCCGCTCACGACTGGTGAAGACGAAGGATTTCTCAAGGTCGATCCGAAGGCGGAGCAGGAGCAGATCAAAAAATTGACCGCCCATCGCGCTCAACGAGACGAGGCAAAATCGAAGAAGGCGTTGGAAAATCTGATCGCTGCCGCGCGGGAAAATCGGAGCATCATGCCGGTCTCGATCGAATGCGCCGAGGCGGGAGTCACGACCGGCGAATGGGCCTTCGCCTTGCGAGAGGTTTTTGGCGAATACCGCGCCCCGACCGGTGTCGGCGGGCAGAAATCGGCCGATCTCGACTCCGACGGATTTAGAAAACTCCGGGAAAAGGTCGAACTGAAGAGCAAAAAAATCGGCGGACGGATCCGGATGCTCGTAGGAAAGCCGGGCCTCGACGGCCACTCAAACGGCGCGGAACAAATCGCGGTCCGCGCGCGCGACGCCGGATTCGAAGTCATTTATCAAGGCATCCGCCTCACCCCCGAACAGATCGTCGCCGCCGCGCGGGACGAAGGGGCCCACGTCGTCGGCCTTTCGATCCTCTCGGGATCTCACAACGAGCTTCTGGCTGACCTCATGGAACGGATGAAAAAGGCGGGTCTCTCCAAGACCCCGGTCGTCGTCGGCGGCATTATTCCCGAATCCGACAAACCGGGCCTCCTCAAGATGGGAGTCGCGCGTGTTTATACCCCCAAAGATTACGAGCTCAACACGATCCTCTCAGAGATCACCGACCTTTTATAGGGGCTCGCGTCGCCCCCTCCACCGGCGAAGCCGTTGGAGCCTCCCCCTCAACGCGCCCTTGGCGCTGTTTTTCTCCCGAAAGATCGATTCCCTCCAACATTTGACCAATC
>OBEQ011373278.1_pt1 | contig 18545 bp, 13 predicted proteins | sample 1670901 | NCBI WGS metagenome assembly OBEQ01 (sample SAMEA104232315, study PRJEB22302) | groundwater metagenome | biome: forest; feature: aquifer; material: groundwater | place: USA | collected 2011-08-07 | depth 5.4 m
CGATACGATCATGGATGATATACGCCGAGGAAGTACGGCTGAGATTTTTGTTACTTATTCGTCAACTCCAACTTTAAGCCCTAGTGGACAAGGGCAATATTTCCGGGTGCTCTGCCCAACAAATAGTGTGCCGTCTAGCAACGAAATTTATCGGCATTTTTATATCGGCAATATTAAGACGTTGGACAACGGGCTAACCAATGCAACGTTGTTTTATTACACAAGTGGTACTGCGAGCGAAGCTCCTTTGAGTTCTCAGGGTGAACCTAGAGAGATCGTGAGTGGAATCACAAATCCAGAAATGATCTTTCAGCAAGTAGGAGGTGCATTTGTAATTAACATTCGGCTTATAGATCCCAATGATCAAGACGGCAAGCAAGTCATATTTCTTCGATCTACGATTGCACTTCGTAACCCAGGATTATTTTAAACGTAAGGGAATGTATGAAAACCGCTGTCATTCACAAAAAAAATGGTGCTTCAGCATTAATAACAATGCTCATTTATATTATCATTCTCTCTTTGCTTTTAGGGAGTCTGATGCAATGGGTCGGAACAGAGAACATTCAAGTTGAGCGTCGTAAACAACGCATAAGCTCTCTTTACGGTGCTGAAGCTGCTGTGCAGAGGGCTATGTGTCAGATTCAATATTTAATGACGAGTCAATATCCCATGAATGGTTACATTTCAGGTCCTGTAGCACCTACGGATGCTAACTTAGCAGCATTAAGCTCACCAACAAGTGTAGCGCAACTGAATGATTTTACTTTTAGTTCCATCAATAATGTTTTTACTTCAGGAACATCCTCAAATCGATATGTACAGGCACAGATTCCAATAGGCAGTACCGATCCGTTTGCAGGGCTTTATACCAGCCGAGCTACTATTCGATGTTCCGCAACTGCTAGTCAAATCGGGCGTTACGATGTGCCTCAATCCATAAGCCAGGAAGTCTACATCGATTATATCCCGATTTTCCAATACGCTATCTTTTACAATATGGATATGGAGGTTTTTAATGGGCCTACGATGACGATTAATGGGAAAGTTCACGTCAATGGCAATTTTTACTTTAACAATTTCGGGAACTTAACCATTAAGAACAACGTAACAGTGACGGGTGATATGGTCCGTGGTCTAAAAAAGTGGGATTCAACAACGAGTTCTTGGAAGGCAGGAAATCCAACTTGGAACTTGGGAACGGGAGACTTCATTGTTCACAATCCATTTACCGGAACAGATGTTAATGGAAAAAGTGGAAGTCCGCCCGTCTATTATGACAGCAATACCCCAGATTGGGCAACGGTTGCGTTGACAAAATGGGGAGGTGGTGTCAAAACTAAAGATCAGGGAATTGCAGCGATTACTCCTCCTCTACCCACGGATGTACTAGCAGCCGCTATAGATCCGGCTAATCCGTATCATGTTATGATTGAGAGACCGGTGATTAGTTCAATTGTCGGAGCAACACGAAATATTTCGGATTCAAACACGTCAAAAAACGCAAAGATGGCTTTTTCGGCTTCTCTTGTCATTCATCGTAGTGGAGCTAATGTTTACTATGAAATTCCCATCAAGGATAGCTTTGGAGTGGTGACTAGTTTCAAAACGGTTAATCTCAAAAACAAAGATCAGATTGTCCCTCCAGCGATAACCACTCTTCATGATCAGCGCGAGTATTTGATGGACAATAACAAAGTGGAAATTAGCGAATTTAAGCTAGAAAAATTATACGGCGCAATTGACTCTAGCGGACAGTTTCTAGATAATTCGACTGGTACTCCGATAACATATTCTACGGATGGTCCTTCAGATCCTGTTTCTCCCTCTCCGTTCAATGGTGTTGTCTATATCTATGATGATGGTTACAATGGTACCACGGGCACAGGTTATCGACCTGGAATAAGAATCGATGACAGTGCTACGGGAGGAGGTAGCGCGACAAAAAATTATTCTCTTCCTTCGACGGCTAAGGGAATTAGTATCGTTTCAGAAAATCCTGTTTACGTTAAAGGTCATTTCAACGCTGATGGAAATGGTACAACAGCACCAGAAGGTACGGGTGCGAGTGGCGGCACGATTTCCAATCCAATTATAGAAAATTCATATGATCCAAGTACGAGTGCAAATCCTACCGGTGTTAAACCCTCGATGATTGTTGCTGATGCTGTTAGTTTTATGTCTGCAAGTTGGAATAATGCCACCGAAGATAATAATGCTAGCATGAGCACTCTTTGGGCTAATCGAACGACGACCGCAGCTACGACTGAAGTGAATGCAGCAATTATTGCAGGTTCTTCTCGAACCAGCCCGAGTGCTGATCTATCTTCTGGTGATGGCACTACTGGGGGAATTCATAATTATCCACGCTTTATGGAAAATTGGAACAGTAAGAACTTTAAGATTTCTGGCTCTATGGTAAGTTTATTCTATAGTGCTCAATCTAAGAGCTACTTTGTCGACTCTGGCGCCAGCCCAAAATATGTCTATCAACCTCCTGTCCGATATTATTCATTTGACACAGATTTTCTAAATCCAAATAAACTTCCTCCGGGTACTCCCGTCATACGCCGATTCGCAAATGGGGTTTGGTCTAAAAACTAAGGTTGTTTTCTGATTTTCTAACGTGCTGTAGCGGGGCCAATTTGCCTAGAATCTACGGTGACTTCAGGGAAGGCTTTGAGTGTGAAAGTGAGCCAGATACGAAAATCTGAATCTCGGTCTAAAGGGCGAAGCTGGCTCACGCTCAAGGTAGCAATCCAGGAATGTAGATCACGGTCGATACCGTAAGCTTGTTCAAAAAGGGTGCCATTGGATGGGTCGAAACGGTGGAGAGAACGAAAAGTCCAATTTTCATTAAGTGCCCATGCGTAGCCAAAACTCATTTGGTTGCCCACAGTGCGGAAGTAATCGTGACTTAAGGTTACTTTCCACAATTTTCCTTTGAAGATCGTAGCGCTGGTTGTGGACTCTCGGATTTGGTTGGCATCGTAATTGTAACGACCAATCCAGTTAAGTGAGAGCCAGCGGGTTGGTTTCGCTGAAAAATCAGCAAAAAGATCAGAGAGTGTTTTTTCGCCTGCGACTTTATCTGCTAAGATGTCTTGGTAAAATATAAGCTCAGCTAAATCCCATGGCTGGCCATCCCGCTTTGTTTGCAATCTCTGACGCAACAGCGGTCGAAAAACATTGCGTTTATCGATCGAATCAATTCCTGTGAATTGAGGGAAATCGATTGGGATAAGGTCTTTGTTAATTCCGAAGCTATTGCGGTTGACGTCGAATTGGGGGAGGTTACTGGGACGAAAACCAGGTTTCAGAATAAAACCATAATTAACGCTGGGTTCAATGATATGACGTAAGCCATCGATTTCCCATTTTTTGTCGTTTATCCCTTGCCAGGTATGGGTTGCCTTGAAGCTTGTTTCAAAACCAGTATTAAAAGCTCCTCGGATAACAGAGGGTTGATTTGCATTAATTCCTGATTGGTCGTAGAAGGTTGCTCGACCACCAATGCGAGGTACGATGTTAAGCCACCCGAAATATTGTTTGGGATAGAGAATTTGATGAAAAGTATCCAAACGTGTGGTGTGATAATCGGTGAAGGAAGGGGTAAATTGAGAAAATTCTTTAGAGAGATAAGCGACGGAATTTTCGCCTTCGTAAAAGAAAGGACTGTCCCTCACGGGTTGTCGATTGAGATCGTAACGTAATTCAGGGAGACGTTCAGTGGTCGTGAAAAAAGAATTGATTTGCGGCCGAGCAAGAAGGCTTAGGGTCGTGTTCGGAGACCATTTGGTAAATTCAAAGAAGTTGTCGGGTTGAGGATCTTTCTGGAATTCTTTTTCAAAGAAGTCCTCTAAAAAATTCGCATCACTGAGTTTGTTGAGTTTAAGTTTACTATACATATCCTCGCGGAGGGTGGCTTGTTGTGTGACCCGTGCTTGATAACGTTCCGGTGCGATTTTCTGATTGGCAATTCCTGTGCTGGTAATAATTTCCTGGGAACCACTGTTGCGGCTTTTGCTATCATTCACATAGTAGCTTTTGATTTTTCCAGAGACGCGCGGTTGGAATTCTCCTTCTTTTTCGGGGTCGTATTCCTCACCTGCTTTGTAGCGCAGGTCTAATCCGCCTGCCAATCCTCGTTGGGTTCGATAGTCAAGATGGAGGGTTGGGCGAAGATCTTCGCTGATCCGTGTTGTGTAGGAATTTAAGAGGAAGAAACCCCATTTGCTTTTGGAACCCACCTGAACTTGAGTACCAGTATTGGTACCATTAACTTCACCATCATCAAGAGGTAGGACGAGGTAGGGAAAATAAAAGACGGGGACCGATCCAAAATAGAGCACCAAATGGTGGAGTGCAATCCGGTTGTTGGGGTAAACCGTGATACTACTTGCTTTGATGCGATATCCCGGCTTGTCGTAATCGCTGGTGGTAAAATAAGAATCCTTAAGAATGTATCGATTGGGATCCGTGCTTTCTATGGATTTACCTTCGTAGAAAACACCATGATCCAGTTCAGCACGAGCGGAAGCACTTTTTAAAGAGCCTGTTTCAAAGTTGTAGTCGAGCGAGTTGGAAGTCCATTCCTTATAGCCTTCTCTTAAGCGAACGTGGCCTTCTGCGTGGGTTTGTTTGGTTTTGGTATCGACGCTTACTTGATCGGCTAAAAGTCGGGTTTTCCCATAGGTAATGATCACATTCCCACGGGCTACAATATTCCCAGAAAGGCGATCGACATCCATGCTGTCGGCAGTTGTTTGAATAGATTTTTGGCTTATAGGATGGTTGGGGGCAGCCTCGCTAGAGGAAAGCATGAGAAGGATACATCCACAGATTATGCCGGCACGTGCAGAAATTGGCATGAGGTTTGTCAGTAAAGCTCCACTACCAAAGGCGGTGGCTTCTTTTATTTCATTTTTGCGAAGTCCGCCGTAGCCCAATGCCCGTCCCGCGGCTGCGGGACAGTGGCTTTCTGGCGAAGGCGGGTAAGATGGAGAAACTACAAAATTCCTATTGTCCTGCCAAGGAGAAAGCGGCAGTTAAAGTTCAGAGTACAAAATGTTGAGCTTTAAACTTGGGCTTCAAACTTCAGCTACCAGCCGAGATTCATAATCGCGGTTCATCAATTCATTTAACATGAGATCAATTTTGCCTTCGATAAATTCGGAGAGATTATAAAGGGTGTGATTGATGCGGTGATCGGTCACACGGTTCTGAGGGAAATTATAGGTTCGTATTCGTTCGCTGCGATCGCCACTCCCAATTTGGGATTTACGAGTTTGAGCGTATTTTTTATTTTCTTCTTCTTGTTTATCTTTGAGGAGACGGGAACGTAGCACGCGCATCGCTTTAGCTTTGTTCTTGAGTTGACTGCGTTCGTCGGCACAACGAACGATGAGTCCCGTGGGTTTATGGGTGATTTGGACGGCGCTATCGGTGGTGTTTACACCTTGTCCGCCTGGACCCGAAGCTCGGCAGACTGTAATCTCTAAGTCTTCGGATTTAATTTCAACATCGACTTCTTCGGCTTCTGGCAAAACAGCCACTGTTGCTGTGGAAGTATGGATACGGTCATTAGCTTCGGTAGCAGGAATACGTTGAACACGATGAACACCGCTTTCGTAACGCAAACGACGAAAGACATCTTTTCCTTGCACCGAAACGATGATTTCCTTATAGCCTCCGAGTGGAGCGGGGCTGGAATTAAGTGGTTCCACTTTCCAACCTTGAGATTCTGCATAACGGCAGTACATGCGGAAGAGATCTCCGGCGAAAAGGGCTGCTTCGTCTCCTCCTGTTCCTGCGCGAATTTCAATAACGGTGTTTCGACTGTCGTTTGGATCCGGTGGCAAGATAGCAGCCTTGAGGTCAAGTTCCAGAGCTGTTTCTTTCCGGTGTAGCTCGACAAGGTCTATCTCGATCATTTCCAACATTTCTATTTCGTTCATGTGGGCTACTTTGAGGTTTTCGTTTTCCGTAATCTGCTGCTTTATTTCAGAATAACTGGCGAAGTTTTGGAGTACGGATTTGATACGGGCATGTTCTCGACCGAGTTCGGAAGCCCCACGTCCACGAGAGGGATGAGCAAAAATATTTCCTTCTGCAAGTTGCTGTTCAACTTCAGCAAGTCGCGTTTCAAAACGAGGTTGATAGGAGGAGAGATCCATAAAACAGCTGGGAAGCTCCAAGCTATAAGAGTTTGATATGGGAAGTTCTTGGGCAAATTTTATTCGCCGAAAAAATGAACCATTCGGTGTGGACAAGATCATTTGCAGGTAGAAACCATGCAAATCGAAGTTTCCTTGCTACTTTTTAGCAAAACGCTTTTTGAAGCGTTCTACCCTACCGGCAGTATCTACAAACTTTTGCTGACCGGTAAAAAAGGGGTGGCATTTAGAACAGATCCCAATACGGATGCTCGGGCGTGTGGATCGAGTGTGAATGATATTCCCACAGGCACAAGTGATGGTCGCATTTGTATATTCCGGATGGATACCAGCTTTCATACCGAGTGATCGTAGATCAATCCCTGGAAAATTCAACCTGCATTTTTTGAAGGTTCATGGGATATTTGGATTTAAATGAATTTCCGGGCAATTAAGGTGGCATTGTGCCCACCGAAACCGAAAGAATTATTCACGAGGGCATGGACGCGCGTTTCGCGTGCATGGTGAGGTACATAATCCAAATCGCAAGCGGGATCTGGATGGTCGAGGTTGATGGTGGGGGGAACTTTATCTTGTTGTAGGACCTTGGCACAAATGGCCATTTCAACCGAACCTGATGCTCCGAGAAGATGTCCTGTCATGGATTTGGTTGAGCTAACCATCAGTTTGTAGGCGTATTCACCAAAAACGTTTTTGATGGCTTTGGTTTCGCAGATGTCGCCTTGAGGAGTTGAGGTACCGTGTGCATTAATATAGTTGATGTCAGTAGGGTTAAGGCCTGCAGATTTCAGCGCCATTTTCATGCAACGAGCAGCACCTTCGCCATTTGGGGAAGGGGCTGTCATGTGATGAGCATCGGCGGTATTTCCGTAGCCGAGGAGTTCACAATAAATGCGTGCTCCACGTTTCTTGGCATGGTTGAGTTCCTCGAGGAGGAGGATCCCAGCGCCTTCGCCCATGATAAAACCATCACGGTCACGGTCGAAGGGACGACTGGCTTTTTCCGGTTCGTGGTTACGCGTACTAAGAGCTCGCATAGCAGAGAAGCCACCAATCCCTAGTGGAGAGATTGCGGCCTCACTACCACCTGCAATCATTACATCTGCTTCTTCGCGGCGAATGATATGAAAAGATTCTCCAATCGCATGCGTGGATGTGGAACAGGCGCTAACGACAGACATATTTGGGCCGCGTGCACCAAATTCCATCGAGATCATACCCGAAGCCATACTGTTGATCATCATAGGAATCATGAAAGGGGAAAGACGGGAAGGACCCTTGGAAATTAAATATTGGTGTGCTTCCTCAAGGGTTTGCAATCCCCCGATCCCAGAACCGACTACAACACCCATCATGTCGCGATTTTCGTTTGCAAGATTAATGCCGGAATCTTGGACCGCTTTTTTGGCAGCTGCGATGGCCATTTGGGTATAACGATCGCAGCGGCGCACGTCTTTAGGAGTGTTGAAGTAAGGCGTGCCATTAAAATCTCGAATCTCGGCTGCAATCTGGCAGTCGTAAGAACTCGCATCAAAACGTGTGATGCGACTTACTCCAGATTTGCCGGCAAGGATATTGGCCCAAAATTTTTCGATATCCTGTCCTAAGGAGGTGATGACTCCTATTCCAGTGATAACAATACGTCTCGAGGTATTGGATGTGCCTGTATCCATATCATCACGTCATACAACGACCCTCAATGATTAGATCAGGGCCGCATTTTCCCCTAGCATTTGTGACAAGTCTTACTCGCCCTGTTTTTCTTTGATGTAAGTAATTACGTCACCAACCGTGAGTAATTTTTCAGCCTGTTCATCTGGAATTTCAGCGCCAAATTCTTCTTCAAAGGCCATGACCAACTCGACTGTATCGAGAGAATCTGCGCCTAAATCTTCAATGAACCGTGCTGAGGGTGTCACTTGTTCGGCGTTTACACCGAGTTGTTCTACAATGATGTCTTTAACTTTATCTTCAATGGTTTTTTCAGCCATAAATCTATTCCTCCTTTTGTGTGAGTGGCGCGTTTAAGCCTTACATGGAAAACCTTGTCAACTGTTTAAACCATTCTTTTAACTTTTTTGTCAACCACCCTATCTGCCTACGTAGAGGACTATGGGTAAACCACCCCGCAAAGGGTGGTAAATGTGCTTTAGTTGGTACCACAGGCTCTGCCCGTAGGGGATCCATGTGTTTGAAATGACTTCTTGTGAGAACCGTTTTCATCCATTATTTAGTGAATCTTCAATAAGGCAGGTAAAATGATCACGCGTGTTAAAATCTGTGGCATTACCAACATGGACGATGCCTGGAGTGCTGTCGAGGCAGGAGCCCATGCTCTTGGGTTTGTCTTTTATGAGAAAAGCCCACGCCATATTCCACTAAAAATAGCAGCCAATGTTTGTGCGGCATTACCTCCTTTTGTTTCAAAGGTTGGTGTGTTCGTCAATGAATTAGAATATACGATTGAAAAAATAATTTTCGAGTGTGGGCTTGATACCCTCCAATTTCATGGTGATGAACCACCTGGATTTTGCCAAAAGTTTGCGCCGAAAGCGATCAAAGCCTTTCGTTTACGAAATCGAGAGGATTTACGTTTGTTAGAAGATTACGATGTCGACGCATGGCTTCTGGATTCTTATTCTGAAGAGAAGAGGGGAGGAACGGGCAAACCCATCGACTGGGACTTCGCAATAGAAGCTAAAAAAAAGGGACGTCCCATCATTCTTTCCGGGGGGCTTCATGTGGGAAATGTCGTGGAGGCTATTCGGATCGTTCAACCCTTTGCGGTAGATGTAAGCAGTGGAGTGGAAAGTTCTCCCGGGAAAAAGGATGGGGTAAAGATATGCGAGTTTTTGAAAGCGTGTAGGAAAACGGCATGATAAGAATTTATTATTGGATGAGGTATGCAAAATGAAACAACGGTTTTTATATCACGGTTATCCAGATTCTCATGGTCACTTTGGGCCTTATGGAGGAATGTACGTGCCAGAAACATTGATGTTGCCACTTTTGGAATTGTCTCGCGAATACGCACGTGCTCGTAAGGATGCCACTTTTCATAGGGAATTAAATTATTTCCTTGCTGATTATGTTGGTCGTCCCACGCCACTTTATTTTGCTGAGCGACTCACGCGTGAATTGGGAGGAGCTAAAGTTTATTTGAAACGTGAGGATTTGCTGCATACCGGCGCCCACAAGATTAATAATGCGATGGGACAGATTTTGTTGGCGCGTCGGATGAAGAAAAAACGGATCATTGCGGAGACGGGTGCCGGTCAACATGGTGTGGCGGTAGCTACCGTTGCAGCGATGTTTGGAATGGAGTGTGTGATCTACATGGGTGCCGTGGATGCGGAGCGCCAAGCGTTGAATGTGGATCGTATGCGGTTGTTAGGAGCGGAGGTTCGTCGGGTTACTGTAGGACAGCAGACTCTCAAAGAGGCCATTAGTGAAGCCATGCGTGATTGGGTGACCCATGTTCGAAACACGCATTATATTTTAGGTTCGGCATTGGGATCTCATCCTTATCCGATGATGGTACGTGATTTTCATAGTGTGATTGGACGGGAAGCGCGTGCCCAGATTCTCAAAAAAGAAAAGCGTTTGCCGCATCTTCTGACGGCTTGTGTAGGGGGTGGATCCAATGCCATTGGGCTTTTCTATCCCTTTCTCAACGATCGCAAAGTGCGCATGGTTGGTGTGGAAGCAGGCGGTTTAGGAATCCGCCCAGGTAAACATGCTGCTCGTTTTGAGGGTGGATCGATTGGTGTTTTGCATGGGACACGAACCTATGTGCTCCAAGATGCTCATGGTCAGATTGGGGCTACCCATTCAATTTCTGCGGGGTTAGATTATGCTGCCGTGGGTCCGGAACATAGTTTACTTCGCGATCTTGGTCGTACGGAGTACACGCATGCGACTGACGGGGGAGCGTTAACTGCGTTTCGTAAACTCAGCAAGATCGAAGGAATTATTCCTGCTTTAGAAACAGCCCATGCCATTGCTTATGTTTTGAAACAGGCGCCTCGTATGAAAAAAACAGAAATCATTCTTGTCAATTTATCGGGGCGCGGCGACAAGGATGTGGTTGAGGTAGGAAAATATTTATAAAAGGCTCTCCCTTTTACCTATGAAATCATCAGCTCAATATCTTCATCGTTTCTTCCGGTATGGAGTGGTAGGTGGGTTTTATTTTTTGATTTTCTCGAATGCGACCTGGTTGCTTGCTAAGGTAACTTCTTCTACGGAAAGTGAACCGGTCACTGTCCGTGTCTTCGAGCTTCCAACCAAGCATGGCAGCGTTCCTGAACAGATTGCGCAGTACCGGATTGTAGAGCGGTTTCTTGAATTGCATCCCCAGATCCGTCTAGATGCTTCGACCATTCTAAAAATCCAGGGGGCGGATTTGGATGCAGCTCCTTTGATGGCAATTGCGGGAGGGACGTCGCCTGACGTCATTTATGTGAATTTTCGTCAATCCGATACTTATATCAGTCAAGGATTCCTTTATCCTCTCGATGAATATGTGGCGACGATAAGCCAACAAGAGTTTGCAGATCGTGTTCCAGCTCCGGTACTTCCCGTGATTTATCGTGAGGGGCCCGGAGGCAAACATTATTGGGCGATGCCTCAACAAGCGCTTGCTACGGTGTTGATGTATCGCCGGGATTTGTTTGCAGCAGCGGGTTTGGATCCGGAACGCCCTCCACGAAACTGGGAAGAACTACGGCAGTTTGCAGAAAAGGTGACAGACCCTTCCAAAGGGATTTATGGATTGGCGTTTCATACCGGCCCTAATGCCTCATGGGGCATCTATTCTTACCTCTGTAGTGCAGGGGCACAGGCAGTCAAACAATTACCCAATGGAGAATGGAGAGCCTGTTTTGACTCGGAGGAGGCCGTAACCGCTTATCAGTTTGTGGATGAGTTGCAGAAGGAAAAGGTCACGAAAAATGGGAAGTCAGGACCCTTGGCTTATCGTGGGGTTGATGTTGCTCAGAAGTGGCAAGACGGAAAATTAGCGATGGCGTTTCAATCTTTGGGCGCTGGCAAACTGGCGGACTTTCAGGATTGGAATCCTGAACTTGTTGGAGTCGCCCCAGTTCCGGTTGGTCCCACAGGTAAATCAAGTGCTGAAATTAATTGTAAAATGCTAGGGATCTTTGCAGGGCAAAAAGACAAGCGTATCCGGGATGCAGCATGGGAGTACATACGCTTTGTGGATAGCAATGAAGCACGTCGGATTTTTACCCAGACCATGGTCGAGCAAGGCGCGGTGCGCATGGTGAGTCCTACCTGGATGAAACAATTTGGTTTTCCGGAATTAGCAAAGCTTGTACCGCCGGGATTGGAGGAGGCATTTAAAACTGCTTTGGTTCGTGGGACACCGGAGCCTTATGGGAAAAACTGCCAGTTTGTTTACAGCATGATGAGCAAACCGATGGACCAGATTTATTTCACGGACTTTCGAGGGATGACCCGGGAACAGATTCGTGTGAAGATCAAAGAGTACCTGACTGCAGCTGTTGAAGAAGCTAACGAGAAAATGCTGGGGATCATCCCAGAACCCGTTCGTGAGAAACGGAATGCGGTTGCATGGGTTGTGGCTATTTTTGTTGCAGCGAGTTTTACTCTATTGATCCGTAAGGTATTCGGTTGGATTAACGCAGGCAAACCACCGGTGATGAGAAGTGGTTATGATTACAAAACCCGCTTAGCGAGCATATTGATTGCGCCGGCACTTTTCTTAATTTTGATGTGGCAATATTACCCGCTCTTTCGCGGTTCTCTCATGGCTTTTCAAAATTACAGCGTTATGGGTGGTTCTCCTTGGGTGGGGATTAGCAATTTTGCAGATGTATTTTTTGATGCGCGATTTTGGCTTTCCATGAAAAATGCGTTTTACTTTTGTGCCCTTTGGATGACCATGGGATTTTTACCACCTCTCTTCTTGGCAATTATGCTTCAGGAAATCCCCGTTGGGAAAATCTTTTATCGTGTTGTTTTTTATCTTCCTGCCGTGGTTTCTGGAGTGGTCATCCTTTTTATGTGGAGAGCCATTTATGATCCTTCGGATGCGGGCATTCTTAATAGGATTTTAGTTTTCTTTCATCTCCCACCTCAAAAATGGATTCATGATCCTCGTTTAGCGATGTTTTGTGTGGTGTTTCCAATGGCATGGGCCCAGCTCGGGCCTGGGTGTATCATCTATCTTGCGGCTTTGAAGGGAATTCCTGATGAGCTTTACGAAGCTGCTGACATTGATGGGGCATCCTTTTTTGACAAACTCCGCTACATTGTATTGCCTTACTTAAAACCACTCTTAGTGATCAATGCGGTGGGGGCCACGATCGTTGGTTTCAAGTCAGGAGATGTGATTCTCGCAATGACAGGCGGTGGTCCCAATATGGCCACCCATGTTATTGGTTACGAAATCTTCGAGCGGACATTTCTCTACCTTAAATTTGGTCTTGGCGCAGCGATGGCGTGGATTGTCGGAGTCCTCCTAATGTCGTTTGCTGCCTATCAATTGAAGATTTTGAATAAAGTGGAATTTCGTACAGCGAACCGGTAACTCATCAAGTGATTCCAATTTTCAATATTTGAAATTTTTAACCTTAGCCCATGCCTATCATTAGCTCGATTCAACGTCGCTCAGCCGGTGGGAAACTTTTAATCGGCAGCATGTATGTGCTCCTCACTCTAGGAGGTGCATGGATGATTTACCCTCTTTTGTTGCTCTTAAGCGGTTCGGTGAAAAGCGAGGTGGATATCCGACATTTCGATATTATTCCTCAATATCTTGTCAATGACCTTGCTCTTTTTCGTAAGCTTGAAGAGCAACGGTATGGAGGACAGTTGGATGTGTTTATTGCCGCTACACGTCAGCCAACATATTCTTTCGAATTCCTGGAAAGGCCACCACAACCTCCTGTTGTGGTGCTGCAAGATTGGAACTATTTTTGGAGTAACGGTAAGTCATGGCCTCCTTATTTTCTCCAACTCGGTCACAACTTTGGTTTTAAAACAGTGCCCGAAGCAAATCTGATGTATCTACATCGTTTGGCGATGGCATTCCCTGATCTCCCCAAACACGAGCTTAACATTCAAGACCCTAAATTGCGATTGAAGGCAGAGGAATGGCAGTCGCGTTCCTTCCAAACGGTTCAAGGACCTTTTGCACCAGTCTACGTCCAGATGAAGCAAGATCTTCCTCTCCGATATTTTCGTCCCACAACAGTCGAAGGATTTTTTATCACCCATTATCTGCGATCCAAATTTGGAACAGGAGAAGAAGCTGTTCAAAAATTGAATCACAAGTGGGATACTCATTATTCAAGTCTGTACGAAATGGTCTTGAGTCCTACAATGCCAGTTCATCCTGGCCAAGGGGAAGACTGGTGGAATTTTGTGCAGAATATGCTCTCGGCTCGATTTATCCGTTTCTCTTCGGTATATTTACCCGATTATCAGAAGTTTCTTGAAACAAAGTACCGAGAAATCGGAGTTCTTAACGAAGTTTACAAAGCTTCATTCACCTCATGGAAGCAGGTTTCCTTTCCAGGAGCAACGTCACCCGTTGCGGGTTTTAGCGATGCAGAGGGCTTTATCCAAACTCTGAAATCTCCGAAGGGAATTTTCTTGGACGCGCCAGAGTTTCAGTGGAGAGAATTTTTGAAAGAAAAATATCATCATGATCTTGCCGCCCTTAATCTAGCTTACCGGACGAACTACTCGTCGTTTGATGCTGTGCGGATGCCGGTCTTTGCCGATGATTGGAAAATCATGCAAGAAAACCGGTCAGCGATCCTCTACGATTTCTTAACACGCAACTATCGTGTGGTGTGGGAGTTTCTCACGGCTCACGGCCACGCGGTTCAAAACACACTGATCTTTTGTTTCCTCAACGTATTGACGGCACTCATCATCAATCCTTTGGCGGCTTATGCATTATCCCGTTTCCAACCACGATGGACTTACCAAGCGCTTTTTATCCTCATGGCCACGATGACTTTCCCAGTGGAGGTAACCCAAATTCCAGCGTTCCTGATACTACGTCAAATGGGATGGTTGAACACTTTTGCAGCCCTTGTAATTCCTGCTGCAGCCAACGGCTATTCGATTTTCCTGTTGAAAGGTTTTTTCGATAGTTTACCTAAGGATTTGTATGAGTCAGCGAACTTGGATGGCGCTAGCGAATTGCGCATTTTCACTACCATTACCATTCCACTCTCGACGCCGATTTTGGCCTTTGTTGCTCTGAGCGCATTTACTTCGGCCTACGGAGCATTTATGTTCGCGCTTCTTGTTTGTCAGAAGGAATCCATGTGGACATTGATGGTTTACATCTATCAACTTCAACAATTCTTTAACCCACCCATTATCTTTGCAGCGCTTGTCCTAGCAGCGATTCCCACTTTGTTGGTGTTCGTGTTTTGCCAGAACATCATCATGCGTGGGATTGTGATTCCTGTGGAGAAATGAGTTTGGATTAAAATTTCCCAAGGGCTGCCCCAACGAAGCCGCGAAACAGGGGATGCGGATGGTTGGGTTTAGATTGAAATTCAGGATGGAATTGGCAACCTATAAACCATGGGTGATTTCGTAGTTCGATCATTTCCACCAGGCCATTTTGTGGGGATATACCAGAAAAAAGCATGCCCAGTTTTTCGAACTGCTGACGATAAGCGTTATTGAATTCGTAACGGTGGCGGTGACGTTCGTTTACCGTACTTTGACGGTAGAGGGCAGCGGCTTTGGTTCCCTTGGTGATTTTACAAGGCCACGCGCCCAAGCGCATGGAAGCACCCTTGTGTTGAATTTTCTTTTGTTCTTCAAGAAGTGAGATTACAGGATTAGGTGTTTTAGGATTAAATTCAGTGCTATTGGCTTGTTTTAAACCAGCTACGTGGCGTGCAAATTCAATCACCGCAATTTGCATTCCTAAACAAAGCCCAAAATAAGGTTTTTTCGATTTCCTGGCATAAGCTGCTGCCGCGATTTTACCTTCAACCCCTCGAGTTCCGAACCCACCAGGGACAAGGATCCCATCGACTCCTTGGAGCTTGCGTGCTGGTCCATGGCGCTCGATTTCTTCCGCGTCTACATTGATGATTTTGATTCTACAATCATGAAAAGCTCCCGCATGGGTTAAAGATTCGTAGATGCTTTTATAGGCATCTTGAAGATCCATATATTTGCCAACAACGGCTATGGTGACCTTATGCTTGGGATGGATCACACGTTGCACAAATTTCTTCCAGGCGGCCATCCGCAAAGGGCGGCGACTTAATCGCAGATGTCGACAAACCAAGTCATCCAGCTTTTCCTTTTGTAACATCAAAGGCACTTCGTAAATGGAATGTTTGACGTCTCTTTCTTCAATGACAGCCTCAAGAGGGACATTGCAAAACATTGAAATTTTTTGCCGCACTTCGTGGGTGAGAGGTTGTTTGGACCGGCAGATCAAGGCATGGGGCAAGATGCCGATTTCCCGAAGCTTAGCAACACTTTGTTGTGTAGGCTTGGTTTTGAGTTCTCCCGCTACCTCGATATAGGGGACCAGAGTTACGTGAATGAAAAATACATTTTTATGTCCTACTTCTAGTGAAAATTGGCGGATGGCCTCAAGGAATGGCAGTCCCTCAATGTCACCAGTGGTCCCGCCTACTTCGGTGATCAGAACGTCGACAGATGTGTCGGCCCCGATGGAACGAATCCTTTTTTTAATTTCGTTCGTGACATGTGGGACAACCTGAACCGTTTTGCCGAGGTAATCTCCCCGTCGCTCCTGGGCAATAATCGTTTCGTAGATTTGGCCGGAAGTAAGGTTATTTTTACGAGAAAGGTGGCAATAGGTGAAGCGTTCGTAATGTCCTAAATCAAGATCCGTTTCTGCGCCGTCGTCCAACACGTAAACTTCTCCGTGTTGGTAGGGATTCATCGTCCCAGGATCTACATTAAGATAAGGATCAAATTTTTGAATGGTAACCTTTAATCCGCGGTGCTCAAGAAGCGTGCCAAGAGATGCCGTTGTTAACCCCTTACCAAGGGAAGAGATCACACCGCCTGTAACAAAAATGTATTTCATGGAAAAGATAGTAGGATGAGCATGGATAAGAAATAGAAGTTCATGATAGCATGTTTTGTATTAGTTTTCACGGGATTCTTTTTGGTTCGCTTTGGAGATATTTTTAAGGTTAGAAATAGGATATGGTTGAATCTCGCAGGGGGAAATCCACGTCGCATGCGAAATCCGTTTCTGATGCGAAAGAGAAATTACCTTCATTTTTTCTCATCCACGGAGATGACGACTTTCTAGTTGAGGAGGAGGCTCGTAGCATTATTGCTCGTTTGATTCCAAAGGGTGCATCCGAATTTGCCCTTGAAACAATTGATGGCACGGCGGTGAATCAAGATGAAGCTATAGCAACTTTTAAAAAACTATTTGAATCGCTTCAGAGTTCATCTTTTTTTGCCAGTGAAAAAGTTGTTTGGTGGCGTGACACAAATCTTCTTGGGTCAAATGCGACGGCTTCTTCCTCTACTGTTTCTGATTCTCTGGCTGAACTGAATCGGTTTCTTCAGGAGAGGCTTTCACCTGGAATTTCCCTTGTGATTACGGCTACAGAGCTCGATGGGCGTAAGAGCATTACAAAAACGTTTGCTAAGATAGGTCGGATTATCGCCTTTAAGACGGATCCTTACAAAGAGCAGCAAAACCAGTCTCAGGCACTGGATTTTGCACAGGAAACAGCAGCTAAATTGGGTAAGAAACTAGAGATGTCAGCAGGGGTCTTGCTTATCGAAATGTCGGGAAGAGATTGTCGGACGATTCGCTCGGAACTAGAAAAAGTGGCTACTTACGTTGGTACAGCGGCCACGATTCGGGAAAAAGAAGTGCGCGAAATTGGAAGCTGGAGACCAGGAGGTGTGGTATGGGATCTTCCCGATGCGATTGGAGAACGGGATTTAGGTAAGGCATGGGTTGTTTTGGATCATCTTTTGTTCCTAGGCGAAGCGCCCATCGTCTTGCTCTTTGCAATGATTTTTCGGGTACGGTTGCTTCTTTTGCTTTGTGTGCTTGTAGAAGAAAAACTCCTTCGAGTGGGTGAAGATTATGCTTCATTTAAATCTCAGTTGGAACGATTACCCTCGTGGATTCTAGAAAATTTGCCGCGAGATAAAAGACTTAACCCACTCGCTAACCATCCATTTGTACTTTATAAGGCAGCGTCGGGTGTTTCTCGTTACACACGAGTAGAACTCCAACAAGCATTGGAAACTCTTTTGGAATGTAATGAACGTCTCGTTTCCAGCGGAGGAAGGCCAAAAAGCATTATGGAAGATGCATTGCTCAAAATCTGTATGAAGCAATGAACCCTTCAAATTCTCTGATTGTTTTTCCCTGTTTAAATTGTTTCACTTGGTTGGTCCATGGTTTCACAACACGTGTTGAAGGGATCGATGTTTCTGCTGCTTCGCGGAATAAAGCTTTAGCTTCTCTTCAAAAACAGCATCAAACTATTTTGAAATCTCGCGGGATTGGTGCTGGCTATTTATGTTTTTCTGAACAAGTGCATGGAAACAAGGTTGCTACGATCCACCATTTTGGGGTGGCTCTTGGAAATTCACCTGTTCGTGGTGCAGATGGGCTTGTGACTGCCAAACCGAATATAGCTCTCGGGGTTCATGTCGCCGATTGTTGTGCTGTTTTTCTTGTAGAGACGAAGCGCCGAGCCATTGGATTATTACACTCCGGGCGTAAAGGGACAGAAGCTAATATCGTGCATGAAGGTGTGCAGCAATTGAAAATGGTGTGTGATGGACGGGGACACGATATCGTCGCGGCCCTTAGCCCATGCATTCGCTCTTGTTGTTACGATGTGGATTTTGTAAGTGAGGTTGAACGTCAACTTCGGGAAGAAGGAGTTGGCGTTATCTGGCGTCATCCTGATTGTACGGGATGTCACACGGGCCGGTATTATTCCTATCGCAAAGAAAAAGGGTGTACGGGACGGATGCTAGCTTTTATGATGATACGATCGTGAAAGAGATATTGAATTCAAAGGCTGAAGCGCTCCTCCGGAAAGCAAAATCCTTTGGGTTCTCAGATCGGCAGATTGCCTATTTAACAGATAAAACCGAGGACGAAATTCGTATTTTGCGTAAAAAGATAGGTCTTCTTCCTTCATACCGGTTGGTGGATACGTGTGCCGCGGAATTTGAGGCTTACACCCCTTATTTTTATTCTACTTACGATACGGGGGACGACGAAATCCGTAAGACCGACAAACGCAAGGTGATGATTCTCGGGGGTGGCCCAAACCGGATTGGGCAGGGGATCGAATTCGATTACTGTTGTGTTCA
>OBEQ012348686.1_pt1 | contig 18545 bp, 12 predicted proteins | sample 1670901 | NCBI WGS metagenome assembly OBEQ01 (sample SAMEA104232315, study PRJEB22302) | groundwater metagenome | biome: forest; feature: aquifer; material: groundwater | place: USA | collected 2011-08-07 | depth 5.4 m
GCTCGAGCGTGTGCGGAAGGGCCAAAAAGCCGGATTCCGCGCGATCGGTTCGGACGAGCGCGGCACCGTCGGCGCCTTCTTGAATCTCGAGCGCGCCGCGTTCGAGGAGCGCGTCCACCATCTCGAGCAGGTAGAACGGATTGCCTCCCACGCGCGGGAGCAGCTCCGAGCACACCTGCCGGACCCCCTCGCGCACGCCGAGACGCGCCTCCACCAGGCGCACCTGCTCATCGCTCGAGAGTCCTTGAAGCTCGATGCGCACCTTTCCTTCGAGAATCGTCGCCACGCGGTCGTCTGTGCGGCTCACGAGAAGCACGAGAATCGGTAGCGGATCGCTCAATCGCGTGAGGTCGCTCAAAAGCTCGAGGCTGGGTTTGTCTGCCCATTGCATGCTCTCGACGACCAGCACGAGCGGCGCCTCGAGAGCCATCGCCGCCAGCAGATTGCGCGTACCGTTGACGACGAGCTTCTTTCGGTAGTGTCCGTCTTCGTCGTCCGCATTGCCCATGGTGCGGTTCGTAGCCAGCTCCGCCAGGCGAGCGACCATCGGATTGGAGGCGTCCCCGCTGGCCGATCCGCCGCCAAGACGCGCGATGAGGGCCGCCACTTCGTCGAACGGTTCTTCGCCCGTCGTTCCAATGGCGTCGCGCACGATCTCTGCGATGGTGCTGTAGGGCACTTCCATTCGCACTGGCGAGCACTCGACGCGAACGAGGCGGGCGTTCGGCGGAAGGTCCGCCAGGAAGGTAGTGACGAGCGCCGTTTTCCCGATCCCGAGCTCGCCTACGACGGCGCGGCATGTCATCGCGCCGCCGCCGCCGCCCGCGTTCACGGCTTCGTGGAAGGCCGCGGAGAGTTCCCCCTTTTCGGCGTCACGCCCCACCAGATCGCTCGAAGCGCTGGTCGCCTGGGCGATCTTCTCCTCGCGCGACAGGCTTCGCTCGAGCGCGTAGATGCGCATCGTCGGAGGTAGGTTTTCGACTCTCGCATTTGCAGGGAGCTCGAGCGTCGGCGCATCGCCCCAGTTGAAATCGCGCCGTACGAGGCGGTACACGCCGCCCGCGACCCACGTGCGGTGGAGCGGCGTCGCCTTGCTCAAGACGTCGGCGAGGTGACTTGCTGGGTCGTGAAGGGTGTACCTTACGAGGTTTCCGAGCGCGTCGCGCGTGCCCGAAGCGATGCCGCGGACGATGCCGATGGACGCTCCGACGGGCACGGGCAAGTCCTCTTTCACGCCGAAGATGGCTTCGTGCGTTTCGAGCGCGAGCCATGCGGCATCGCTCGCCGCCCGCGTGGGATTCGAGCTGAGACCGGCGACGGCGCGCGCTTCGCCGTCCGTGTCCCAGATCCAGCGCATGCCGCGCTTGTAGGCCATTTCGCCCAGCATCACGCGCATGTTTTGCACGGCTTTGTGAAGGGCGCCGTCGTCTCGCTCGTCGGCCTCCTTGAGACCGTGCAAGCGGAGAGTGACGAGCGCGACGTGGCGCACCTCGCGCGGTCCGATGGCTACGGGCGCGTCCTCCGGAGGCGCGATTTCCTCGTCTGCCGCAGCCGGCCTGAGGCTCGCGCCCGGCCCCTCGAGGCTCGAGAGTGCGATCGGCACCGCCGCCTGCGTTCGCAAGTCGACGTTCTTCGACCCCTCGGCGCCCGGTGACGAGGGGGGCTCGCTCGAGCCCGGACGCGTATTTTCACGCGTGACGAGCTGGGCGATCGTTCCTTCGAGTGCCGACGCGTCGATGAGCTCCTGCTTCAAGAGAAGCGCGCGCAAAATCGCGCTCGAGAGCTCCCGTCCGGTGGGAAAGCGGTCGTCACGCTTGGGCGCGAGCGCTTTCAGGACGATCGCCTCCAGCTCCTCGGGAAGGTCGCGCGCGTAGGTGCTCGGCGGCTCGATGATTCCCTCGCGCACGATGTCGAGGAGCGCTTCGCCGCCCAGCCCGCCGTGAATCGGCCGCCCCGTGAAGCACTCCCAAAGGATGACGCCGAGCGCATACAGATCGCTGCGCCGGTCGACCTTTTCGCCTCGTGCTTGCTTGCGCGACATGTAGCCGAATTTGCCCTTGAGAACGCCGGCCTCTTCGTTGAAGAGCTTGGCGCTGGCAATCCCGAAGTCCGCGATTTTGACGGCCCCCTCGAACGACAAGAGCACGTTTTGCGGGCTCACATCGCGGTGCACGATTTCCAGGCTCGCGCCGCCCTCGTCCTTCTTTTCGTGCGCGTAGTGAAGACCCTTGGCGGCCTCACTGATGATCCAGCCCGCTACCCACGGCGGAACGCGTCTTCCTCGGGTCTTCGCGCTCGCCATGAGCATGCCGAGGTCCGGACCCTCGACGTACTCCATCGACAAGAGCTGGCCTTCTTCGCCGCCGTCGAAAAACTCGTACACCTGCACGATGTTCGGATGGTTGAGCCTGGTGGCGACCTGCGCCTCTTCCACGAACATGGCGCGAAAGCGGCGCGATCCGCCATACGACGGAAGAATTCGTTTGACGACGAGCACTTTGAACGTGCCTTCGGCGCCCTGTTTTTTGGCGAGAAAGACCTCCGCCATACCGCCTGCCCCCAGCCTTCGAACGATCTCGAACTGAGCAAGCCGCCACGGAGCGCTTTGCATGCCTTGCGTGAGGGGGGGGGTGCTTGACGGCACGTTGCGCGATTGTACCCCCGATCCGGGGGCTTTTCGGTCTCCGTGCACACATTACGTGCACTCCCTTTCTCGCTCGCGCGTCGCGGCCCCGAACGTGTAAGTTGCTACCTTGCAATGACCATCGGCTCCCAACTCCCCCAGCCGACGGCGAGCGGAACGCTGGCAAAGACGCCACTGCCTCACCTCCTGGTCTACGTATTGGAGAAGCAGCTCACCGGGAGCATGGATCTCTTGGCGCCGGATGGCGAACGCGCGACGATTCTCGTTTTGGAGGGCTTTCCGTCGAAAGCGCGAACCAGCGAGGCAACGAGCTATCTCGGCCATGTGCTCCTCGAGGCCGGATTCATCACCGAAGACCAGCTCAATGCGTCGATGGCCTACTACCGGCCCGGTCAGGGCAAGCTGCACGGGCAGGTGCTCGTCGAGATGGGCGTGCTCGATGAGCCCCGTCTCTTGGAGGGCCTCCGCAGGCAGGTGGTGCACAAGATCGAGCATCTCTTCAACTGGCCACCCGAAACGCGGTTTGCTTACTACGACGCATTCGACGCCCTTGCCGACTACGGCGCGGACGACATGGTGACGGTGGATCCGCTTCCCTTGGTATGGGCTTCCATCAAGCAAACGCCCTCGTGGGAGCACGTGCACGCCACACTTTCTCGCGTCGGCAGCGCGCCCTTGCGCTTGCTTCCGGACGCTGCCGTCGAACGCCTCGAACTGGCGCCCGACGAACGACAGTTCGTGGAGCTCATGCGCCCTACGCCGCGTCGGCTCTACGAAATGACGTCTGGCGGAACGATCGGGCCGAGCGCCAAGCAGCTTCTCGTCTATTGCCTTCTCATCACCAAGCAGCTCGAGGTGATCGCCGACGACGCGCAGAGCTCCGCGCGCCGCAGTGCTCCCATGCCCGCGCCTGCAGCACCCCAGTCCGCTGTCGCGCGCGTACAGCTCCAGCCGCGGCAGATATCGAAACCCGCCGGCGCCGTCCAGGAGAGTCGAGCCCCCGGCGTGCGTCGTCGCGATGATCGGTCGTCGAGCCCCACGCTTACGCCCGTTCCGCCGAACGCGAGGGAGGCTGCCGACGGCGAAGACTCTCCCGAGCCGCCGACGGTTGCGGCGCCCATCGAGACGCCGTCAGCTGCTACGAGCTCTCCCAACGTTTCGTCGGAGCTCGGGGAGCAGCGAAAGAAGATTCTCCGGCGTGCCGAGGAGATCACGCGCCAGGACTACTATCAGATGCTCGGAGTCTCGCGCGATGCGACGACGGACGAGGTCCAGAAGGCGTATTTCTTGCTCGCAAAAGTGTGGCACCCCGACAGACTGCCGTCGGCTCTCAAAGAGGTGCGCGACGCATGCTCGAAGGTGTTTGCGCATCTCAGCGAAGCGCATCAAACGCTTACCGACGCCGAACGCCGCAATCACTACATGATGCTCATCAAAGATGGCGGCGCGACGCCCGATGACCAAGCGGTCATCGTCAGCGTGCTGGAGGCCGCGACGAACTTTCAAAAGGCCGAAATTTGCATGAAGAGAAACGATTTGGTGCAGGCCGAGCAGCTCGTTCGCGCCGCCCACAAGTCGGACCCGAAGCAGGCCGACTACCTCGCTCTTCTCACCTGGATCGAGTCGACGAAATCCGACAGCCAGAGCATCGAGAAAACGAACGCGCACATCGCGACGCTCGATCAGGCGCTCAAGATGAACGACAAGTGCGAGCGCGCGTATTTCTATCGAGGCATGCTGAACAAGCGCGCCGGTAACGAGAGGGCAGCGTACAAAGACTTCAAGCAGGCTTCGGAGCTCAATCCGCGGAACATCGACGCCACGCGGGAAGTTCGCCTCTACACCATGCGCAAAGGCACCACGTCTTCGATGCCGCCCGGGCAGGTGCCGGCGTCCACGCGGCCGGGAAAGAAGCCCGAGCCCGGCGGAATTTTCGGAAAGCTGTTCAAGAAGTGAGCTACGCCGGCTGCGCCGCGGGCACGTGAATCGAGAGGGGGCGCGGCTCGGTCGCTGCCACCGCGCCGAACTCCTCGCGAAACACCTCGGGCGTGACCCCCGCCGCCTTGGCCAAGCGCGCGAGCTCGTGCGAGTCTGCGAGGTCTTCGGGCTTGAGGCGGAGCATGTACGTACGAGCGATCTTGTACCGGTCGCTCTCCACGTCCACCATGCGCACTTTCATGCGCCCGGTCTGCGGGTCCATGATGTCCGCGAACGGAATCGGCTTGAAGCGACCTTGCTGAATCGAAATGAGCGCCGAGCCGCCCCCTTCGATGATGTAGCGCGCCGCGCAGTAGCCGAGATCGCGTGTGTATTCCATGTCGAACGGGATAGGATCCGCACAACGAACTTCGTAGCCGATGTTCTTGGCCACGATGGTCGGTTTGACGTTGAAGTGCGCGAGGCGCTTGCTCACCTCGGCTTTGACGATGTCGCCGAAGTTGATTTCGGCGATTCGAATGTGATCGTGCGCGTCACGTTCCACTTGCGCGAGCCCTGACAAGTCCGCCACCGGGAGAATCTCGACCAGTCCCTCGGCCAGCACGGCGACGCCGTCGTGCCGGCCGTAGGCGAGGCGCTTGATGATCGATGCGGCGAGAATATCCACGATGGTCTGGAGGCGCGCCTGACCGCCGAACTCCTCGGGAATCATGCTCAAGGTAGCGCCCGCGGCCTTGCCGATGCCGAGCGCCAAGTGCCCGGCTTTTCGCCCCATGGCGATGACGAAGTACCAGCGCGAGGTGGTCTTCGCGTCGACCATGAGATTCTTGACGATCTCGACGCCGATGTGGCGGGCCGTCTGGAAACCGAAGGTGAAGGTGTCCTGCGGAAGGTCGAGATCGTTGTCGATGGTTTTCGGAACGTGAACGACGCTGAGCTTGCCTTTGCTCATTTCGGCGAGCTTGTGCGCAGAAAAGCAGGTGTCGTCGCCGCCGATGCTGATGAGCTTGCCGACGCCCAGTTTTTGCAAAGATTCGAAGGTGTTTTGCAAATGCTTGGGGTTTTTCGTCGGGTTGGCCCGCGCAATGCCAAGGTGTGAGCCGCCGCGAAAATGGATGCGGCTGGTGTCTGCGATGGTGAGCGGCACCACGTGGGACGTGTCCCCCTCCATGAGCCAGCGGAACCCGTCCTGGATGCCGAGGACCTCGATATTGGACAGAGCAGCCCGGATGGTGGCGGCGCCGATGACGCTGTTTATGCCTGGAGCAGGTCCGCCGCCGACGACGATGGCGAGTTTCGATCTTTCGGCCATGGGCTCTCCATTGTAACAGCAAGAGCCATGAGTTGGTGGGTCCCGAAAGAGGTCTCGGCGCGCGCAAGAATTCAGCTCGGCACGATGAATTTCGGCAAGCGGACGCCGGCGAGTGACTCCGAGCGCATCATCCACGGCGCGATCGAACGCGGCATCGATTTTTTCGATACAGCAAACGTGTATTGCGACGGGGAGAGCGAGCGCATCCTGGGCAGAGCCCTCAAAGGCAAACGCGGCGCGTGCACGATCGCTACGAAAGTAGGTTTCGCGCGAATCGACGGAAAGGCGGAGGGGCTCGGCCGCGCGCGCCTTCTTGCCGCTTGCTATGCCAGTCTTTCGCGTCTCGGCATCGACTGCATCGACCTCTACTATTTGCACGTGCCCGACCATGCGACTCCGATTGAGGAGTCGCTCGACGCGTTGTCCGAGCTCCTCGACAAAAAGAAAATCTCGCGCTGGGGAGTCTCGAACTACGCCTCCTGGCAAATTCTCGAGATGATGCATATCGCAGACGCGCGAAAGATGCCTCGGCCGGTGATGTCTCAACAGATTTACAACGTGCTCATTCGCCAGCTGGAGGTCGAGTACTTCAAGTTCACGCGCAAGTTCCCGATCGTCACTACCGTGTACAATCCACTGGCGGGCGGTCTCCTCACCGGCAAGCACGCGTGCGGCGCATCTCAAAAGGGTTCGCGTTTCGAGAACAACCGGCTTTACCAAACGCGGTATTGGAGCGAAGCCATGTTCGATCGAACGGAAGAACTCGGGGCGATCGCCAGAGACGAGGGGCTCGCTCTCACGGATCTCGCGTACGCGTGGCTGGCAGGGCGCCCGGAGGTAGATGCAATTCTGGTTGGGCCCGGGACGATGGAGCATCTCGATTCTGCCCTTGCGGCGTGCGACCAAGTGCTCTCGCCTGCGGTGCGGCAGCGCATCGACGATGCCTATCGCAATTGGCAAGGTACCGACGTGACTTACGCGAGATGACCGTGCTCGTCCCCGGTGCCGCCACGATGGACATCACGCCGGTGATCGCCGCCTACGAGGCACGCGGCTACGCGCGCCTCGGGCACATCGCCACGAAGGAGGTGCTGGCGGACCTGCGCGCGCGAGCCGACGCCATCATGCTCGGCGAAGTCGTTCACGACGGGCTCTTTTTTCAGCTCGATACACAAACGAACAACTACGACGATCTTTCCTACGGAAAAGGGTGGGAGGGACCGAGTCTCAACTATCGAAAAGTGGAGAAGCTGGAGAAGGACCCCCTGTACCGGGCGTGGCTGGAAAATCCCCTCTTCGAGCGCGTCGCTCGCGCAGTCGTGGAGGACGACATTTCAATTTATCGCGCGTTTTTGATGAACAAATCCACCCTCGGAGGCTCCAACCTGCCGTGGCACCAAGACGGGGGAAAGTTCTGGGGACTGGATCGCGATCCCGAGCTTCAGATTTGGACTGCGCTCGATGATTGTCCGCTCGAGGCCGGGTGCGTCGAGTTTCTGCCCGGCACGCACGCTGCCGGGCTCGCGACGCCGCTCGGCGGGGTGGTCCCCGCGAACCACGTGGAGGCGCGCGGCACGGCGGAGGTGGAGCTCGTGCCGGTGCAAGCAGGCGAGGTGCTCCTCATCCACAATCACGTGTGGCACCGCTCGGGGGTGAACCGCACCGGGCGGCCGCGACGAGCGTTCAGTGTATGTTACATGAATGCGAAAACGCGCTGCGTTCGCAAGAGGCGCGCGCCCCGCGAGTTTTTGCGGGTTTTTCGAAGCCACGAAGAGTAACGCGCGCGACACGCTGAGCGGCCTATCAAACTGACCGGGTGCCGCAACATTCCACCTGCGGGGGTGGTGACCGGCAAAACCGTTGTTTCGTTACACTTTCTCCGCGCGCGCCGAGCCCAAAAGCCCGGCCGGACGCACGAGCAGCACGATGATGAGCACCAAGAACACGAGCACGTCCACGCCGCCCGAGTAATCGCTGAGCTTGACGAGCTCACCCAGCACGCCGATGAGCAGGCCGCCGAGCATTGCCCCCGTGATGCTGCCAATCCCGCCCAAGACCGCGGCCACGAAGGCCCGCGTGCCGATGACGACTCCCATCGTCGGGTACACCTGCGATTGATCGAGGCAGTAGAGGACGGCGCCAATCGCCGCCAGGGACGATCCCAGTGCGAAGGTCATCGCGATTACGCGCGACGTCCTGACCCCCATGAGGCGCGCGGCTTCTTCGTTCGTGCTGAGCGCACGCATGGCCTTGCCGAACCAGGTTCTTTTCACGATGAGCTCGAGCGCGATCATGACCAGAACGGCCGTAGCGAAGATGACCGGTCGCGTTTGCTCGAAGAGACGCGGATAGGGCCGGTAGCGCGCAGAGAAGAGAAGCTGCGCGAGGTTTTGGAGCAGCACCGAAACGCCCAGCGCGGTCACCAGCGGAGGGATGCGTACGAGTGAGCCTTTGCCTCGGCCACGGAGCGGCCGGTAGGCCACGCGCTCGACCGTGATGCCGAGAAGCGAGGAGGCGAACATCGCCACGACGGTGCCCACCGTGCCGGCGAGGACCGGATGCGATGTGCCACCGAGAGCCGCAATCACGAAGAGGCCCACGTAGGCGGCCATCATGAAAACTTCGCTGTGGGCGAAGTTGATGAGCTTCAAGACGCCGTACACCATCGTGTACCCGAGCGCCACGAGGGCGATCATGGCGCCCTGTGCGAGACCCGTGACGACCGCCTCGAAGACTTTTTGAATCACTTGGCTGTGAGTTGGGCCGAGTACGTAAACTTCTTGTTTTTGACCTGTACCACCACGATCGGCTTGTTCGCGTTGTGGTTCTGGTCGATGGTGAGCGTGCCGGTCGCGCCCTGGAAATTCTTGGTGTCTGCGATCGCGTTCTTGATCGGCTCGGGCGCGATTTCCGTCGCGCGGCTCATCGCGTCGAAGAGCAGCTTTGCCGCGTCATAGCCTTGCGCTGCGAGGCTGCCCGGATCACGGCCGAACTTCGTCTTGAAGTTCTTGAGGAACGCCTGCGAGTTTTCCCAGGGGACGTCCGGTGCGTAGTGGTTGGTGAAATACGCCCCTTCGAGCTCGGCGCCGGCGCCCTGGATGAGGTTCTCACTGTCCCAGCCGTCGCCACCGACGAACATCGTTCCCGGGATTCCGGCGCTCTTCGCTTGGCGGGCGATCTGGACCATGTCCGTGTAGTATACGGGGACGAAGATGGCCTCGGGACCGGCGGCCTTGAACGCCTCGAGGAACGTCGTGAAGTTGGTCTCCTTCTCGGGGTAGCCCTTTTCGAGCACGATGGTGCCGCCGAGCTTGGTGAAGCTGTCTCGGAAGCTCTGCGCGAGGCCAGACGAGTAATTGTCCTGCGCCACGTAGAAGAGGCCGACCTTGTTCTTCTTCATCGTGTCGTGCACGAAACGCGCGGCGACGTCGCCCTGTTGCACGTCGGTGAAGCAAACGCGAAAGACGTACTCGCGGTCTTTGGTGACTTCGACTGCGGTAGAAGACGGGGAGACCATCGGCACGTGCTTGCTGTTTGCGATGAGCCCGCCGGCGAGTGAGCGGCTCGATGCGACCTCGCCGAGGATGGCCACCACTCCGTCGCGGTCGATGAGCTGGCGGACTTTGTTGGTGGCCTCGGCGGGAGTGGACTTGTCATCCTCGTAGATGACCCTGACCTTCTTGCCCTTGATGCCGCCCGCGCCGTTCACTTCTTGCAAGGCGAGCTCGATCCCGTCGCGCGTGTCCGTGCCGAAGGTGGTGTCTCTACCGGAAAGCGACAAGAACGCGCCTACCGGGATGTCGTCGCCGCTCTTTTTTCCGCAGCCTCCACAGGCGAGTACGGTGACGCCCGCGAGGGCAACGGCAGTGACGAAGAAGCGGCGCGGTAGAGTGGGCATTCGGGAGGGCCTCCTGAGTGTCTGACCGCATACCACGAGAGGCCTGCGGATTGCACTCGCAGCGCCCTCAACGGAGGACACACGATGAGACATGCAGCCACGCTTGAAGTTGGGCTCGCGCTCGCGCTCGCCCTCGCCGCGTGCTCGCGGCGCGAGTCGGACGCCGACCGGACGGGGACCACGCGAACCACCGGCGCCTCGTCTGAAAATCAGCCTGCGGGCGCGCCGGAGCAGGGGCAGAGCAAAGAAGACATCGACGTGACGACGCGCGTGCAGCGCATGATCACAGATGACCCCACGCTCTCGACTCAGGCCAAGACGGTGAGAGTTGCCACACGAGGCGGAATGGTCACGCTGCGTGGCCAGGTGAAGGACCAACGCGAGCGCGACATCATTGGGCAGAGGGCGCGTCAGATACCCGGGGTGGTCGGGGTCGAAAATCAGCTCGAGATCGTCATTCGGTGATCACTGGAAGTCGGCGGCGGCGCGCGGCCAGAGTTTCCGATTGCTGAACGAGTAGGCTGCGATGCCTTTGACCGAATTGAACAGCGTGCCATTCGTGTAGCCCGCGGGGGGATAGGCTCCCGCTGCGGGCGTTCCGAAGCGCGTATAGAGTTGGTCGTCGATCCTGAGCGTGCTGTTGACGATGAACTCGTAGTACTTGCCCGGTGCATCGGGGTTGTCGTTGGTGATGGTAGCGCTGGCGGCGTTCACGAGCATCCCTTCGTACTGCTCGCCGTTGGTGGCGTCCGCGATGTCGGCGGGCGCCAGCGCCAAAGCGGGGAAGGGAAGGGTCGTGCCTGGGTCAAGGACGACGATCGACGCCGGGGTGATCTGGCTCATGGCGAAGATCTCCGAATAGACGCCGGAAACCGTCACCCGATTTCCGACCCTCACCAGCGTGGTGAGCGGTCCGGCTGCGACGAAGATTCCCGACCAAGGAACCGCGGGATTGTCGGCCGTCTGCACGAAAAAGCCGTTCGAAGCCTTGGTGGCCGTGACATAGGCTCCCGTGACCGAAACGACGCTGTTCACCGTGGGATGTCCCTGCGCCTGCCTGTTGCGCACCGCGGCGATCTGCGTCGTACACGGTGTGGCACCGGGGTTCGCGTCCGCGCACGAGTCGCACGCGTCGCCGTGCCCGTCCTGGTCCGCGTCTGCCTGATCCTTGTTCGCCATCTCGGGGCAGTTGTCTACGCCGTTGGCCGCGCCGTCTCCGTCGAGATCGCCTGCGACCGGGCGCGCGCACGCCTGGGACGCGTCGGTCGGGCAAACGTCACATGCGTCGCCGATGCCGTCTCCGTCCGTGTCGGCCTGCTTGGCGCCGTCCAGGAGGCGGATTGGATTGAAGGTGGCAGGGCAGTTGTCCGTCGCGTCCGCCGCGCCGTCGCCGTCCTTGTCGGTCGCCGTGATGCCGTCTTTGTAGGTGTCGCGGTAAGGCACGCACGAGGGTTCGTTGGTGGGGGCGGCCGTCTTGCAGAAAAAGAGCGGGTAGATTGCCTCGCCTGCGGCGCGGACCGAAGCAAGCGTCGTGGTGCCGCCCACGTCTTGGGCGACGCAGGCCTTTTTCTGCCTGCCGCATACGTCGGGCGCGATGCTTTCGCACGCAGCGCCGCCGAGTGCCGTGTTCGACACGAGCGTGTCGTCGCCGTAGAGCACCTTGCTCCCGCGCAGGACGAGCACGACGTCTTCGACGCCTGCGTCGAGCACGGCGCGGAAGTCTTTGCTGGTCGACCCGTCGAAGATGGCGATGTCCGCGACGTAGCCCGGCTTGAGCATCCCGATGGCGTGCCCGGCGCCGACGGCGAATGCGGCGTTGATGGTGACCATGCGCCAGAGATCCGCATCGGTGAAGTGACCTGCGAAGTATTTCTTGTTGAGGTCGTCGGCGCAGCGGAGCTCGCGGAGGAGGTTCATCGATCCGCTCGGCATCCAGTCCGTGCCGAGCGCGATTTGCACGCCCATGTTGTCGAGGAGCGTGACCGGGGCGGTGTTGCCGTACAGATCGACGTTGGAGCGTGGCGACCAAACCACGCTGGCGCCGACCTTCTGCATGCGGGCAACTTCCTCCGGGTTTACCCCGATCGCGTGGATGATTGCGCTCTGGCGCTGAACGATGTCGTTCGGGCCATCGGTTTCGGCGCAGATCATCTCGTTTCGCGCTTCCACGTCGATGCCCTCCGCGATGTGCGGAAGGTAGCCCTCGATTTGCGTGACTTCGCCGGCCGTGGTGCGTCCGCTCGGGTATGCGCAGCCGGACGTGAGGAGGGTGCCGGACGAGTCGGACTGGGGAAACGTGTCCGAGTTTGCGAGTTGAGCCGGAAGTCCGTGAAACTCGTCGAGCGAGTCGTCGACGTTTCGTGCGAGCCCGTTTATTCCGCCCGCGGCGGCCATGGAGGTGACGCCCGCCATGACGAATCGAAGCTCGGCGAACGTCTGCACGGTTTGTGAGGCGCCGCTCTTGTAGAGAATCTTTCCGTGGTTGTGTGCGCCGACGCGCCAGTCGTGGCGGTGCTCGTACCGCTCGGTGCCGTGGCCGAGTGGCGGGTTGTTGGCGAAGGTGATGTGGTCGTGCGGGTTGATGAGGCCGGGCGAGATGACCCCCTCGGCGCAGTCGACCGCGGTGGCGGCGGCGTACGCGGGATCGGCCGAGCAATCGCAGCCGACGCAGAGGATTTTGCCCGCGTCGTCGATGAGAACTTCGCCGCGATGCAAAACCTCTTCCGGTGCCAGAACGGTTCCGCGGAATACCTTGCCCGCGGTGCCCGTGGATGCGACTTCGCAGGTCCCCGAGCCTGGAGTGAGGGGGGCGCGCGGACACTCGGTCACCTTTGGCTGCGGGTTGATGCTTTGCGTCGGGCCGGCATCCCCCGACGGGCGAGCGTCGCTCGAGCCCTCAGACGTGGAGCCTCCGTCCAAATCGCTAGCGTCTGCGCCGGGTTGAGAAGGCGACGGTTGAGCCTTGTCGGAGCTACATCCCCCCACGTATCCGATGATGGCCAAGGGGGCGAAGCAAAGAAGCGTGCGCAGGGCAATCGGTCTCATCAGAGCACCGGATATGAACCACATTCCGGCGGAAGCAAACGGAAAAGGGAAAATCGTCAGGCATGCTACGGAATTGTCACGACCTCGGTTCTGTGGGGGGCCCCGCAAGCCCGCTTCTCCAGTACGGACGACACTCGCGAGCTGGTCCTTCGCAATTCCTGGACCCGTGTCCGAGATGGTGACGCGGAGGCGTCTGCCGTTGGCGCCGATTGCGTCGCCTTTCTTGCCAAAAGTGCTAGTTCTTTGCGGTATTTTCCCCGTGACCAACCGCAACATCGCAGATCAAGTTCGCCAGCGCCTCGCCGCCGAAGTCGGGCGCCTCCACAAGGAGGCCCCTCGAACGGTGGCCCTGCTCTATCCGTCGCCCTACGGCGCCGCCATGAGCTCGCTCGGCTACCAGCGCATCTACCGCGCCATCATGGAGGCCCCGGGGCTTGCTTGCGAGCGGGTCGTGCTCGATGACAGCGCCGAAACGGACCTTTCGACGCAATCGCGTCCGGTGTCCTACGAATCGCTCCGACCGCTGTCGGATTTCCCGGTCATCGCGGTGAGCGTCGCGTACGAGCTCGAGATCGGCGGGCTCATTGCGCTCCTGGAAGCGGCCGGGATTCCGCCGCGTCGGAGGGACCGCGACGAGCGCCATCCGTTCATTCTCGCCGGCGGCCCGCTCACCTTCTCCAACCCGTTGCCTCTTGCCGGGATCGTCGATGCCATCGTGGTCGGTGAGGCCGAGAGCCTTGCGGTCGACGCACTCGACACCATCTTCGCTTCGGACACGCGCGCGCCGCAGCTCGCAGCTCTCGCGAAGCTCGCCCACATGTTCGTCCCGGAGCACCACGGAGACTTTCTCCCGGACGTCGCAAAAGCAGACGACTCGCTCTTGCCCGCGTGGGCGCCGATTCGCACGCCGCATGCGGTTCTGAGCGACATGTTCTTGCTGGAGACCGAGCGCGGTTGCTCGCGCCGATGCACCTACTGCGTCATGCGTCGCTCCACCAACGGCGGCATGCGCATCGCGTCGATGGATCGAATCATGGAGCTGATTCCCGACGACGCGCGCAGGGTAGGCCTGGTCGGCGCCGCCGTGAGCGATCACCCTAAAATCGTGCAGATCGTCTCGGCGCTCGCCGACCAGGGGCGCGAGGTGGGCCTTTCTTCGCTTCGGCCCGATCGCATCAACGACGACTTCGCGGCCGCGCTGAAACGTGCAGGATACAAGACACTCACCACGGCCATGGACGGCCCCAGCGAGCGCCTTCGCGAATCGCTCGAGCGCAAAGCTCGCGTGCGGCACCTCGTTCGGTGCGCCGAGCTCACCAAGCTCCACAAGATGGATCGGCTCAAGCTCTACTTGATGATCGGACTGCCCGGCGAGACCGACGCCGACATCGACGAGTGCGCCGCCTTCACGACCGAGCTCTCGCGCATCGTCCCGGTGTCGCTGGGGATTGCACCGTTCTGTAGCAAGCGGAACACTCCGCTCGATGGACAGCCCTTTGCCGGCATCGACGTCGTCACCGACAGACTGGACCGCCTGCGCCGCGGTCTTAAGGGGCGGGCGGACGTGCGTTCGACGAGCGCAAAGTGGGCGTGGGTGGAGTACGTGCTCGCTCAAGGCGGCGAGGCCGAGGGTCTCTCGGTCATCGATGCCGTGCATGCCGGCGGTGGCTTTGCCGCCTACAAGCGAGCGTTCGCCGGGGCGAAGCCGCGCCGGAGTCTTGCCATCGCGCAGGTGTGATAAACGTTTGACCGATGGCCTCCACTCCGAAAACCGAGCAGGGCGCCGGGCCCAAGGCGCAAGCGTTCATGCTGGCGCACCTGCTCTTCGTGGCGGCAGCAGCCATCCTGGTCTACAGCTTCGTAAACGTCGCGCGTGAGGGGGAGACACGCCGCCAATGCGGTCCCGTCTGTCTTCTCAGGCCGGACTACGCGGGCGCCGATCGCGTCGCGCCGAACTTCACGCTCAAAGGCATGAAGGGCGAGACGGTGACCTTGGCGAGCCTCCGCGGCAAAGTGGTCGTCTTGAATTTCTGGACGAAAACGTGCGGGCCGTGCCTCGAGGAGATGCCCGAGTTTGCCGATTTGACGCGCATTTTGAGATCGCGCGACGACGTCGTCGTGCTCGCCGTGTCGACCGACGAAGGGCCGGAGGCGGTAAAAGACACGCTCAGGAGCATTCTTCGCGAAGAAACGCCCCCGTTCACGGTGCTCTTCGATCCCGAGGCCGAGGTCGTAGGCGGCAAGTATGGGACGCATCTTTTCCCGGAGACCTGGATCATCGACAAGCGCGGTGTCATCCGCGCGCGCTTCGATGGAGCGCGGAAATGGAGCGACGCCGCCGTGGTGGAGCTCGTCGATCAGGTGCGGCACAACGGCTATTGCAAGGTGGAAGTGAAGGATGGCCAGGCCCTCGGCGAAGGGAAGCGCATCTGCGACTCGGTTACCGGTGGCTAGCTCGCCTTCCGATTCCGACTCCGACTCCGACTCCGATTCCGACTCCGACTCCGACTCCGACTCCGATCCCTCCGTGGCGCGAGGGTCAGCACAAACAAGGCCGGTGCCATTGTGTGCCACGCGCGAACTTGCGCCGTCGCGCCCCGGGATCGTGGGTGCGGTCTTCCAAGCGCTCTTCGACATGCGCCGGTAGAAGCAAAAAAGCCCCTCACTCGTTTGCGGCGCGCAGCTCCACGCTCACTGTGGTGCCGCGTCCGACGTCGCTTGCGACATGGATGCGGCCGCCCAGCGCGGCCACGATGCTCTGACAAATGGGCAAGCCCAGCCCCGTTCCGACGCCGACGGGCTTCGTCGTGAAAAACGGCTGAAAAATACGCCCCATGTTTTGCGGCGCAATCCCGACGCCGTTGTCCGTCACCTGCACACGCACGAAATCCGACGCCTCACCCGCGACGATGTCGATCCGACCTCCGCTCGTGCGCTCCGCGGGGATGGACTGGGCTGCGTTGAGGAGCAAGTTGACGAAGACTTGTCCGAGGCGACTCGCGTCGCCCATGACGTGAGGCACGGCGTTCAAGTCACGCGTGACGAAAATGCGATCGCCGATCTCCGCGCGCACGAGCTTGATCGAGGCTTCCAGGATCTCGGCCAGATCGACGGGCTCGGGGTTCGATTCCTCGGCGCGTGAGAAGACGCGGAGATCGCGCACGATGCGGCGCACACGCTCCGCGCCCAGCTCGACTTCGTCGAGCGCCGTCTTGAGCTCGTGCACGTCTTCTGGGCGCAGCGTGAGGCCACCTGTGCCGGGTGGGGCGCCGAGAATCTCCGAGACGAACCTGAGGTTCGCCAGGATGTAGGAGAGCGGATTGTTGATCTCGTGCGCAATTCCAGCGACGAGCGTTCCGAGCGATGCCAGGCGGTCCGCTTCGAGCACGCGCGTCTGAAGAGCTTTTCTGTCCGTAGTCTCGCGCATCACGCCGAGGTAGTTGTGGCACTTGCCTTGGCTGTCGAGCACCGGCACCACGTCGATCTCCACCCAAAAAGGGGACCCATCTTTTCTGTACTTGAGGATCTCCTCGCGGATGGCGAGCTTGCGCGCGCGCGCTTCTTGGATCCGAGCCAGAGCCGCCCGATCGCTGTCTTTACCGACGGTAAAGTCCGGCGTTTGGCCGATGGCTTCGTCGAACGTGTAGCCGGTCATCTTGGTGAACGCGCGATTCACGTACACGATGTGGCGCGGCGACGCCTCGTCCCCCTCGGTGATGAGGACGGCGTCGTTCAGATGCTCGATGGCGACCTCGAGGAGCGGAGCGAGCTCCGGGCTTCCCTTGAGCAGCGGGGCGCTCGCGCGTTCATCGCTCATGCGAGAATCCGAGTCGGTAAGAGAAGAGCACGCGTGGCCAAGCCGGCAAACTTGTCGATCACCGTCGCGTAGCCGGAGGCGATCGCGTTGATGCCGCGCACCTCCCATTGGGTCTCTGCGCGTGTCCAGGCGGCGTCGCGCGCGTGCTCCACGCTCCAGATGGCGATGACGTCTTCGATCCGCCCGACCTCGAACTCGATCTGACGCAAGAACGCGCCTTCGAGCCACTCCTTTACCTGGCGCTCGGTCTCGACGAGGATCGCGTTGACCGTCTCGTAGTCGCCATGCCGTGCACTGCTTCGCGCCGCCATGGCATTCGAGGCGCTCGCCATGTCGACGAGCGCGAACGACAAGTCGCGATTGATGTGCGCATTCATGCCCGCCAGCGCGAATTGCATCGGCGCGATGTCATTCGACGATCGGCGCTCGAAGAGTGGGCTCCATGCGTGCGGTGTATCCGCGCTGCCTTGGAGAAATCTATCGATGGCAGAAAAGTAATACCGCGCAAAAACGACGTCGAGCTGGGCGGTCCAGTCCGCGTCGACGAAGCGCCCTTCCGCGAGCGCCGCCTGGATGTTCTTCGTCGTGCGGTGATACAGCCGATTGAACCAGCCAATCCCGTCTTCTGAAGGCACCGACTCCTGGATGGCCTCCATGACGGCCAACACGTCGGCGATGGTGTGCACGGGTGCTCTGACCGCGGTGGCGAGATCGCTATCACTCGGCATGCCGACTCCCCATTTTTTCAACGCAATTGCGTATCATCGACCCAAATCGAAAATTGCACTAGGCCCGAGCTGTACCCAAAGGTGTCAGGTTCCTTCGGCGCCGTCGGACGTCAATAGGGCGGGAGGCGGCGCGGCGCGCTGCGGGTGCAACTTTCGCCACGCGGCGCTGCGAGCTTCTTCCAGCTCGGCGCGATCGGCGTAGGGCTGCGGACTTGCGCTGGTCGCTTTCAAGTATTGCACGAGATCGACCACCTGATACCCAACGGCGTCCGGTCGGCTCGAGTCCCACTTGTGACGATCGAACCAGCTGAGAAGCTTCTCGAGCGCTTCGGCAGATCCCCAGCGAATGTCGTGAAGCAGGACGATTCCGCCGCCCGCGTACTCCACTTGTTCGCGAATGCTGGCGAAGATGGCCTGCGCGTCTTCGGTCTTCATGTCGCCGGCCTCCACGCTCCAGAGCACGAGCTCCCCGCCGCGTTCGCGAAGGCGTTCACTCGTCCACGCGTCGAGCTGGCCATAGGGCGGCCGAAACAAGGTGGGCCGCTTGCCGGTAGCGCGTTCGATGGACGAAGCTCCGTCGTCGATTTGCGCGAGCACGTCGGCGCGCGGCAGGATGGTCAGGCGCTGGTGGTCATGGGTGTGGTTTCCGACCAGATGGCCTTCGGCGACCACTTGGCGCGCGACCTCCCGCGTTTTGGTCGCGCGGTCCGAGTCGCCATCGAGGTAGTGGCCAATCCAAAAGAACGTGCCTTTTACATTGTGGCGCGCGAGCACCCGCAAGAAGGTCGGGGTCGTCTCCGGGAAGGGACCATCATCGAACGTGAAGGTCACCAGGCGCCGCCCGTCGTTCGCGAGGTGGTGAGGGCCCTCCGCCAAGAGCCACGCACGTCGCGTGGAGACCTGCGGATTGAGGCGCGGCCAGGGCGTGGGATCCGGCAAGAGCGAGGGGTCAACGCTCGGACTCGGCGGATCTACCGGTGGCGGCCCGCCTCGAGGAATCGCGGTTTGCACCGATCGCGCTCGGGCGAAGAGCCGCTCACCGAGCACGCGGGCTTCTGCGGCATCGGGCCGACCGAGGCCGATCCACGTGCCTGCGGCGAGGGAAGCCGCGAGGGCGATGGGGCCGAGACGAGACATGGGGGCGGGCGCGATCGTAGAAAGAC
>OBEQ010777852.1_pt1 | contig 18531 bp, 23 predicted proteins | sample 1670901 | NCBI WGS metagenome assembly OBEQ01 (sample SAMEA104232315, study PRJEB22302) | groundwater metagenome | biome: forest; feature: aquifer; material: groundwater | place: USA | collected 2011-08-07 | depth 5.4 m
AGAACTGTCTATCACAGAGTTAGGATGGTAAAGGTCCTTATTCTCCTTAAAGTCCTCATCTGAGTTTACCAAATAAGACACCAATCACAAATCATGACACATTTAGAGACCTTATTCTCCTTAAAGTCCTTATCTCTAATTAAACCAATCAAGAGTTGAACAGAAGTAGAACATTAAAAGGTCCTTATTCTCCTTAAAGTCCTTATCTCAATCTAACACATGTCTAATTCTCCAATAAGGAATCGTGGCGTGTCGGCCGTGGTCGCGCAAAAACATCGCCCGCTCGTATAATTTTTGATCGTCGAGAAGAAGCATGCCGCCCTCACCGGTCGTCAAGGTTTTCGTACGATGAAAACTGAATACCGAGCCGATGCCGAACGAACCGGCTTTTTTTCCTTTATATTCTGAACCAAGTGCTTCTGCCGCATCTTCAATAAGAAAAAGGTTATGTTTTTTCGCTATCGCGGTAAGCGCGTCCATGTTCGGCATATTTCCGTAGACATCAACAGCAATAATGGCTTTGGTTTTCGGCGTAATTCTTTTCTCTACCGATTTCGGATCAAGGCACCAATTTTTTTCTTCTACGTCGCAGAACACAGGAGTTGCCCGCACGTAGGTAATTGGCGCGGTACTTCCTGTCCAGCTGATTTCGGGAACGATAACTTCGTCGCCTTCGCGAATCCCCAGCGCCAAAAGAAGCAAGTGGATCGCCGACGTGCAATTGGGTGTCATGATCCCGTATTTCCTGCCATGATAGGCGGCGAACGCCGGCTGGAACTTTTCCACGTATTCATAACTTTTCCAACCGGTCTTCATGGCGTGCGTAACCACGTCTATCTCGTGATCGGTGATCCAGGGATCAGCCATGCGAATTTCGTCTTTTTTGTCCATATTTTTTTCCATTTTTTATGATGATACTTTGTCGATCGTTTTCAAAACGCGCGCGGGAATCCCGACCACAACTGTCCGGGGCGGGACATCTTTTACGACAACCGCGCCGGCGCCCACGATAGAATCGGCGCCGACCCGCAATCGCGGAAGCACGATCGCCCCCGAAGTGACCCAGGCGCATGTTTCCACGTGTACTAGCCCGTCCAATATTCCGCCGGGCGCGACCTCCACCCCATCTTCAAGAACGCACTCGTGGCTGATTATCGCGCCGACTTCAATAATACAACTCCGCCCCAGCGACACCTCCGGCTGTATGATGGCGCCGGCAAATATCTGAGCTCCTTCGCCGATCGTCGCGTCTGCAGCTATTAAAGCGCTAGGGTGCGCGAAGCTTATGGGGGCCAATCCTTCTTTGAGCAACATGTCGTGAAGGCGGAGGCGCACGCGGCCGTTGGGATTTCCGATAGCGACGCAAAATCCGACTTTATCACGCGACGGCTCTTCCGCGATCCACTTCTTGAAACCATCGTATCCGCGGTATACCGGCACGTCGCGGAAAGGAGAAGGAAGATCGGGCGTGTCGTCGATAATAGCCACTACTTTTGAACCGTAGTGTTCAACGATCGGCCGGATATTTTTTGCCAGTCCGGTACCACCCCACAAGACTATGCGCGGGGGCATTTCGTTAAGTTTGTTTCGATTAGCCATAAAATTTAGATCGTAGAATATCGCTTTATTATTATATAATCCTCGGCGTGGGTACGTGCGTTATCCATTTGCCGCCATTTTCCCTGAACCACGATTGATATTTATCTATCTCTTTGTAATGATTCCAGGCGCCCAAAAAAACATAATCAAGGCGCTTTGCCGGATCGGTTTTTCCCGCTTCAAAAACATCTTGTGAAACGACGGGGATGTGCACGCCCGGATAATACTTTCCTTGTTTGCCCGGCGTGTTGTCGGTTACGAACGGAATTAGTTCGGGCCCGATGCCGCAATAGTTGAATATGGTGGTGGCCTTAGAGGTGGCGCCGAAGCCAGCAACTTTTTTTCCTTCTTTTTTCAAGCCGTTGAGGATATCTAAAAGCATTGCTTTGGATTTCACTACGTTTTTTTTAAGCAGTTCAATTTTCCCGGGAAGGTCTGCCTCTTTGGCAAGCCACTCTCCGACCGCAGGCTTCGCGAGATGCGTGTCAATGTGTCCCACAAACATTCTCAATTCCCCGCCGTGCACGTCTATGTGTTCGCAATCAAAAACGTGAAAACCGTATGGCTCGAGGACCTTGTTTATAAATGAAATTGTGAAATACCAAACGTGCTCGTCGTAGATCTGGTCATACGAAGTTTTTTCCACAATATCCAAAAAATACGGGTCTTCAAAAACAAAAACGCCATCGCGGCCTATTAGGCGCGTAACGCATTCAATATAATTCTGAAATTTTTCTATGTGGCAGGAAACGTTGGCACCGAAAACTAACGACACTTTCCCGCGAGAGAGAATTTCTTCCGCGACCTCCGGCGACATAAATTTTGTTATAACTTCATGTCCGCGCGACTTGGAGATCTCTGCTACGTTAGACGAAGCTTCGACGCCGATAGCCCGAACTCCAAGTTCTTTCCAGGCCTCGAGCATAATTCCATCGTTAGAACCCATCTCTACCACTATCCCTTTGCCGGCATAAGGCAAAAGCTTCTCTGCCGTTTCCTTAAAATGCTTTTGCATGCCTTTAGAAGTTGAAGAAAAAAAGGCATAGTTGCCGTGAAACATCTTCTCGGGCGGAACCGTGTTCACAAGTCCAATAGCGCAGGTCTCGGGATCGTATCCCAAAACCATGTTATAAAAAAATTCGTTTTTGAACTCGTCGGGCGTCAAGAACGCGTTTGCTATCGGCATTTTTCCGAAATCAATTGCCGGATCAAGTTTTATTTCCATGGGCTTTATTTTAACACCCGACTGCTTGGAATTCAAATAAAAAACGGCCCAGGACGAATCCCGGGCCGCGTTGTTTTTTCCGCACCATCAGAGCTCCGGATACGGAACGAGTCCGACCTCCGAACGCTGGGCGTGGATCTTGTCAATGAATAACTGCAGGAAAGCTCCTCGCGAAGCTCCCAATTCTCTCGCCTTCGGCAGACGCAAGACGTATGGTCCGCTCTCCTTTGTCCACGAAATACAATTTTTCACGTCCCAGAGGATCGAACGCGGGTCGCGATAAGTCGCTTCCGGATCGTTTTCGAAATGGACAGGATCAACCACGAGCAAGTGCGGCTGGAATTGGCCGCCGCGGATAAGAACGTCCGCGTCGAGGTTGGCCAGCCGATCGGCATCGCAGAGAGTGATCTTCAGCAGCGTGTCGGCCTCGTCGTTAGCTCCCTCATGATGGAGCACGGCGAAAACAATTTCGTCTCGTTCTTCGCTCGTGAGATCGGTTGTGTTGAGCCATTCCCGAACAAGAGATCCGATTTCGGTTTCTTTTTCCGGCTCCTCAAGTCCACCGCTCGCGATGGATCCGAGAATCCTATCGGCGCTATGGCAAAATCCCGCAGCCGCCGCAAGACGTCCGGTTTGTTTGTCGGGAGCGATCATAAGGGCATAAGCCGCCACGCGTAGATCGTGATCAAAATCGTGGCCGGACGCCGTAAGGCCATGCTTTTCATGCGCTTCCTTTACTGCCTTTGCAAGACCGGGAAACAACTCGTATGCCTTCACTATCCACCCTCCTTTTGGATGTTTGTAAATCTCGTGATTCATTAAACTTGCTGAGGAAAGTATATCCTAAAAATAGGTTTAAGTCAAGCTCGCATCAGACCGCGCGGACGCCGCCCAGGCGAGAAATTGTCTCTTCGATTCCCTTTGTCAGATCACCGGCAGGCGCGAAGCCCAGCGCCCGAAACTTCGCGTCGCTCACATCATAAGAAAGCTGGTTCATGATCGCCGAGTCAACATAAGAAACTTTAAGATCGGGAACAAATTTCTGAATAGTTGTGACGATATCTTCAACGGTGAAATTTTTCGTCAGAACATTATATATCTCACCGTCAAAAATATTTTTCTCCAAAATAAAATTCACCGCGCTCACGCAATCTTTGAGGTCCAGATACGGACGCCTTTGTTTCCATGCCGTCTTCCAAACGGTAACGGGTATCCCCATAACGGCTTGCCAGCTAAATTTATTGACCGCCGTATGAAATCTCATGCCGATTGAATACCCAAAAATCGTTCCGAAGCGGCAAATTACGAAGCGGAGGCCTTTCGCTTTAAGGCCGCGCAGATATGCTTCGGCTTGAATTTTTGAATCCGCGTAAGGGCTTTGGGGCTTAAGCTCTTGGGACGTTTCGTCCACGAGATTTGCCTGCGAGCCGTACACGCTCGTCGTTGACGGAAAAAGAATCGGGACATTCGCGGCGAGGCAGGCCTCAGCAACACGCTTCGTACCGTTCAAGTTCACGTCGAATGTTTCTTCCGGATGATCGCTGGACGACGGCGCGTCCGTGATAGCCGCAAGATGGATGACCGCATCCACGCCGTTCAAGTATTTGGAAAAGTCGACGGTGCGAATGTCTTCCTCGTGAAACTCATATTTCATGGACCCGGGAAGATCAAAAAGCGAAGAGTACCGCTGAGTTGAAAGGTTGTCCAAGATAATAACCCGCCCAACAACCTTCGGGGAAAATTCCCGAATAAGCCGCGAGCCTATGTGGCCCAAGGCGCCGGTTACAAGAATAGTTTTTTTATTTTCTTTACCCATTATTTTTGCACGATCCTCAGAAAATCGTCGTAATTTCTTATATAATCTTTTTCTTTGTAATAGTCGTTGGACAAGAGCAAGATCACGCAATTTTTTGAAAATTTGCTCATCGTTACCCAAAGTTTCGGCCCTAAAATAACTCCGGTTTCCGGTTTGTTCATTAACACTTTCTGTTTTCGCGCTCCATCGTCCAGGCCGAGAACAAAAGAGCCGTTGGCGCAAAAAATGGCCTGTGTAATTTTCTTGTGGGCATGACCTCCGCGGGAAGTAGAAACGCGTCCTAAGTTGTTGATGAAATATGTCCGCCGGATGGAAAACGGGACGTTTTTCTTGGAAGAGGCCACGAAAAGATTGCCGCGGCGAGAATCTTTGTGCGCCGAGAGCTTAATAATTCCTGAATTTTTAACTTTTATTTTCATCTTTTATCTATTTTATTTAGTTGCGTTCCAATTGAAACCGATTTCCGGAGAATCAAATGGGATCGTGCGAATTTTGATGTTCTTGGGGTTATAAACTTCACTCGCGTGATAGATGATGCCCATCGGCTTCGGTCCGAGCGACTTGTATCCATGCGCCACCTCGCCAGGAATGGCAATTACCATTATATTATTCTCGCCCGTGTAAATGACATCTGTTTTGCCTTTGGTCGGTGAGTCGGGCCGCATATCGCGAAGCACCACTTGGGCCTCGCCTTTCACAACGCACCAGACTTCCCAATAATCATGAATATGAAATGCCTTGATGATGCCGGGCTTAGTTTCCGAATAGCTGGTTTGCAGAATTTCGTGAAACGTTTCTTCTCCGAACTTTATCAATTCGGCAAAAAACCCGCGCTCGTCAGTATGAACATTCACCTTTTTAACGACGACGTCTTTGATCATATGATAAGTATTTGCTCGGGGCGTTAGATCTTTCGGCAGCGCACGAGGAGATGCACGCCGGGCAAAACCCCCTTGGGAAGGCGGACGTCATCTGCCCGCTCGATCTCAATATCTGTAAAACCCAAGTATTTGAGCATTGCCCTGATCTTTCCCTCGGTATAACAATTTCTGTGGAATTGCCCGGGGCTGTTCTGGGTGCCATAAAGCCCCGCGGTGAGATATCCCCAGCGATTTCCTACCGTGTAGGAATAATTTCCGAACCAATGATTTTTGGCGATAGCCTCGTCATCGGTTCGGTAGAACTCCTTCCAGTCATCCTTTGCCTCGAGCCACGCCTTAACGACCGCTTCAAAATCCGGCACCTGAAATCTTAAAACTCCTCCTCGCTTCAGCACGCGTTTGGCCTCGTTGAAAAGTTTGGGCTCTTCGATAAACGAAAGATGTTCGATAAATGAATCCGCTCTTACTTCATCAACTGTGCCATCCTTGTACGGCAAGTTGAAAATATCGTACTGATACACTTTAAGGCCCGGAGGAAAATTGCTGCTGCCCGGATAACGACGGCGCAATTCGTCCACGGTGTCCATATCAACATTAATATAGCCGTCCAGGGGCCGTCCTCCGCAACCAAGGTTTAACTTTATTTCGTTCTGGTTATCCTTCTTTTGCTCCATGGGTACTATTATATTCCACGCCCGAATAATTGTACATAAACATGGCCCATAACTTGCTCCGCATTGTCTTTACAACATACCAAACCCCGATCACGCCAAAAACATAGATCGTTTTAATATCTTCTTCTTGTTAAAATTCGCGAAGCGGCAACACAATTAAACCATAAAAGTTTGGCTCGCGAGAGGAGCGGCAGTGTCTTAATGCTTAGAAGAAAAAATGTATTAGCGAGCTGGATCGGAATGGCATTTGTAAATCTCCCGGATTTCCCGAATAACGCAGAAAAGACGCGCGGGAAGTTCAATTTTTCGTGTTCGCGCGATTCCCTGCCGCGTCGTATCACTTTGAAGAAAAGCACTTCCGGCACAAAAAGAAATGGACCAAGCGCAAGCCTGCGAAAAATAAAATTAATATCGGCATATAATCTCTCGTTGAATTCTTTGCCGGGATCGGTGCCAAGCGCCGTGCGCCGCCAAAGACCGTGGAAGGACATTGCCTTGCCGCCTGCCCATGGCATCAGGATGAATTGTTTAAGCCGCGAATAAAGATCCCTTTCGGAAACAACGAAATCCTTCGGGTCCAGCCTGTGCGTGATCTCTCCTTCTTCATTCGTGTGTACCGTATGGCTCATTGCCATAACTGCTTCTTTGTCGTCCCGCAAGCGCGCAAGGCATTTTTCAATGAAATATTTGTCCAAAAAATTGGCGGACGTCACCCAACAAAAATATTCTCCTTGAGTGTTATTGAAAGCGGCGGCATAGTTAGCCTCCACTCCTACGTCTTTTTTGTGTGGCAGATATTTTACGCAATTATCTTGCCGCGCATATTCTTCGCAAAGCGCTTGCGCCGCGTGAATTCCGTCTTTTGTAGGATTTTCCGTGATAACAAGCTCAATATTCCGATAAGTCTGCCCGAGAACCGAATCAATCGCTCTTTTTAAAGTCGGGAGTCCGCCTGGATAGGTGGGCATTCCAATGCTCACCAATGGGTTTTCTTGTTTCATGAATTATGCGAGTATTTCTTTTACAAAATCATCCGGTGTTTTGCCGTTTTTCGTGCGGCTCGCAAGAAACGCACGGATCGCGTTGCGATATCCCTGCAACTTTTCTTCGGAAAGCGAAACAAGAAACTTGTGTAACTCTTCGTAGCTTTTGAACTTTCTGAAATCTATAAAACATTCCGGCGGCACGAAATCCGCGATATCCGGCGCGCCGAGATACACCGGAATGCATCCCGCGGCGAAACAGTCATAAATTTTTTCCGAAATCCAGCTTGGCGCTTCGCAATTCTCAAAACAAATCGAGAACTTATAAGGACTCAGTGCCACTGTCTTGTCTTCGGGAGCTCCTTTCCATGCTTTCTTGGCATATTTCCCGTAATAAAAATAAAATGGGTGGCGCGGCATTTTGTCCCACCTCCAGCCGTAAAGATCAAAGCCGGGCACGGCGCTGAAATAACGAATTGCCTTGATTCGCTCGCCGTAAAACTCGTGAAATCGCCTGCCTTTAATTTTGGCACTTAGCGCGTGGGGCGTGACGTTGCCGTTCATGAGCGTAAGAAATTTTTCTTTTGGCGAGTCAAAAAGGTCGCTTGTAATATTGCGGTTCCAATATTGGAAGTAGTCAAAAAACCCGTAGGCGTCGCCGTAGCCGCGACTGTGCAAAAATATTTTTGTATAGACGCCGGATGCACGGATTTTTTCTAGATGTTTGTAAACGTACGGCATCGCGACCCATGGTTCGATCTGGAGCAAAATACGCTTGGAAAAAAATTTGTAGTTGTCGTTTAAAAATCTCCTCCGCGCCAAAATAAATCCTCCGCGCTCCTTGAAAAATTTCAAAAAGTACATTGCCCTCCATAAAAAGGTTTCTCCCGGATGGTTCATGACAAATAAAATATCGTCCGGCTTCGCAACGTCCTTGTTCCAGAGATCAAAAGTGTGCGGAATAATACCGGCACGCCGCAGCGCCTTGCCAAATTCGTCCCAAAAAATATTGTTCGGGGCTCTTAGGGCTTGTTTGGGAGCCAGGCTTGCGTCGAAAATCCTATCTCGCAACCCATGAGGACTATTTGTTAGAACGTATAAATTCATATGGTTTAAGGATTTTTTCCAGCCGCTCGGCTATTTCCTTTTCTTTGTCGTAAAGATTAACATTTTCTGCAAAATCGTTTTCCAGGGAGAACAGCATTTTTTTCTCCTCTAAAGAAAGCGACTTTTTTTTCTGGTCAAGTATATTTATAAATTTATATCCGTCGTAAATAACCGAAGCGCCTAAAAATCTCTGATTGGAAAGATCGCTATCAGTATAGGGAACTTGCCCGACGACAGGCCGTTTGGCCTTATCAAAAATATTCCTGCCCTTGAAGGTCTTCTCTTTCGGCAGGCCGGCAAGGTCCAATACCGTCGGGCTTATGTCTATCAAACTAACCGGCCGGTCTATGACCATTCCCGAAGCAATATGTTTTTTGCCGTAAAAAATAAGGGGCACGTTCAGGTTAAAGTTCCACAATGAAGCGTTGTGTCCAACCCATCCGCGTTCCATAAATTCCTCTCCATGGTCGGAACAGATAACGACGACGCTCTCGTCGTTCAATACATCAATAGAAGTCAGGTATTTGAAAAGTTTTTCTATGTGCTCGTCCGTGTATTTGATGGACGAATCGTAAAGTTCCAAGTAAAGCGGCAGAAACCACTTATTGATAAGAGGAAATTCTCCAAAAAGATAGCCGATAAAATCGCAAAGGTGGAATTTCATTCTTTTTACCAGCTCGCGGCTTTTCTTCCAAAAAAGTCCGTAAGGCCCGTGCGGGTCCATATAGTGCACCCAAAGAAAAAGAGGTTTTTGCGTCGCGCGCGGGAGTATTTTTTTCACCTCTTCATTCACTTCCTCGGCAATGAAAAACGGCGGTTTATAATTTTTAATTAGGTCATTAAATATCTTGCGCCAGACAAAAACACCGTACTTTTCAATAATTGCTACGATTTGTTTCGCCAAAGACCCCCGAGTGTAAGCCCAATTACGAATGACATCAAATTTTTTCGCTACCCAGGTTTGCCACGTGCCCGGCTTAACACCCTGCATAATATCGCCGTCCCCAAAAGGACTTAAATATTTAAATTTGTCCCAGCCTCTATCGTAGCCAAAATAACCCGACATATACGCCGCGGAGTGAATTCCCATTGTGGTGTAGCCGTTTTTTTGCATTACTTCGCTCAAAAGCACGCGCGGTCTGTCAATGTAGGCGAAACCGCCGTAATCAAAAGGGTGTGTTGAAGTAAAGATGGCAACGAATGAATGCGGCGAGCCCGGCCCCGTCGCGAACGCCCGCGTAAAATATGTTCCTTTTTTCACGAGGGAATCCAAAAACGGGCTCGTGTTTTTCTTGTAGCCCATATAACCCAAATGATCCGGCCGGCAGGCGTCCATCGTCACAAAAATAATATTTGGTTTCTTTTTTGCTCTTTTCGTCATTTTTCCTTTATTTTTTTTAGGCTTTTTTATCTCTCATATTATATCAAAAAATAAGAATAAGCAGAATGCGGGATATGATTGACAAAAAATCACCTATTGTTATCATAATTACACATAATTACAAACATGGAAACAGCAAACATATTGGGATGGACGGCCACAACTCTTTTCACATCTTGCTACATCCCCCAAATAATTAAAATGCACAAAAAGAAAACCGTTGATGGCGCGAGTTTTTGGCTCTTCGGAATATCATTTATAGCAAACATTGTGGCCTTCGCTTATGCGACGCTCATCAATCAAAGACCTCTGCAGGTTAAATATACTCTTGGCCTGGCATTTCTCGCGATCACCATGTTCGTCTATATAAAAGTTTGGCGCGCGAATGAAAAATTAAAGGTTGCCCAAAACAAAAAATAATTTACTCATGAAGTATACTACTGTTTCCATTCCGGAGCCGCTGAATAAAAAGATCAAAAAACTCATTAAAAATACCGGGTTCGCTTCCACCTCGGCGTTCGTGATCTATATTCTCCGCGAAGTACTCTCTGGCAAGACCGGCTCATCGTCTCTGCCCGACAAGGAAAAGATACGCGAACACCTGAGGGCCCTCGGATATATGTAATGAAATTCCGAATCCGCTGAAGTTGTTAGGCGGCGGCCCTAGTTATAACCCAAACTCCTCAACTGCTTCATTATTCTCTCTCTCGCGACTCCTCTGCCGGCTCTTTCGTGCATGTTAGGGTTTTTATTCGGAGTGGTATCGAGCGTTGAACCAAGTGATGTGTAGCCCTTATCGTATACGGGGTTATGCGGTAGATTATTTTCTCTCAGATATGTCTGCGCATCGTCCCTGCCCCAAAAGAGCAATGGGTGCACCCTTACGTGCGGAGGATTAGTTCTCGGAGAAAAGATCTGTTCTTGTGCCCTTTCTTCGTGTTCTACGCCCCTGATTCCGCCAAGAAATGCGTCAAATCCCAATTGCTTTATCCCGCGCACCAACGGTTCTATTTTGTGCCATTTATTAAATTCGAGCGTGAATTCCGGTGTTCCTGCCCCATATTTTTTCTTGAACTCCTCGACCCTGTCGGTTCCGGCTCTTACCATAGTAAGACTCTCTAGGTCCCAATCTTTTCTCAGTTTCTCTACAAATTCGAACGTCTCGGGAAACTCGTATCTTGTGTCAACAAAAAGAATCGGCCAATCGTGTTTTACTTTCATGGCAATGTGAAGCATAACCTCGCTGTCCGCGCCGCCGCTGAATCCTATTCCGGGATTCTTGTATTCTTTTATTGTCTGCCTGATTATCTCTTCCGTCTTTTGTATCTTTTTCTTAAGCGGGAGGTCGAACAGCGCTCTCACCTCGGGCCGCATAAGGTCAACGCATCTTTGCGTTCTATCCGCGCCGAACTCTTCTTCGCTCGGTTCAACTACGTTTTTATTTGTTATATGTTTTGACATGCCTTAATTATATATAATTAAGCTTCTGCGTCAAGAGCTAGCTGTGGATAAGCCAGCGACGAGGTATTTTGGATAAAGCCTAGGATTTTCCGCAGACAAACACATTCACCGAAGCTTTGTCGTTTGGGCCAAGTGGCAGAACTCTATCGTCCATGGCAACGGGCTGGGTTTTGATGTCCATGCCATCAATGGCTTTTTTGCCGAGCAGTCGGCGCAACCTAAAAATATCCAGTTTTTTCAGAAAATTCAAAACGCGACGCACAGCGAATTTCTTGCCCGGTTTCATTATAAACTGCCCGTAGGCGCCGGCTACTTTAAATCCGTTTTTCGTCAGCACTTCTTCAAGCTCTCTGCGCGAGAGTTCTTTGATATGCCCCTCCTGCATATTCGCTATCCCCTGCAGTTTCCACACTTCGCCATCCGGCGTCGCTATCAAGAGCCGCCCTTCCGGTTTCAAAACGCGCGAAAGTTCCTTCACAAATAGCGCCTGATCTTCTTCGCCCATGTGTTCTATCGTGTGCATGCTCACAACGGCATCAAATGTGCCGTCAGGAAAATCCATGTGCTTGCCATCTCCTTCAACAAACGAAGTGTTCGGAGCGGAATATTGCGACTTGGCAAGCGCAATCGACTCCGGATTAATATCAATTCCGACGATATTGCCCGAAACCCCTTGGGCCAAAATACTTGTGCCTAAACCGTAGTCAGAGGCAACGTCAAGAACTTTGTTGGGATTTTTTGACCGCAAAAAATCAACTGCAAATTCATACAGATTTTCCCTTTCACGCATAGTGCCGAGAGACATCCCAGTATTATAACTTATGGCGGTGCGAAACTAAAAATCTTTACGAAAGACGCACGGGCGGATCGTTGTACAAAATGCCGTGATTCGCGTCTATCTGTTCGCAAATAGAATGGAAGCAGAGACGGTGTATTTCCTGGATGCGCGCCGTTTCGGCGGACGGAACGGCGATAACAACATCGGCCATTGACCTCATGTCAGCTCCCCTTTCGCCGGTGAAAATAATTGTTTTTAATCCTTTCTTTTTCGCAACTTCAACCGCCGCAAGAATGTTTTTGGATTTGCCGCTAGTCGTGAAGGCCGCGAGCACGTCTCCCTTTTGCCCAAGCGCTTCCGTCTGCCGGCTGAAAATATGATCAAAAGAATAATCGTTACCGATGGCTGTGATGGTGGAAGTGTGGGTACTAAGCGCCACTACCGGCATCGGATGCCTATCGCCCCTGTAGCGGCAGAGAAATTCGCCGGCGAAATCTTCGCAATCCGCGGCCGAACCGCCGTTGCCGCAAAGAAGCAATTTGTTGCCGGCTTTGATAGAAGCAAAAATAACCTCGGCCGCTTTTTCAACGTCGTCCGTAATTTCTTTGTGGCTTCTCTTTGCGACATCCAAATGACGCAAAAATGCCTTATTTATAATGGAATTGTCGTCTCTCATAACGTTATTGACTATATTATTAAATCAATAAATTGTCTACCGAAAACTACAATTACGATCTGTAAACGGATTGCGGCGCGTTATAAATAATCTGACTGCCGGCGTTTTCAAATCTGAACGGCACATTGAGAAAGTTGCCTATCTTTTCTTTTATGTGCGCGTGTTTCTCGGGGTCCGCGAAGAACAGCATGAATCCGCCGCCGCCGGCGCCCAAAAGCTTTCCGCCGAGCGCTCCCGCTTTCATTGCTTTGTCGTAAATGCCGTCAACCGTTGCGTTCGTAATCTTTGATGAAAGTCCGCGCTTTAAGAGCCACGATTCGTGGAGCAGGCGACCAAAGTCATTAAGGTTGTCGGACGAGCTGTTCAATATTTGACCAGCTTCTTCAACCATCTGGCGCATTGAGTTCAACTCCTCGGTTTTTTGTTTGGTGTTTTTTATCTGCTCTGCGGCTATCTCGGATGCGCTGCGCGCGAGCCCGGTGAAAACAAGCATTAGATGATCCTGCAGTAAGCCCAGTTTCTTCGCGCTTACAGCGATCGGCGAAACGGATGCCAAGTGTGCGGGCCCAAATTCAATTTTATTGAATCCACCAAAGGCAGCCGCGGCCTGATCCTGCGCGCCAACATTTTCTTTCATAACATTCTGTTCAACGTGAATGGCTTCGAGCGCCAAATCCTTCTTTGTTGGAGATTTTCCCGTAAGCGCATGGAGCGCATTCAAAAATCCAACGGTGAACGAGGAACTGGCACCAAGCCCCGATCTCGCCGGCAAATCGGCATCGTGATGAACTTCTAATCCATCTTTAATATTGAGGTGTTTGATTACCGCGCGCACGGATGGATGTTCTATATCTTCCGTATTTTTAACTGATTCTATTTTAGACCAAACGATCCGGCTTTTGTGTTCAAAAAATGGCGGCAGGTAGCGACAGCTGATATAGCAATACTTATCTATCGTCGTTGAAAGCACGGCACCGCCGTGCTCTTTGTACCACACCGGGTAATCGGTGCCGCCGCCGAAAAATGATATACGAAATGGAGTTTTGCTAATAACCATGTGATTAAAATTTATTTTTCACTATAATAATCGCCGTACTCCACAAGTATCGTGGATTTGCCATCTGTCCTCTCAAGCGCCCTTTTGTATGCCGGAAAAATCATCTCCGGTTCCGTAAGGTCTTCTATCACAACGTTCTTAACCAGATGCCGAAAGGCCTCCGTGAAATTACTTTTATGCTGATGGCCGGGATCTAGCGGCTTTACGCTTCCCACCATTGTTTTGATAATTACTTTGGGCATTAACTGGCCTTGGGAAATTTCTGAAATTTTATCCAAGTGATTTACGAGCTGGTTTAGGGCTAAGATCAAAAAATTAAAACGCGGGAAAATACTTACCGGAATATAACCCTCTAAGGCCATCCCCGTAGAAATTCCCAGTTGAGTTTCTTCAAAAACCGGCAGCTCTATTTTTTTATCGGGAGATACTTCTTTTAAAGAGCCGTAAATCACGTTGCCGGGATAGGCAACGCTCTGTCCGATAAATATTGTCTTTGGATGCGCCGCGAGAAGCGCCATAGACTTTTGAATTTCTTCTAAGTACTTCATTTTTTAAAAAGTAACCCATTTGCCGGCACCAACATGCGGCCAACTCTTTTTATATTTGTAATAAATTATATTTGTGCGGCCATGATTCAGATAGTCGGGTTTTCTTTCTTTTGCGTCATAACCCCAAACCACGTCTGTTGGAGTACCGACACTCTCGCCGTTGTCTTCAATCACAAACGTAATTGGAAGCTTATGGAGATCGGCATACTTGGCGTTTTCGTGGAATATTCCCGCCTCGGCCGTCATATCGCCAACAAAACACCAAACGTGCCGCTTCTCCCCTTTCTTTTTTATGGCAAGCGCCGCACCAACAGCAATAGGAACGATTCCGCCCACGATCGCGGAGGTAAAAAATCGATGCTCCGGAAAGCAAAGAGTTATGCTATTCCCTTTCAAGATTTCTTCTTTAACCTTTTCTCTCGGAACTCCATGCAATAGAGCATGGTAATGACTGCGCCAGGTTGAAAAAATCCAATCATCTTCGTTTATTTTCTTGAATATCTCTATGAGCTGATCTTCGTTGCCATCGGAAAGATGAACTGGAGCTCGAATCTTGCCGGCACAATATATGTCGGATATTTCCTGTTCAAATTGAATTAATTCTTCTTTCGTCATAATAGTCACTTAATTTAATTGCGTTAATGACTATAACCCGTTTTTAAAATTTTGTCTATTTCTTGGGGGAGGTCGAACGGACGAATATGCATTCCGTTTTTTTGGACGATCAATTCCGAAAATTTTTCTTCTATTTTGTGGCTCAATAATGCCATTGCCTCAAACGAATCCATCCCGGAAAAAAACGGCTGGCCCCGAAGAATGCGATCTATCTCTTCGCCGATTTTTTTGTAATTCGGGTTATCTTTATTTTTCTTAGCACGCCGGTCTACGTCGTTCAGGTTTCCGGATGACGACTCCACCCACTCATCATTTTTCGTATAGGCATCAACGTAGTGCATGACGAGAGCAGCCACGTCATCCTCGGCCAGAGACGCATGATCAAGAATTTCTTTTGCGGCGAACAATACTTCCGGCATGCCGCCGGCAAAACCAATGAGCTCAATGGTTCTCTTCGGCACTCCTTTTGTGGCGAGTTCTTCCAAATATTTTTTAGTAACCGCAAGTGAAGCCGCGCGTCCAGAACCGCCATTTTTGATCTCTTCTTGAATTGCTTCTATTTCTAATTTCTTGTGCCCGTCGTGGAGAAGCGCCGCCAGAGCTAAATCTTTTTTAAGCTGGGTGCTAAATCCAAGCAAATCGGCAAAAACACAAGCCCGTGCGGCTTCGATAAGGCAATGACCGGTCACGTTTTCCCAATTCTCTTTTTCTAAAAATTCCGCTCCTTCTAGTTCTGATAACTTTGGCATAGCGCCGATTTCACGCCCGACGAACACTTCAATTATTTTTCTCTCGTTTGTGTCCATATTTACGATTTATTGGGTTTATTGTATATTGATTCAAAAGATACGGCAATTACATGGCAAAAATAGCGCACAAAGATCTTTCCCGAATCAGGGGAAAGCATAAAAACGAAAAAATGGTTTTCTGCTCCGGCGGATTCGATTTGACGCATGCTGGGCACGTGCTCTTTTTCGAGGACTGTAAAAATCTCGGCGATGTTCTTGTCGTCATGGTGGGAGGAGACAAAGTTATGAAACACGGCAGGGGCGATGCGCGGCCGATATTAAACGAGCAGATGCGCATGAAAATGGTTGATTCACTCAAGCCCGTGGACTACACAATAATTGATGAGTTGGTACCAGTGGACCAGCATCCACTTCAGGCGATTGATAACGCGCTCGAAGAACTGCGACCTGATATTTATGTCATAAATGAAGACGCATCCGATATTCCATACAGAGAAATTGTATCCAAAAAACACGGAACAAAATTGGTAATTCTCAAACGCGTTGCTCCGCCGGAATTCGAAAAAGTCTCAACCACGAAAATAATTGAAAAGATAAAAGGACTGAACTAGATATAATTGGTTTGCTATTCGCCAGGAAATAAAAAAAGGGGGGGTCCGGTTCGGACCCCTTTTATAGTTTGGGTTATAGTAAATCTTCTTCTTCGAGCAGCCGCCGATTCAAAAGCCGCAGCCTTCCCATCCACTCTTCGATATTCTGCACCGCAGTTTCTCCGAAGTGTGATTTGCTGCGAAGCATTGCGAGATATTCTGGACGCTCGTAGTATTCAATTCGCGCCAAATCAGCAAAGCGAAGTATTTCGGCCGGCGTGAGAGCGTTGCCGACGTAATACGGCTCTGTCTCATATCCATACTGCGAGTGGCCGATCCAACCGGGACCTCCAGAACGCTCCGGCAAAGGATATCCACTCTTAGTGGCTTGCTCATATAGAGTAGAACCAGGAAGTGCTTGCGTGCAGTAGAAATTGGAGAAGGCGCCATTCAACGCCACTGCCATGTCGTAAGTCTCTTGCAAGGATTGCGGGGTGTCTCCCGGCAAACCAAAAATATAGTTCAGCGCGCCCTCGATGCCGGCAGCGTGCATTTGTTTCACTACTTGATAGATGAAATCATCGCTGAATTGTTTGTCCTGACCGCTTCGCACCGAGCTATTCGCCGCCTCAATACCAAGCGCGAGCCAGCGGAAGCCGGCGGCGCGCAGAGGTTCGAGCATTTGCGGCTTGCAAGTGTCAACGCGGGCATAAGCCCAAAAATTCAGGCTGTCGCCAAATCGCTCGCGGACGCCCTTCGCAATCGCGAGAACGTGCGCTTGATTGAGCGCGAACATTTCGTCGGGAATTTTGATGTATCGCACACCGAATTGTTCCACGAGATAAGTAACCTCGCGAACAAAGTTTTCGGGGCTTACAGAGCGATAGCTATTCACTCCCGGCTTTCCTTTGCCGATCTGGATAAGCTGCTGCTCTCCTTCGCGGAATGGCGTTTGAATGTTGCAAAAATCGCAGTGGAAGGGACATCCTTCCCACGAGTAAGGATTGGCATACGGACCACGATCGGCAAAATCAGAATAAAAAGTTTGCCAATTGTGCGCCCGGTAATTTCGCGGATCCATGAACTTCCAACCATCGATCGCGAGTTCCGAATTGAGATCAATGAGCGGAGCTGGTTCGTTGTGAACAGTTCCGCCATCTTTCCGATGCCAGAGACTTCTCACTTTATCAACGCCGGAACCGTTTTTGATCGCTTGGAGCAGTTCATGAACCGTAATCGGTCCTTCGCCGCCGCAAACAAAATCAATCGGCTCTTCGCGCAAGGTCTTTTCGGGCAATGCCGCCGGATGAGTTCCGGTCATGATGATCGGAACGGTAGGTGCGACATCCTTGATCGCCTGCGCAAAAGAACGGGCGGAAGGCATGGTCTGTGTGCTCGAAGAAGGATTAAATCCATACACCGGCATAACGACTAAGCGAGGATTTGCACCCAGCACTTTCGCCGCCATTTCTACTGGCGTATCATCCGTAACGTTCGCGTCAATCAAGTCCACGCCCACACCACGGCGCATTAGATATGCCGCCGCGAAACGCGCCTTGGCGGGTGGCTCAATGGCATCTTTTTTTACTGGACCGTATGCTCCGTCTGTGCGAACTGAAGGAATAACAAAAAGCACGTCTGATCGATCTGGCATTTATTTTTCCTGTCTGTTTTTGTTTTAAAAGCTTCTACCGCAGAGTATACACCAAACTCAAGTCGAAGTCAAACAAATTCAACTTCCTGAAATCAATAGAGCCTAATTAAAATTTTTCCTACTTCCAAAAAATATGAAATGTTGTAGTTTTAAGTTTTTATTTAGCTGCAAATTTTGCTCTTTGTATTCATAAAAAGAAAAAGGGCGTGGAGTATAAACTCCTACGCCCTTGATGATTTACGAACAATTGCTTCAAACAAATCTCATTTGCATCTTGCCGACAACTTTTACATCCTTTGGCTCAACCATATAAGTGAAGCATCCGCTCATATAAAATTGGATGACCTCACCACGTGGATTGTATGTCCCATCGTCGTTGAGTCGTCGGGCTTGCACGTGCCAACCGTCAGGATAGCCATCACCAGGACTCACGATGCCACCACCCTGCATTCTGGCAGTCTCAACAACGAACTTTGCTTTTGCGCGGCTGGAGTCATATGCACCAAGCTCCACGGTTCTTGTCTTCGGCGGAACCTTGCCGCTCTTTGCGGCGGCGGCCACTCGCCTATCTTCGCTTACGTAGTATTCGACGGGATACTTTGTAGTTTCGCCGTCGACAGTAACGAGATTCTTGCCTTTACGTTCGTAGTAGCCAAAGGCGAACTTTGACGAAGTTATAACGTCGCCCGTATTGGGAAGTTTCTTTGTCGGCATTGTTTACGCCCCTTTATATCAAT
>OBEQ011725284.1_pt1 | contig 18531 bp, 20 predicted proteins | sample 1670901 | NCBI WGS metagenome assembly OBEQ01 (sample SAMEA104232315, study PRJEB22302) | groundwater metagenome | biome: forest; feature: aquifer; material: groundwater | place: USA | collected 2011-08-07 | depth 5.4 m
CACCTCTTTAATAATATTGAGCTGCATTTGCAAAGCCACTATTTGAAAAATTACTATTGCCACCTTGGAATTTCTTTAAAAGATTTCCGACAATACCACCTAACCAACCACCTGCACCGCCACCACTAGAACCGCCAGAACCTAAACTCCCTTGAAGTGCTGCAAATGGGGCAAGACTTCCTAAGCTACTTCCAACTGCACCTGCAATACCAGGTTGTGAAGCAATTTGTAGTCCAGGGCCTAATGCTGCCATATATGGGCTCATTTTTAATTGTGAACCAGCTAGTGAAAATTGATTTTGATTATTTAATTGATTTAATAAAGTGCTAAAGTCAAATTGACCAGTTGGATTCATATACTGCGATTGAATTGGTAATCCTGGTGACATTAAAGTATTTAAACCGGATCCAAATGAAGGGACTGTACCTAATGTTCCAAATGCTTGCAATCTTCTTTGTATTTCATCTTGCCTTAATTGTTCTCCATATTGTTGCCCACTTGTTGCAATTCTAGTTTGCTCATCTGCTAGATTTCGTCCTGTTCTATCAAAAATATTTCCACCAGCACTTGAACTACCAAAACCACTATTTGCTAAGCTTTGAGCAATTCCTGTTGTAGAATCTTGGAATTGCCTATTAACATCAATATTTGCACCTTTAACATAAGCATCTTTGGCAGCTTGAATCCTTTGCTCAACTTCAGGGGCAAGTGAAGTTAGACCACCTTTAATAATGTCATTTGCTGAATTAAAAGCATTTAAGTTTAAACCTTGTAATGAAGGTAATAGACTACTGTTGATTTTAGAGATGTTGCCAATATTATTTAAAGCATTAGTAAGTTCAAATCCAGAACCTAAATTAAATAGATTCTCACTACCAGGTGAAGCAACTGGATTACTAAAAGGTTCTTGTGATTTTTTAATATTCTTTACTTTTTGAGCACCAGTTAAAAACCCTGGCAATAAATTATGAGTATTCATTAACTCATCTGAAGCAAACTTTCTTTGACCACTACTTAAAGCATCCCTAAAACCTTGCGGCATCCACTGACCAAGGTTTTTACCTTTAATTAGGGCGTTTAAATCTTTTGGGCTTATCCCACTGAAATCATAAAAAGTTTTAGTACCTTGATTAAAACCACCACCACCTGGTGCTTGAAATCCACCTCCTGGATATTTAGGAATATTAGGATTTAATTGTGGTTGTTGCTGTATTGCACCAAAAACATCACTAAGATTTGGGCTACTTCCAAAACCACCAAATGAACTTAATGCACCACCTAGTAAACCTAATCCTAATGCATCTCCTAAACCAGCCATCTTTTTACTCCTACATAAGCCCCAAAGACATTAAAAGTTTTAATGCTTGTGGATCCATCCCACCTAAAGGATTTGATCCACCTTTGAAATTCGACCCACCTAACCAATTAAGTGCTGTACCTGTTGGATTGAAATTATAATTACCACCGACTCCTAAATTAAACATTGGACTAATACCAGCACCAAAAAGAGGATTTAAAGATGAAGGGAAATTTAAACCTGTCATCTGATTGTTCATAAACTGTGGATTAAATCCTGGTAATCCACCACCAACATATTGACCTTGATCATTTATTCCTGAAGCTGATAATAATGATGTTTCAAATGGAGTACCACCTGCTGGATTTATAAACATTGAAGGCATTTTTGGTGGTTTATTTTGAAAGAATGTCTGTTGTCCACTTTGTGGATCAATATAACTAGCAAAACCACCACTAACCACTTGTCCTAAAGATGGCAAAGGTCTATAAGGATTTAAACCAGGTGTTAAAACATTATTGATTCCACTTGCTTTTAAAGAATTGTCATAGTAATTTTCTAAAAGTTGATTTCGTTTATTAGCATCAGGCTCCATTATGATGTCTGACAAAGACATTTTAAATCCAGTTGGTGTTGCTAAATTTATATTTGGACGAATATTGCTGCCAACATAATTAGGTCCTAAACCAATACCAGTTGCATTTGCTGCATTTAAAAGCCCAATCGGATTAGTTTGTGCCAATGTAGGTGCTTTATAATTACTACTATATGGGACACCTGTTGCCCCTTTCCACTGACCACTAGTCGGATCCCAGTTAGCACCAGGTGGTGGTTGTGAATAATCGGGTGCAGCAGGTGCAGCTGGAGTATTATTACTCTTTCTGTAACCTAGGTTTGCGTCCACGTTTCTTAGTGTTGGATTCCAAAACCCCATCATTTGTTGGGTTGTTACCATTGTCTTTTTTGTCTCCTTCCTCCTTTACATTTTTTTCTAAAGCATTCATAGCATCGTCAAATCTTTTCTTTTGCTCAAGTGCAAAAGAATATTCCAATTTGGAAATATTCTTTCTAATTGTTAGAGCGTAAGTGTAGTCATATTGCACATTGTCAATTACTAGTTCACTAAAGCAATATTTAATTAATGCTTCATATAGTTCATTGCTTTTTTCTTGATATTTCGCTACCCAGAAAATATGTGCGGTTTTTTCTTTCCCTTTTTGAATATCAAAAACTTCAATGATTCCTAAATCATCTTCAAGCGGTTTCCCGTTTACAGTGATTTCACCTCTAATGACAAAGGCTTTTTCTTTTTTTAAATCTTCAAGCCAATCAACTGCTGTCTTATAACCCCTCATTGCACTTAACGAGCTCCCTACAATTGGCCATAAGTCATTTATGATTAGTTTCATGTGCCCATCATTTACTTGTTGCATATTTTTTATTTTTACTCCTTCGTTTTTTTTGTTAATTTTTACTAATCGAAATCTTCCCCTTCTAAAATTATTTCTATAAGTGTCCAGGCAAAGTTTTCTTCAAAAGAATAGATCTTTACTTGCTTCCTCTTTGAACTACCTATAGGCTTAAATCTTTTTTCTGTTAATGGTCTACCTTCTTGACTTGACCATATCAACTCAGAGTTAAACTTTTCACCCCAAACACCAGCTCCTGGTTTGTCTAAGAAAATCTTATAAATCCTCCCTGATTTATTGGCATTCACAATTTCAATATGAACAGTTCCAGTTGTATGGTTTGTAAATGTTGCCCAACCTTTAGTAAAGATGAAATATTTACCACCTCTATCAATCCAAGGCCAAACATATTTGGCATTTCGCCTAGTTAGATTATGAGTAAAACCAGTATCTTGTTTCCTAATTTCCCCTGTATAACTTGCTGAAAATAAATTGAAATCATCATATAAAAGACTTGCTGCATAAATTACATCTTCAATAAATGTCCAATTATTTTGCCTATAATCAAAAATCTGGATTTTATTATTCCCACGACTTACACCACTATAAAAACCACCGATTTCTTTGGTGGTATATTCAACTGTCTTTATAATCAATTCATCTACAGCACCATTAAAGAAATCTAGTCCTGCTAGTGCACTGGAACTACCAATTGCTAAACCATTATTGCCACTTGTTTGCATGGTAGAAACACTAATTGCTGTTCCTCTTTCTACACCATCACGCCACAATCTAAACTTTTTGCCATCCCAAGTAATTGCAATGTTGTACCAGGTGCCGACAGTCAAGGTTGTAATTTCTGTGACTTTCTGTTCTTGACCATTACTATCCCAAATTGAACCAATTAATTTTTGTATATTATTGTCGTTATGCAAATAAAGTGCTGTACGCCCTGCACTATGGTTTAAGTGGAAGAAATAACCTTTATTATTATTGCCTGGTAATGCTTGCGGTCTAATCCAAATATTGAAACAAAAAGCACTTAGAGCTCCCCCAATTCCAGAACTTAAACTTAAATATTGATTTGTGCCATTTAATTTAATGGCATCTTTTAAATACTGATTGAAGCCAGTAACAAAGGTTGCATTATTGTTGTTTGTTAGATTGTAGGCATTTTTTGTGGAATCTTTTATATCGTTAAAATGAAACAATGCTCTTGTATCATCTGCAATTTCTTTTTCATCCCATTCTGCAAAATCTTTAAAGTGTGAAATCCATAAGTGATTTCTTCTTTCATAATCTTCAATATATGCATAAGGTAATGCTTTTTTAGGAATCTTATCAAACTCAGGCTGTACTCTAAAGCTAACATTTGATTCTTCAGCTTCAGCATTTTTAATTGCAATTTGAACGGATTTTAAATAATTACTTTGATCTAAGAAAGCTGTGTCATTTGATTGCGTTGTAACTGAATGCCTTGATTTTGTCCCATGTTTTTTAATTAATAAAACAATTTGGAAAGGAACACCAACCCTTGTAGTTTGCCAAATATCTGGTGGTGTATCACCAACAATTGCATAAACTGCCCTTTGTTTAAATACTAACAACCTTGCAATATGTTCTGGTGTTGCTTTTTCCCCAATCATTTTAGTAATAGGGCCATTGCCATCATTTGGTTCAATATCTACCCAACCACCACGTTGAACATCACTTGCTGAATTATTCCAAATAAAAGCATTAAACAAAGCACCATAATATGCTTTGCTTGGATTATTAGGATCGCCACTTAACCAAGGACGGTTTGCAAACGTGGCACATAAACTTACAAAATCCCCAATCGTAAACTCTGGTGCTGCTAGTGTAAATTGTTGGTTTACAGTTGTTGCAACTTGATCCCCATACGTTGGTTTCCAGCCTGTTAGATCACTAAGATTGGCATCTCCCAATTTCCACATTTTAGTTTTATTTGTTTCACTGGTTAATATTAGAATTGGTTGGCTGACACTTTTTGCCTGGAATTGTGTTGTATCTACTTGTCCACCACCAGTCACCGTATCAATTAATGTTGCTGTACCATTTCTATGATTTGCTGTGTACCATCTGCCAGTTGTAGAATCTTCATCTGTATAAACAACTGGGATTACATTGCCGTCTTTATCTAAATATTCAGTTTTAAATAATGGAACCCCAATAATTTGACTAATTGGAATTGTAGTTTTACTGCCTGGGAAATTAGAGATTGCACCATCTTGTGAAAATGCAATTCCACCTAAATCATAGGCAGAACGTATATCTTGATTGCCTTCTAGTGCCCTTCTATTTAGACCACCAATATTGTTTTTAAGATGTATTTTGAACTTTTGTCCCATTTGTAATCTACAACCCTGAATGTGCAAGCCTGGCAATATAGCGTGAGGTATCAACTTCACCAGTTTCATCAACTAATGTATGAGCAATTGAACTTTCTAAAAGTTTTTCTTCTAATTTGCCCCGTATAATTGCTGCATTGTTTCTATTGTCAACAGTTGCTATCCAGTCGGCTATGTAATAAACAAGTGGATCAATATCATTTATAGGAATTATTAGGTTGTCTTTAACTGTTGATTTGTCTATTTCTTCAGTCATTGCAACTTTATATGGAATAAATAACAATTGATCTGAAATAACTTTTGGAAAGATTGAAAAATAGATTACAGTTTTATCATTTTTTGTTAATGGATTTGGATACCAAAATCTAGGTGCTTCTTCTTTAGGAACTAAAGTTTGAAATAAAGTATAAGGAATATTATTTGGTGCCCAAGGAATAATATATTTAATTACTTGTTCTCTTGTAACCCTTGTGACTGGATTACCAAAAGCATTTTGTACTTCATCTTCTAGGATTCTTTCAATTAAAAAATCTTTAGCAAAATTGGTTGCATTTACTTCATAATCTTGTGTATCTGCAACTAATTGCAAATTGACATGCTTCTTTAAATACGTTCTACCCTCAAAGCCATAAAAGAAGCGTAATCCTTCATTTAAGGCTACAAGGGTAGAAGCATCAAAAGAACCAGGATCCATTAAAGTATCAGTCGTGTTGTCTTCTTTACAGACACTAAGTGCCTTGTTTATAACATCAAGTCCCGTAGGTATTTTTAATCCCATCTTTTATCTTTTGTCTCTTTTTTTTATCTCTTATTTCTTATCTCTACTTAAACTGCCATTGCAATTTTTTTCTTTCGACCTACTTTTTTACCAAGGATTTTTACTACTTTTCCTTCACTAGTAATTTCTTCAATTACATCTTCATCTCTTGATTTCTTTTGTTTTTCTTTGATAATTTTTTCAACGTCAATGCTGTATTTAGTGCCTTGTGGAACTTCTTCATAAACAACATCTTTCATGTGGGTAAGAAAAATCTTATCCTTTTTAAATTTCTTGATGTTACCTGTGATTGCTTTTCCTTGTGAGCTCAATCTAGTCCTTGCATTCATTAAGAAACCTTCTAATGGTGTTGGTGTATATTTGCAAATCTCACTGCCACCTTCATAAGCCAGCATTTCAGCTTTAATAGGTAAACAAACATCCTTGGCTCTATCAATACCATCAATATTTGCAATAGTGATTTTTACAAACTCTTCCCATTCTTCCGGTGTGTAATTATTGGGATGAACAACATTTAGTAATTGATACTTTGCCTGTAGTACTTCACGACCTAATTCAGTGACTTGCACACCTTCATATTTCACTTGCGTATTTAAATTGGCTATCCTTGAGTAATAAATTCTTGCCATAAACCCTCCTTTTGATTTTTGAGCTCTTGAACTGCACAAAAAAAAGCAGGACTGTTATGTCCTGCTTTTAAAAATAAATAAGCTACTAACTCTTTTTTTTAGGTTATCCCATGTAAGTAAATTGCAGTTTCAGGATAATGCAGCACACCGCCCATCTCACCAATTACATGCCATTTACCACCATCACCAGTTTTACCGAGTTGTTCTACAGCAAAATCTCTCCCATTTAATGGTGCAAGGTCATATTGCTCCTTTCGGACAATTACCATTTCATCATCAAATAAACAGAAAGGTGGAACTACTACAAAATCAACTGGGAGAGGCCCAGCATAAGTGCCTATATAGTTGGATAAATAAATATCCCTCTGTTCCCTTCTGACTCTATTTGGTTCAAGTGCATTGACCCTGTTTTTGCAGGTTGCATTCACAAAGCCAATATATGGGCTAGGACCAAAGCTGTTTGGATTACCACCTTCAGATAGTTCTTTTTCAATTGGACCATCTAAATTAACAACTTTTGCAAGTTGTGCATCCATAACAGGAGTTGATAAAGCACCAGCCACATCTAATGTAATGCCGTTGAAACGTTTAATGGCATCTACAATTCCGCACATATTACGATCTTCAGCAGCACCGGTGATTGTGTTTTTCTTTGTAGTACTTGCACCATGAACACCACGGAATAGCGCTTGGTATAACTTGACGTTTTCAAGATGATCTAATGCCCTTCTTACAAGGTCATTAAATCTTGCATCACCGTTTGCAATCATTTTTTCAATGGCTTGTGTTGTACCTGAAATTTCAAGATTTCTTTTGAAGATTTGGGTAAAATACGTTTGCCTGATTGATGTAAAATGATCAGATCCATTGTGTTGACTATTTTCTGATAAAGTTTCTGAACCTACGATCACCTTATTATTTGCTGTACCATCACTAGCAGCAGTACCGTCAATTCCTCTAATTACATTGTTTAATGTAATTAAAGTATTTGTTTCAGTAATATCACTTGCTACGGCACTTGTGAATATGGTTTCACCGGTTGCTGGAAAATGAATCTTTTGATTTATTCTTACTAGCATTGGTGTTGCCAGATCTTTTTTAAGTACGATTGTAGTATCGCCAGCTAGATAATCAGCATTGACCAAACCCATGTCAAAGTAGTTTGTTCCATGTGGATTTTCAATTACTGGTGTTTCCCATGCTTTGCCCCTTTTCATATAAAGGTCTAAAGCACGTCTTTTACCTGCACTTCTAACTTCAAGTGTGGTAAGTAGATTTTCCCTTAATGTATCCGGTGTATAGGATACAAGGGCAGCTAATATAAACATAATTAGTTACTCCTATCTTTAGGATTAACCTGCTGCTTTGGTTCTGAGTTTTTGCAACTCAAAATCCAATTTCATGATCTGATTTTGATCAACAGGCTTTCCAGCTTTTAACTGTGCAAGGTCTTGCTCTTTCTGAGCAATAACATCCCCTGTACTTAGGGAACTTGCAGTTTGACCACCGTAGTCAGACTGACTTGAAAACTTTTGTTCATTAGGCTTTGGTGCAGGTGGATTCCCGTCACCAGCTTTTACTAAAGTTATTAATCTTCCAGCACTTGCCAAATCATAGGCTGCAACAATTTGATTTGCGACTGGTAAATGTCCAAATTCTGCTTCAAAGGCAGGATCACGTCTTAGTCTGTCTGCCTCTGCATCAATAACTGGTAATAATTGATCCAATTGCACATTTGATGCAGCAGGTTTAAAACCTTGTTTAATATGATTTTGCAAATTAATTTTGACATTGCCAATTGTTTGTTCTGTTTGCAAACCATATAATTCTTCCCTGACAATTTTTCTTGTTGAATCATCAGTTGAAAATGCAGCACCCCCTGTAGGATCAACATTCGTATTGTTGTTTGTATTGTTATTGCTATTGTTTGCACCAGTGCTGCCTGCTGCACCACCAGTTTCATATTGCTGTAATTTAGTTTGATAATGCTGTATTTTTTGTGCTTGTGAATTATGGGCAGCTTCCCATTGCTTATTTTTATCTTCTGCTACTTTTAGTTTTGCAATATATTCAGCTTCACTTAATCGTTGTTCACCTGTTGGTTGAGGCTGTGTATTAGCTCCACCGTTAGCAGCACTGGCATTATTTGCCGGATCTACTGTTTTAGTTTCTTGATTGTTTTGTGTTTCTGTTGAATTTACTGACATAATTTTTACCCCCCTAAGTTAAAATTGCTCGCAAGATATTGCTTGCAAAATATTGCCCGTAAAATAAAAAACACAGGCTTCCCTGTGCTTTTTATCTGTTGAAGGTTGAGGTAATATAACTTAGCTTGGTTAGCTTGTAGCTAACTTGTGGTTAATTTGTAGATTCAATCAATTCTTGTGCCTCTTTTGAATCTTTAATTGGCTGCATATTTAGGATTTCACTGAATAAGGTTTTAACATCTGCAATTGCTCTTTGCAATTCACATCTATTATGATCTGCAATTATTTGACCAATAAAATCATGCTTATCTAAAACACCACTTACTGAAACACGATCAAATAAATTAAATAAATATTGAATTGCAAAGACTTCTTGTCCTTCTGTATTTTTAAAAGTCACAGTATCTAATGATTGAAAAGCTAAGTAATGATCTTTGTATTTATTCCATCTATAGATAAGTTCTTTAACACTATACTTTTTATTTTCAACTTGATTTCTACGTCTTTGCCTACTTACTTGTGGTAATAAATCACCTTCAAACTTTTCAGCTTGGGATTCCCTAATAACTTCTTTTTCTTCTTCAGCTTCAAGTGGAAGAAGACCATCTAATTGCATTGCCCTTCTATAAGGATTGTTATACATTTATTGTGCTCCTGCCACTTGTGGGTTTTGCCCTGCCGGTTGTTGTGCTTGTGGTTGCCCTTGATTTTGCCCAGGTTGTTGTTGTCCTTTTTGCCCTTGTTGTTCAGCACTGATTTGTGCAATTTCCTGCTCAGTATAATAAAACTTTTCGGGATTACTAACACCTGAGTTTTCCCATTCTTGAGCACAAACCTCATTCCATTTGGTGTATTGAACACTTGGTGTCTTACTAACCGTAATACTTGAATCCCTGAATGCTTGTTGACTTTGCAATCTTTCAATTACTGATCTTGTACCAATTGGAATAATATCTGTTAATTCTGGTGGTGTTGCTAGTACAGACATGAAACGCATATCATTGAACTTCATATAGATTTCTTCTGTAGAATAACCAGCTTGTTTAAACCAGAATAAAATTGCTGAATCGTCTTTTGTCCTTTGTGGTTCACCACTTTGTGGATCAAAACCAACAATTGGAAACATTTGATCAAAGACATTTTCAATTACTTCAAATGCAATAACTTGAATGTATCTATTGTCCCAATGTCTTGCTAAAGCACCTGCTCTTCCTTGTGCAGCCTGCATTTGTTGATTTGCAATAGTTGCAAAACCTGGTTGTGTATCAACGCCAGAATGTACTGTTTGTGCATTTGTTAAAACATAAGCTTGACTAGAAAACCAATCAAATACTTCCCTTGCAAATTGCCTTCTATTAGTTCTTGGTATTGGTTCAAGCTGGCTTTGTCCAGTTTTTGGCCACTTTGCAAATGGCCTCATTTTCCAGTATTTTGCTAATTGCCTTGTGGTACGGTCTGCCCAATTATATGAAACACCACCCATGTTATCTAAAAGACCACCAATTAATTCAATAGCAGCCATTGTGTTTATAGAACTTTGAATACCTAGAATTGGCTTTACAATGCCTTCACCAAATACTTCACCTTTAGTAACTCTTTCAAATGGTAAGTGAAAGATAGAATTAGCTTTACGCTTGCTATTTAGCTGGGTAAATCTTAAAAGCAAACTTGGTGTTTTAGAAATAGTTATAATTATATTTCTAAACTTTGTACCATCTGAGGCTTTCCAGCTAGGGACATGTGCTTCATATAAAATGTGCCCTGCCCCATATCGGATATTTCCACCTTCATCATTCCGGTAAGGATTTACTTTTGGAACTTGATTCTTAGTATTTGTTTCATCCCCAACTTTATGTACTGGGGCATCTAACTTATCAACAGCTTCTTTAATATATGGTAATTGACTTTCTTCAAGTTCAAAGCCTGTTTTTCTTAAAAGAATTACTCTATTTACAGTTGAAATATCTTTTGCTTGTGGATAGATTCTAATATCAGCACCAGCAATTGGTTCAGCTTTAGTAAAAGGCCCTTCAAATAAGGTTCTAAAGAAAACATCCCCAGTAATTGAACCTTCTAAAACAGCTTCTTCAGTTTCTTCTTTGTATGCAGTTTTGGTAAGATTTTTAGTTGCAATCTTTGCCCAAAGCTCACCAGTAAGTTCAGTATCTACTCTTAAAAATCTATCACCTGGAAAAATTAAATTGGTTACTGTTGTTGTGGTTGAATCTACAATTGTTGGTGTCAGTGGTAAAAATACTCTGTAATCTTGAACCCAGCTTTCTTCTTCACTTAAAGTAGTGGTGAAGTTTTGTTTATAAGCATCAAAACAATTGGCATTTTTGTTTAATCTTTGTGGATGTGCTCCTGCTTGCCATAAACCTAAGACAAGTGATATTAATTCACTTTCGTATTTTTCATCTAACTTTACTTGGTTTCTTGCAATTAATGCCATATCTTATCTTCGTTATCTTTTTTTATCTTTGTTTACCTGCCAAAATGAAAACCTTTTCTTAATCCTTTTTCTAACTCGAGAAACTCACTGCCTGGTTTTTCTAGTTGGCTTATTTCATGTTCCGCTGGCTCTTCATACCTAAAGAAATGCCAGATGACATAACGCCATAAATCTCCAATGTGGATATATACTCCGTCAACTTCAGGCTTTGGTTTACTTTGTTTATCTACATGCTCTGGATAATGCCAACCACCTTTAAAGGTATCTAGTGACATTTGACATTTTGGATTTACTGTAATTAAGCCAGCTTTACTAAAAACATCAGTTACTAAGGCTAATGACTGCCTATAAACATCACTAGTCATGTGATAACTAATCATGTTAGTTCCAAAATGCTTTTCAACTATTTCAGCAGCTTTACCTGGAACACCTTGATTGTTTTCATAAGTGCCAGCATGATCACCAATTACAATAAAATCCCATTTGCCACTGTTGTAAAAAGGACTATCTTTGTCTTTAAACTGGGCAAGTAACCTTTTGCAAATACTATCAATGTCAATTTCAAAACCAGATTGTCTTTGTGGTTTAACTGACCTATGAATCAACAATCTGCCACCAGGTGCTTGACCAATACCATAAGCAGGATTAGTACCACCAAAATCAAAGGCTAAAACTAAAGGACTATCTTTTAAAACACCAGGGTAATTGGCTGTATGTGTTAAAGCATTGAAACACTCAACAACTGGCTTGCCAAGAAAAGTTTCAAATCTTAGACAATGTTCAGTTAGAAAGTTCCTGTAATCCTGATACTTAACTGATATTTTAAGTAAATCTTCAAACGATTTACCAGCGTCTTTTGGACTAACACCATAAACTAACTGCCCACTTTTATTAATCCTTGGTTTTAAGACTTTCAGGTTCTTTGGAATGCTTTGCCACATATTCGTTCCTGGCTTTTATCCACTGTTCCATTGTTGGAATATCAAATGTGCCTAAATGCTGGTCATATGAAATCCCAATTACTGGTGTTTCTTTAACTTCATCTTCAAAACTATTACTATGCAATGTGGTTGAGTTTTTAAAGAACTTACCAGAGTGCATTGCTGCTGTGGCTTCACGTTTTAATCTTTCGTATAAGTGCGGTGGATCAAACTTAGTAACTTCATCAGCTACATAAACATCAGGTGTTTTACCAGTAATGTTTAAAGGGTTCTTACTAAATGCAGTAAAGTTATTATCTAAGTGCTGTATTTTCCAAGAACCAGTTGTAAAATCTTTAAACTCATTTGGCAATTGAAAGTCAAAATGATCAGTTATTCCTTTTGCTCTATTAACAACATCAAATGCATGTTCTTCAGTTATTGAATGCCAGAATGCTAAGAAACTAACTAAACTCAACATATCGTGGTTGATACATTTAGTTATTGTCCAAGTCCAGTGGATTTGCCTTTCTTTATATGAAACCGTCTCAGAACCTAAAGGAGCTTCAATATACAAGCTAACAATATCTTCAATGTAAGGTAACCTAGGAGTTAACTCCCATCTTTTAGTTTCTTTGTTTGGTGAATAGCATTTATCGAATATGAAATCATGCTTTTTATCCCGGTAATAATCAAGGATTTGAAGGCTTCTTATTAATCCTTTTGTGTCTATGTGAGAGAATTTGCTTGACTGCTTCACCAAAATCTAATCCTTTATGTTCTAGTTCTTGTTTTTGAACTGTTTTTCCTGTGTATGTGCCTTTAACTTTCAGTCCATCAAAGATTGCTTTTGCTACTTCTTCTACACTTTTAGCTTTAAGACCAGTGTCTTTTAGTTTAGTAATTAACTTAGCAACTGCAAAATCTATTACAGCTACCTCATCTAGAGATTTCTTTGCTTGTTCAGTAGAAGATTGTTCAATAATTTTTTCATTTGTTTTTGCTTTAAAATTGCGTTTCTCACTTGCCCAGTTATATTTATTGTGCCAAGTGCGTAAAGTATCAAAGTTTATGTTTTCTTCTTTTGCTATTTGAGCTAAAGAAATATTGTTTATGAACTTACAAAGACAATGGTCTTTAACTTCTTGAGGATATTTTTTTACTTTTTTCAATCTTTTCAATTCTTTCAATCTTGGCATTTGGTTTTAACTTCTTATACCTTTCTATAATCACATCACAATAAATCGGATCTATTTCTAGCCCATAGCAAATACGATTAAACTTTTCTGCTGCTATTAATGTAGTGCCAGAGCCAAGGAAAGGATCGTAAATAATGTCATTAGTCTTAGTATTGTTTTTTATAGGCTTTGCCATGCATTCTAATGGCTTTTGAGTTGAATGATTAGTATGGATATCTTCTTGATCGTCAACCATACCTTGAAAGCTATGGTTAGCTATTTCCCAGAGAGTAGAATCTTTTCTTGATCCTTGCCAATTATGTTTTTTGCCTTTGCGTACCGCATACCAACATGGCTCATGTTGCCAGTGATAATCTCCTCTAGATATTGCAAAATGAGGCTTTGCCCAGATTATTTGGGATACAATAACAAAATTACAATCTTCTAGGTTTTGGCAGACTTCCTTGGCATGTAGACCGGCATGCCAAACATATACTATATCTCCAGGAAATAGTTTATATGCATTACTCCAATCAACTAAATCATCATTACTAATTTTGCCTACTGAGCTCGCTCCGTAGTTTATTAAACCTTTTGCTGCAGCTTCATTTCTCCATTCTGGATCATAATTAACACCATAGGGAGGATCAGTAACCATTAATATTGGAATTGTCTTATTTAATAGATAAAAAACATTTTCTTTTTTTGTACTATCACCACATAACAACCTATGCTTACCGTCTAGGATATATAAGTCACCTAGTTTAGTTTTTGGCTTCTTGATTTTTGCTGCTTCTGATTTGGCATCAAAGTTATCTTCTTCAATCTCTTCAAGGTTTAATTCTCTTATTTCTTTTAGATCTTCTTCAGTAAATCCAGTTGTATAATCATCTAAATCGTCAATGTCTTTTTCTTCTAAATCTATTGATTGAATATAATCTTCTAATTTTAAATAATCCCATTCACCAGATATTCTATTTAATGCTAGGTTAGCTGACTTTTGTTTTTTCTTTGACCAGTTGACATAAATAACTGGGATTTCAGTTAGACCTTCTTTAACTGCTGCTTTTACTCTTTGGTGACCACCTACAATTTGATTTGTTCGTTTGTTATAAATTACTGGTTGGATAAAACCATATTGGACTAAGCTCTCTTTCAAATTATCTAATGTTTCCTCTGAGATTCTTCGAGGATTTTCTAAGTCTGGTAATAGTTCCTGAGGATTAGTCCACTCTAGTTTTAATTTCATAACTTAATTTTTATTTTGTTCTAATTTCTCTTTGGAAATATCTTCTTCTTCAGGAATTACTATGTTTGGATCACCAGCAATAATTTCTTCAGGTGTAGGAATGTAATGTCCCCCTTCATATTTAGGAGGGACAGTTATTTTAAATTCAGATTCTTGAATGTTCTCTTTCATACTTAATAATGACTAATGGCTACACAGTTAAAAACTTGTCCTTCATGTGATTAGCCCAGATCTGAGCCATCTCTTCAACTATCATTTCTTCATCACCGTGCTCTATTCGAACTGACCATTCCTTTCTTAATTTTTGTCTAAATAAATTAGTTCTACTGCTTATGTACCGATTGACAATATTGCTGTGTCTTAATGAGAAAAAGCATTTCCACTCTACTGGCATGTCTGCTTGTTCTAGCTTCTTGTCATATTCATTATGTGTATAGGGGATTTCCTCACTTTTATAATTTTCAATATTGTGTAATTTCAGAAAATCATTAACTTTAACTTCCAATGAATTGTCTTTCAAGTGATTTTTTGTTTGGCATCTCATCTACAACTTCCCCTCTATGGTTTAAGCCAATTACCATATTCAGTACAAGGAGTGTAGTCAGGGTTGATTTCCCTTTTTATATTTCAATCTTTGTTTAGACTTTTAGGACTACCTATGTAGTGGTTTGATTGTTAGAGGGAGCTGTAAGTTCTCTATTTAATTCTTTTAAATATATTCCAAGCTTTCTTGCTTCTTCTCTTCCAAGAGAAGGATTCACTATTTCTATAACTGATTTACCATCTACAGTAGAATACATTATTAGCTTCATTGATTCTTTGGTTATTTTTGTTTCTACTTGTTGATCTTCTGACTTTTTATAACATGATTTTAAATAATCAATTGCCTTGCAATATTTACATTGTTGACTATGAATCGGGTCTACTTCTTCTACTACTTGAACAATTGCACCTAAATAATTGAAGCCTACAATTACACAGACTTTATTGCCTATATCAAATACTGTGCCAAGTAAGTTGTTGTAGTCTATTAAACCAGTATTCATTGTGCTAATTGCTTTTCTATACCTCTGCCTTGTGCTATGAGTGTTCCTAACACTAACCCTTGTTTTTCTGCATCCCCTCTAGTTATTGAGCTTCCATCTTTACTATAAATGCAAACCGTTAGATCACTATCAAAGTCAATAGCACTATCTGAATAAAAATTATTTGATCTTGATCTTCCATATATCCACTTAGCAGCCATTCCTGCTTTTTTAGCCATTGACATTTGCACTACATTTTCAGCTCTTGCATTGTTCATCAAGCCATCTGAGTTTGAATAAAGATTAGTAATCCCCTTGTAATTTTTGTATATGGATTTGTGTTTATGAGGCATATAAATAAAAAGCCTGAGACTTTTTAAAGTTCTCAGGCCTGAGATTTTGCTAATTTGTGACAATAGTCCTCTACCTGCTCAATTTTCACACTCCACCTTTTGGGTTTCAGCGATACTAGGAGCAAGAGGCTTTTAATCTATTTTTTTAGAAGACTATATTCCTCATATTTTAAATGGACGGATAATTAGAAAAATAATTCCAAATCCCTGCTATTGTTGGTTATAACTAGAAATTATGCTGAAATGACAAAGGTTACTATTTGTTCTTTTGAACCACAAATGAAACTTTAATTACTTGTTTATCTTTTCAATTTCTTTACTACAAGTATTTTCTAACACTAATTGTCATTTAGTGCAATACAGCAAATACATGAATTGACTACTCTGAAAACTGCTTCCAGTAAGGGTTAGACCCACTTTATATTTTTAATTGTTACAGATAGTTTAGTATGTAACTTACGGTTACATGGTTTTTAATGTTGATTTGTTAACTTGATTACGTCAATCGGTGGCCAAATAGCTAAATGCTTGTTATAGTTTACTTTCCGCTATTTAGTTAGTTTGGGTATGGCTTGCAAGATAATTGCCTTCGTGGCTCAAGGACAGTCTGCCTACCTTAAACAATCGATTTACTTTTCAAAAAGTAATCAATAACTATGATAGCGGTCAATTTTTCACAACCTCATATAATTATTGGATTAGATGTTCACTCTCAACTAATTAGAGCAATCGCCAAGGATGAACAATTTAATACCGTATATGACCGTATAGTTAAACAAGATAGAAAAGATTTTGAAGACTTTTACCAATCTGTTACTTTAATCAGTGAAAATAAAACAATATTCTGGGGAAGAGAGGCTAGTGTTTATAGTACATGGATTGATGATTTCCTTTTTAAAAAAGGACATGATATTTTAAATGTTGATACTAAGTTAGTTAAAAAATGGCGACAAGGGATAAATGTAGAAAAATCGGATTACATCGATTGTGAAGCAATTGTCTCAGCAGTTAGATTTGAATCTAAAAAAGTAAGGCAATTAACTTTAGAGTTTGAAGATGATTATTATAAAGAACTTAGATCTTTAACTAGGGAAAGACTAAAGCTCTCCTACGACATAATGAGAGTTAAAAGCGAGCTGCACCACGCTTTATTTAAATCATTAAGTCCCAAATACAAAACCTTTTTTAAGAATAAATCAATGTTTGGTGATGCGTGGATTAAAGAAGCCCTTGAATATTTTGCTCCATTTGACGACATGCACTCTTTTCTTATTATTCGCAAATTAAAAAAACTTAAAGCTTATGAACAAGATGCAGATGATTTGGATATCTTACTAAAAAAGATAGCTAATAAAGAAATAAAAGCATTATGCAAAATTAAAGGAATCAATCTGGTTTTAGCTTCTGGCATTGTAGGAGAAATTGGTAATATTGATAGGTTTGAAACACCTGACAAATTAGCAAGATGGGGAGGAATTGCACCATTAGAAGATTCTTCTGCTACAGATAAAGATGACAAAGATAAAGCCCCAACGCATAGATTGGATCTTAGAGGAAATGGTTACTTTGATCATTACATTTATCACGTCTCTGTTACTCAAACTAGAGATGGGAAATCTGGGTATGCACCAGCTCAAAAATACTTTGCTAAGAAAGGAGGCTTAAGTAAGAACAAAAAAACAAAGAAAGATGCAAGAAGAAAACATAAAAGGAAATTAGTTAATGTTATTTTTAGGACTATTAAACAAGCTAGGTTATTACCAGAAGCAAAGTTTTCTAAAAGAATAAGGAATTAAAATGTATTGCTTTGTTATAAAGCTATTGACAATAACTCTGCGGACAGTTATTCCAGTGTCCTCCATCGATATAAGTACAATCTCCCACTTTATGTTCTTTAAAGATTCCGCTTATGGCAGATGAAGATGCTACAGAGTTTTTTAAATCTGTAATTTTCAGCATATCTGTGTACATTGCTTTTGTACCGCAGAGGGGATTTTGTGTAGCCATAATATGCAATTTACCTGAAGATTTTACTTTATTAAGTTCTTCTTCTGTAAACTGCATCTCAAGCCATTTCCCCAGTTTAAAAGTATCAGGCTGAACAAATAAACATTCAAATTTATTCGGCACAAACCAGAATGGAAAAAGTTTTCTGTTTATTTTTTCTTTTTTAAAGAGTTTAATTACTTCATCTGGATCTCTTCTTAAAAATACAAACGGTGCAATTAGCGAACCACCAGATACACAAACGATTTCATTAAAATCTATATTCTGTTCAAAACAATACTTATAAACACCAAGGTGAGCATAAGATCTAACCCCTCCACCAGATAAAACAAGATTAAATTTCTGAATTTCGATCATTTTATACTGTATTCTCTAAAATTCTATGCCCTATAAACCACTCCCTGTCTATATTATTGAGTGTAATTATAACTCATTCTTTACCTGGTTTTAAGAAAACTATTGTTTTAGTTTTTGATACATTTAATTACACTTAAGTTTATACACTTATTATTCAGAACCTATTAATTTTTGTTTAATAGGAAATTAACCTTTATCTGTTAATTTTCATCCTGTATTTAGAAAATTTTAATCACGGGGAAAAAAATATGAACATGTGGAGTCAAGTTAATAACATTAGAGATAGATATGGAAATGTAAA
>OBEQ011344634.1_pt1 | contig 18527 bp, 15 predicted proteins | sample 1670901 | NCBI WGS metagenome assembly OBEQ01 (sample SAMEA104232315, study PRJEB22302) | groundwater metagenome | biome: forest; feature: aquifer; material: groundwater | place: USA | collected 2011-08-07 | depth 5.4 m
CTCCATTTTAAAAACGACGGAGCCATCGGTGTTGGTGATCGCTGAACTTCTTTTCTCATAAGGTATCGTGTCCAAAGGATTCGTGCCGGGCTTGGTGAAGCGACGTTCGAACTTGAGCCCTTTCTGGTTTGAGGAAAGCGCGGCATTCCCTTGTGAAGCGTGTTTTACCTTTGAGCTATTTTGCATTTAGATTTCTCCTGGTTTTGAAGCTTTTGGCAGATTCAATATTCACTTTAAAAAATTTTTAGGACGGCGGAGACTAAAAAACGAAAGTATCGCCCCCAACGTTTCCGGCAATACTTCCGTTCTCAAGTTACGACGTCAGTATAATCGGCTCTTGTGGCCATGTCAAGCATTTTCTTAAAAAAACCACAATATTTTGTGGTTTTTTAAGGGAAAATTGCCTATTCAATCTACGAAACAATCCGATTAATACGTCATTCTGAGGAACGAAGTGACGAAGAATCTCAAAATAAGATCCTTCGTCATCGCCTGTGGCGATTCCTCAGGATGACGGTTTTATTGATTTCAAAATTTTATCCTGTTAGAATGAATTTGCATTTAATTTCAAGGAGGTCACTCTTATGCCGGAAACTTTAAGCATGGATGGTTTTACGATATTTTTAATGATCCTGCGGTGGATTCATTTTATCGCAGGCATCACCTGGATCGGACTTCTTTACTTTTTTAATTTTGTCAACGGGCCGTTCGCCAAGACCCTAGATGCCGACACCAAGAAAAAAGTGGTGCCGCAGCTTATGCCGCGCGCGCTTTTCTGGTTCCGTTGGGGCGCGATGATCACGTTCCTCGCGGGATGGACATACGTTTTCGGCAAGCTCCATTTGAGCGGCGCCGGATTCACCGGCACCGGCGGACTTTTCACCTCCACGTGGGGTCAGTGGATATCTCTCGGCGGCCTCTTAGGCTCCATCATGTGGTTCAATGTCTGGTTCATCATCTGGCCGTCACAGAAAAAACTCATCACCTGGGTCAAGAAAGGCGAGTCTCCGGCTGAAATGGCCGCCATCACCAAGAAAGCGTTTTTAGCGTCACGGCTCAACACCTATCTTTCGGCGCCGATGCTCTTCTGCATGGGAGCCGCAAGCCACTTCCCTTCATTTAATCTCGTGACCGTGCTTATCGTATTCGCGGCGGGATTCGCGATTATCTGGCATCTTATCGAAAAAGTAGCCGGTAAAGCAGGGGCGAATTTTTGATTTCCCTGTCATTGCGAGGAGCGTAGCGACGAAGCAATCTCGCTTTCAAAAACGAGATCGCCACGCCCGCCTTTGGCGGGCTCGCGATGACAGTTAGAATTTGAATTCTATTTCTTTCGTTTTCTGGGACCCAATTTCGATTGTCTGGGATTGGGTCCCAAGTTTTTCGTGCCACACCTCGATAACATATTTCCCCGGCGGCAGGTTTTTCAGCTCAAACTCCCCGCTCTCACCCGTCACGCTGAAATAAGGGTGCGGCAAGACCCCGACGTAACCGATCATCCGGGGATGCACGTCGCATTTTAAGGTCACCATGATTTCGGGTGTAGAAAATTTTTTATTCACCTTCATGCCCTGAATCGGCATTCCCAAATTCCACGAACCGGAATTTTTCGAATAAGTATGCACGTTGTGAAGCGTCGGATCGGCGTTCAGCAAAACTACCGGCTGGTTGACCATCACCCCGCTCACATGCGGCACATACAGGCAGTTTTTATTTTCTATCGTGGCCGGCTGCGCGGGTGCGTCGGAAACCCAGCCTTCCAATCCTTCCTTTATATAAACAAAGGCGTTTTTGATCCCGCCGGCAGCGTTTACCAAGAGCTCCTCCGACTGAACATTACCGTCCTTATGAAACACCGCGCATTCGGGATTGCCGCGGACGGAGATATTTTTCGGCTCAGGCGGCTGCCCTTGAAAAATCACTTTACCCTTGAGCGTGGCGGCCGTGGCCGGATCAACGGTTTTTTTGGGCGCGGCCGATTCCCGCGCGGAAGACGCCGGTTCTTTAGATTTTTGCGCCTCACCGGCCGGAGGCTGTCCACAACCGGAGGAGAATAAACCTCCCGCCAAAACACAGACTATGAAAATATTTTTCGTTCTCATAAATTTCTCCCCTTTAGTCTACTTTTATGGTTAATATCAAATCGCCGGGATGATGACAAGTCGGACACACATGGCCCTGCCGCGATAAGCGAAGCTTTTTTCCCGAAGTGATACCGGCAGGGATTTTCACGGTTATCTTTTTTCCGCCGCTCGCGGCAAAACTCACCTCGCCGCCTTTTTGGGCGCGGGATCGGGATATCTTCAAAGTCGCCGCGGAGTCGGAAGAGACCGGGACGGGCTCCGCGCCGTAAGCCTCCTCATCCTCATCAGACGGCCGGCCTCCCGTAAAAATATCCCCAAGAATATCTTCAAAACCTCTCATACCGCCGCCAAAACGGAAACTCGTCCGGCCGGAACCTTGAGCACCGCGCATGGCACGCAATATCTCCTCAAAATCAAACCCCCGCGCGCCCTGAAACCCTCCGGTGGCGCCGCCGAAGCGCTGCGAAGAAAAACCGCTTTTTTTATAAGCGTCGTATTCGCCGCGCTTTTTGGGGTCGCTTAAGACATAGTAGGCTTCGGAAATTTCCTTGAATTTTTCTTCAGCCGCTTTATTGTTAGGATTGGTATCGGGATGATACTTCTTGGCCAAAACCCGGTAAGTTTTTTTGATCTCGTCTGCGGAGGCGTGCTCGTTTATGCCCAATATCTCGTAATAATCTTTTTGAGAGGCCATGCTTCAACACTGACTTCCGTTATTCAATGCCAGCCGCCTCATCGATAAACTGCTGAATGTTCGTGTTGGCGGTGTAAATATTTAGTATATCTTTTTCCATCTTCGCAAAAATTTTAACCAGCTTCGGATCCAGATGGGTTCCCGCGAGGGTTTGAATATATCCCATCCCTTCATCAAACGAGGACTTTTCTTTGTAGCAGCGTTTGGACACCATCGCGTCAAAAACATCCACGAGCGCCACAATCCGGCCAAAAAGCGGGATCGCCTCGCCCTTGGTTCCATAAGGATAACCGGAACCGTCATATTTTTCATGATGCGAAAGCGCGATCTCGGAAGCGGCCATGAGGAGCGGAGACCTTGAACTCTGAAACATGCGCGCGCCGATCAGCGTATGCTGTTTCATGATCTCCCACTCTTCGGAAGTGAGCTTGCCGGGTTTTTGGAGAATCTTATCGGGAATACCAATTTTACCAATGTCATGCATGGGGCTGGCGTAACGAAGCATCTCAATCTCTTCGGGTGTCAAGCCAACCGCTTTACCGAGCTGAGTTGCATAATCGCTGATGCGTAAAATATGACTGCCGGTGTCGGGATCCTTATACTCGGCCGCGATCGCCAGCTTGAGGATCATTTCGATGTAAGATTCGCGGACCTGCCTGTGCATCTCCTCGAGCTCAACAAACGCTTTCTTAAGCTTAAGGATATCAATGTCCCCAGCCGCGGGAACTTTAATTTTTTTGTCCTCTTTGCCGGCGGTCTCGCTTCCTGCCCGTTTTTTTCTACCGGGAATATAAGCCATAAGCTATTTTGTTTGGCCGGCGGTCTTGGCAAGCGCCCTAACCTGGTCCCGTCCGCCGTATCGGGCATGCCAAGGCTTGGCGCCTTTATCGAGAACTCCATTGAGCGCCTTGATGTTTTTCACGCCCTTATCCAAAAGCCATTCTTCGAGCGCCTTCGAGCCTTTTTGGGCATACACCGGAATCCCTTCTTTCCACGTGGCCCGTCCGCAGAGAACACCCGCGAAATTCACATTCGCACTGATTGCGAGCTCGAGGCTTTCGCGGAAAATGTCATCGTCCACGCCGGCCGACAAATAAATAAACGGCTTTTTAGTGCACTGGTCCTGGCGCTTGAAAATAGCTTTGGCTTCTTCCCAATCATAGGCCGCTTCTTTGCCGTTAAAGGCTTTGGAACCTTTCAAGTATTTCACATCGATGGGAATTTCCACTTTGAGCACGTCGACTTTGTATTTGTCTTTGGAAAATTCCTCCATGCTCTTGATCACAATCTCGGGTTTGAGTTTTGCATAGGCCAGATCTTTGGCATCGCCGCCTTTAGGATCATAACCGACAAATTCGAGGAAAAAAGCGATGTCAGTCTCTTCGCATTCTTTGCCGATGCGCTCCATGATCTCGTGTTTTCTCTGGTTCACCTTCGGGTCGTCAAACGGCGAGTAATACAGAAGGACCTTCACGCAATCCGCACCTTCGGCTTTCAAGCGCTTGGCGCTATAACCGTCCAAAAACGTCGGAATGCGCCCCGGGCCGGTCGCGTCATAGCCGGTTTTTTCATAGGCCAAAAGCAGCCCTGCGTTTTTCGAGCGCTGACGGGCGGCCGGCAGGCCGAATTCAGGATCAAGAAGGATGGCGCTGGCATAGGGCGTCAGAACTTTTGTCACGACGGTCTTAAATTCGGACATCATCGCCGGCGTTATTTCCCCGTCACTCACGCCCTTGGCTTTGGCGATGGATTTTTGAAGCGATCCCCTCTGGTCCATCGCGGCAGCCGTGATGACGCCTTTTTCGTTGGAAACCGCTTCAAAGCTTCTCAATTTTCCTTCCGAAATAGTGATCACAAACACGCTCCTTTTTAAAGTAGATTAATTAAAATATTATATTTATTCATTGTATCGTACTAAACACTAAATCTGAAGTGCATAATATCACCGTCCTGAACGACGTATTCTTTGCCCTCAAGACGGAATTTACCCTGCCCGCGCGCGCCTTGCTCGCCGCGGTATTTCACAAAATCGTCATAAGAAACCACCTCCGCCCGGATAAAACCCTTTTCAAAATCCGAATGGATCTTGCCGGCGGCTTGAGGAGCCAGCGCACCTTTCTCCACGGTCCAGGCGCGGTTCTCCGTCTCCCCGACCGTAAAAAACGTATTTAAAGAAAGGAGTTTGTGGCCTTCCCGCGCCAGCTGATCCAAGCCTGACTCGGAGAGATTCATCGCTTTTAAAAATTCCTCGCGCTCATCCGCCTCAAGACGCGAGATGTCCTCCTCCACCTTTCCGGAAATCACGATCATGGCCGAACCTTCAGCGGCCGCTTTTTTTCTGACGGCGGCGACGTGCGGCGTGTCGGATTTACCGAGCTCCTCCTCGGCGACATTCGCCGCATAAAGCACGGGTTTATCCGTCAAAAAATAAATCTCTTTCAGGAGAGCCTTCTCCTCAGCCGTAAGCCTTAACTGACTGGCTTTCTTACCCTCGTTAAAAATATTTTCATAGCGCTCGAGAATGGAGGACATTTGGAAGGCTTTTTTGTCACCGGCCCGGGCGGCCTTCTCAAAGCGAATCTTGGTTTTGGCCAAAACCTCCAGGTCCTTCAAAATGAGCTCCGTCGTGATCACCTCGATGTCCCGCAACGGGTCTACCCGGCCGTGCACGTGGATGATGTCTTTGCTCTCAAAACAGCGCACGACTTCGATGATCGCGTCGACCTCTGCGATATGGCTCAAGAACTGGTTTCCCAGTCCCTCTCCCTGTGAGGCGCCTTTCACGATGCCGGCGATGTCGACGATCTCAATGGAGGTGGGAACCACCTTTCGGGTGGGTACGATTTCCGTCAGCACCGCAAGCCGCTTGTCTGGCACGGCCACAATGCCGATGTTCGGGTCGATCGTGCAAAAAGGATAATTCGCCGCCTGCGCCGAACCGCGCGTGAGCGCGTTAAAAATCGTGGATTTCCCGACATTCGGAAGCCCGACGATGCCGCACTTAAAACCCATATCAAACTCCCGTCAAAACCCTGTCCTTTCCGGAAGGTTTCGCAAATTTATTGAAAATATCAGCGCCGCTGCCCATCTCAGCGATATTGCTCTGCGCGCCGGCCAGTATCTTTAAGAAAAAAGGTTCGATGTGTTTTGAAGTATAGGGCTGCACCAGCTCCATTGCGCGCGCGGCAAATTTCATGACCTGCACCGGCTCAATACCGGAAATCTCGTCAAAAAACCACCCGCAGCTTGTGTACATGAGAAGCGAGAAACGTTCCGCCTCAAGCAAATCAAAAATTTTTTTCTCATCTTCTTTTTTAAAATCTTTCCGGGCGTTCTTGGACAAAAACTTCGTTCGTTCTTTTTCAGTGTCATCGAGGATCACCGAAATGTAATCATTTCTGGCTTCCCACGGGTCTTTCAAAATGCCGGTCGTCTGTAACTCGTATACCTCATCGACAATATTCTTGAGAAAATCAAACGCTTCCCTTAAAACCGGACGCCACTTCTGGTTCCAACCGGCCTGAAGATTTAAACGGCAGCCGCAGTCCGCCCGCCAGCGCTCAACCCCATGCGAACAACTCCAGGAACTGTTGTTATGGATATCCACTTCCCATTGTGAACCGAAAAGGTCGAGGTATTCGGCGAAATTGATCAGACCAGCCAAACCTTGGTCCTCTATCTTCTTGAGCCCATAAGCAACCGCCATCTCGCCGAATTTGTGGTGGTGACCGAAGCTTTCGCCATCCGTAGCCGTGGAAACTATCTGCCGTCTTTCCTTGTGAGTAAAAGCCCCCAAAAGCCGGCGGCAGAGCTCGTCGCCGTTGTAAAGAAGCCCCTGAAAAGCAATCGCGCGCGAGATAGGCCCGTCATAAAAAAAGATGTGAAATTGTCTGCCAGACTCGAGCAATATCCGATACGGATGTTTGGGGTCTATCGATTCATGACGTAAAATCTGCCAACGGTGGCCAAAACCGACGGCCCGCACCCGGTAGGCCTGATGCGGCGCTAGAACCGTAAAAAGAATTCCTTGATCACAAAAAATTCTTAAAGTCTCGCGATCCACGGCCGTTTCCGAAAGCCACATGCCTTCGGGTTTTCTTTTATAATGAAACTCGAAATCTTTTATTCCCCAGACCACCTGCGTGATTTTGTCCCGCCGGCTCGCTAGCGGCATGATCACGTGATTGTAAACCTGGGCCATCGCATTTCCATGGCCGCCGCATTCTAACGCGCTTTCGCGGTCGGCCGCAAGGATCGCCTCATAAGTGTCGGGGTCTTTCCGCCGAAGCCAGCCCAGAAGCGTGGGACCTATATCAAAGCTGATGTTGGAGAAATTATTGACGTGGGTGACGACTTCGCCTTTTGAATTTAAAATAGGTGCGCGCGTATTCGCCGAATAACACTCCTTTGAAATGCGCTCATTCCAGTCGTGAAAAGGTTTCGCGGACTCTTCCACGTCCACTTCCCCTGTCCACGGATTTTCTCTGGGCGGCTGATAAAAATGGCCGTGTACGCAAATATATTTTTTCATGGCAGGTATTTTACCATAAGCATGTCATTGCGAGGAGCCCCCCCCGTTTGCTTCGCAAAGCCAAGCTGCGGGGGCTCCTCGCAATGACAAACTAATACTCCAGATCCGTCCACTTTAACCACGACGCCAGATTCGGCAGGCCGTCGTGCCGCCAAAAAAGAGGCGGCTCCTGCATTTGGCCCGCGCGGCAGATCCGGTTTATGCCCAACTGTGCCAGTTTTTCAGAAATTTGAAGCCTGCGCGCGGCGCCCGCTTCAAGCGCGACGGCTTGTAAATATTTCTGCATCGGCAAAAGGGTTTTGTATAAACTCTCAGTGTTTTTTAAGCCTTTCACATAAATAACCTGCTGGCCGGATGACAACGGGAGGTCATTTTTATCTTCATAAATTACAAGCCAACGGCCCTTAACGCTGCTTTCCCAAAAACGAATATTTTCACCCTTTATTTTTCTTATCGTGTAACGATTTAAAATCTGCGCATGGTGAAGGGTACGGTGTAGGGGCGCAAGGCCGTGCGCCCCTACAGACAAGCTCTCCAAAGACCTCGCCAAAAACCCCGCGAAATTATGTGGTGAAATAATCCCGCCTCCCTCGATATAGATCGTCGCCGGCGAAAGACAGCCCCGCTGATCAAGCATCCAAATGTCATGGGCTGTTTTCTTCGCTAACACCTGGCTGTTCTTGGGCGTCAAACACTCCTTGGCATAAAACGAAAAACTCACCTTATGGCCGTAACCCAAAAACGGTGTCCCGGCGGGCAAATGGTTTTTTATTTCTTTCAACGATTCATTATTTCCGTAGGCAACGACCAAACCAGATTGTTCAATACATTCTCGTAGGGGCGCGGCATACTGCGCCCCTATAGTGGGTTTCAAAATAGTGTTCGTAGCGGCCAATTGAGGGTCCAAGGCTCGAAGGGATTCAAGATAAATACCTAAAAAACCTTCGTCCTTTGATGAGCACTTCCCTATATTCACGCTTTTCACAAGCATTCCGAATATAAAACTTAAAAGGGCGGGGTTTGGCACATTTCCCGAAAAAATGTGCGTGACAAGCCTCGGTCCGCGCGCGCGGCGGAAATTTCCGGAAACCGGGTCTTTTTGAAAACCGTCCAGAAACCTCGGGTTTTGGATTTCCGCTTGAAGCAGTTTCAAAAGTTTCTTCTCGGTAATCCCGGTGAAAAGCGCGTCTAAAAGCGCCTCCGACATTTTCTTTGTGAAACCGGAGTTCTTCACAAGCTTTTCAAGCGCCTTTCTTCTATAAAAGAAATCTTTATTGAGCCATTGGCGGGATAATTTGCCTAAGGAACCCGCGATGGAATAGATGGACCGGGGTTCGAGATATTTTTCTCTGTAAAGAATTAAACTTTTTAACACATTCTGAATGAGGTTCACCGCTCCGCCCCGGATAACACCAAGTCCTCATAGATCAAAGAACATCCTCGAAGCGTTGCCTGCGGCGCACGGCCGAGAAGTTCAAAACCGCCCCCGACAGCGCGACCGAGATCCTCCGTCTGAATCGCTATCACCGAGCCGCGGTTTGCCAGATCAAAATGCCTTAAGACCCCCGCCTTGCCTTTCTTGATTTCTTTCCCCGTTCGCGGATCGATCACCAGCGTCTTAAGCCAAGCCGGCCCTTCTTTAAAGGGCTTTCGTTTTAATTTAGAAATCTTATCCCTCAAAGTCGTATCGTAAAATTGGCTTGAAAGCTCGGTCATGCCGTATTCGCTGACGCAGTGGTCTTTGGAAATACCGATCCATTTCTCACATTCCACGTAAAGTCTGGGTTTTGAAATCTCTCTCCCCTTGCCCTTAAACCCGCCCGTTTCCATCAGTCGGCTGCCGACGGCCAATTTCAATGGGGTCTTTTTCATTTTCAGAAAATCAAGAAAAGCTCTAAGCGAGAAAGCCGTCGCGAGGATGATGATTTTTCTTTTCTGATTTGATCTCAAATCCCTGACCAATTCATCAAAAAGGATGAATCCGTTCTTAACATAAAATTTTCCTTTCTTGGGATAGGAAAATCCCGCATTCACGACACCCATCATATGAGAAAGCGAGGAATGCGGAAGATCCTTCGGTGAAGCCGTGAGAAAGAAAAACCGGCACTTGGCATTATCGGGCAGAAGGTATTTCTTGAAAACCGGTAGCACGGCCGCCTGATAGAGTTTTAAGGTGTCAAAAAAATGAGCCCCTTTCAAATCTTGAGTCGTGCCGCTGGTTTGAAAAACCCTAGCAACTTTTTTTCTAGGAAAAGTGGTGAGGACCAACTCTTTAAACCCGACCGCCGGCATGGCCGGAATTTCTTTCCAGCCGGCTAAGCGATCGGGCCGTTTTCCTTCGGATTCGCAGAGCCTTCTATAAAACCCGTTCCGCTCAAATTGGTATTCGAAGATTTTAAAAGCGAGCCGCTCAAATTCAGAATCCGGCGCGGACGTTTTATCGGAATATTTCAATATAAATTTTAATATTTCCCGATCGAGAGCTCTGGTTTCGGCTTCCATGATAAAAATTATTTTCGTAAGAAATAAAAAACCGTCCGCCAAAGATATGTGGCGGACGGCTTATTTAGGAAATAGTTTAGGATTTCGTCTCGCAGGAGGACTTGCAACACGGGCAGGCTTTGAAACAGCTGATCAGTTTCATGAGTCCCGCCAGACCTATCAAAATATACGTTAAACGAGTCACCTTTGGTATGCCGCTCAAAAACCTCGCAAAGGCATCCACCCGCAGGACGCCGATCAGTCCCCAGTTGAGCGCTCCGATCACCACAAGCAAGTTCACGATCTTACAGACAAAACAGCAGTTCTGTTTCATCACTAGACCTCCTTTTTAGGGTACTGCCAGCATAACTGCGCTATTATACACTTTTTTCGGGAAAATAAGCTATTTGTCTTACTTTCTCTTTTAACCCATCTTTATTCAGAAGCAAGCTCCTTAGTCTTAAGCAGTTGATGCACCATGAAAAACCAAAAAACAAATGTGATACTGTCCAAATCTATCTTTGTAAGTTCAACGGCCAAACCCGAATCCTCATGACGCACCACCACTCCATCCGCTTTCACATGCACTTCTTCGTTCTCGTGCTTCAAAAAAAGCGACACTCGACACGTGGTCCCGATAGGGACTTTCTGGTCGCATTTCAGAAAAAATCCCTTCACGCTGACATCGCGCGTATAACCGTTAATAGAAATTTCCTGCCCTTTCGCCACCTTGGCATTAATTTCTATCTTGATCCGCTGATAGCGGCGTCTGTCCGTGACGTTTGTTGTTTTCATGCAACCCCCTTTTTTTAAAGTACGGAAGGTATCTTCTGCAGAACCTTTTCAAATACCCCAACGCAGTAAGAAATCTCTTTTTCTGAAATCACAAAAGGCGGCGTGATTGAAACCACATTGTGATAAGGTCCGGATGGCAAAAGAAGTACCCCCGCACGCAAGGCTTCGGCGATAAAAAATCTGGCCTGTTCGGTTGCCGGCTCAAGTTTAAATTGCTTGCCGGATTTCTTGTACTGGCCAAACTCAAGACCGATCATGAGGCCCGCCCCGCGGACATCCGCGAGGATCGCGTGGCGTTCTTTCAATTTATAAAGCTCCTTGCGGAAAAAATCCCCTAGATTTTTGGCCCGGTCCACCAGTTTTTTTTCTTCTATTTCCCGGATCACCGCCAGCGCAACCGCACAGCCCAGGGGATTCCCCAAAAAGGTGCTCGTATGAATCGCGTCTCCCGCGGAAGCGCCCCACGAGTGCATCACTTTGGTGCTGCCGATACACACAGAGATCGGAAAACCATTTCCCATGCCTTTTCCCAAACACATGAGATCCGGAACAATCCCGCTCCTTTCTATGGCAAATAAAAACCCGGTCCTTCCAAAACCCGTGAAAACTTCGTCCGCGACGAGGAGAATTTTTTCCTGATCGCAAAGGGCTCTTAAGCCTTTCAGAAAATCGGAAGGCGGCACGCCGATCCCCCCGCGGCCTTGAACCGGTTCGACCAACACAGCCCCCACGGAATGCCGCGATTTCTTGACAAGCGACTTGACCGCTTTCAAAGAAATTTCACTGGCCTTGTTACCGTAAAGTTTTGTGTCCGGAAATGGCGCAAAGCAGGAAAATTTACCAAGCTGTTTTTCAAACGGCTTCTTGAAATCCTGGCGATGCGTCACATTCAAAGCACCGTAGCCGAGCCCGTGATAGGCGCCCGTAAATGCGATCACGCCGGTTTTTTTGGTGTGCATAACAGCCGTTTTAAGAGCGGTTTCGACGGCCTCTGAGCCGGTAGACGAGAAAAAACTCTGGTTGAGGTTGCCGGGAGTTATCTCACTCAAACGTTTGGCCAAAGCTATTTTGACTTCATTCGGATGGACATCGCCCATGCCGTGAATCATCCATTTTGACTGCGCTTTCATGGCACCCAGCACCGCCGTGTTACCGTGCCCAATGCCCGAGACGGCAAACGCGCTCGTTAAATCAATGAAGCGGTTCCCATCGACATCCATGAGGTTAATTCCGAATGCTTTTTTCAAAAAAACCGGAAAAGGGTCGCCGATGTAAGTGACTTGCGGACACTCAAAACGCTTGAGCGATTCGGAAAGTTTCAGGGAAACCGGGCCGGGGATTTTGGTTCTCAGCCTGGGAAGAAAATTTTTTGGAAACGGTCTTGGTTTTTTCTTAAAGAAAAATCGAAAAAGACGGGGTTTTTTAAACGTGTTCATGCTCGAGAAAGCGCTCGGCATCCAGTGCGGCCATGCAGCCCGATCCTGCGGCCGTGACGGCCTGGCGGTACTTAAAATCCTGCACGTCTCCGCACGCAAAAACGCCGGGAACGCTTGTCAAACTTCCGTCATGAACTTGGATGTAGCCTTTCGGGTCAAGACGGATCTGGCCCTTGAAAATTTCCGAGTTCGGCGTGTGGCCTATCGCCATAAAAATGCCGTCGCATTTTTTTTCAGTTACCTGGCCCGTAGATAAATTCTTCAAAACTGCACCCGTCACTTTTTTCTGAGCGGGATCCTTAATCTCCTGCACCGTCGAATTCCAGATAAAATCGATCTTTTTATTGTTATGCGCGCGGTCTTGCATGATTTTCGATGCGCGAAGCGCGGCGCGCCGATGGATGATCGTTACTTTTGACGCGAATTTGGTCAAAAACGTCGCTTCTTCCACCGCCGAGTCGCCGCCGCCAACTACGAGGACTTCTTTATTTTTGAAGAAAAAGCCGTCGCAGGTAGCGCAGGCCGAAACACCGTATCCCTGGAGCACTTTTTCTGAAGGGATGTTGAGCCAGTTGGCCGAAGCGCCTGTAGAGATGATCACGGTCTTCGCCAAATAATCTTTGCCGCTGGCAGAAAGTTTAAACGGCCTTTTGGAAAAATCAACCACAGTGACGTCTTCAACAATCAATTCCGTTCCGAAACGTGCGGCTTGTTTCCTAAAAAGCTCCATCAGATCGGGGCCCAGAATTCCTTCCGGAAAACCGGGATAATTTTCGACATCGGTCGTCAGCATGAGTTGGCCGCCGGGCTGGCCGCCCTTTGTCTGGCCTTCAAATAAGAGAGGTTTCAGATTCGCACGCGCCGCATAGATCGCCGCAGTGAATCCCGCAGGGCCGGAGCCGATTATGATTACATTATAAATATCGCTCATGGTGACATCTTAACATAAAAAGTAGGGGCGATTCGCGAATCGCCCCTACGATAATTGCATTTATCTTAATGAATTTTATGCGCCGTCGCTGCCGATCGCCTCAACCGGGCAACCCTCTTTGGCTTCCTTGCAAAGCGCCTCTTCTTCCGGTGTCGCGGGTTGTTTTTTCACGAAAGAATATCCACCGCTTTGGTTTCGATCAAAATTATTGGGCGCCGTCTGCCGGCACAAATCACAGTCAATACACTGCGTATCGACGTAATAAGCGCCCGCGGCATTGTCCGCGTACTTGTTTGCCTTGTCTGCCATGTTTCCTCCTTAAATTCGAAGTTACCTTATCAAGAAATAAAAAGGTTGTCAATGAAATCAAGGCAGGTCTGTTTGTCCCATCAAATATTCATCCACCACCCGTGCAGCGCCTCGTCCCTCATTAATGGCCCAGACCACGAGACTTTGCCCTCGCCGCATATCACCCGCCGCAAAAACGCCTTTGATATTGGTCGCGTATTTGCCATATTCGGCTTTTACGTTTGAACGCTCATCCTGCGCGACGCCCAATTCTTTCAGCACCGTTTCCTCTGGGCCGAGGAATCCCATCGCCAAAAGCACAAACTCCGCCGGAAGCACTGTCTCGGAACCCGGGACTTCTTTTGGAATAAACCTTCCCTTTTCATCCTTTTGCCACTCCACTTTGACAATATGAATCGCCTTAACCCGGCCCTCTGCGTCGCCGGTAAACTTCTTGGCTGTCACGAGGTACTTGCGAGGGTCCTCGCCGAAAACAGCAGCCACTTCCTCCTGGCCATAATCCAGTTTGTAAACTTTCGGCCACTGCGGCCAGGGATTGTCGGCTGCGCGCTCAAGCGGAGGTTTCGGCAAAATTTCAAGCTGAATCAGGCTTTTGCAATAATGGCGCATCGCGGTACCGACACAATCCGTGCCGGTGTCACCGCCCCCGATCACGATCACATCCTTGCCCTCAGCCGTGATACCCGCCAAACAGTGCGGCGGGTCCGCCACGCCGTTTGGCGGAAAATTATCCCTGCTATCTAATAATGCTTTTGTATTGGCGTGCAAAAACTCCATCGCAAAATGAATTCCCTTTAAGTTACGCCCTTCAATCGGAAGATCCCGCGGTTTAGTGGCGCCGCCGCAGAGCACCGTGCTGTCAAACTCCTTAAGAAGTTTCCCGGCTGGATAATTTTTACCCACCTCGGTGTTCGTAACAAACTTCACGCCTTCTTTTGTCATCAATTCCACGCGACGCTGGACGATTTTCTTATCCAGCTTGGGGTTAGGAATGCCGTACATGAGGAGCCCGCCGATGCGGTCCGCGCGTTCAAATACGGTCACGGCATGTCCCGCTCTATTCAGCTGGGCTGCGCAGGACAATCCCGCTGGGCCGGATCCAACAATGGCAACCTTTTTGCCGGTGCGGATCTCTGGCGATTGAGGGACAACCCAACCTTCGTCAAAACCCTTTTCAATAATTGAATATTCGATGTTCTTAATGGTAACTGGCGGTTCATTGATTCCTAAAACGCAGGAGCCCTCGCAAGGTGCCGGACACACACGGCCGGTAAATTCAGGAAAATTATTGGTCTTATGCAAACGATCGAGCGCCTCGCGCCAAAGCCCATGGTAAACGAGGTCGTTCCATTCGGGGATTAAATTATTAATCGGACAGCCTTCTGCCATGCCGGCCAACAGCGTTCCCGTGTGACAAAAAGGAATGCCGCAGTCCATGCACCGGGCGCCTTGGGCTTTCAGCTTCTCCTCGGGCATATGCAAATGAAACTCATCCCAGTCCCGGATGCGTTCACCGGGCAAACGGTCTTTGGGCAGTTCTCTCTGAATTTCTTTAAAGCCTGTCGGTTTTCCCATTAATTTTATCGGATTAATTGCCGCCCACGCGGGACAAATCGCGGACGTTCTCTTCAAAAGCCGCCATGATTGCCTGTTCGCCGCTTAAACCTGAACTCTTCACGCGTTCAAGCGACTGCAGCACACGCTTGTAATCTTTAGGCATGACTTTGACAAATTTGGATACCATTTCTTCCCAAAGATCAAGCACCTGTTTGGCGCGGTGGCTTCCGGTAAGCTCGGCATGGCACGCGATTAGGCCGCGTACCTCGGCTATTTCTTCAGGCATTTCCAAACGTTCGAGCTCCACCATCTGCTTATTGCAATGGGATGGGAAAATACCTTTCACATCCAAAATATAAGCGATACCTCCGGACATTCCCGCGGCAAAATTGCGTCCTGTGGCGCCGATCACCACAACGCGGCCGCCTGTCATGTATTCGCAGCCATGGTCGCCTACGGACTCCACGACGGCATTCACGCCGCTGTTACGCACACAAAACCGCTCGCCCGCCATGCCGCGAATATAGGCCTCACCGCCGGTGGCGCCGTAAAACGCGACATTGCCTATGATAATGTTCTCTTCCGGCTTGAACGTGCTCTTTGTCGGGGGGTAGACAATAATTTTTCCGCCGGAGAGCCCTTTGCCGACGTAATCATTGGCGTCACCCTCAAGCTCAAGCGTGATGCCGCGCGGGACAAAAGCACCGAAACTCTGGCCCGCCGAACCCGTAAACTTGAGATGAATCATGCCCTCCGGCAAACCAAGAGCGCCGTAGCGGCGGGTGAGCTCACTGCCGAGAATCGTCCCCACCACGCGGTTGGTATTTTTAATGGGCAGATCCGCGCGAACGGGTTTTCTTTCTTTCAGCGCGGGCTCGCACAGTTTGAGTAGCGTCGTATTATCCAGCGCTTTATCGAGACCATGATCTTGAGGGATCTGGCAATAACGGCCGACATCCGCCGGAACATTCGGCTGATAAAGAATTTTTGAAAGATCCAAACCGCACGCCTTCCAATGATCCACTGCTTTTTTTGTCTCAAGCTTGTCGGTACGGCGGATCATTTCATTAAGAGTCCGGAAACCGAGCCCCGCCATGAGCTCCCGGACTTCCTGCGCGATAAAAATCATGAAATTCACCGCATACGCCGGATCTCCGGTAAATTTTTTCCGAAGCTCGGGATCTTGCGTCGCGACTCCCACGGGGCAGGTATTGAGATGGCACACGCGCATCATGATACAACCCAACGTCACCAGCGGCGCCGTCGCAAAACCAAATTCTTCCGCGCCCAAAAGTGCGGCGACAACCACATCGCGGCCGGTCTTAAGCTGCCCGTCGGTTTCGACCGCGATGCGGCTCCGGAGATTGTTCAAGACAAGCGTCTGATGGGTTTCGGCCAAACCCAGTTCCCACGGCGCCCCCGCGTGTTTGATACTGGAGAGCGGAGACGCACCCGTCCCGCCGTCATGCCCGCTGATCAGAACCACATCCGCGTGCGCCTTCGCCACACCCGCGGCGATCGTGCCGACGCCGACTTCGGCCACGAGTTTCACGCTGATTCGCGCATGGTGGTTGGCATTTTTGAGATCATGAATAAGCTCCGCCAAATCTTCAATCGAATAAATATCATGATGTGGCGGCGGAGAAATCAGCCCGACGCCCGGTGTCGAGAGACGTACCTTCGCGATCCAGGGATAAACCTTCGCGCCCGGAAGCTGCCCGCCCTCGCCGGGCTTGGCGCCCTGCGCCATTTGAATTTGTAATTCTCTGGCTTTGACCAAATATAGACTCGTGACGCCAAAACGTCCTGAGGCCACCTGCTTGATCGCGCTGTTCCGCGAGTCGCCGTTCGGATCCGGCGTGTACCGGGCAAAGTCTTCTCCGCCCTCGCCGGTATTGCTCTTCCCACCGATGCGGTTCATCGCGATAGCCAGACTTTCATGCGCCTCTTTGCTGATCGACCCGTAAGACATGGCGCCTGTTTTGAAGCGCTTCACGATGGCCTCCACCGGCTCCACTTCTTCAATCGGAACGGATCTGGGCCCCAACTTTAGATCCAGTAAACCACGGATCGTACAATAATTTTTCGACTGTTGGTTGACCGCTTCGGAATACTCCTTAAACATCTTATAATTATTCGTGCGGCAGGATGACTGCAATTTGTGAATCGTATCCGGGTTGAAGAGATGGTACTCCCCATCGCTGCGCCACTGATATTGCCCGCCGGGATCGAGTGTTACGCCATTGACGCGGCGGTCCGGAAACGCATGACGGTGCCGGCGCTTGACTTCCTCGGCCAGCGTTTCGATGCCCACCCCTTCGATGCGGGACTGGGTCCAGGTGAAATATTTGTCAATCACACTGCGGTTCAAACCCACGGCCTCAAAAATCTGAGCGCCGCGATAACTTTGAATCGTTGAGATGCCCATTTTGAACATTGTTTTCACGACACCTTTGGCCACGGCTTTCGCATAATTTTTCACGGCCGTTTTGTGATCAATAGCTTTCAAAATCCCCTGCCGGATCATATCATCCAGCGTTTCAAACGCCAGATAGGGGTTGATCGCACCGGCGCCGTAGCCGATGAGAAGCGCGAAGTGATGCACCTCGCGCGGCTCGCCGGACTCCAGCAACAGTCCCACTTCCGTGCGCGTCCCCTCGCGAATCAGGTGATGATGCAGTCCCGAAACCGCCAAGAGCGCCGGAATGGCCGCCGTGTCTTGATTCACGCCGCGGTCGGAAATAACCAAAATATTTGTCCCCTTTTTGATCGCCTGACTTGCTTTTTTGTAGAGCTCTTCCAAAGCCGCCTCAAGCGCCTTTCCGCCGCCGTCGACCCTGTAGAGTATAGGAAGTGTTGCTGATTTAAATCCGGATTCGTTCACATGGCGTAATTTTTCAAACTCTTCATTCGTAAGAATCGGGCTTTTCAATTTGATATGGCGGCAACTGTCAGGCCTTGGATCCAAAAGATTGCCTTCGGAACCAATCGTCGTCTCCGTGGAAGTGATAATCTCCTCACGGATGCAATCAATCGGCGGGTTGGTCACCTGCGCAAAAAGCTGTTTAAAATAATTGTAGAGAAGTTGGGGTTTATTGGACAATACGGCAAGCGGCGTATCCGTGCCCATGGAACCAACCGGTTCAACGCCTTGCTGCCCCATCGGCGCCATCAGGATTTTTAGATCTTCGTAAGTATAACCAAATGCCTGCTGCCGCAAGACAACCGTCGCGTGATCCGGCTCGTGCACATGGGGCGGTTCGGGCAGGTCCTCAAGTTTGATCAAATTGTCATCAAGCCACTTACGGTATGGATGTTCCGTGGCGATCTTTTTCTTAAGCTCTTCATCATCCACAATGCGGCCTTCCTCGGTGTCGATGAGAAACATCCGGCCCGGCTGTAAACGGCCTTTTTGCAAAATCCGCTCGGGTGCAATGTCCAAGACGCCGACTTCCGACGCCATCACCACGAGGTTGTCCTTTGTCACATAATACCGCGAAGGCCTTAACCCATTGCGGTCGAGCACCGCTCCAATGCGCACGCCGTCCGTAAACGCGATTGACGCGGGGCCGTCCCACGGCTCCATGAGACAGCTATGATATTCATAAAACGCTTTCTTCTCGTCGATCATGCTCTCATGATTGGACCAGGACTCGGGAATCATAATCATCACCGCATGAGGCAACGAGCGGCCTCCGAGGACCAGAAA
>OBEQ012375379.1_pt1 | contig 18518 bp, 15 predicted proteins | sample 1670901 | NCBI WGS metagenome assembly OBEQ01 (sample SAMEA104232315, study PRJEB22302) | groundwater metagenome | biome: forest; feature: aquifer; material: groundwater | place: USA | collected 2011-08-07 | depth 5.4 m
CGCGGAAGCCGCATTGTTCGAAGAGGCGCCGCAGCGTCTTGAAGGTATAGAGACGCGTGTGGGTCAGGTCGAGGATGCCACGTTTCCCGTAGTTGAAGCGTCCGAGCAACGCCTGCAGCCGGACGACGAAGAACGCGACGTTGCCGGTGGTGACGATGACTCGCGGGCGGTCGCCGAGGCTGCGGGCGCCTTCGCGGAGCGCGTCGAGAAAACGTTCGGGACGTGTCAGGTGCTCGATGATGTCGAGCAACAGGACGCAGTCGTATTCACGCAGATCGACCGTAAGCGGCTCAGGCTCATGCCAGACATGAAACGCGTCGAACACGCCGGGATTGATCGGTTGCCACTGATCGACGCCGGTGACGACGCACCCTTTCTTGACGAGTTCGGCCGCTACGAGGCCAGGGCCGCAGCCGATGTCCATGACCCGCGCGCCGTCGGGCACGATGTCGATCGCCATGGTATGAGACGACCGGTAACCAAGCTTCAATCCGTAGTAGTGGTTCGCGGAGTCTTCGATGTCGAACTTGCGATCGTACAGCAGGTTCATGCCGTGTAGGCGGCTTAAGACCGTCGTCTTGAGCGCGTCCTTCGCATAGCGCATTCCGTTGACGCGGCAGATCTCGTCTCCGTAGTAGGTCGGGATCGGCACTTCGACGATGGTGAAACCTCCGAGCACGAGCTGGATGATGATCTCGGTATCGAAGTGGAAGACGTTCGAGTTGTATCGAAACGGGATCTGCGCGAGCGCGGACACGCGATACGCACGAAAGCCGGAGTGAAACTCCGAGAGGTGCGTGCGGAGCAGGCGGTTCTGGCACCACGTGAGGATTCTGTTGCCGATAAATTTGTAGAGCGGCATGCCGCCGCGCCGCGCCGCGCCGTCCACGATCATCCGGGAGCCCAAGACGGCGTCCGCCGATCCGTCGATGAGCGGCTGCAGCAGGCTCGGGATGCATTTCGGCGCGTACTGGCCATCGCCATGGAGCAGGACGACGAAATCGAAGCCGTTCCGAGCCGCATACGCGTAGCCGAGCTTCTGGTTGCCGCCGTATCCCTGGTTCGTCGGGTTGTAGAGCACCGTGACGCGCCGATCGGATCCGACCTGCGATTGCCACCCGACCTCGAACGTGCGATCGTTGGAGCTATCGTCGATGACGAGCACTTCGACGTCGACGTCGCGAGGCAGCGGCGGGATGCCGTTGAGGACGGCGGCCAGGGTCGACTCCGCCTGGTACGCCACCACGAGGACGAGGACCTTCACGTTCGCGAGGAGCTTACCGCCCTCTGCCGGCGCTTTTCAACGTGGAAAGCGCGAATCGGGCTGGGCGCGAATTAAGGTATCCTTCCGCACCACAATGACCACCGCTGCCGCAGTGCCGATGACGAAGGCTGAGCGCGCGAACCAGCGCAACGCCGTGCTGGCCGGCTTTCTCGGCTGGACCCTCGACGCGTTCGATTTCTTCATCCTGGCGCTTGTCATCGACGACATCGCCAAGTCGTACGGGCGCACGCGCCCCGATATCGCCTTCACGCTCACCGTGGCGCTGGCGATGCGGCCGATTGGCGCCATCATCTTCGGGATCATGGCCGACCGCCTCGGACGCCGGCTCCCGCTGATGATCAACGTGGTCTTCTACGCGATCGTTTCGGTGCTCTCCGGGCTGGCGCCGAGTTACCAGATCTTTCTGCTGCTGCGGATGCTGTTCGGCGTCGGCATGGGCGGCGAGTGGGGCGTCGGCGCGTCGCTGGCACTCGAGTCGGCGTCGCCAAAGCTGCGCGGCCTGCTCTCCGGTCTGCTGCAGGAAGGCTACGCGCTCGGCAGCCTGCTGGCGGCGCTCGCGTTCCGCCTGCTGTATCCGTACTTCAACACGATCTACCCAGGCAACGGCTGGCGCCTGATGTTCTTCCTCGGCGGGTTGCCGGCGCTGCTCTCGTTGTTCATCCGCGCCAAGGTGAAGGAGTCGGACGCCTGGCACGAGCACAAGACCGACTGGGCGAGCTACCGCCGATCGCTGCCGACGTACTGGCGCCGCTTCGTGTACCTCGTGCTGCTGATGACGATGATGAACTTCATGTCGCACGGGACGCAAGACATGTATCCGACGCTGCTCGCCACGGTCGGCTACGCGAAGACGCGTATCGCCGACATCACCATGCTGGCTGGGATCGGCGCGATTCTCGGCGGCCTCGTGTTCGGCTACTACTCGGACCAGGCGGGCCGCCGCAAGGCGATGATGATCGCGATGGTCTGCGGCCTGCTGGTCGTGCCGTTCTGGATCGCGGGCCAGAGCCCCTGGCGCATTCTCGTCGGCGTGTTCCTGATGCAGTTCTTCGTGCAGGGCGCGTGGGGCGTGATTCCGGCCCACATCAACGAGCTCTCACCGAATCACCTGCGCGGGTTCTTCCCAGGCTTTGCCTACCAGCTGGGCGTGATGTTCGCCGCGAGCATCCCGTACGTCGAGTCGGCGCTCGGCGAGAAGTTCAGCTACACGCAAGCGATGGGCGGCCTCGTCGCGGTCGTGTTCGTGATCGCCTTCATCGTGACGCTGCTTGGACCCGAGGCCAAAGGTGTCAGCTTCAGAAGGGCCGCCAATGGCTGATGGCTAATGGCTGATGGCATAGGGCCGATGGACATTCCATTCGCCATGTGCCATTAGCCCTCAGCCATTAGCCATGGACCACCCGTCATGGATCTGCGTCAGTTAGAGATCCTGCAGGCGATTGCCGAGACCGGGTCGTTCACGGCCTCCGGCCGAAAGCTGCACGTGTCGCAGTCGGCGATCAGCCGTCAGATTCTGCTGCTCGAAGATGAGCTGGGCGAACCGCTGTTTCTGCGCGTCGGCCGCCAGGTACGGATGACGCCGGCGGCGGAGAGCCTCGTGCAACTCGGCCAACGCGTGTTCCTCGACGTGCGCGAGACGGTCGGGGCGATCACCGACCGGACGCGCGAGCTGCGCGGGACGCTGCGGCTTTCGGGCGGAATGACCGTCTGCCTGTACGTGTTTCCGCCGCTGCTGAAGCAGCTGCGGCGTGTCCACCCACACCTCGACGTCCGGCTCACGGTCGCGCTGGCAGGGCGTTCGGTGCAAGAGATCCGGGGCGGCCGGGTGGACGCAGGGCTGCTGACGCTGCCGGTCGAGGAGACCGACCTCGTGACCGTCCCCGCCCTCCGCGAAGAGCTGCTGCTGGTGACCGCCCCGACCCATCAGCTGGCGAAGCGGCGGCGGGTGCTGGCGCGCGACCTGGCGGGCTTGCCGTTCGTCCTGTTCGAGATGGGGTCGGCGACCCGCAAGGTCATCGACCACTTCTTCGCGGCCCAGAGCATCGAGCCGACCATCGTGATGGACACGGAAAATGTGGAGATCATCAAGGCCATGGTCAAAACCGGCCTCGGCGTCGGCATCGTCCCGTATCAGGCCGTGGCGCGCGAGGTCCGGGCGGGGCAGCTGTTCTGCGCCCGGATCGACGGGCACGAGCTGGTTCGCGAGACCGGGTGGGTCTACGCCCGGGCGAGCCGGGTGCCGCGGATTGTGGACGAGCTGCTGCTGGCCTTCGGCGCCATCCGCGCCAAGCTCCGGTTGGCGCCGCGCGGGCGGGCGGACGGCGTCGCGGGGTAACCCATCACCAAATCAGATGGGTTCTATCAGATCATTCTATTTTTTGTGTACGTCGCGAGTGCGTATGCTGTATTTCATGAGCAACGACCGCGAACGCGTCATCTCCATCACGTTGTCGGAAGCCGAATGGCAGGCGTTCGTCGCGCGCCAGCCGCAGCCGGTGACCTGGCTGCGCGAGCAGATCCGCGCCGAGGCGGCAGCGGCGCCCCGGCAACAGCCGGCGCAGACGGCCGCGTGATGTCGTGCCGTGCGGACCTTCAGGTCCGCCCGACACGGCAGGCCTGAAGGCCTGCACGACAGCGACCTGCGTTGCCCGAGCCTGCGGCAGAGCGAGCCTGCGGCGATGCGCTTCAGCCGAGCGCCCTCTCCGGTAACACCATCTGAAACACTGTACGGCCAGGCCGGCTGGTCACCGATATGTGGCCGCCGTGCCGCTCCACGATCGCCTTCACGATCGACAACCCCAGTCCGCTTCCGCCTGAGACTCCGGCCCGCGAGGCGTCTGCTTTGTAGAAGCGGTCGAAGATGTGCCGCAGGTGCTCCGATGCGATCCCCTCGGTGCCCTCGTCTTCGATTGACAGCGCGACGCCGCCCTCGACCGGATGGGCGGCCAGCCGCAGCGTGCTGCCGCGGGGCGCGTAGCGGATCGCGTTCGCCGCCAGATTCTGCAGCGCCTGTTCCAGCCGCTCCCGATCGCCCCGCACCGACTCCGCCCCGGGCTCGATCCCGGTTCGCATGACCACGCCCGCTGACTGCGACGCCTGCTCGTGCCGCGCCGTGACGCGATCGAACAGATCGGCGACCGGCACGGGCTCAACGCGCAGCGATCCGCCGCCGCCTTCGAGGCGGGCCAAGTCGAGCAGCTCGCCGATCAACCGCTCGAGCCGGTTGGTTTCGTCGCTGATGATCCCGAGATAGCGGCCGCGGGTCGCTTCATCGATCGCCAGCTCCGGCATCGTCAGCGTCTCGAGGTAGCCGCGCATGGCGGTGACGGGCGTGGTGAGCTCGTGCGAGACGTCGGCGAGCAGCTGCCGCCTGGCGCGATCGGACGCGGCGAGCGCGTCCGCGCGCGCCGAGAGATCGTCGGCCATCGCGTTGAACGCGCTCGCCACCGCGGCGATCTCGTCACCGCCGCGATCGGGCGCGCGCGCCGACAAGTCGCCGGAGCCGAGCGTCCGCGCCGCCGTCTCGAGCGCGCGGAGGCGCCGCCGAGCCGGGCCGAAGATCAGCGCCGAGGTCAGCACCGTCCCGAGAATCAGCACGCCCGCAGCCACCAGCGCCAGCATCGGCGCGAAGCGGCCGAGCAGGAATCCGAACGGTGCCTGCGGCGGGACGACGACCACGCCGGCGAGCCGTCCACCGACCATGATCGGCGACGGTCGGATGAAGCGCTCGCCACCCCGACCGAAAGAGCCGCCAGGCGGAGGACCGCCGCGGCCCTGGCCATCGGCACCATCCGGCGGACCAGAGAAAGGCGGCCGATCGATACGCGGGCCGTCAGCGCGGTCGGGACGACGAGGCGGCGGGCGGTCGGTCCAGCGCTGCACCTGCGTCCGCGCCATGTCGATGAGCGGCTGGGGAAACGACGTGCTGCCGCTCGTGATCACCTTGCCGTCCGCGAGCATCACGAAGAACGGATGCGTGTACTGCGCGTACTGATCGTGAACGTAGCGCGCGAGATCAACCTGCGGGTCGCGCTCCAGCACACTGGCGAGATCGAGCGCAACGGTCAGGCTCAGGCGCCCCGGCGATTGTCCAGGCAAGGACCGGCCCGACTGCGACACGACCCAGACGAACAGGACCGCCTGCACGAGCAGCATCGCGGCGAGGAAACCGACCACGCCGAGCGCAATCCGCCAATACAGGCTTCGATACCAGATCATCGGAATCCCGCAAGGCGATCGTAATCCGCAATGCGTAATCCGCAATCCCCAATCCGCAGTCCGCAATGGCTCTGACGCCCGCCCTGTCACACTCTTTTCACGGGCGGAGTGTGGCCCTGGTTTTGGATAATCGACGCATGCGAAGACTGCTATCGGTTGGACTACTCGCGGCGGCCGTGGCCTTTCTTTCTGGCCCGCTCGCGGTCCAGGCACAGTCACCGGCGCCCGCCACGTCGATCGCGGGCGCGTGGACGCGCAACGCCGATCTGAGCGATGCGCCAACGGGGCGCGGACAGGAGGGGGATGACAGCGGTCGCGGGCGAGGCGACCGCGGTGACGGCAGCGGCGGCGGGCGTCGTGGCGGCGGCGGGGGGGGCGGTCGCCGTGGCGGAGGAGGAGGCGGATTCGGCGGCGGCGGGTCTGGCCGTAGCGGCGGTGGCGAGCGCCCGAATCCGGACGACATGGCGCGCATGCGCGATGCGATGCGCGATATCACCAACCCGTCCGATCACCTGATCATCACGCAGACCGAGTCGATGGTGGTTGTGACGGGGGCCGACGGTCGCACGACGCGGCTCTCGCCCGATGGCAAGAAGATTAAGGACGACAACACCAAGATCGAGCGCAAAACGAAGTGGGATGGCGGGAAGCTGGTGAGCGAGATCAGCGGTCTCGGCCCCGGCAAGCAGACGCAGACGTTTGCCGTCGATCCCGAGCGGAAGCAGCTGCGCATCACCGTTGTGATGGACGGCGGGCGATCGGGTCAGCCGCGCACGATCACCCATATCTATGACGCAGACGCGAGGTAGTTATTCCTCGTCTTCGTCTTCGTCGTCGTCGCCGCTCACGACCAGCCGCACCTGCGTGTCTGTGCGTCCGAGCGCCGCCAGCGCCTGCTCGATCGCGTTGTCGTAGTGCCCGGAGATATGCCGCCGGATGGATTCAGTCGGCACCCACACGGTGATTTGATCGCCTGAGTCGCTCGCGTACGCGGTGGCGCCGAACCAGCGGCGGAAATCTTCTTCAGGGATTCGCGCCCGAATCCTCTCCAAAATCTGATCCCAGATGTTCGTCAGACTGTCTTACTCGTCGTCCTTGTCCACGTCGTCCTCCGGCTTGCTCGTGGCGACATCGTCCATTTCCGGCAACGCTTCGTCGGGCGCGTCCACATCGTCGAGGGTGAAGGAGCGCCCGGTGTTCTTCATCGGAATGGGGCCGCGCGGCTTGTCCTCGCCTTTCTTCTTGCTCTTCGCACTTCCGCCGCGCTGCGGTTTTGCATCGGGACCGAAGTTGCGGCTCCGTCCTGCCGCGCCCCCGGGCGCCGAGCTGCCGCCGGAATCGAACGATCGCGGCGCGCCGAACGAGCCGGGCGGTCGCGGAGTGAAGCCGCCTGGCCTCGGGCCGGACGAGTACCCGCCGGGACGCGGTGGACCGCCGGGGCCGCGGTCTTCGCGGGCGCGCGCTTCGCTGACCGCGAGCGGGCGTCCGTTGTAGGGCTGTCCGTTGAATTGCTGGATCGCCTGCTCCGCGTGCGCGCGATCCATGAATTCGACGAAGGCGAATCCGCGCGGCCGGCCGGTTTCCCGGTCAACCGGCAACACGACTTGCGACGGCGGCGCCACGGCGCCGAAGTAGGTGCGCAAGTCGGCTTCAGTGGTGCTGTAAGCGAGATTACCGACGAACAAACGGACGGCCAATCAACTGTCTCCTAACATGGGACGAAGGGGCAAGGAAGCGCGGGGTGGGAGGCGCACACGCTGGCAGCCGGTTTCAGTGGGAAAAACCTTACCTGAACTCCCGTCATGGTGCAAGCGAAGGCTATAGTAAGGCCTTCACTGGGTTTAGCCAAGGGGGATGCATGGGCGGTCGTCGTCTAGCCATTCGGGCGTGGATCGCCGCAGTCGTGGTCGTGGCGATCGTTGTGGAGGTGCCCGGTGTGACCGCCGCAAGCGGCGGCGCCGGAGCCATCAAAACGCCCAATTTGCGGGAGTGGCTGACCTACATCTCCTCCGATGAGCTCGGGGGGCGGGCGGTGTTCACGACCGGATTCGGCCTGGCGGCGGCCTATATCGAGGACCGCCTCCACGCGTGGGGCGTGAAGCCGGCCGGCGACCACGGCTCGTATCTGCAGACGGTTCGCGTCCTCGGCGTGAAGACCACGTCTCATTCGAGCGTCAGCGTGGACGTGAACGGCGAGACGCGGACGTTCGCCGACGGCGATGCGGTCACCTTTCCCAGAAACATGGGTGGGAAGCGGCGCTTCACGGTGGATCGCGTGGAGTTTGCCGGCTACGGGCTTGACGCCCCCGCCGCAAGCCACGTGGACTTCCTCGGGAAGGACGTGAAGGACGCCGCGGTCGTGTGGCTCGGCACCAGCGGCCCGAAGAACATTGATCGGTCGGTGTTCCGTCGGGTGCTGAGCGGACGCAACCGGTACGCGACCGAGCAACTCCGCGCCGCCGCGAGTATCGGCCCGGAGGAGGCCGGCGGTGCGGGACGGGCGGGCGGCGCTGGCGGATCTGGTGCGCAGGGTGGGGCAGGTGGAGGGCGCGGGGCACCGCTGCCGCCCGCCGACTTCACAACCGTTCAGCGCCTCGACACGTCGACGCCGCCCAACGTGAGAGCGAACGACGCGTTCTTCACCTATCTCTTCAGCCAGGCGCCGGTCACCTACGACGAGTTGAAGCGCAAGGCGTCCGCGCAAGAGGAGCTGCCGTCGTTCCGCCTGCCCGGCGTGACGATCACCTTCAATGTGGACGCTGACTATCAGATCGTTCGCACGCAGCTCACGAACAACGTCGTCGGGCTGATCGACGGCAGCGATCCGCAGCTAAGAAGCACCTACGTGGCGTTCGGCGCGCACTACGATCACGTCGGGTACGCGGAAGGTGAGGTCACACGCGGCGACAACGGCGCGCGCCGGGCGGGCGCGCCGGGGCGCGTGACGGCGGGCGCGGAAGACGATCGCATCTGGAACGGCGCGGACGACGACGGGTCGGGAACCGTGGCGATCATGGCGCTCGCGAAAGTGTTCGCCGAAGGGCCGCGGCCGAAGCGGTCGCTGATCTTCGTCTGGCACGCGGGCGAAGAGCGGGGGCTGTGGGGGTCGCGTTATTTCGCTGACTATCCGACGGTGCCGATGGACCGCGTGGTGGCGCAGCTGAACATCGACATGATCGGGCGTAACCGCGACGACAAGACGAGCGAGGCGAACACCGTGTATCTGGTCGGCTCGGATCGCATCAGTACCGAGCTGCACGCGATCAATCGAACCGCGAACGCCGCGATGTCGAGGCCGCTGACGCTGAACTACGAGTTCAACGACCCGACCGATCTCGAGCAGCTCTACTACCGCAGCGATCACTACAGCTACGCCGCCAAGGGTGTCCCGATCATCTTCTTCACGACCGGCCTGCACTCCGACTACCACGCGAACACCGACGAGGTGTCGAAGATCGAGTTCGACAAGATGACGCGCATCACGCAGATGGTGTACGAGACCGGTTTCCGGCTCGCGAACCTCGATCACGCTCCGATCCGCGACAACAGGGGCCCCCGCGCCGGCCGCCTGACACAGTAGCGCGTGCGTGTGGCGCGTCTCGACACGTGGCGCTGCTGAATCCGTTCGGCTCCACGGTCCGTATGGCGTCGACGACCAGAACCAGATCGCTAGTCGGGCGGCGCGGATCCGCGCGCGCACGCAGCCGCGCGCTCGATCAGCAGCGTGCGCTCACGGGCGTTGCGCGTGAGGGTTGTCGCGCGCTCGAACCCCGTACGCCTCGTCGAGGCGGCCGAGCGTGACGAGGAGGTCGCCGCGCACGCTCGGCAACAGGTGATATGCGTTGAGCGACGGCTCAGACGTCAGCGCGTCGACAAGCTCGAGGTCTGCGGCCGCACCGAACGCCATCGCGAAGGCGACCGCACGATTGAGCTCCACGATGGGTGAGGGCGTGAACTGGGCGAGCGCGTCGTAGAGCGACGCGATGCGCTCCCCGTTCGTTTCGCCCGGCGTCCGCGCTCGCGCGCCAACGCGCGCGGTCCTGATCGAGCAGCAAGACGAGCACTCCCGACGGCCCGACTCGCGCACGGGAGGACGCCTGAATCTCCATCAGCGCGACGAGCCCGAGGACCTCCGGTTTTGCGGAACGAGCCCGGCCAGGATGCGACCGAGGCGAAGCGCGTCCTCGCAGAGCGCCGGCCGCATCCAGTCGTCGCCGGCGGTCGCCGAGTAGCCCTCGTTGAAGACGAGGTAGATCACCTCCAGCACCGAGGACAGACGGCAGCGCGCTCGGCTTCACGCGGGACCTCGAAGGGGACACGCGTTTTGGCGAAGGTCCGCTTCTAGGGCGGCGTCGAGATCCGGCGCGGCCACTTCTCGGCCAGCCTCGAGTTCGTACCCGAGCTGCTCGTGCTTGCGGTCGAGCATCGTGCGGCGGCGCAAGAGATCGATCGCCCGATGTTTCGCGGTGCTCATGAGCCATGCGCCAGGATTGTCCGGCACGCCAGACTGCGGCCACTGCTCGAGCGCGGCCACGAGGGCATCCTGCGCGAGCTCCTCGGCTACGTCGACGTCGCGCACGATCCGCGCGAGGCCGGCGATGAGCTTCGCGGATTCGATCCGCGAACTTGCCTCCGAAGATCTGGACGCGCGCGCCTTTCTACGTCCTCGTGTTCATCGGGCACCTGTTTGCGCAGGCGTTCTTCTTGTTCCCGGAGCTCGGGTGTGAGCGCGGCGCCGAAGTCCTCCGCCTCGTACACGCGACGAATCTCGATTTCGCTGTCCGTGTTGTGCGGGTTTGGGCAGCGCTTGACCCATTCGATCGCCTCGTCCATCGACTTCACCTGCCACAGCCAGAAACCGGCGATGAGCTCCTTCGTTTCGGTGCAGGGGCCGTCGATCACGGTGCGCTGGCTGCCGGAGAACGTCATGCGCTTGCCTTTCGAGCTTGGGTGCAGTCCTTCGCCGGCGAGCATGACGCCGGCCTTCACCAGCGCCTCGTTGTACTTCCCCATCTCCGTCAGGAGCTGAGTCGCCCGCCCTGTGTCGCTCGGGTGAACGCCCGCTTCGGAATCCTTGGTCGCCTTGATCAGCACCATCACTCTCATCGTTGTGTCTCCATGTCGGGCGCCAATCCGGCCACTATTTACACGTCGAACGAGGGGCTGCGCGATCGACACGGCCAGTATATTTTCCGGCGCGACGTCTATTTGACCGATATCGAATAGTACGATACCGTAACAATATGTCCACCCGTGACGATGCCGCGCTGGCGCGCGCGCTCGAGCGATGCGAGATCCCCAACGAAGGGTTCCCCCATGCCTCGCACCTGCGCGTCGCCTGGGTCTATCTGAGCGAATCCGCGTCGGTGGATCAGGCCATCGAACGGATGGCGGCGACACTACGCCGTTTCGCCGTATCCGTCGGAAAAGCGGAGAAGTACTCGGAAGCGACGACGGTGTTCTGGATGCTGCAGGTCGCGGCGGCGCGAGCCGTGATGCCCGACGCGGGCTTCGACGCCGTGCTGCGGGCGTATCCGCGGCTGCTGGACAAAAACCTCATTCGGGCGGAGGACAACCATGCCATTGCGTCTGGTCCCACCCATCCATCGAGCGACGCACCGGATCGGTCTGTATCTGGCCGATCTGCGTGACGACGGCCTGTCGCAGGGCGAAGCCCACATCCTCGCGCTCCTCGCGACGTCCGCGCCGGCGACGATCGCCGAGCTGCATCGCGGCCTCGCGCACAAACGCTCCACGTTGACGAGCATTCTCGATCGGCTGGCTGACCGCGGGTTCATCACGCGTGAAGTCGGCGTCCGGGATCGCCGCACGTTCGTGATCACGCCGACCGCCAAGGGCCTCCAGATCGCCAGGCGCGTGCACCGGCACCTCACGAACCTCGAAGAGGCTGTCGGCCGCCGCGTCACCGCCGATGATCTGAAGGGGTTCATGAAGGTGGTGTCGGCGGTCGAGCACGAAGCGCACATGCGCACGCGTCCGCGAAAGTAGGAAGTCTGAAGCCTGAAATCGGCGGTCAGGCGGTCAAGCCTGCCGTGACAGTCCGCGGAGCGCGAGGACGCCGAATACCGGCCCGGGCACGAGGCAGAGGAACACCCACTGCCAGCCGACCGTCTGCGCCGCGATCGGCAGCAGCCGAATCGACGCCATCGTCAGCAGGAACCCCGCGCACGTTTGCACCGTGAGGGCCGTGCCGACGTGATCGCGCGGGCTGTGCTGCGCGACGAGGGCGGAAAGTTGCGCCGAGTCGGCGACCACCGCCACGCCCCACACCATCGCGAAGAGATAGAGCACCGGTGCCGGTGCATGATAGAGGAAGCCAGCGGCGGCGCAGCACACGCCGCTGACGACCATCGCGCAGCTCGCGACGCGCGCCTTGCCGATCCGGTCGGCGAACCACCCGGCCGCCGCCGATCCGATCGCGCCGCTGCCGATTGTCGCGAAAGCGACCGCAGAGCCCGCGGGCGAGTTCGGCGTCGCGCCGCCGGCAAACCCGAGGCTCGCCGACGCAAACGCCGCGATCCACGTCCAGACAGCATAGAGTTCCCACATGTGACCGAGATACCCCAGTGTGGCGAGCCGTGTCCGGCGATCGGAGAACACGCGCCAGACCGCAGCGGGATCGAAGCGGGCGCTGGTCGCGACGTACGGGCCGTCACCCACGGCGGTGACGACGAGCGCGCCGCCCAGCACGGCCAGGGCTGACGCCGACAGCATCAGCGTGCGCCAGGGAACGTCGGCCGACGCCGACGCGAGCAGATGCGGAAACGCCGAGCCGACCGTCAGCGCGCCGATCAGCACGCCCAACGCCGTGCCGCGCCGCTGCTCGAACCAGCCGGCGGCGATCTTCATGCCCGGCGGATACACCCACGCGAGCGCCGCGCCGGTGACGAGGCGCAGCGCGATCAACATCACGACGCTATCCGCGTGCACGAGCGCGGCGTTCGCGGTCGCGGCGATGACGCAGCCGACGGCAAACAGTCGGCGCGGGTTGATGATGTCGGGGAGGTTCACCAGCGCCGAGAGCAGCGTCCCGATCACGAATCCGCCCTGGACGGCCATCGTCAGCCACGCGGTCTGGCTCGCCGAGAGATAGAACTCGGCAACGATCGAAGCGTTGACCGCGGTGGCGGAGAACCACAGCGTCATCCCAAAGAACATGGCGAGCGACAGCCAGGCGAGCTGCACGTTCGGCGACACGGGTCGCGGGGCGAGATCCATCGGCGCGGCCGACGTCACCGCCATGCGTTTGCACACAATGCGCGTGATGGGTTGACACTCGCCGACGACGATGGCATCGTCGTCCGCAGAGGTCGGGAAAGAGATGAGGATCCAATGCGAGCGAATGATGTGGCGCCGGCCCTTCGGGATCGGCTCGGCCACGAGGCCACCATCGGCCTCCTCGAGTTCGTCGAATCTGAAGGGATGGTTTGGAGTGATCGCGTGTTGAGCCTCGCTGTCGAGCGCTTCGAACGGCGGCTCGCCGAAGAGCTGGCGGATCTCCGCGTGACGCTGGTGCGGGAGATCCACGACGGGAGAGTGGAGACGTTCAAGTGGGCGTTCCTGTTTTGGATAGGCCAGGTGGCGGCCGTCGCGGGCCTGCTCGCGTTCATGCTCCACGGCACCGGGCGCTAGCTCGATTCGCGGCAGCGTACCAGATTCCGTCGTGATCTGTGCGTGCTCAACACATCTGTCGTTGCGCACCATACGCCAGGGGTGTAACCTGCCCGTCATACATGAATCGGTTCCTTCGGTTCGTAGCCGCCGTCGGGTTCGCCCTCACACTGGCGCCGCACGTGCCCTCTGCACAAACCAGAGCGCCAACGCTGCCGCGCACGCCGGATGACCATCCCGATCTGCAGGGGATCTGGGACTTCCGCAGCGCCACCGCGCTCGAGCGTCCGGCACGATTCGCGGGACGCGAGTTCATGACCGCCGACGAAGTGGTCGCCTACGAGCAGGAGGCGATCGAACGTGAGGACGGACGCCCGCCTGACGATGGGCGGACGGAGCCGTCGGTCCACGCGGTGTGGTGGCTGGACTACGGCAAGACGGTCGTCAAGAGCCGGCGCACGTCGCTGATCGTGGATCCGCCGGACGGCAAGATCCCCGCCTTGACGCCGGAGGCGCAAACGAGAAATGCCGCGCGCCGCGCGGCGGCACGAAGCCATGGTCCGGCCGATTCGTACGAGAATCGCAGCCTGCAGGAACGCTGCATCACGCGCGGCCTCCCGGAGGTCACACTGCCTGGTCCGTACAACAACAACATGCAGCTCGTGCAGACGCCTGGATTCACGCTGATCTTCACGGAGATGATCCACGATGCGCGCATCGTCCCGATGAACGGGCGGCCGCACCATGGCCCGGGCCTGCGCTCGTGGATGGGAGACTCACGCGGCCGCTGGGAAGGCGACACACTGGTCGTCGACACGATCAACTTCACCGACAGGACGAACTTTCGCGGGTCAGGTGAGAACCTGCACCTTGTCGAACGCTTCACACGCCTCGATGCCGATACGATCGAGTACCGGTTCACGCTCGACGATCCGACGACGTGGACCAAACCGTGGACCGTCGCGTATCCGATCGTGAAGACCGACGGACCGATCTACGAGTTTGGCTGTCACGAGGGGAACTACGGCCTGCGGGACATCCTGAGCGGTGCGCGCTACGAAGAGCGGGTCGCCGAGGAAGCCGCCCGGAAGAAGTGACTAGGGACTAGGCTGAGCACCCGGAGCATTGCATGCCTGACCAGAAGCTAGTCGGCCAGAATTATACGCCGCCCGACCTCGTCGCCAAGGTGACGGGACGGGCGAAGTACGCCGAAGACTATCGCGCCGACGGGATGCTGTTCACCAAGCTCCTGCTCAGCCCCATGCCGCACGCGCGCGTGCGGCACATCGATACGCGCGCCGCGCTGGCGATGCCCGGCGTCAAGGCGATCCTCACCGCCGACGATCTGCCGGACCTGCGCGGCGCCGAACGTGCGCTGACGAACGAGCCGTTCTATCAGGGCGAACCGATTCTCGCCGTCGCCGCCGTCGACGAGCGCACCGCCGCGGAAGCCATCGAGCGCATCGAGGTGGATCTCGAGCCGCTGCCATTCGTCACCGATCCGGTCGAGAGCCTGCGGCCCGGCAGCGCGAACGCGCGCCTCGACGGCAACGTGTGGGTCACGCCGCCACCGTCTCCTGCGTCCGCTCCCCAGCAGACGCGGCCGAAGGTCCAGGTGTTGAAGTGGACCGAGCAGGATTTCGCGAACGCGCCCGAGGGCGGCCTGCCGATGGGCCACGCGCCCGACGAGTGGTCGTACGGCGATCTCAACGCCGGCTTCACGAGCGCCGTGGTGGTCGTTGACGAAACCTTCGTCGTGCAGTCGACCGGCCATCAGCCCATGGAAACGCGTAGCGCGATGGCGTACTGGCAGAACGGGAAGCTCTACCTGCACGGCTCCACGCAGAGCGTCGCGCGGACGATCGATCCGCTCGCCAGTTGGCTCGGTCTGGACGCGTCGAACATCGTGGTGATCAGCGAGTACTGCGGTGGCGGGTTCGGCAGCAAGGGCGCGGGCGCGGTGTCGATGGTGATTCCCGCGCTGCTCTCGAAGAAGGCCGGCGCGCCGGTGATGATGCGCATCAGCCGCGAGGAAGAGCACTACATCGGCCGCGCACGGACCGGCATGGTCGGGCGGGCGAAGGCCGGCTTCAGCAGGGACGGCCGCATCACCGCGCTCGATCTCTTCATCGTCGAAGACAACGGATCGTACGGGCCCATGGGCGACTACCGGTCGGCCGCGCTGGCCGCGTCGCTCATCTGGCAGCCGATCGCGATGCGGTGGCGCGGGATCGCCGTGCTGACCAACACGCCGCCGCGATCGCAGCAGCGCTCGCCGGGCCCGATGCAGGCGAACGCGATCATGGAGCCGGTCGTCACGAAGGCGGCGAAAAAACTGGGGCTCGATCAGGTGGCGATCCGCCGGATCAATTCGCCGGAAGGCAAGGCGTTGTACGGCCCCGTGCGGCCGAACGGCCAGCGGGGGCACATTACGAGCGCGTTCGTGAAACAGGCGCTCGACCGTGGCGCGGAGCTCTTCAGGTGGGACGAGCGCAAGGCGCGTTCCGGCCAGCGGCAGGGATCCAAGGTGCGCGGCGTCGGCGTCGCCGTCGGGCCGCACGGCGCCGGATCGATCGGCTACGACGGCCTCATGACGCTTCAGCCTGACGGCAAGCTGTACGTGCAGTCAGGCGTTGGCAATCTGGGCACGCACTCGTGTATCGATCTCGCGCGCGTGGCCGCCGACGTTCTCGCGATGCCGTGGGACCACGTCGTCGTGAACTGGGGCAGCACCGCGAAGAACATCCCGTGGTCCGCGATGTCGGTCGGCAGCCAGACGACACACGCGATGACGCGCGCGAATCTGGCGGGCGCCACCGACGCGCGGCTAAAGCTGCAGGAGATTGCGGCGAGGGATCTCGGCGGCGCGCCCGCCGACTACACGCTGGGCAACGAGCGGGTGTACCGCCGCGATAATCCATCACGCGGCCTGACGTACGCACAGGCGGCCAGCCGCGCGATCGCGCTCGGCGGCAAGTACGACGGCCATGCGCTGCCCGAGGACATCAATCCGATGACGAAGAAATCGGCGACGGCGCTGGCCGGCCTCGGGTTGATGGGCGTCGCCAAGGACACATACCCGCACGACGGCGACACTTACTCGTTCGTGGTCGGCTTTGCGGAAGTCGAAGTGGACGTCGAAACGGGGACGACGCGGCTCGTGGACTATCTCGCGGTCGGTGATGTCGGCACGGTCGTTAACCCGCGCAGCCTCCACGGCCAGCTGCTGGGCGGCATTAACCTCGGCATCGGCCACGCGCTGCAGCAGAAATGGGTGTACGACGCGCACTACGGCGTGCCGCTGGCGAAGCGCTTCTATCACACCAAGCCGCTCACGATCCTGGACATTCCCGCGACGATGCACACGCTCGCGCTCGGCGTGGCGGATCCGGAAACGCCGGTCGGCGCGCGCGGCGTCGGCGAGCCGCCCGTCGGCGCCGGCTATGGCTCGGTGATGAACGCGATCGCGGACGCGATCGGCGAGGACGTCTTCCGCAAGGCGCCGGTGACGGCCGACATCGTGCTCACGTCACTCGAAAATGGGAGGCGCACCCACGATCCGCTCGCGTCGCATCTCTGACGCTCGCGGATGGGCTGATGGCTAAGGGCTGATGGTCGAAGGCGAACCATGGGCCATAGCCATTAGCCATCAGCCATCAGCCATGGCGGTGGCGCGTTACCAACCAAAGATGTACCGCTCGCGCCGTACGTCAGCGCCGCCGCGTAGCGTGCCGCTCTGCGGATCGACGCCGACGGCGACGACGCCGGTGCTCATGCCGTAGGGAGCGAGCACCTTCAGCCTGTGTCCCCGCGCGGTGAGCGCGGCCCGCACGGCTTCCGGTACGCGGTCTTCGATCTCCAGCAGGCCGGGATCGCTCAAGTGGTTGTCGAACGATCCGAACGGGTGCAACGAGTTGACCCGCGGCGCCTCGATCGCATCCTGGATGTCCTTCCCGAACACGATCATCTGCAGCAGCACGTTCAGGATCTGCTGATCCTGGCTGTCGCCGCCCGGCGTGCTGATCGCGAGGAACGGCTTGCCGTCTTTCAGCACCAGCGTGGGCGTCAGCGTCGTGCGCGGGCGCTTGCCGCCGACGAGCACGTTCGGGCTGAGTGGATCGAGATCGAACACGGTCATCCGGTTCGACATCGGCACGCCGGTGTCGCCCGCGACGAACGCGCCACCCAGTAGCCAGCCGGAGCTCGGCGTCGCGCTGAACAGGTTCCCGTCCTTGTCCACGACGTCGACGCAGGTCGTGTCGCCAGGGCTCGACCGGGTCGGCGTGCCCTGCGCGTGCGGCGTGTAGCGCGCCGACGGCGCCTTCACCTCCGCGTCGAAACGGAACGGATCGCCGACGCGCTGTTCGAGCGACGCCTGCGAACCGATCAGCGCACGCCGCTCGGCGGCGTACGCTTTCGACAGCAGGCCCGCCATCGGCACCTGCGCGAACGCCGGGTCGCCGTAGTAGGCGTTGCGATCGGCGTACGCCAGCTTGATGGCCTCGTGCACCGAATGTATGTAGTCGGCGGTGTTGGCGCCGGACGTCCGTAGATCGACGCCTTCGAGAATATTGAGCGTCTGCAACAGGACGGGCCCCTGGTTCCACGGCCCCGCCTTGTATACGTCGTAGCCGTGAAAATTCGTCGTCACCGGCTTCTCGATCGCGCCGTGGTACGACGCGAGGTCCTCGTACGTGAACACGCCGCCGGCGGCCTTGTTCGCGTCTGCAATGCGACGCGCGATGTCGCCGGTGTAGAACGCGCCGCGTCCTGCATGAATCGCCGTCACGCGGTTGTGCGTGTTCGCGAACGACGCTTTGTCGGCCGCGGCGATCGCGCGCAACGTCCGCGCCAGGTTCGGCTGCCGGAACATCTCGCCGACGTCCGGAATCTGGCCGTTCGGGTAGTAGGTCTTCGCCGACCACTCGTACTGCTCGGTGGCTTTCCGCTCGCTGACCAGGAAGCCGCGGAGGAAGGCGTACATCGGAAAGCCGTCCGCGAGCTCGATCGCCGGCTGGAGCACCTGCTCGAGGCGCATCGTACCCTTGGCCTCGAGTGCGATCGCCATCGCGTCGAGCATCGCCGGAATCGTCGCGCCGAGCGGCCCGTTACCCGGGACGAACCCCTTCGCCGCAAACAGCGCGGGCGTCGCCGCCTTCGGCGCCGGACCCTGGCCGTTGATGACGATGATCTCCTTCGTCTTCGCGTCGTAAATCATCGTCGGCGCTTCACCGCCGAAGCCGAAGTGCGAGATCTCGCACACCGACGCGGCCAGCACTGAGGCGACGCCGGCGTCCACCGCGTTGCCGCCTTGCTGCAGGATGCGGACACCGGCGGAGACCGAGTAGTGCCGTCCGGCCGCGACGATGCCGTGCGTGCCGAG